>Ga0207851_100306_pt1 | contig 29621 bp, 21 predicted proteins | sample A23E3SouthBayCA_FD_187747 | JGI IMG/M metagenome (GOLD analysis project Ga0207851, IMG submission 187747) | Aerobic enrichment media microbial communities from Eden Landing Ponds, California, USA - A23 E3 (SPAdes) | ecosystem: Environmental > Aquatic > Marine > Unclassified | place: Emeryville... | reverse complement strand
CCGCCCTGTGAGCCGGGGAAGTAGGCCATCAGCACCGCGTCGGCCTGCTCGTCCAGTCGCTCGACGGCGAGCGGTCGGCCGGTGACGAGAACGCCGACGACGGGCGTGCCCGTCTCGACGACGGCGTCGACCAGCGCCTGCTGGGTCTCGCCGAGGTCCAGCCGCTCGCGGGTCGGGAACTCGCCGGTCTCGGTCCGCGGCGCGCCCGCGCCGAACTCGTGGAGGTACCAGCCCTCCCCGAGCGCGAGGACGGCCACGTCGGCGGCGGCGGCTTTCTCCGCGGCGGCTTCGACGTCGAGTTCGCTGTTGAGCGTCGTCCCCTGCTCGTAGCTGACCGCGCCGTCGACGTGCGCTTCGAGTTCCTCGCGGATGGTCGTGCCGTCGACGTGCTCGGCGGACTCGACGCTCCAGCCGCCGACCTGGTGGAGCAGGTCGTCGGCGTTCGGGCCACCGACGAAGACGTCCTCGTCGCCCGAAAGCGGCAGGATTCCGTCGTTCGAACAGAGCGTGAGCGATTCGCGCGCGGTCTCCAGCGCGGCCTGCTGGTGGTCGTCGGCGCCGACCGTTTCGAGTGCGTGCTCCTTCTCGACGTACGGGTCCTCGAAGAGACCGAGACGGAACTTCAGCGCGAGGACGCGGCGGACGCTCTCGTCGACGACGGACTCGGCCAGGTCGCCCGACTCGACGAGGTCGACCAGCGCCTCGGCCTCGAGATCGTTGCCCACTGAGGCGATGTCCAGCCCCGCCGACCGGGAGTCGTAGACGGCCTCGCGGAGGTCGCTCGCGGTCTTGTGTTCCTCGTGGAGGTGACGGATCCCGCCCCAGTCGGAGACGATGTGGCCGTCGAAGCCCATGTCGCCGCGGAGCAGGCCGGTGAGATAGCGCTCGGAGCCGTGGACGGGTTCGCCGTTGATGGAGTTGTAGCAGGGCATCACCGACTCGACGCCGGCCTCGAAGGCGGCCTCGAACGGGCGGACGAACGTGTTGCGCAGCTTGTACTCGGAGACGTCGACCGGCGCGGCGTCTTCGCCGCGGACGGGCTCGCTGTAGGCCGGGAAGTGCTTCGCCGTGGCGATCACCGACTCCTCGTCCTCGATGCCGTCGCCCTGGTAGCCGCGGATCTTCGCCGCGGCCATCTCACCCACGAGATGCGGGCTCTCGCCGAACGTCTCGAAGACGCGGCCCCAGCGCGGTTCCCGGCCCACGTCGCAGGTCGGCGAGTAGTTCTGGTGAGCGCCCGTGGCCGCGATCTCGGTCGCGGTGATATCGGCACCGGCCTCGATGCGGTCGGGGTTCCACGTCGCCGCGGCGCCCAGCCCGTTCGGGAAGACGGCCGCGTCGGCGACGTAGGCGTGCCCGTGGACGGCGTCGACGTTGAAAAGCAGCGGGACGCCCAGTCGCGTCTCCTCGACGGCGACCTCCTGCAGCCGGTTGACGATGTCGACGATCTCGCCGACTTCGGTCCCGATCGAGCCGCCCCAGCCGAAGGGTGCCGCGGCGCCCAGTCCCCGATCGCGGACCAGGTCCGCCACGTCGTCGATCTCGTTCAGATGGTGGAGGGTGCCGCCCCAGGTCCCGACGAGCTGGCCCGCTTTCTCCTCGACGGTCATCCGGCCGAGGAGGTCCTCGACGCGTCGCGATACCGGTTGCTCGGGGTCCCGATAGAGGGCTTCCGCTGTCTCCTCACTCATGCCCTGATGCTCCCCGGTCACCGTCTTAAACATTGCGAGCTATTCTCAGAACCGAGCTCCGGGGATCTCGGACGCCCTCCACAGGACTACGGGTCCCGTCCACTGCCGGATGGAAGTCCGGATATGGGAAACGAGTCGGCATTTCTGGAGAACAGTCGCCGGCACACGGCGGACCACTTCCGGGGTCGCCGCGTTCGAGCGGGTTTTATGTCGCGGCGCGGCGACCCGTCTGGCATGGGCGAGTCGTCGGACGCGAGCGACGAGGACGGGACCGGCCAGCGGTCGGGCGGCGACGAAAGGGGTCGCGAGCGGCCGTCGGACGACGGCGGAGCGGATGAGCGGCCGTCGGACGAGGGCGGAACCCGCGAACAGTTCTGGGACCTCGTCTGCAAGTACGCGGTGTATTTCTACGTTCTCCTGATGATGGTGACCGTCTTCCTCGTGATGAACCTGCTCGTGCTGGCGCTGGTGCCCTCGTCGTCGCTCACCTCGGACGTCCGGACGGGGTCGCTGATCGTCATCGCGCTCAACTTCGTCATCCTCCTCGGGACGGCGCTGGGCATCGTCTACATCCTCCGGGTCTGTAACCGGTACACGACGCCCGAGTCCGACGACGGGCTGTGACGCTGGCCGAGCGGTCGGGAGCCCCCGGGAATTTCACTCGGCGTACTCGATCCGGTCGTCGATCCCGTCGGGTGTGACGCGGATCCGCTGGTCGACCGCCACGTCCTCCAGGACGACCTCGGTCCCGTCGGGCCAGGTCACGGTCACCGTCTCGACCGCCGTCGCGTCGCCGACGCCGAAGTGGAGCACGCGGGTGTCCTGTGACTGGTAGTCCGCCCGGGAAGCGCTGACGCGGCGCTGCGTGCCGTCGGCGGTCGTGACCTCGACGGTGGCACCGACCGCGGTGTGGTCGCCCGGCAGCGCGCCGACGCGAACCTGCAGGCTGTGGCCCTGCGCGGCGTCGTTGCGGTACAGCGTCGCCGGCCCGCCGTAGGTCCCGATGAGCACGTCGCGCGCGCCGTCGACCTGGTAGTCCAGGCCCGCGAGTCCGCGGCCGTTCCCCCGCGCGAGCCCGACCGCGGTGGCGTTCTGGCGGACGAACCCGTCGTCGTGGCCGAGCCAGACCATCGGCGAGGGGTACTCCGGCGCCGCGCGGTCGAACGTGACCACGGGCTGGGTCGCGTGGATCAGGTCGAGCGTCCCGTCGCTGTCGAGGTCGCCGAACGACGCCGCCCACCCCCACCCGCCGTCGGCGACGCCCCGCCCGGGCGCCACGTCGGTGAGGCTCCCGCTCTCCGCCGTCAGATCCCCGTCGCCGGCGGTCAGCAGGTTGTTCCCGGCCATCCGCTTGCCGAGGCGCTGACGGACGAACTGCTGGAAGGACCTGCGGCGCTCGGCGGTGAGGTTCCGCAGCTTCGACTGCGGGAAGTGAATGTTGGTGACGAACACCTCCGGACGGCTGTCGCCAGTGACGTTCGCCACCGTCGAGGACATCCCGTTGCGGTCGGTCGTCCCGCCGAGGGTGCGCCGCGCGAAGGTCCCGTCGCCGCGATTGACGTACAGCGTGTCGTTGTAGTAGTCGTTCGCGACGTGGATATCGGGGGCGCCGTCGCCGGTCAGGTCCCGGAAGCTCACGGCGAGGCTCCAGTGCGGTCCCACGTCGGTCGGGCCGATGCCCGCGTCGTCGTCGCGGACGAACTCGCCGTCCGCGAACTCGAAGTAGACGTTCGGATTGCCGTTGTCGCTGCCGATCTCGTGGACCGGCCCGCGCCAGCCCGTCGGCCCGCCCTCGCCCCAGTCGCCGTACTGGATCACGAGGAGTTCGAGCCGTCCGTCGCCGTCCGCGTCCGCGGCGCTCGCGCCGACCGGATTGTCGAGGGTCTCGTCACCCAGCCCCACGTCCGCCCGCGAGAGGTCGCCGCCGTCGTTCGCGAGGAAGACCGGCGTCCCCTCCCGGCGGAGGAGCAGGAGGTCCGTCCAGCCGTCGCTGTCGTAGTCGAGCCACAGGGCCGACTGCACCTTCCCGTCGACCGCGGGAATCTCACCGCTGGGGGTGAAGCCGGCCGACCCGCCGCCGCCGCTCGATCCGCCGTCGCCGCTCGATCCGCCGTCGCCGCCCGTGTTGCGGTAGAGCACCGGGCCGCGGCTCTCGTTGCCGATGAGCAGCACGTCCTCGCGGAGGTCGCGGTCGTAGTCGGCGACGTAGACGCCGTCGTTCCCGTTGCCGAGCCCGCCTTCTGTCGTCGCGTAGCTCACGCCCGCCTCGTCGGCGGCGTCTGCGAACGAGAGCTCTGCGGTCCCCGGCCGCTCCTCCGCGGCGGCCCCGCCGCCCCACCCGGCGACCAGCGCGACCCCGACCGCGGCCGCGGCGACCACGACACAGACCCCCAGCAGGTACAGCGACTCCCGGCGCGGCATATCCACTCTGTCCCGGCCGCTGCCGAATAAGCGTGTCGGCCGCCGGCTCGACCCAGCGGTGACACGGCGTCGCCTCAACCCGGCGGTGACACGCCGTCGCCGCTTCGACTCGACTGTCTGCGACGGCGCCGGCAGGACGGCGACCCGGCCCGATTTCTCGCGGTTGACCCGCCGTTCCGGCAGTTCTTGCGACCGGCGTCTCGTGATCCTTGAAACTTATGTAGGAGGATAGTGAACCGTGACACCGTGTCGTGGACAGCACCGCGGTCGTCGGTCGGTGAGTCGCGGGTGCTCGCGTCCGGTCGCCCCGAGGCCGACCGGCAGAGCGCTCGCTCGTGCGGACTCGACCGCCGACGACCGGCGCGGGCGTCCACAACGGCCAGGTGACGACTGTGAGCACGCAGAACACATCCACTACGACGGCGGACGACGGGAGGGACCGGATAATCGAACTACGGGACGCGGAGGTCACCTTCGAGATGGAGCGGGGGACCTCGCGCGTGCTCGACAACGTCGACCTCGACGTCTACCGGGGAGAGATCCTCGGTGTCGTCGGCGAGAGCGGGAGCGGCAAGTCGATGCTCGCCATGTCGATGCTCGACGCGGTCGACGACCCCGGCATCCTGTCGGGCGACATCACCTACTACCCCGGCGACGGCGACCCGGTCGACGTGCTCGAACTCAGCGACGAGCGCCTCCGGCAGCTGCGCTGGGAACACATCTCGATGGTGTTCCAGGGCGCGATGAGCTCGTTCAACCCCACGATGGGTATCCGCGAGCACTTCGTCGAGACGCTCGAGGCCCACGACGCCGACGTCGACGAGGGCATGGAGCGCGCCCGGGAACTGCTCTCGGACCTCTATCTCGACCCCGAGCGCGTGCTCGACTCGTACGCCCACGAGCTGTCGGGCGGGATGCGCCAGCGCGCGCTCATCGCCCTGTCGGTCATCCTCGAGCCCGACCTGCTGGTGATGGACGAGCCGACCGCGGCGCTCGACCTGCTGATGCAGCGGTCGATCCTGACGCTGCTCTCGAAGCTCAAATCGAAGTACGACCTGACGATGGTGTTCATCACGCACGACCTGACCCTGGTGGCCGAACTGGCCGACAGGATGGCCGTGATGTACGCCTTCGAACTCATCGAGATGGGGCCGACGGACAGGATCCTCTACGACGCGGCCCATCCCTACACCCGCTCGCTGTTGAACGCGACGCCGAACCTCGACGCGCCGCTGTCGGAGATGCGCCCCATCCCCGGCTCGGCGCCCGACCCGGTCAACGTCCCCGAGGGCTGTACGTACAATCCGCGCTGTCCGCTGGCCGACCAGCAGTGCATCGCCAACGACCCCGAGTACCACGAGGTCTCCGAGGTCCACGACGTGGCCTGTTTCCACTGGGAGGAAGCCGAGGCGCAGATCCCGATGAACGTCCGCCGCGGCGACGGCGACGGCGGGAACGCCGACGACGCAGCCACCGACGGCGGGGTCGACCTGCCGGACGATGGTGCGGACCTGCCGGACGACGGGACCGACACGACCGGAGATGCCACCGACGACGCTGGGGGTGAGCGCCGATGAGCTCCGGGGACCCGCTCGTCTCGCTCGACGGCATCGAGGTCCACTTCGAGGACGGCGGCGGCCTCTTCGACTTCAGCGAACCGGAGGTCGTCAAGGCCGTCGACGGCGTCGACCTGGACATCTACGACAACGACGTCATCGCGCTGGTCGGCGAGTCCGGCTGCGGCAAGACCACGCTCGGGAAGACGACCATCGGCCTCCAGCGGCCCACCGGCGGTTCGATCAAATACAAGGGCCAGGACATCTGGGACGCCAAGGACGGGAAAGGCGACGTGGAGATCCCCTACAAGGACATCCGCCGCCGCCTCCAGATCATCCACCAGGACCCCGGGAGTTCGCTCAACCCCAACCGACGGGTCCGTCAGATCCTCGAAGCGCCGCTGAAACGCTGGCAGGGGCAGATGAGCTCCGGCGACCGCCGTCGGGAGGTCCTCCGGATGCTCGAGCGGGTCGACATGACGCCGCCGGAGGACTACGCCGGCCGCTACCCCCACCAGCTCTCCGGCGGGGAGAAACAGCGCGTCGCCCTCATCCGCGCGCTGCTCATGGACCCGGACCTCATCCTCGCCGACGAGGCCGTGAGCGCGCTGGACGTCTCCCTGCGCGTCGAGATGATGGACCTGATGCTCGAGTTGCAGGACAACTTCGACACCTCGTTCGTGTTCGTCTCGCACGACCTCTCGAACGCGCGGTATCTGGCGGCCCACAGCGGCGGGCGGATCGGCGTGATGTACCTCGGCCAGCTCGTCGAGATCGGCCCGGCCGAGCAGATAATCAACAACCCGCAACACCCCTACACGAAGGTGCTGCGCTGGGCGACGCCGGACCTCGACCCCGACAACCAGGGCGGCGACCCGCCGGTCAGGAAACTCGACATTCCGGACCCGAAGAATCCGCCCGCGGGCTGTCGGTTCCACACGCGCTGCCCGGAGGCCCGCGAGGTCTGCGCCGAGGAGGTCCCGGCCGAGTACGAGGCCGGCGACATGCACAAGGTCAAGTGCTTCCGGGAGGTCGAGGACCACGACTACTGGTCCAGCCCGGAGATCACCGAGGACGCCGACGGCGAGGAACTGTTCTCCGCCGGCGACTGACCTCGCTGACCGACCAGGACGACCGCGCGACTCCAGTCTTCTCACCGCCGTTCGGATCGCTACCGCTCTCGCGACTCGGTAGTCGACAGTCAACTATCGGTGTCACCTCCGTTGTCGGTGTCGTCTGTCGGCTCTCACGGTGGTCCGTCCGCTCTCATCCGTCAGTAGCGGTGCGGAGAAGCGAGCGAGGCGGGTCGGTCTTCGGTCACCATCGGCCCGGGAGGCGAATCCCTGTCAGAGTCGGTCAGCGAGGCGCCGCTGTCACCGCTGGTCGGCGAGGTGTCGTCGTCATCGCTGGTCGGCGAGGAAGTCCGCGGTCTGGGCGGCGAGGTCAGCGAGGTCCTCGTCGGCGTCGTCGTCGGCCGCGAGGTCCCGCAGCGGTTCGACGGCCTCCGTGGCGACGGCCTGTCCGAGCGCGCGGATCGCGTAGGCCTGGACGCCGTTGGTGTCCGCGCCGACGAGGGCGACGAGATCGTCGACGGCGGCGTCGATGGCGTCGGGGTCGGCGCCCGCGAGCGTCGCGAGCGCGTCGGCCGACGCCGCACGCACGGCCGCGGGGTCGGCGTTCAGTCCGGCCCGGAGGGCGTCGACGTTGTCGAACAGCGCCTCGGGCTCCTCGTTCGCGACTTCGACCAGCGCGTGGGCGGCGAACTCCTGGATCCCGTAGGTCCGCGAGAGGTCCTGCTGGATCTCCTCGCGCCGGGAGGAGAGCGTCTCGGTGCGCTGTTTGCGCTCTTCGTCGGACATCTCGGCCAGCTCTTCGGGCATCGGCGTGTCGACCTCGGGCGGGTCTTCGACGACCGACGCGAGGTCGTCGGCGACGGGGACGAACGCCGTCGCGTCGTCCTCCAGCAGGGGGACGAGCGCCTGCGCCGCGCGGTATCCCTTGCGCGGCGGGACCTCCTCGAGCATCTCGACGAGTCGCGGGACCGCCGGCCGGACGGCGTCGGGGTAGTCGGGCGCCAGTTCGAGACAGATCAGCGCCGCAGTCCCCTCGGCCACGGGATAGCCGTCGTCCAGCGCTTCGCGCACGCGCTCTGCGTGGTCGACGACTCGATCCGGGTCGTCCCGCGTGAGGTGCGCGACCGACCGGAGCATGAGCGTCCGCGTGGTCCCGTCGCCCGCGTCGTACGCGGCCAGCAGCGGGGCCACTTCGAGGGCGTCCGGGTCGTCGCGCGCGGTCTCCAGAATCGCCTCTGGGTCGATGTTCTCCTCGGGCATGCATGCCCGGTCCACCTACGCATCCAAGAATCTGGTGACTCGCGCTGGCCGCGCCCGGGAAATCTTTTACTGAGTTCCGAAAAAGTATTTTCTGGCGAATTCCGGACTGTCATCGGTGTTAGGACCCAGATCCGGCCGGAAACCGCGCCGTTCCTGCCGATCGTCGGGGGGTATTTGTTTGGAATATTATAGTGGGATTTATATATCAGGGACTGGGATGAAAATCCGTATGTCTCGGGATGACAAGCGGGAAGACTACAGTAAGGTGGTTTCCCGGAGAAAGTTCGTAACGCTAGCAGGTGCGACCGGTGCGACGGCGCTCGCCGGTTGTTCGGGTGGCGGTAACGGCACCGACACAGAAGGTGACGGTGGTAGTGACGGCGGCGACGGCGGCGACGGCGGCGACGGCGGAGCGGGTGACGTCGACACGTGGTTCCTCGGCACCCAGACCAACTATCCGGCCACGGAGTACCAGTGGAACCCGATGGTCGGCTGGTTCATGCCACACGACAGCTTCGGCATGTTCGCGCCGTGGACCCAGTATCAGGTCGGGACGGACGAGTTCGTTCCGCACCTGATCGAGGACTGGGAGCACGGCGACGGCAACGTGACGCTGTCGCTCCGTGACGACTTCACGTGGGGTAATACCGGCGACTCCATCACGGCGGAGGACCTCGCCCTTCAGCTTCGCGTCGACCAGGCCGCGGATACGACGCTGTGGCAGTTCATCGACGGCGTCGAGGCTACCGGCGAGTACGAGCTGACGGTCAACTACCCCTCGGAGACGAGTCAGGACGTCGTCAGCTACGCGCTGTTCGACGGGACGCTGGCGGACCGTCCGCCGTCCAACTGGGAGGAGACCAACTGGGAGGAAGCACCGGCGGAAGTCTCCGTCGCGGAGCCCGACTCCTCCGGTCCGGTCCACATGACCAACCACACCGACCAGTACTCCCAGACCGAGCCCCGCGACGGGCTCGACGGCGTCGAGGACCACCCGCTGGGGTCCAACTACAACTGGAACGGCTACCGGGTCGAGCACCGCGACGGGAACCAGGCGGCTCACTCCTCGTTCATCGAGGGCGAGGCCGACGGCCAGCACAGCCTGTTCGTCCCGCCGAACGTGCTCGACCAGTTCCCCGACTCGGTCCGCGAGTTCCGCATCCCGGGTAACTTCGGGATGGGGCTGTGGTTCGACCACGACCACGAGATCTGGGGCCAGCGCAAGGCCCGCCAGGCGGTTATGTGGTCGATCAACCGCGAAGCGGTGATCGCCAACGTGAGCCCGTCCTCGAAGATCCACCACCCGGCCCCGACCGGTCTCACGGCCGGGACGGTCGAGGACTGGCTCGGCTCGGACAATCCGGACGGCTTCAACGCCTACACGCGCGACGACGACCGCGCCGAACAGCTGCTCTCAGACATCGGCGAGAGCAAGTCCTCGGTCGGCACGGTCAAGATCACGTTCCCGTCGGCGTGGTCCGACTGGGCGACGGCCTGTCAGGCCATCGTCGACCAGCTCAACGACGCCGGCTTCGACGCCGAAGCCGACTCCCGCTCGTCGGGCCCCGGCGGCTACGCCGGCTCCGACGACTGGATGATCTGCGCCGACCAGCACACCCTGGGTGGCTCGCCGCGGATGGCGCTGCCCTATTTCTCGCTGGACTACATCCTCCGGAACCGCCTCCGGAACTCCGAGGAGCACTTCGCCGGGTACCTCAACTCCTCGTCGACGGTCACCGTCGACGGCAACGAGATAGACGTCACGGCGACGCTCGAAGAGCTCGTGACCACCAGCGACACGAATGCCCAGAAAGACCTCGTCCGCGACCTCGCGATGGTCGTCAACAAGGACGTGCCGGTCATGGTCATCATGGAGAAATACGAGCAGTCGTTCATCGACACGAGTCGGTTCGACATCCCCGACGAGTCGCCTCACTTCCAGACCTTCTGGCCGATGTGGTGGCTGCCGAAGGTCAGCGAGTCCCTCGACGGCTACGACTCGAACGGTCTGATGAAGGCGAACGGCAACTGAGCGGTTCCGAACCCCACCCTTTCAGTTTATGAACTGGTATCTCAAGCGACTCGGTCAGGCGGTGTTTACGCTCTGGGCAGTGATCACCCTCTCGTTCGTCCTGGCGTGGAGCATCCCCGGGTCGATGATAGACCGATACGTGGACCAGCTGTCGTCCACCACCGGGCAGGACCCGGCGGCGATCCGCAACGCGATCGCGGACTCGCTGATGTACGACCCGGACGCGTCGGTCCTCGAAGCCTACCTGACGTATCTGTCGAACCTCGTGCAGGGCAACCTCGGCTACTCCTGGGCGGCCCAGTCCGACGTGAACGCGCTGCTCGTCGACACCGTCCCGTGGACGCTGCTGGTCATGTCGCTCGCGACGTTCGGACTGTTCGGCATCTCCCTGGCGCTCGGGGCGATCATGGCCTACCGCGAGGGGACGTACTTCGACATCGGGAACACGATCGTCGGGATCTTCACGACCTCGATCCCGTACTACGTGGCGGCCATCCTGCTGATCCTCTGGGTCGGCTTCAACAACGGCCCCATCACGGGGCTGTTCCCGCCGCGGTACCGACTGCCGAGCGAGGTGTCGGTCGGGCTGTCGATCGAGTTCGTCTCGGCGGCGCTCCGCCACGCCACGCTCCCGGCGCTGTCGTTCATCCTCACCCAGTACGGACTGCTGTCGCTCGCGATGCGCGGCAACAGCGTCCAGACGCTGGGCGAGGACTACGTGCAGGTCGCACAGCTCCGGGGCATCCCGGAACGGCGGATCGCGCTGCGATACGTCGGTCGGAACGCCATCCTGCCGCTGTACACGAGCCTGCTCCTCTCGATCGGGTTCATGTTCGGGGGGTCGGTCATCCTCGAGCAGATCTTCCAGTACCGGGGGGTCGGCATCTACATGTACCGCGGCATTCAGGACCGGGACGTGGTCCTGATGATGGGGACGTTCATCGTCATCACGGCCTCGGTCGTGGTCTCGACGTTCATCGCGGACGCGACCTACAGCAACCTCGACCCGCGGATCAAATCAGGTGATCAAGGTGAAGCCTACTGAGAGCGACTCCACCGAGCGGCGGATGTTCGACGAGTCCGAGGTCACGGACGTCACCCGGAGCCAGCGGGCCCGGGAGGTCATCAACGAGGGCTTCGTCGTCCCGTTCAAGGTCGCGTGGTCGGACTGGCGGACGAAGATCGGCCTCGTCATCATGGCCCTGTTCGTCCTCTCGGCGGCACTCACCGCCGCGCACAAGTCCGGTTACTACGTCCTGAACGATTTCCTCGGCCTGGTGGGTTCGCCGTGGCTGCTCCGCCAGCCGACGAGCATCCTCAGCCTCGACGAGGTGTGGCGTCAGGGACTCAAGCCCTTCGAGAACTGGGCGTACCCACTGGGCACGGACCCGACGGGTCGCGGCCTCCTCTCGGCCATCCTCTGGTCGACGCCGCCGATGCTCCAGATGATCATCGCGGGCGGGGTCTTCTCGTCGGTGATGGCGACGGTCGTCGGCACGGTCGCCGGCTACAAGCGCGGCCGCGTCGAGTCCGTCCTGATGACCATCTCCGACATCGCGATGTCGATCCCCGGCATCCCGCTGGTCATCGTCATGGTCGTCATCGTCAACCCCGAGTCGCCGTACCTGCTCGGCGTGCTCATCACGATCAACGTGTGGGCGGGCCTGGCGCGGACGGTCCACTCGCAGGTGCTGTCGATACGCGAGGAGTCCTACGTCGAGGCGTCGCGGGCGATGGGGATCAGCATGCCCCGGATCATCCAGAAGGACATCCTGCCGCGCCTGATGCCCTACGTGATGGTCAACTTCGTCTACGCGTCGCGGCGGGTCATCTACGACAGCGTCGCGCTGTACTTCCTCGGCTTCCTGCCGATCAACACCCCGAACAACTGGGGTGTGATGATGAACTGGGCGTACAACCAGTTCGGCGCACTGACGCCGGCGGGGCCGCGGTACGTCATCCTCGTGCCGATGCTGCCCATCGTCCTCCTCTCACTCGGGCTCATCCTGCTCTCGCAGGGGACCGACCGCCTGTTCAACCCGCGGGTGCGCACCCGCCACCAGGGCGAGACCCGCGCCGAAGAGGACGGCGCCGACGACGGCTCGATGCAGACCGGCATCCAGTAACGGCGCTTCTCTCCTGCGGTCTCTCTCCCGCTGTCTTTCCCTCGACGCTCGCTCCCGACAGCCGCGCGCCCGCCAGTGACGCCGACGCGCGCGGTCTCGGCTACCCACCGACGCCCCCGGGTACCGCGACCGTGGCTCCTCGTGTGTGACCATGACTACCTTTTTGACACTGAGACACCGACGGGTGGCCATGGACCGCGACAGAGAGCGTTCGATCCCCCGTCGACAGTTCGTCCGCTCGGCGGTGGCAATCGGGGGCACGAGCGCGCTGAGCGCCTGCGTCGGCCGCGAGGGGTCGCTGCTCGGTGGGGACAGCGAGACCGCAGGGGCCGAGACGGCGACCGAACGGACCGTGACCGCGCCGCGGGGCGACCCGGCGGAGCTCCCGCCGAGCCAGCACGAGTGGAGCGAGTACCTCGTCCGGGACGCCCCGGGCAACACTATCCTCCCGGAGCACCAGCTCGTGCTCGGGCTCTCCTACGAGGGGTCGGCGCCGCCGACCGACGACGAGCGCGCGGCCGTCGCGGAGGCGTTCGGGACGCTCGAGCGGGCGTTCCAGTGGGGGACCGGCGGCGACAACGGCGCCGCGTTCAACCGCGGTCTTCTCTGGCTGGTCGGCTACGCGCCGTCGTACTTCGACGCGGTCGGCGGTGGTGTTCCGGACGCGCTGATGACTCCGGAGCGACTCCTCGACCGCGTCGGCGAGGACCCGTCGAAGGCCGACGGCTTCGACGCGGTCGTGGTGATGACGAGCGACTTCGGCTCGGTCGTCCTCGCGGCCGAGGAGGCGCTGTTCGGCCGCCGCGGGTCGGTCAACGGCGTGGAGGTCGCGGGGTCGCTCGACGGGGTCTTCTCGGTCGCGGAGCGCCGGACAGGTTTCGCCGGCAACGGCGTCCCGGCCGAGAAACTCGACCACGACGAGATCCACGAGCAGGCGCCGCTGTCGATGGGGTTCAAGTCCGGCTTCCGAGACAGCCTCCCGAGCGAGGACGGCGTGAAGCTCCGGGATGGGCCCTTCGCCGGCGGGACGACGCTCGCGGTGTCGCGCCTGCGCCTCGAACTCGACCGCTGGTACGACCAGGACCACGAGGAACGAGTGAAAGAGATGTTCTGTCCCGCCCACGACAGCGAGGAGGTCGGCGAGGTGGGGTCCGGGCTGGGCGCCGACAGCGGGATCACGGAGGAAGACGTCGACCGGATCGAGGACGACGCGGCCGAACACGGGCGGATCGGCCACTCCCAGAAGGTCGCGCGGGCTCGCGACGAGAACTTCGACCCGAAGATCCTCCGGCGCTCGGAGGGCTTCGCCACGGACGCTCCCGAGCACACGGGTTTCAACTTCACGTCGGTCCAGCGCGACCTCGAGTCGTTCGTTGAGGCCCGAGCGGCGATGAACGTCGACGAGTACGACGTCGACGTGCCCGCCGAGAACCACGGCATCGTCGACTACGTCAACACCGTGAACCGCGGGACCTTCGTCGTCCCCGCTCGCGACGACATGGCCCTGCCCGTGGTGTAGTTTCTCAGACGCGTTCTTGCGCCATGACCGAGCGGTCGCCGCGGCCGCCGTTCCAGACGACGCGGACCAGCGAGCCGTCGCTGGCCGGGATCACGGCCGACTCGCCCTCGCTGACGGGGTCGGTCCAGTTCGCCGCCCGACGGACGCTGTCGGCGGTGAGGCGGAGCTCCTCGGTGCGGACTGGCTCCCCGCCGTCGTGGGTCACGCGGACGTACGTGTCGTTGACCCGCTCGATGGTCCAGTCGGCGTCGGGCGCTTGCTCGCCGGTCGAACCCGAGAAGTTGAGGCCGACGACGACGAGCCCGGCGACGACCGCCAGTACCAGCGCCGCCCCGACCAGGTTCAACACCGTGTCGCCGTCCTCGAGCATTGTCGGGGGTTTCGCGGCCAGGTAAATGAGCCCTTCCCTCGCGGCGGTGGGTGTCCCGGAGGCGAGGTTCGGCGCACCAGACAAGCGTTTTACCGGCCGGCCCGCACGTCTCGCTATGCGACGCCCGGTCCTCCGCGCGCTCATGGCGGTCGTCGGGGTGGCGACGCTGGCCGTCTACCTCGGCGTGGCGTATCTGGCCTATCTCCTGGTCGCGACGGTCTGGCAACTGCGCCCCTCGCTGTCGCTCGTGGCGCTGTATCTCGTCGGGCTCACGCTCCTCTTCACGTACGTCAGCTACCAGGTCGGGACCGCGCGGATCCTCCAGCAACTGCAGGTCCGGTCGCTCGCTCCCGAGCAGGCGCCCCACTTTCACCGGCGGATCGCGGCGCTCGCCGCGGAGATGGACGTCGCCCACCCCGAGGTGCTCGTCGCGGCGATGGAGCGGCCGAACGCGCTCGCACTGGGCGGGGCCGTCGGCCGGGGCACCGTGGTCCTCGACCGGCACCTGTTCCGACTGCTGACCGCCGACGAACTGGTTGCCATCGTCGCCCACGAACTCGCGCACATCGAGCGCCGCGACAGCGTCGCCCAGACGCTCGGCTACAGCGTGCTCCAGACGCTCTCGGGCGTCGTCTTCCTCCTGCTGGCGCCCGTCCTCCTCCTCGTGACTGGGCTCGCGCGCGGTGTCGCGTGGCTCAGCGGCCGGCCGGCGTCGTGGACGGAGACGCTCCCCGGGAAAGTCGGGCGGCTGATCGGCGGCGGCGTGGCGCTGGTCTTCTTCGCGCTGACGCTCGCGTTGCTGGCTCACTCGCGGCGGCGCGAGTTCGCGGCCGACGACCGCGCGGCCGCGGCGACCGGCGACCCGCTGGCGCTGGCGCGGGCGCTCCGGAAGATCGAACGCGCCAGCGGCTCCCCCCTCGACCTCCTGACACCGCTGTACACCACCGGCGAGGACGAACAGCGCCTGCTGCGCTGGCTCTCGACGCATCCCGAGACCGACGAGCGCGTGGAGCGCCTCCGTCGGCGCGCTGCGGAGACGCGTGATGGGCGACGGATCCCGGTGCAGTGACCGGATTCGGGATGGCGGCCATCCCGGTGCGGTGACCGGGTTCGGGACCGCGCGCCGTCGCGGCTGGGGTGCGTGACTCTGTCCCATCTTCGAAAACCCTATACTCGCATCGGGAGACCGTTCTTACAGCATGAGTGGATCCCAGACGGTACGCATCGGCCTGAACGGCTTCGGGCGCATCGGCCGGAACGTCTTCCGGGCGTCGCTGACGGACCCGCGGGTGGAGATCGTCGGCATCAACGACGTCATGGACGACGACGACATGGCGTATCTCGGCAAGTACGATACGGTGATGGGCCGACTCGACGGCGTCGAACTCGACGACGGCGACCTGGTCGTCGCGGACGACGACGGCGAACTGTTCCGCGCGCCCATCTACGAGAAGACCGACCCCGAGCAGCTCCCGTGGGACGACCTGGACGTCGACGTGGCCTTCGAGTGTACGGGCATCTTCCGCAACTACGACGACGCGAGCAAGCACGTCGACGCCGGCGCCGACAAGACGGTCATCTCCGCGCCGCCCAAGGGCGACAAGCCGGTCAAACAGCTCGTCTACGGGGTCAACCACCACGAGTACGAGGGCGAGGACGTCGTCTCGAACGCCTCTTGCACTACGAACTCCATCACGCCGGTCGCGAAGGTGCTGAACGACGAGTTCGGCATCGAGAACGGCCAGCTCACCACGGTCCACGCCTACACCGGGTCCCAGAACCTCATCGACGGCCCGAAGGCCAAGACCCGCCGCGGCCGCGCGGCCGCCGAGAACATCGTGCCGACCTCGACCGGCGCCGCGCAGGCCGCCACCAAGGTCCTGCCCGAACTCGACGGCAAACTCGACGGCATGGCCATCCGCGTCCCCGTCCCGAACGGCTCGATCACCGAGTTCGTCACCACGCTGGAGGAGGACGTGACCGAGAGCGACGTCAACGGCGCGCTCAGCGATGCCGCTGCCGGCGAGATGGAGGGCGTGCTCGGCGTCACCGACGACGAAGTCGTCTCGACGGACATCCAGGGCACCCCCTACTCCTCGCTCGTCGACCTCGAATCGACCAATGTCGTCAACGGCCTGACGAAGGTGCTGACCTGGTACGACAACGAGTTCGGTTTCTCCAACCGGATGCTCGACGTCGCCGAGTTCGTCACCGAGTACTGATCTGCGGCGCCTGCTCCGTCTTCTCGTTCTCTCCTGTCTTCCGCTCCGTTCCCGCTCGAACCACGCGGTTTTTTCTCGCCGCCGGGCGACCCTTCGGATACCAATGCCCGCGTTCAAGACTCTCGACGAACTGGCGGACGGTCAGCGCGTCCTCGTCCGACTCGACCTGAACTCGCCGGTCGAGGACGGCGTCGTGCAGGACAACCGCCGTTTCGACCGCCACGCCGAAACCGTGGCCGAACTGATAGACCGGGACTTCGCGGTCGCGCTCATGGCCCACCAGGGCCGACCCGGCCGGGACACCTTCGTCTCGCTGGAACAGCACGCCGACATCCTCGCCGAGCACGTCGACCACGACGTCGACTTCGTCGCCGACACCTTCGGCGAGGAGGCTCTCGCCGCCATCCGCGACCTCGACGGCGGCGACGCGCTCCTCCTGGAGAACACGCGGATGTGCGACGAGGAGTTGCCCGAGGAGGATCCCGAGGTCAAAGCGGAGACGGAGTTCGTGCGGACGCTGGCGCCGGAGTTCGACGCTTACGTGAACGACGCGTACTCGGCCGCACACCGCTCGCACGCCTCGCTGGTCGGGTTCCCCCTGGTGATGGACGCCTACGCCGGGCGCGTCATGGAGACCGAGTACGAGGCGAACACGGCCATCGCCTCGCGGGAGTTCGACGGACAGGTGACGATGGCGGTCGGCGGGACGAAGGCGACGGACGTCATCGACGTGATGAGCCACCTCGGCGACACGGTCGACGACTTCCTCCTCGGAGGTATCGCCGGCGAACTGTTCCTGCGCGCCGCGGGCCATCCCGTCGGGTTCGACCTCGATCCCGAGGCGGACCTGTACGACAGCCAGTGGGCGGAGAATCGGGAACTGATCGAGGAACTCGTCGACGAGCGCGGCGACCAGATCACCCTCGCGGTCGACATGGCCTACGAGGACGACGACGGCGACCGTGCGGAGGTCGCCGTCGACGACATCGAGGAGAAATCGGTCTCGTTCATGGACGTCGGGTCGGAGACGGCCGAGGCCTACGCCGACACCGTCCGCGACTCCGAGGCGGTCTTCGTCAAGGGTGCCCTCGGCGTCTTCGAGGACGAGCGGTTCTCGGTGGGGACGGTGTCTGTGCTTTCGGCCATCGCCGAGACGGACTGCTTCTCGGTCGTGGGCGGCGGCGACACCTCCCGCGCCATCGAGATGTACGGCATGAGCGAGGACGACTTCGGTCACGTCTCCATCGCCGGCGGCGCGTACATCCGCGCGCTGACCGGTGCGGAGCTGATCGGCGTCGAAGTGCTCTCGCGGGACTGAACTCCGCGGTCCGGGTTTCGCCCGCTGTGCCCTGGTGCGCTATCCGCTCGGACAGCGACCGTGCCGGGACTGGAGGTCCTCGTCTCCGGAGGGCGGCGACTCGCGGTCGCGGCGGTCGTCGACGACGACGGACGAACGGGCCGCGGGCCCGCGCGTCTCTGCGTGGCGACGCTCCCACTCCGGGAAGCCCGGGATGGACACGGGGATCGCCCGCTCGCTCGACGGGGTGGTGCGGTCGGGGTCGGAACCGCGCGTGGGACGACTCATACCCGTATATTCGGCGCGACGACTAAATTTCTTTCTCGGCTTCTCGGAACAATATAAACTCGGTCGCGAGTAAACGTTCCGCACGGGCGGACTCTCGGTAGAACGGATGGGCGGGCTGTCGCGGGGTGTGACGGGGTCGTCGCGGGCGTGCTCGGAACGGTCGTCGCGGCCACTCCCGTCGCGGCCGCTCCCGGAACGGTCGCAGTCCCTGGGTCCGGGCTCCACCTTCGAGTCCGGGAGGGGACACGTTGATGGGTCGTGGCATCGAACCCTCGGGTATGCGAGTCGGCATCGTCTCGGACACGCACGACAATCTCGACGTGGTCGAACGGGCGGTCGAAGTCTTCGAGTCGGCGGGCGTCGACGCCGTGATCCACTGCGGGGACATCGTCGCGCCGTTCTCGGCCGTGCCCTTCGACGGCGAGTGGGACTTTTTCGCGGTGCGGGGCAACAACGACGGCGAGTGGGCGCTGGCCGACGCCGTCGACGACTTCGGCACCTACCTCGGCGAGATGGGCGAACTGGAACTGGACGGGGCGTCGTTCGCCGTCTATCACGGCACCAGCGGCCCCATCGTCGACGCGCTCGTCGACTGCGGTCGCTACGACTACGTCTGCCACGGCCACACCCACGAGTTCGTCCACGAGGAGCGTGCGGGTACTGTTCGCGTGAATCCCGGCGGGATCCCGTTCGAGGCCGCTCCCGAAACACCCTACGCGGTCGTGTTGGACGTCGAATCGGGCGACCTTGAGCGGCACGCGCTCGCCGAGTGAGGCTGATCGTTCGATCGGCTGTGGGCCCCACCGCGACCGCAGTCGATCCTGCCGCGACCGCAACCGCTGGTGAGCACGAGCGTTGAAAGCCCTCGCCGCGCTCGCTCACGGCGCCAGGCGCCGTTCGCCGTCGAGGCTCTCCTGCGTCGAGCCTCGCACTCGCGGTCGCTCCGGGACGTATCCGCGCTCTCCGCACCGCCCGCTCACGGCAAAGCCGTTCGCTTCGAGGCGCGAGCGCCTCGCACCGCGCAGGGGTCCCGTAGCGACTGAACTGGACGCGAGCCCGCCTCACGCCTTCGCCGTTCGGCATCGAGGCGCAGGCGCCTCGCACGCCTCGCCCGTTCAGTCCGCCAGGAGAATGCTGTCGAGGCGGGCTGTGAACGGCGGCTGGTCAGGATGGTGTGTGCCTCACACCTCCCCAGCCTCCTCGCGTCTCGTCGCGCGCTCCTCGCCGCTCGTCCCTCGCACGGATGGGGGCGCGCACGAGAGCGCGCCCAGCGCGCGCCGACGTGGCTGTCTCGGTGGGCTCGGTTTCGCGTGGAACGCGGAACGGGCGCGGACTCAGGCGCGATCGGGATCGTCGCCGCCGTCGGCGACGGCGGGCTGGTCGGGGACGGCGTCGGTCAGCGTCCGGCCGAGTTCGCCGTCGAGGCCGAGCGATTCGTTGGTCGTGCGGACGCTCTCCGCGCGGTCGGCGAGGCCGGCCACGGCCCGGAGCGCGTCGACGTTCTCGGGGACCACGTCGGCCTCCTGGTGGATGGCCTGGAAGAGGTACAGTTCGCCGTCGTCGACGGTGACCGACTCGCCCCAGACGCAGTTCTCCCAGCAGTCCCCGCGCGGGCGACCGGCGTCCATCGCGAACTCCTTGAGCTTGCCCGCGCCGTCGATGTCGAGGTACTCCGGCATGACGTAGAGCCGGGACTCGCCTTCCAGAAGGTCGCGCACGGCGGCGGCGTCGGGGTCGGACTCGAGGGTGACGTTGACGCTGTGGGTGTGCATCAGCGTCGCGGGGACTTTCATCCCCATCGTGTCGATGTCCAGATCGGGCATCACGGTCGTCACGTCGGGGCCGTGGTGAGAGGGGATCGTGATAGGGTCGGGCAGCGTGTCGTTGATCGGACCGCGGTCGGTCTGGCCGGGGTCGCCCCCGCGCCGGACGAGCGTCACGCGGACCTTCTCGATGCCGTACGCCTCGTCGATGGGTGTGAGCAGACGCGCGAGCCCGGTCGTGTTACAGGAGACGACGCGGACGAAGTCGGCGCCGCGGGCCTCGTCGTAGTTGGCGCGGGCAGTGAAGCTGGCGTCGGCGACGCTCGCGTCCTCGCCGCCCTGGAATATCGCGGGCGTCCCGTGGCGGCTGTAGAGGCTCCGGTTCTCGAAGCCGACGCCGGACGGCGTGGCGTCGACCACCACGTCGCTGTCGGCCACGAGGTCGTCGACGGTGCCCGCGAGGTCGAATCCGGCCCTGTCGAACTCGTCGTCGCGCTCGCGGTAGGCCGTGTAGAGCGGATAGCCGCGCTCGACGGCGACCGCCGCCTCGTAGTTCGGGCGCGTCTTCGCGACGCCCGCGACCGTCATGTCCGGCTGTGCGCGCACCGCGTCCGCGACGCGCTTGCCGATCGTTCCGAAGCCGTTGACGCCCACGTGAAGCATACTCCCGTATTGGCCGAGCGTCGCTATAATTCTTTTCACGATAAAGATGGAGAAATTAACTCGGCTGCGAAAAACGAATTCGGCCGGACGGCGGTTATGGGGCCGATAACACCGCGTTCGAGCGAGTACGGCGGCAGCGACTCGTCGGCCGAGCGGCACCTCTCAGGCGCGAGGCCGGGAATAGCGTCGTTTTTGTGACTGGCCGCGCCACTGGATGGCATGCACGAACGCGACCGACTCGCGACCGACCGCGCGGCCGCCCCCGTTCGCGGGAGCGTCTCCCGCACCGTCCGAACGGAGCGATGCCGATGAAGATCGTCGACTACGAACTGTTCGAGGTACCGCCGCGCTGGCTGTTCCTGCGCCTGGAGACCGACACCGGCCTCGTCGGCTGGGGCGAACCGGTCGTCGAGGGTCGCTCCCGGACGGTGAAGACGGCCGTCGAGGAACTGCTCGACACCTACCTGCTCGGCGAGGACCCGCGGCGGATCGAAGACCACTGGCAGACGATGTACCGCGGCGGCTTCTACCGGGGCGGCCCCGTCCTGATGTCGGCCATCGCCGGCGTTGACCAGGCGCTGTGGGACATCAAAGGCAAACACCTCGGCGTCCCCGTCTACGAACTGCTCGGCGGCCCGGCCCGCGACCGGATCCGCGTCTACCAGTGGATCGGCGGCGACCGACCGGGCGACGTGGCCGAGGCGGCCCGCGAGAAGGTCGACGCGGGCTTCACCGCGCTGAAGATGAACGCCACGCCCGAGATGCGTCGCGTCGACAACCCCGCCGCCGTCGAGGCGGCCGTCGACCGCCTCGGCGCGGTCCGCGAGGAAGTGGGCGACGAGGTGGACATCGGCGTCGACTTCCACGGCCGCGTCGCCAAATCGATGGCGAAGAAACTCGCCGCGGCGCTCGAGGTCCACGACCCGATGTTCGTCGAAGAGCCCGTCGCGCCGGGCCACGAGGACGCGCTGCCCGCGATCGCGAACCACACCTCCACGCCCATCGCCACCGGCGAGCGCCTCTACTCGCGGTGGGACTTCAAGGAGGTCTTCGAGGGCGGCGCCGTCGACGTCATCCAGCCCGACCTGTCCCACGCCGGCGGGATCAGCGAGGTCAAACGCATCGCGGGGATGGCCGAGGCCTACGACGTTGCGCTCGCGCCGCACTGCCCGCTCGGTCCCATCGCGCTGGCGTCGTGCATCCAGGTCGACGCCTGCGTCGGCAACGCGCTCATCCAGGAGCAGAGCCTCGGCATCCACTACAACGAGGGGACGGACGAACTCGAATACCTCGAAGACCCCTCCGTCTTCGAGTACGACGACGGCTACGTCGACCTCCCCGACGACCCCGGCCTCGGGATCGACGTCGACGAGAGCGTCGTCCGCAACCGGGCCGAGGAAGACGTCGACTGGCACAACCCCGTCTGGCGTCACGACGACGGCGGCGTCGCCGAGTGGTAGGCGATCGCACGTCCTCGGCTATTCTTCGCGGTTCACTGTCCGTCGAACGGGCGGCGACGACCCGATAGCAAACCCCATGTCGTCGGCGCTCAGAGAGGGCGTATGCGCATCGAGAACAGCTTCATACCGGTCGACGGTGTGGGCGAACGGACCGAACGGACGCTCTGGGAATCGGGCGTCACCCGGTGGGAGGCGTTCGACGAGTCCGCCGTCGGCGGCCGCCGCGGCGAGCGGATCCGCGAGTTCATCGACACCGCCGCGGACCGACTCGACGACGGCGACGCCGCCTTCTTCCGGCGGACGTTCCCGGACGGCGCCCACTGGCGCTGTTACGAGAACTTCCGCGAGGACACGTGCTTCCTGGACATCGAGACGACGGGGCTCGACCAGCACCGCGACGACGTGACCGTCGTCGGCCTCCACTCGCCGGGCGACACGGAGACGCTCGTCGCTGGTCGGGACCTGACCGCCGACCGCCTCCAGCGCCGCCTCGACGACGCCAAACTCCTCGTCACGTTCAACGGCAAACGCTTCGACGTGCCCTTCCTCGAGACTGCCTTCGACGTCTCCGTCGACGTGCCCCACGTCGATCTGATGTACCCGTGTCGGCGCCTGGACCTGACGGGCGGGCTGAAGACCATCGAGAGCGAGGTGGGAATCGACCGCGACCGCCCCGACCTCTCGGGGCGGGACGCCGTTCGCCTCTGGCGCGAGTACGAGCGCGGCGCCGACGGCGCGCTGGAGACGCTCGTCTCCTACAACCGCGACGACACCGAGAACCTCCGGACTCTCGCCGATCTCGTCACCGACCGCCTCGACAGCGACGTCTTCGTCTCCCCCGACTGATTCGCTCCCCGTCCGACTCCCCGACGCTCCCTCCTGTTCTGACATCGCTGGTAGTGACCGCTCGATGCGGTGCGGCGGTCGGCCGTCGGATCCGTCCTCCAGTCCGTGGCCTCACGCCGCCGTCTCCACGCTCGCCGAAATCTCCGCATCTTTCACCAGGTTCCAACACACAAATTCTCATTAATATATCCCTGTCTGATATAGGGTGAAAAATGAACCACGATCTCGCAATCCACCACTCTATGTTCGGTATTGTGGAACACCTATTTTGGCCGCATTTGCGGGCAATAGCCCTCATAACGGCGGAGAATTGCCGCATTACGGGGTTGGCCCGTGTTCAGTCTTACTCGGACCGTACCACGACACTGGATCGAACTGGGATCGACAAACCGCCAGACGTGAGCGGGGTTGCGCTACTGGCCGCGACAGACTATCATTAACGATTGTTAAATTACAGGGTTATTATACGACGAGCGATCTCTATTTCCTCAAACATTCACTACGGTACGAGTAAAAATATGTCTCGGAGTCGGTTCGTTCCGCCGACGGCGGCGGCGCTCCGGTCGCGGGCGAACGCTCGGAAAGCCGATCGAACGGGCCTGCAAATCGCCGTGCGGACGGTCGAGTCGGTCGCTCTCGCTGTCGATCGCGAGCGGGGTGGCCGGACGCCGTGTCGGGCGTCGGTGGCGCCCGGTGCGCGGGCGGCCCGTCGACGTGCGGTGAGAAGGAAGCGCGGGTCTCTCGCGGCGTCAGACTTCGGTGACGCGCTGGTAGCTGTCGTCGAGCGCCTGCGCGTCTTCTGGGAGCAGAGCGACGACGACGTAGTCGGCGTACTCGGAGACGTAGTCGACGAGGCGCGCGATGCGGTCGGAGTCGATGGCCTCGATGGAGTCCAGCAGGAGGAACGGACAGGTCTCGTGGACCTCGTGTGTGAGATAGCCCGCGAGCGCGAAGATCAGGCCCGTGACCTCGCGTTCGGACTCGCTCAGGTGGTCGATGGTGTCCTCGTAGGTCGTCCCGTCGTCCGTGCTCCGGACGACGTGGAGGTCGAAGACGGACTGCTCGACGTGGCGGCGCCCCTGTTTGACGGTCTCCTGCTTGCGCTCGATCCAGATGCGCTCGAGGTTCTCGTAGCCGAGCATCTCGAGGACCGACTCCATGTGGTCGTTGAACTGCTCGACCGCCTCGGTCTCGATCCGGTCGATGCGCGTCCGCAGGTCCTCGATGTGGTCCGAGATCTCCTCGCGCCGCTCCTGCAGGTCGTCGCGCCGGTCGAGTTCGTCCTCGATGCGCTCGATCTCCTCGGTGACGTCTTCGAGATCTCCCTGCAGGCGACCGAGTTCGAACTCCAGTTCGTTGGCCTCGCGGTGCAGGTCCAGCAGTTCGCCGTGGGTCTCGTCCTGGAGGTGTTCGACCTCCGTCTCGCGCTCTTCGATCTCGCTTTCGAGACGCTCGCGCTCGTCCTCTAGGTCAGTGACGCGCTCGCGGCGCCGCTCGAGTTCGGATTCGGCCCGCGCGAGCCGCTCTTCGAGCTGAGAGCGCTGGCGTTTCTGCTCCTCGTAGGTCGCCTTCTCGGTCTTGAGGTCGTCGATTTCGGACTGCAGGTCTTGCCGTTCCTGCAACTTCTCCTGGCGGAGGTCCCGGATGCGGTCGAGCGTCGACTCGACCGCCGTCTCGTCGACCTCGCTCCCGCAGGTCCAGCAGACGACCTGGTCCTCGACGAGCCGGTCGGTCACCGCGCCTTCGTCCTCGCCGCGCAGCGCCGCCACGATGTCCGAGCTCGTCCCGTCGAGCATCTCCTCGTTGAACTGGATGACCTTCTGGAGCTCGTTGACCGTCGTGTCCAGCCCCTGGCGCTGGCCGCGCAGGCGCTCGATGCGCTCCTCGACGTCCGAAACGTCGCCCGACACCTCCGTCGGCAGGTCCTCGAGCTCGCGCTCGACGTTCTCGATCTCGTCTTCGAGCGCCGAGATGCTCTCGCGCTCGCTCTCGACGTTGTAGCGGACGTCTTCGAGGTTCGACCGCGCGTCGCGAAAGGCGGCCAGCGCGTCCTCGAGCTCGGCTTTCTGGTCGCGGGTCGACCCCACGTCCTGGTCGGCCTCCTCGATGGCCTCTTTCGTCTCCTCGAGCGTCTCGCGTTTCTCCTCGATCTCGTCTTCCAGGTCCTGGCGCTCGCCCTCCAGGTCCGGGAGCTGGTGACGCAGCGACTGGAGATCCTCGAGTCGCTGCTCGACCTCCTGGCGCTCGCTCTGGAGCTCCTCGATCTGGTCCTCGATAGCGGCCGTATCCACTGGCCGCATGATGAGCTCCCGCAGGTTCTCGGTCAGCTCGACCGCCCGCCGCGCCTCGTTCGATTCCAGCAGGAAGACGAAGAGATCCGCGAGTTCGGGGTCCTCGAGGTACGGCTCCCCGTCGGTGACGACCGCCCCGTTCTGCCGGAGCAGGTCGCGGGTGAAGGTCTCGTCACCGATAGTCAGTTCGACGTAACCCTCGTCGGCGTCGCCTTTCAGCGAGACGTCGTCGCTCCCCAGTCCGGCCATGATCGCCTGCAACAGCGAGGTCCGGTTCGTCGCGTTTCGCCCGGTGAGGATCGTCACGCCCGAGGAGAACGTCACCTCGGTCTCGTCGATACCCCCGACGTTCTCGACGGCCACTGATACTGTCTCTGCTACCGATTCGGTCGCGCCCATACTATCTCCTGATCCCACCGATGCTTAAAACTACTGTACTTCGGTCAGACACCGGATCACGGCGCGTGCTGGCGGTTTCTCCCGCCTCTCGATCGGTCGCTTCTCGGGGCGCCTCCTCAATTACATACATACTAGTGTAATCTCACTCCGAATCTGCGTTCGTGTTCGTGCGACACCGACAGGCGCCGTCCTCGATCAGGTCGATCGGGTCGTACTGGCGACCGCAGTCCTCACACACCACCTGCACGTCTGCGATGACGTTGACGGGGCCGACGTCGAGGCGCTCGGTCGACCGGAGGTTCTCGACGTTGCGTCGGGTCACCGCCGTCAGGCGACTCGTGAGCCGCTGGATGGTCTCGACGGACTTCTCCCGTTGCTGGTCGTCGTCCGAGTCCGGATACTCGACGCCGCGGTACTCCCGGAGGTAGGTGTGGATGGCGTAGTGGCTGACGAAGTCGCTCAGCATGCTCTCGACGTCGACGCCCTCGCGCTCGAGGCGATTGCGCGCCTGCGTGCGAGCCCCCTCGGTCACGTCGTCGCCCGTCAGTAGCTCGTAGGTGTTCTCCAGCTCCCCCTGGAGCGTGACGACGTTCGCCTCGTCCATCGCGCTCTCCATGACTTCCCGGTTGAAGTGGTCGGCGAGATCGCGCAGGCTCTGTTGCTCGCGCCCGTCGCCGATCCAGCGGCGCTCGAGCTCGTCGCCCAGCCCGTCGAGGCCGTAGTCGCGTATCACGCGTTCGACCTTGTTGTCCGGTCGCTCCGACTGACGATTGCTCATCGTGACATCGATACTCGCGACTCCCGGATAGGTCTTCCGCTCGCGTCAACCGCCTACACGACCGGCCCGTCGAAACTCTGCAGCCCGAATCATGTCCCTCTCATCTCTCTGTCTCTTCCCTTTTCACTACAGATAAATTATTATTGTAGTTGGCAACCGTATCTGTGCAATCGACCTCACGTCCAGATACAGATATCGTATCGATCGGGTGCATAAGGATTGAACCGTTCGATATCGGCCTACGGCCCGGTCCTCTCGACCGTGAGCGTCCCGAGTGTGTGAGATCCGGTTGTTTCGTCCCGGTAGCTCCTCGAGAGGCGGTCATACGTACTAATTTCTGTTATACTGGCGTTAGCGATGGTGCGTCCGAACGCCGAAGGTATAAGAAACTTTTGTATTATATATTTCTGTGAGGTCAGCTACGTATCGTCGGGGGAGATGCGCGCGAGGCGCATGGCGTTGCCGGTGACGACGGTGGTCATGCCGACGTCGCCGGCGAGGACGACGAACCACAGCGGGACGGTGACGCCGGGGAGGGGGATGGCGACGGCGAGCGCGGCCTTGACGAGCAGGCTCCCCCAGACGTTCTGGCGGATGACGCCGTTGCCGGTGCGGGCGAGGCGGTGGAGGTAGGGCAGTCTGGAGAGGTCGTCGCCCATCAACGCGATGTCGGCGGTCTCGATGGCGGTGTCGGTGCCCGCGGCGCCCATCGCCACGCCCACGGAGGCCGTCGCCAGCGCGGGCGCGTCGTTGATGCCGTCGCCGACCATCGCGACCGCGCCGTACTCCTCGCGGAGCGCCTCGACGCGCTCGACTTTCTCCTCGGGGAGCAGATCCGCCGACACCTCGTCGACGCCGACTTGCTCGCCGACGGTGCGCGCGGTCCGCTCGTTGTCCCCGGTGAGCATCGCGAGGTGCTCGACGCCGCCCGCGCGCAACCGCTCGATCGTCCGGCGCGCCTCGGGACGGACCTCGTCGGCGATGGCGACCACGCCCTCGATCTCGTCGACCGTCCCGACGAGGACGACCGTCTTCCCCTCGGACTGGAGCCGCGGGATCGTGTCCGCGAGCAGGTCCAGACAGTCCGCGCGGTCGTCGCAGAGGGCTCGAGTGTCCTCCCGCGCCACTCCCCCGTCAGTGGTGAGGTGGACGTGGTCCAGGTCGAACCCCAGGTCCGCGAAGAGGCCGGGTTTGCCCGCGTAGTGGGTCTCGCCGTCGAGGTCCGCCCTGACGCCCTTCCCGGTGATCGACTCGAAGCCGTCGACCTCGCGGTCGGGGACGCCCCGCTCGCTCGCGGCCGCGACGATGGCGTCCCCGATCGGGTGTTCGCTCCGGCGTTCGAGCGCGCTCGCACACGCCAGCACGTCGTCCTCGTCGTTCCCGTTGAGACCGACCACGTCGGTCACGCTCAGCTCGCCCGTGGTGAGCGTCCCGGTCTTGTCGAAGGCGACGGCGTCGACCTCGCCCATCGTCTCGAGGTGGTTCCCGCCTTTGATCAGGACGCCGTGTTTCGCCGCGCTCGTGACGCCGGAGACGACGGTCACCGGCGTCGAGATGACGAACGCGCAGGGGCAAGCGATGACGAGCAGGGAGATGCCGCGGACGAACCACGCCGTCCAGCCGCCGAAGGCGAGCGGCGCGACGAAGATGGCGACGAGCGCCGCCGCGACGACCACCGGCGTGTAGTAGTCGGCGAAGCGCTCGACGAACTGCTCGCGGTCGGTCTTGTTGGACTCGGCGTCCGCCACGAGGTCGACGATCCGCGCGATGGTGGTGTCGTCGGCCGCGGCGGTCGTCTCTATCTCCAGGTAGCCCGCCTCGTTTATCGTCCCCGCGAACACCTCGTCACCCTCTTCCTTGTCGACGGGGACGCTCTCGCCGGTGATCGGCGCCTGATTGACCGCGCTCGTCCCCTCGCGGACGACGCCGTCCATCGGGATCTTCTCGCCCGGTTCGACCAGCACAGTCTCGCCCACGGCGACGTCCTCGACGGGGACCGTCTCGCGCTCGCCGTCGCGCCTGACCGTCGCCACGTCCGGCGAGAGTTCGAGCAGTTCGGTGAGCGAATCGCGGGCGCGGTCGACCGAGTACCGCTCCAGCAACTCGGCGACGTTGAACAGGAAGGCGAGCGACGCGGCCTCGACGTAGTAGCCCAGATCCGGGACCACCAGCGAGATGCCCGTCGCGCTCAGGATGGCCGCCGACATCAGGAAGTCGATGTCGAGCGAGCGCATCCGAAGCGAGTAGTAGCCGTTGCGGACGATGACCGTCCCGCCGGCGACGATGCCGACGAGGTACAGCGCGTCCGCGAGCAGCAGTTCCCGCCCGGCCAGCCCGACGAGCGCCTCGTTGACGCCGGGCAGGCCGAACTGGACGAGCACGCCCAGCCCGAGGAACAGCCCGCTGATCCAGGTCTTCTTCGCGCGAGTACTCGTCCAGACGCTGTCGTCGCCCGCGTCCCCGTCTTCGCTCTCGTCGCCCGTTTCGTCACCGGTCCCGTCGGCCGCGCCGTCGACGCTCGTCACCTCGTAGCCCGCGCCCTCGACCGCCGCAACGAGCGCCTCGTCGCTCACGCTCGCGTCGTGGGCGACCCTGACGCGCCCGGTCGTCGGACTCGTCTTGATCTGCTGCACCCCGTCCATTTTCGTCAGCGCTCGCTCGACCTTATCGGCGCAGGACGAACAGTCCATCTCGGGCACGTCGAGGACCAGTTCGGTCGCTCCGTCACTTCCGTCGTCGTCCGCGATCGCGTATCCCGCCGCGGTCACCCGGTCGCGGACCGCGGCCTCGTCAGTCAGTTCCGGGTCGTAACCGACCCGGAGCGTACCGGACGTGGGCCGGGCGTCGGTCGATTCGATCCCGTCGAGCGTCTCGACGCTGCTGGTCACCTTGCCGGCACAGGACGGACAGTCCATCTCCGGGACCGACAGCGAGAGTTCGCGGACCCCTTCGGTACCGTGGTTGTCGCGGTTGTGGTCGTGGTCGTCGTGGGCCTGGCTATCGTCGTCGTGGCTGTGGCCGTCGTCGCTGTGACCCTCACACTCCGCGCCGCAGTCGTCCGGTTCGTCGGGGTCACTGGTGGTCATACTCGACGGTAGTGGATGTTCGTATATTAACCCCGCTGCTACGAAACCGGATCGTATTGCTTCGGATTGTTATCGAAAGTGACCGGAGTTATTAAGTCGGCGTCAGCGCTCGGAGTCCGCGACGTCGGACTCCTCGGGGTTCCAGACGTTCTCCTCGTCGCTGCCGGGGGCTCGGAAGTCGAGCGGGCGGATCCAGAACGCCCAGGCGGCGGCGATGACGCCGCCGTAGCCGCAGATCCAGATGGCGTACCGGAGTGCGTCGGGGCCGTTCGGTCCGACGAGGCTGACCAGTTGCCCCGTCAGGACGATCCCGACGAACAGCGCGAGCGCCAGTGCCGCGTCGAACTTGTCCATTACCGGCGGTTGGGGTTTGCGGGACGTAAGCGACTCGATCGATAGAGGTGGCGAAGGTATCACGCCAGCATCCGCCGAGCGAACGGAGTGAGCGAGGCGGTTCACCGGACGCAAGCGAGCGAAGCG
>Ga0207851_100305_pt1 | contig 29804 bp, 31 predicted proteins | sample A23E3SouthBayCA_FD_187747 | JGI IMG/M metagenome (GOLD analysis project Ga0207851, IMG submission 187747) | Aerobic enrichment media microbial communities from Eden Landing Ponds, California, USA - A23 E3 (SPAdes) | ecosystem: Environmental > Aquatic > Marine > Unclassified | place: Emeryville... | reverse complement strand
GACGAGCGCCGCGATCCGCTCTTCGAGCGGGCGGAGCCGCTCGCGCCACTCGCTCGCGCGCTCGTCGTCCCACAGGTGCAGTTCGGCCGCCAGCCGCAGCAGCCACCCCCAGCCGTAGGGGTTCTCGAAGCCCGTGTGGTCCTCGAAGTAGGCCACCTCGCGTGCGACGTTGTCGGCGGTCAGTCGGCTCTCGATGCTCGAGACGATGGCGTCGCGGTCCGGGTGGTCGTCGAAGAGTCGCAGCGACCGGACCAGCGTCCAGTGGCTGTGGACCGCCGAGTGCCAGTCGAAACTGCCGTAGAACACGGGGTGGCACTCGCTCGGGTCCACCCAGTCGTCGGGGCCGTCCATCGCCCCGGCGTGGTGGGGGTACTCCGTCTCGACGCTCTCGAGCGGGTGGGCACACACCGCCGACGCGAGGTCGGTGTCCAGCCAGTCGGCCCGGCCCGAGAGGAGTCGATCCGCCTCGACAGACGCGAATTCGTCCATGCCTGACCGCTCGGTTCTCGGCCACCTATCTGTTGGGGCCAGCGGGTCCGCACTGCTGGATGCTGATTACGGGGCAACGGCGTCAGCCCCGGAGTCGTCGGTCCGGAGCGGGACGTCGATGTCGAGTTCGTCGTACCAGACGACGGGGCGTTTCGAGCGCCCCTCCTCGCGCAGCTCGATGAGTCCGTAGTCCGCCAGTTCGTGGACGTTCTCGAGCACGTCCGGCGGATGCCTATCGACGACGCGCGCGAGGGCGCGGATACTTTCGGGATCGTGTTCGATGATCGCCTGGAGCAACTCGAGGTTGGTCGGGCGGAAGATCCGGCCGAGCGTCTCGAGGCTCTCGATCGAGAGGGTCGCCGGTTTCGCCTCGACGTCCTGGCCCGCATCGAGTGCACCGAGCGTCTCTTCGAGATCGCCGTGGTCGGTCGGTCCGAGTCGGATGTGTAGTGTTCGCGTCATGGGTCTGAATATCGTTCGTCGTTCACCAGTCCGCTCGCTTCCGCCGCGGGAGCGCCGCGCGCCACGCGCGGTACAGCGGTTGCAAGCCGGGAAAGTCGACCTCGAACACCGTCTCCCCGAGATGGAGTTCGTGGTCGCCGTGGTGGTTGTCGAAGCGGATGATCGGGTCTTCGGCTCCCGCTTTGCCGTAGTGGTACGCGTACTTGATCCCCTCCTCGAAACGACGTGACCGCGGCACCTGGAGGACGCGGACGCGGGCGACAGTCCCGTCATCGTAGGCTTCGATCTCGTCGCGGACCACCGTGACATCGCCCTCCGCCATCTGATGTTAGTTTCTCCCCTAACAGTAAATCGTTTGGGGTGACGGAGCCGGACGGTCGTGACGAGAGAACGGACGGTCTGCGCAGTCACTCCCGGTCCAGCGCGGCCAGGACGCCGCGGACGTTCATCGCCACCTCGGCGTCGGCCTTCTCGGCGCCCCACACCGCCCGCTCGTCGTCGGCTCGCTCGACGAAGCGTTCGACGACGGCAGCCTCATCGTCGAGTTCCGTCAGCGCCTCGCGCACGGCCGCGACCCACTCCGAGAGTACGTCCGCGTAGCGGGCGAGTTTGTCGCCCGTCTCGACGGGGCCGAAGTGGGCGTAACAGAGCACGTCGGGCTGGATCTCTTTGAGGGTGTCCACGTCGGACTGGCACTGCCGGGGGTCGAAGTTGGGCGGCGGGCTCGTCGGGAAGAGTTCGTCGCGCGAGGGGGCGTAGATGCCCGCGGCGTCGGCGGTGAACACGGCGTCGTTCGCGGGGTCGTGGAAGACGACCTGGTGGGGAGCGTGGCCCGGCGCGTGGTACACCTCCAGGGCGTGGTCGCCCAGGTCGATCGCGTCGCCGTCCTCGAGTTCGCTGATCCGCGATTCCGGGACTGGTTTCGGTTCGGTGTAGAAGCCGATCTGGTCGCCGACCGCGTTCTTCGTGCCCCCCCAGAGCCGTTCCGGGTCGGCGAGGTGGGGCGCACCGATGCCGTGGACGTAGACGGTCGCGTTCGGGCATTCGTCGACGAGGAAGCCGGCGCCGCCGGCGTGGTCGAGGTGGACGTGCGTCACCGCGATGACCTCGATATCTCCGGGGGCGAGGCCCGCCTCCTCGACGGCCGCGAGGATACGCTCGTGGTTGGTGCCGATGCCGGTGTCGACCAGCGCGGGCCGCTCGGCGTCGACGACGTAGACGGCGCCGTACTCCGCCACGTCGTACATCCCGGTGTCGACGTAGTAGAGGTCCGTGCAGTCGCCCGCCGTCGCCTCGTAGACGTCTCCGATGGCCATACCGGATGGCCGTCCGGCACCCGGATAAGCGTTCGTGCGCCGACGAAGGAGAGTGGGGTGGACGGGGAGTCGGACGCGCTGTTCGAGACCGGGTGAAAGCCCCGCGACGAACCGCTCGGGTCACCACCGCAAACAGCGTGAAAGCTCCCGCAAACGTGGTCGCTGGCTGTCTGCGGTTGCGGTCTCGATCTCGGTCACTGGCGCTCGGGCTGTCTCCAGTACTCCGCAACGACACCACCGTACAGCTCGCAGCGGCGACTCGCGGCTTTTTTGGCCTCACTGCTCCATCAGAGTGCAATGACCGACCACGCCGCACTGGTTCGGCGGTCCCTCGCCGGCTCCCCGGAGTTCGACCGGCGGGTCCGCGAGCAGGGGGAGCGAATCGCCGACGCGCTCGAACGGGGCGCCTTCGACAACGACGCCGCCACGCTCGGCCTCGAGCTAGAGGTCTACGCGGTCGACGCCGACGACCTGTCGCTCGCGCCGATCCCCGAGGACGTCTTCGAGGGGCCGGCGGACAAGGAACTGGGGCTGCACAACGCCGAGTGCAACGCCGCGCCGAGCCGCTTCGACGAGGGCGGCATCGCCGCGCAGGCCGAGGTGATCGCCGCGGACCTCGCGGCCACCCGCGAGCGAGCGCGCGAGCACGGTCTCGAGATCGTCCTCGACGCGATGCCCGCCGTCGCGCCCGCCGACGGGACCGTCGCCTACCTCGACGACGTGGAAGTGCGGGGCGGCGACGCGTCCGAAAGCGAGGGAGACGGAGCGACGGTGCCGGGCCCGGAGCCCGACGACCCCGTCTTCGTCGCGCGGAACATGCGCCGGGACCCGCGCTACGGCGCGCTCGACAACGAGGCCGTTCGACGCGCGGGCGGGTCGATCCCCTTCTCGGTGCCCGGTGCCGACCTCTCTTTCCGGACGATCCTCTTCGAGTCGCTGGCCACGTCGATCCAGCCCCACGTTCTGGTGCCGGAAGTGGTCCAGTTCCCCCGCTATCACAACCTCGCGACGCGGACGCTCGGGCCGCTGGTGGCCCTGTCGGCGAACTCCCCCTTTCTGCCCGGCGACTGCTACGACCTCGACGCGGCCGACCTGACGCCCGAGGAGCTGGTCGACGAGACCCATCACGAACTCCGGATCGCCGCCTTCGAGGGGTCGATGAACCAGGCCTGCCGGAAAGTCAGAGTGCCCGACGACTTCGACGAACCGGGCGACGCCGTCGACCACGTCGTCGCCGACGACACGTACGCGCCCTTCCTCCGCGAGTGGGTCGAAGGCGAGCCCGATGCCGACGCGGATGTCGGTGGGGCAGCCGCCGGCGAGTCGAGCGGCGACGCGGCCGCCGAGCCCTGGGAGTTCGACTACAAGCGCGGCACCTTCTGGCGGTGGGTGCGCGGGGTTCCGGGCGGCGACGCGGTCGACGGCGCCTGCGACGAGCAGTCGCTCCGCATCGAGTACCGCCCGCTCCCGACCCAGCCGACCGTGCGTGACGTGGTCGGCCTGCAGGCGCTGACCGCCGGTCTGTTGCACGGCCTTGTCGCCGCCGACCACCCGCTCGCGGCGTTGCCGTGGGAGGACGCCGAGGCGAGCTTCTACGCCGCCGTCGAGGACGGTCCCGAGGCGGATCTGGCCTGGGTCGACGCCGACGGCGAGCGGACGAGTGACACCGAGACCGTCTTCGACGAAATCTTCGAATACGCCCGCCTCGGCCTCGAATCCCGGGGCGTCTCCCCCGCGACGCGCGACCGGTATCTCGCTCCGCTGGAGGCCCGGTGGGAGGCCGGCGTGACGCCGAGCGTCTGGAAGAAAGAGCGCGTGCGATCGCACCTCGACGACGGGCTGGAACTCGAGGCCGCGCTCGCCGCGATGCAACGCGAGTACGTCGACCTGAGTCGCGAACGAGAGACGTTCGCCGACTGGCTCGCGTGATCTGTCGGTTCGTCGGATACCGCCCGCAGCCCCTCAGTCGAAGTAGGGCCGTTCGATGCTCGACTCGCCGTTCACCCAGTCGGTCATTCGCCCGGTCACCCAGTCGAAGAGGGTGATGACCGGCGAGAGCGCGCGCTCGACCCCGCGGACGACGGGCGCGACCCGCAACGCCCACCGCTGGGCGTTCGCCAGCCCGTAGGACTTGGGCACGATCTCGCCGAAGACCAGCACCACGGTACTCGTGAGCAACGTCGTCGCCACGACGGCGATCCCGGTGGGAAGGTAGCTCACCACGACGACCGTGAGGACGCTCGAGATGGCGATGTTGACCACGTTGTTACCCACGAGGAGCGTGACGAGCAGCCGATGCGGGTCCGCGAACAGTTCCTTGAGGTCCCGCGACCCACCCCCTGTCGTCGCCGCGACGGTTTCGGACGACAGCGAGAAGATCGCCGTCTCCGAACTCGAGAAGAAAGCGCTACACACGAGCAAGACCGCGGTGACCGCGAGTCCGGTCACCGCCAGCGTCGGGTCGGCCATGAACCGAATTCTCACCCCCGGACCAAGAAAGGGGCGCGACCGGGCCCCGCACATCGCTGGTCGCACTCCCCACACACCGCGGGTCGCGCTCGTCACTCGAACGCGACCGCACCGGTCCCGCGTTCGACGCTCGCGAGGTCGAAGCGTCCGTTCTCGATGGGTATTCCCTCGAAAGTATCCCTTTCGAGGAGGAGCGACCCGTCGAGATCCGCGTAGTCGAACAGCGGCGCGAGGTGGCAGCTGGCGGCGATGGCCGCGTTCGAGGCGACCATGCAGCCGAGCATCGCCTCGCAGCCACAGGCGTGCGCTACCGCCGCGACCCGGCGCGTCTCGCGCAGGCTCCCGCACTTCATCGGCTTCGCGACGACGACGTCGACCGCGTCGGCGACCCGCGGGACGGTCGCTGCGGTCGTGACCGACTCGTCGGCGGCCACGGGGAGCGCCCCGCGCTCGCGGACGAACCGCAGGCCCGCGAGGTCGTCGGCGGGGACGGGCTGTTCGAGAAACTCGACGCCGTGGTCCGCCAGCGTCTCGGAGTGGGCGACGGCCGCCTGCGGCGTCCACGCGCCGTTGGCGTCGACGCGGAGCCGGGCGTCGGGCGCGCCCGCCCGCACCGCGGCGATGCGCTCGCCGACCCGATCTCCGTCGAGTTTCACCTTCAAGACCCCGAACCCGTGGTCGACCGCGCTTTCTGCCTTCGTGCGCATCTCGTCCGGTTCGGCCATCCCGACGGTGAACGACGTGGGCGGCGCCGCGTCGGGGTCGAGGCCCCACTGCCGGTAACAGGGCACGGCGAGGCGCTTCGCGGCGAGGTCCGCGAGCGCGATGTCGACCGCACACCGCGCGGCGGGGTTGCGCTCCACGACGGCCCGGAGTTCGCGCTCGATCCGCTGGCGAGCGTTAGGGTCGCCGACTTCCTCGACGACGGCGAGCAGGTCGGGAAGCACCGCGGCGACGGTGTCGGCCGTCTCGCCGTAGTATGCCGAGGGCGCCGCGGCGCCGACGCCTCCGGTCCCGTCCCCGCCCCGGACCCGGACGACGACGTTCTCGGTCGTCTCGGTCGTCCCCCGCGAGATCGTGAAGGGGTCGGCGAGCGGGAGCGACACCCGCTCGAAGCCCGTCTCGAGTGTCATCGCTCGCCCTCCCGGGCGCCGCGGGGCGTCACAGGCGTCTCCAGCACTGCGTCGAGGATCCCGTCGACGCCGAAGCGGACGGGGTCGGTCGCCGGCGCGTCGAGCGCGGCTTCGGCCTCGGCGACCGCCGCGCGGGCCGCGTCGTCGTCGAGGTGCGCGGTGTTGACCGCGCCCGCGACGACCTCGGCGGGCGCGACGGGTGCGGCCAGCCGCTCGTAGAGGGCGGCGTACTCGTCGAGCGGCGGGACGGCGACGTGTTCGTAGCCGTGGACGACGTCGCGACCGGCGACGTGACAGCACACGATCCGGTCGGGCATCGCGCCGTGGAGGATGCTCGCCGTCACGCCGGAGTAGGCCGGATGGGCGAGCGCGCCCTGCCCCTCGACGAACAGTACATCGTGGTTCGCGGCCCGCGCTTCGACCATGCGCTCGACGGCGCCCGCGGCGAAATCGGAGACGACGCGGTCGACCGCGATACCCCATCCCTCGATCATGGCCCCGGTCTGGCCGGTGGGGACGACGCCGGCGTCGACGCCGCGCTCGCGGGCCGCGCGGGCGAGTTCGTAGGTGGTGGTCATCTTCCCCGACGAGCAGTCCGTGCCGACGGTGAGTACGACCGTCGCGTCCACCTCGCCGGCGGTGCCGTCGCTCACGGTGAGGTCGTCGGGTGGCCGGCGCACGTCCCGGATGTCGCAGTCGTGTTCGGTCGCGAGCCGGGCGAACTCGTCGTCGTCGGCGAGGAAGTAGTGCAGGCCGGCGACCACGTCGCAGCCGCGTTCGAGCGCCGCGCGGATGTCGGGCCGCCAGGTCTCGTCGAAGCCGCCGCCGATGGGCGCGACGCCGACTATCAGGGCGTCGACCGGCGCGGGGACCTCGTCGAACGAGGCGACGATGGGGGCGTCCGGCACGTCGGAGACGTGGTCGCGGACGCGCTCGCCCGCGGTCGTGCGGTCGAGCACCGCGACCACCTCGTCGTCGCCGTAACGGAGGAGTCCGACGGCCGTCTTGGCCCGCTCGGGGAACTTCTCGTGAGCCAGGATGGCGACGCGCATAGCGGGCGTTCGCCCGGCGGGCAGTTAACGCCACTGTCGGTCCAGTAGATCGCGAGCCGCTGCACACCGATCGTGAGCCGCCGCACACCCACCCGCTCTCAGGGCACGCGCAGACGGACGGTCCAGAAGTCGCGAAACGCCGACTCGAGCGCGGTCTCGGGTTCCCCGGAGGCGTCGACCGTCGCGGTGGCGTCGGCGAGGTCGTCGAACTCGTCGAGGACTGTCCGCTCCCCGACGACGTAGCACCGCTCCGTCTCTCTGTCCTCGAGCGCCGTCCGACACCGTTCGAGGTGGTCGTCTATCTGCGCGTCGCGCAGGCGCTCGAAGCGGGCCTGCGAGAAACCGCCCTTCGAGTGCTGGCTCTTCAGTTCGGAGTCGAACCCCTGAAACGCGACCCGCTCTCGGCCTTCGTACTGGCCCATCGCGAAGAGATCCGAGCGCACGAGCGCGAGGGTGAACTCCCCCGTCGGCTCGAAGCGCTCCCGTTCGACGGCGAATGCGCTGTCCCACAGTGTATACGGCTCGGGTGGGTCGGGGACGGAGAGGCAGGCGGCGACGATGCCGGCGTCGTCGGTGACGGCAAGACAGGGCGCGGCGCGGCCGACGAGCGCGGCGCGGTCGCCGAAAGCGTCCCGGACCGCCTCGGGACGGTCGTGACCGTCGGCGACGTAGGCCGAAAAGGCGCCCTCGGCGTCGGTCTCGACCGTCCCGAGGCGGTCGAGGACGGTCGCGAGGCGCTCGCCACGCAAGGTCTCGGTCCGGACGAAATCGCGGTCGGGTCCGTCGTCGTCGCGCAGGCGCTCGACCGTGCCCTCGAGGTCTGCGACGCGGTCCTCGAGGCGGTTGACGCGCTCCTCGGCGTCCTGTCGGTCGCTGACGGCGTCGGCGCGGCGCTCGCGCTCGGCCTCGAGTTCGCGCTCGCGGTGATGGAGTTCCTCCTCAAGCTCCGCGATTCGGTCTTTGAGTTCGGCCCGGCCGAGCAGCTCGTCGAGCATCAGGGGAAGTGGCGAAAGCCGGCGGCTTAAGCGTACTCCTCCGTCTACCGGGCCCGCGGCGAACGCGCCGCGCTCAGATCCCGCTCGGGCCGCCGTAGTCGAAGCCGAAGGGGTCGTCGGCGGACCCGTCGTCGTCGCTTCGCTCTCCGACGTGGTCGTCGACGCTCGGGAGCCCCGACGCGACCGAGAGGAGCTGGCGCGCGCGCTCGGCCTTCGCGAGGAACACCTCGCGGAGGTCCGGCGGGTTCCTGAGCCGGGTCTCGGAGACGAGCTCCGGCGGGACCGCGAGAGTCCCCTCCGGGACGGCATCGTCGCCCTCGACGGTGAAGTGTGTGTTCTCCAGTTTCATGACGAGCGGACCGTCGGTGCGGGCGATCTCCTCGTCCGCGTACAGCTGTTCGTTGACCTGCTCGTGTTGCGAGCGGGCGATCGCCGCGCGCTCGCCCTCGCCTCGGCCCGGGGTGACGTACAGCCGCCCCAGGTAGTAGCCGCTGGAGAACCGTTCGAACATTGCGATACATGAGTGTGTCACACATACTCGTACATAAGTGTTGGCCGACAGTCTTATGTCGGCGCGCAATCCGACCGCGGGATAGCACCGGTCTCGACCGCGTTTTCCGGCCGGATACATCAAAATAATTATATCAACGTCTCGGTTTCGTCGGCGGTGTCGCCGTTCGACACGGTTTTGCCCGCGCCGGCCCGGAGTCCGGGCATGGACCTGTCGCTGGGCGGTGGGTCGCGGAAGGGCGGGCGCAGCGAACTCGTCCGGCGGCGGTGGGCGCAGTACTACCTCGGGAACGCGCCGAGCCTGACGTGGCTGATCTTCGCCAACGTCGCCGCGGTCTTCGTGGGCGTCCACTTCTATCTCCCCTCGCTGCCCGAGATAGACACGTTCCTCTGGCCGCTGTACATGGACTCGCCGGTGGCCGTCCTCCTGATGGCGCTGTCGCTCGCGACCCTGCTCCCGAACCTCGGCCGGTCGCTCGACGACGCGCCGACGAACGTCGTCCTCGCGTACCTCCACACCATCGCCTTCGTCTGGCTCGTCGAGACCGGACTCTGGACGGCGCTCGCGCTCAACCTCGACGTGGGCGCGTACTTCCCCGACGCCTGGAACTACTTCGGCGTCCTCTCGACCCACCTGCTTTTCATCCCCGAGGCGTACCTGATCCCCCACTACGGGAAGACGACCCGCGGAGCGCTCGCGACCGCATTCGTTCTCGTCCTCGCCAACGATATCGTCGACTACGGCTTCGGCTATCACCCGCCGCTGCGCTACGAACTCGACGGGACCGTCGGAATCGTCCTCGTCGCCGGGAGCGTGCTCACCTCGCTGGCGGCCGTCGGCCTCGCCGCACGCGCGTTCGAGCGGCTCTGAAGGGATCGCTCGACGCCGTCGGGACGGTCGTCCGCACGCGGCGGTCGCGTGAGGCACGCTTAAATACGGCGAGCCCAAACCTCAGGTGAATGGACTCCGCCGAACTGCTGGATCTCCTGGGGAACGCCAACCGGCGGCGGATCCTGCGGCTGCTCGCGCACAAGCCGTGTTACGTCACGGAGATAAGCGAGTACATCGGCGTGAGCCCGAAGGCGGTCATCGACCACCTCGAGAAACTGGAGCAGGCCGGTCTCGTCGAGAGCCGGGTCGACGACCAGCGCCGGAAGTACTTCCACATCGCTCGCAACCTCCGTCTGGAGGTCAACGTCTCGCCCTACCAGTTCGGCACCAAGAGCGCCTACCCCGCCAGCACCGTCGACGTGACGACCTGTCGTCGCCTCTCGATCGACCTCGATACCGGCGACGACGAGACCGACGACGGCGCTGACGCGGATGAGAGCGACGACGCCGATGCGGACGACGGCGCCGACGCCCGCCGCCTCGCGCGGGAACTCGACGCGCTCTACGACCTCGACAGGGAGCTCTCGATGGCCCAGCGGTGGGTTCACGGCCGCCTCTCGGAGGTCATGGACGAACTCACCGAATCGTTCGACGACGCGGACGCCCGACTGTTCAGCGACGTGCTCTCGACGCTCGCCGACCGGTCGGGCTCGGTCGAAGACATCAGCCGCCGCGTCGAGGCCCCGCCGGCCGTCGTCGAGGAGACCCTCCAGCGACTGGCCGAGGAGAACGTCGTCGTCCGCGACGGCGACGAGTGGCGCCTCCCCGAGTGACCGCCGCCGACCGGAACATCCGGATTTTCCACGTCGGCGCGCGCCGTCGCGCGCTTTCATGCGCGCGACGAAACCGTACGAGGTCTTCGCGAGCGTGCGAGCGACGGCTCGTCAGAGCTCGCTCTGACGGTGGACGAGCACCGAGGAGGCACGACGAGGCGCGCAGGAGGCTGGGGAGGCGTGAGGCTCACGCCTGTCCGGCCAGCCGCCGTCTTTAGCCACTCTCGACGGAAATTCCCTGGTGGACTGAAAGGGCGAGGCCCGCTCGCGTTCAGTTCAGTCGCCTGAGCGGGCACTATTCTCGCGATGCGAGGCGCTTGCGCCTCGAAGCGAACGGCTCTGCCGTGAGCGGGTGGTGCGGAGAGCGAGAATATCCCGGTCAGCGACCGCGAGCGGGGCGAGGGCTTTCAACGCTCAGGATCACCTGCGGTCGCGGTGTCGTCTGCGGTCGAGAAGACAGATAGCGAGCGGGGCGAGGGCGTTCAACTCTGAGGATCGACTGCGGTTGCGGTGTCGTCTACAGTCGCGGAGTCGCCTGCAGCCGTGGAGTCGTCTGCAGCCACCACGACACCTAGCGAACGATCCACAGTCACCACACTCACCGGTCACTCGATGTCACGGGTCAGGCCGTCGCGGAAGTCGCGGCCGAAGTAGTGTCCCAGCAGACCGGCGACCGCGCCGATCCCGGCACCGATCGCACCGAGGGGCAACAGGCCGATATCGGCCAGGACGGCCAGCCGGAAGAAGTCGCCCATCACCGATCCGGCACCGAAGACGGCGCCGGCGAGGAGGAACTCGACGTACCGACCCTTGCCGCTGGCGGCGCCGAGCGTGAACGCGCCGGCGAAGATCGCGCCGGCCCACAGCAGCGGGATGAAGCCGATGAGCGGAATCGCGCTGACCACGCCCATCATCACCAGCACGACGACGAACGACAGCAGGACGGATCGACCGGACGGGAGAGCTGCGAGCGGGTTGGGGAGGCTGGGCAGCGAGGGCATCAGGCGACTCAGGAAGCCGGATTCCGACTCCGAGGCGGCCGCACCGCCGCTGGCGGAACCGCCGCGGGACGAGGTGTCGGGTTCGCCGGTGAGCGCCTCGACGTCGACCCCGAGTTCGTCGTCGCTGAGGCCAACGTCGCCGTCGTCGTCGAGGTCGTCCGCGCCGCCACCGACGTCGCCGCCGAAGTCGTCGAGGATGTCCTCGACGCTTGCGTCCTCGCTGCGCTCGTCCGTGCGTTCGGACATGCTGACACCTCCGGGCCGCGTCTTGAAGCATTTTTCCCACCTCTTTTTTCTGCGTCGGGTTTCCTCGGGCGCTCTGCGAGCGCGCTGCGGGAACCGCTCTCTGCTCACGGGCGCGAAGCGCCCGTTCGCACGGTCAGCGGGACCGCCGGTCCCGCTCGACTCGAAAAAGCCGGACCAACAAAGGCCGGACGGCGCGGTCGCTCCGCTCCGACGCGTGCGGTGAACCGCGCCGCCGGCGCGCGGATGCTTGATGCGTGTGATAAGGCCGACAGCGGGCCGCCCCGCTCCGTTCCGCCCTGTACCCGCTCCGCCACCGTTCCACCCTGCACCCGCTCCGCCACCGTTCCGCCCTGCACCCGCTCCGCCCCGCCCCGCCCCGCTCTGCCCCGCACCCGTCACGAACGCCCCGCTCACCGCACTGAAATGGCTATTTGAGCCAACGGCGCCGCTATATATACACGAGATGAGGAGAGGATATGGAGAGGAAACTGATCGCAACCGCGGTCGTGCTCGTCGTCGGCGCGGCCGCGCTGGTGGCCGTCGGCGGCGCGTTCTCGCTCGGCGATGCCGGTCCCGATACGGAGTCCCCGAACCCCGAGACGAACGGGGAGACGAACGGCGAACTCAGAACGTTCGACAGTTCGGAAGCGTTCGCGGCCTACGTCGCGGCCGGGCGGGCGGACCGCGGCGGCGCCGACTTCGGCGGTGGGGCACCCGAACCGGCCGTCTCCCGCGAGGCCGGCGGCGACGGCGCGGTCGCGACCGACAGCGCCGCCTCGGGCGGCGTGCCGGACGGGAGTTCGACCCTCCGCGTCGGCACGACCAACGTCCAGGAGCTCGGCATCGACGAACCGGACATCGTCAAGACCGACGGGCGCCACTTCTTCGTCACCTCGCCCGGACCGCGATACGTCGTCGAACCGATGCCCCGGCGGGCCGACGGCGCCGAACCCGCACCCGGCGAGAAACGCCGCGGGTTGACCCACGTCGTCGACGCATCCGAACCGGCCGACCCGCAACGGATCGCCGGCATCAACGCCTCCGGCCGGATGCTCGTCGTCGACGACACCCTCGTCGTCCTCGAAGGCGACCGCCTCGTCGGCTACGACGTGAGCGCGGCCGACGACCCCGAGCGGGTCTGGACGCGCTCGCTGGCGGGGCGCGTCGTCTCGGCCCGCGCGATGGACGGGCAGGTCTACCTCGTGGTCTCGTCGGGACTGGGCTCGTCGCCGCGCTGCCCGGTCGAACCGCTCGCCGGACTGACGGTCGACTGCGGCGACATCTACCGCCCCGCCGCGCAGGTCCCGGTCGACGCCACCTACACCGCGCTGTCGCTCGACCCCGCGAGCGGCGACGTGGACGACTCCGTCGGCTTCGTCGGCACCTACGACACGACGGTCTACATGTCTGACAGCGCCCTGTACGTGACCTACACCGAACCGATGGACCGGGCCGAACTGATGGTCGACGCCCTCCTCGCGTCGTCCGTGGTCCCCGGGGACGTGAAAGACCGGATCCGCGAAGTGCGGGGCTACAACCTCTCCGCCCGCGCCGAGCAGGCGGAAGTGAGCCACACCGTCGAGGAGTGGATCGGCTCCCTGTCCGAGTCCGAGCGCGAGCCCACCCGCGAGGCGCTCTCGGCGGACCTCGACGCCTACGCCAGCGAACACGCCCGCGAGTACGTCACGACTGGGGTCGTCCGCGTCACCGTCGACGACACCGCGCTCGAAGTCGCGGCGCAGGGGACGGTCCCGGGCCGGCCGCTGAACCAGTTCTCGGTCGACGAACACGACGGTACCCTCCGGATCGCGACGACCGTCTCCGGGTTCCGGATCGAGAGCGCGAACGACCTCTACACCCTGAACGCCTCCAGCCTCGACCGCGTCGGCGCCGTCCGGGACATGGCGCCGGACCAGCGCATCTACGCCGTGCGCTACGTCGGCGACCGCGCGTACCTCGTCACGTTCCGCCAGATCGACCCGTTCCACGTGGTCGACCTCTCGGACCCCAGCGATCCGGTCGAGCGCGGCGTCCGCGAACTACCGGGCTTCTCGCGATACCTCCACCCCGTCTCTGAGGACCTGATCCTCGGCGTCGGGCAGGAAGACGGGCAGGTCAAGACGGTGCTGTTCGACGTCTCCGATCCCGAGAACCCGACCATCGCCGACTCGAAGATCTACGAGCGTCACTGGTCCGGGGTCGCCCAGTCACACCACGCCTTCACCATCGACCGCCGCCACGGCGTGTTCTTCCTGCCCGCCGACGGCGACGGGCTCGTGGTGAGCTACGAGAACGCGTCGCTGTCGGTGGAGACCACCGTCGAGACCGACGGCGCGACCCGGGCGCGCTACGTCGGCGACTACCTCTACGTCTTCGGCCAGACGGAGATCGTCGTCGTGAACGAGACCACCTGGGAGCGCGAGACGACGCTCGAACTCGCGGGTGAATCGAGCGAGCGAGACCGCTAGAAGTCGAAGTCCTCGTCGTCGTCCTCGCCGAAGCCGAACTCCGGTTCCTCCTCGCTTCCGAAGTCCGGTTCCTCCTCGCTTCCGAAGTCCGGGTCGTCGCCGAGGCCCCCGCGCTCGCGGCGGACCTCGTCCTCGTCGGCGAAACCGAGTTCGTCCGGGTCCCGACCGGCGGCGTCGACCACTTCGTCGGAGACGATGATGGGGCAGTCGACGCGGAGCGCGAGCGCGATGCCGTCGCTGGGTCGGGCGTCGAAGACCATGTCCTTGCGCTCGCCGCCGTGGTACTGCTCGGTGTCGATCTTCGCGTAGAAGGTGCCGTCGGCGAGGTCGTCGATGCGGACGCGGTCGATAGCCGCGCCGAACTCGGCGACCATGTCGACGAAGAGGTCGTGGGTGAGCGGCCGCTCAAAGGGGGTGCCGTCGATGGCGTGTTGCATCGACTGGGCCTGGTCGGCGCTGACGAAGATGGGGATGAGTTCCCCGCGGGCCCGGACGAGGACGACGGGATTCCCGCGCCCGCCCTCCTCGCCGACGCCGACGCCGACCCCCTCCACGGTCGCTTCGTGAGTTGCCATGTCCGACCATAGAACAGGAACACGAAAAAGGGTGTGGGCGGCCCCTGCCTACCGCGCGTTCTCGGGTTCGCGTGCCGGGTCGCCCGGCTGGTCGCCGTCCTGCGGGTTGGCCTCGCCGCCCGGCGGTTTGCTCACGGGCCCCGCCAGAAGCGGGTCGTCGGTGGCGGCCATCCAGTCGTCGAGACGCGCTTTCAGGCCCGCGAGGACGTCCGCGTACGTCGGGTCGTCGACTCGGTTGTCCCGCTCGTTCGGGTCGTGATACAGGTCGTACAGCGCCTCACGGGGCTGTCCGCGCTCTCCGAGGCCGTGTTCGACGAGGAATCGCTTCGTCGGTCCGTCGTCGATGTTCGGGAGGACAGTCTCGTCGTAGTCCCCGTAGCGACGGACGTACCGATAGCGGTCCGTCCGGACGCTCCGTTTCGGTTCGTAGGCCGCGTGGTACGTGACCTCGGCGAAGACGGCGTCGCGCCCGTCGAACCCGCCGGGGTCCTCGACGGCCGAGAGCCAGGACTCGCCCTGGGCGTACCCGGGCGTCTCGACCTCGAGGTACGAACACAGGGTCGGCACGAAGTCAGTGTGCGAGACGAGTCCGTCGACGTGGTGACCGCGGGGGCCGTCGGGGAACCGCGCCAGCAGGGCGACGCCGGTCCCCCCGTCGGCGAGTTCGCACTTCATGTTCGGGAACGCCGGTCCGTGGTCGGTGGTGTACACGACCAGCGTCTCGTCGAGCAATCCCTCGGATTCGAGCGTCTCACGGACGCGGCCCACGCACTCGTCGACGACGCGCGCCGACGCGTGAAAGGCCGCGACGTCCTCGCGGACCGGCGAGACGTCCGGTAGCGGCTCGAACGGTCGGACCGACTCGGGGTCGATGTCGAACTCGCCGGGGTCCGGGAACTCGCGGTGCGTGTTCAGCAGCGCCAGCGAGAGGAAAAACGGCTCCTCGGCGTCGCGAAGGTACTCGACCGCGGCCGTCGTCGCCTCGCGGTCACGTCGTATCAGGTCGGTAGCGGACTGCTCGGAAGGGTCTCTCTCGTCCCTGTCGACGCTCGGGAACGTCCGATACCCGATCTCCTCGTTCGCGCCCTCGCCACCGTGTTCGTGCTGGAATCCCGGGAGGACCGTGTCGTACCCCGCCTCCCGGAGGCGGTTCGCGACGTGGCGCTCCGGGGCGTCCATCGTCCACCCCCGATTGACGAGGCCGGTCATTCCGACCGAGTGGGGCGCTACCCCCGTCGTCATCGCGGCGCGACTCGGCGAACAGGTCGGCGCCGGCGTGTGGGCGTCCCGGAAGACGAGGCTCTCTTCGGCCAGCGACGCCAGGTTCGGCGTCGGGACGGCGTATCCGTACGGCGAGACGTAGCGTCCGGTGTCGTGTGAGTGGAGGACGACGACGTTCGGTGGCATTCGTGAGCAGTCCACGCGCTACCCCCGAATAGATGTCGGGTAGCCGGTGAGAATTTCCACGTCGTGGCGCTGCCGGTAGTCTTTTCGACGACCGCGTCCCGACAGTCGGTCATGGGCTATCACGTCGTCGACCCGGCCGACCTCGACCCGGAACCGGACCGCCCCTCGGAGATGCGCTACGTCAGCGAGGCCGCGGACCTGGACCACCTCGGACTGCGCGTCTACCGCGTCGACCCGGGCGAGGAGATCCCCCTCTCCGGACTGCACTACCACGACGAACAGGAGGAGGTCTTCCACGTCCTCGATGGGACGCTCGACGTCGAGACGCCCGACGAGACGTTCGCGGTGCCGGCGGGGCACTTTTTCGCCGCCGAACCGGGCAGCCCCCACCGCGCGCACAACGCCGCCGACGCCGACGAACCAGTCCGGGTCATCGGGATGGGCGCGCCGCCACAGAGCGACGGCCACTCCGTCGACCGCTGAGGCGGGTCGGTGTCTGTGGCGTCGAAGGGCTCCGCTGTCGCGCGCGACCACCGCGCGGCCCCGCTCGGGGCCGACACCGCGATCGCTCCGTCTCCCCCCGCGAAACCCGGATTAATCCGGGTTAACGGTCGAGTCAAATCGGTTAAATCGGCCGAAATCGGGCGAATCAGGCTTCAGCGCGATACCCCTTGAAGTGGCTTCCTCGCACAGGGTCGAGCGGAGGCACTCACCATGAAAGGCAAACTCGCTGCGGTCGCGGTCGCACTGCTGCTGTTCGCGACCGGCGCCGCGATGGCGATGCCGGGCGACGCGCCCGACGCCGCACAGGCAGACGAACACGCGCAGGCCGACGGTCACGCGCAAGCCGGCCAGCACTCCCAGGCCGACGACCACCGCCCGGACGACGCGGGCGAGAACGCGTCCGACGCCGACGAGAGTGAGGAAGCGAACGACGGCGAGATGGCCGCGAACGCGTCCGTCGATGCGACCGTCCGCGGCGAGTCGGTGAACGCGTCCGCGCAGGCGTCCGGCCAGGCCAGCAGCCAGGGTCCGCCCGCCGAACTGCCCGACGCGGTCCCGGACTTCGTGGTCGAGATCCACGAGGCCATCGACGCTCACGCGGACGGGAGCGGGCTGGGCGACCTGATCAGCGACCTGACGCCCGACGACGACTCGGAGAACTCCGAGAGCGATGACGAGGGCGAGGCGTCCGCCAACGCGACCGCCACGTCATCCGGCAGCGTCTCCGTCGGGCTGTAACGCGGTGACGTGACGGAGGCGACTCCCGACCCACGTGCGTCCTGGCACGGTCCGCACGTGCGCGGTGCGACGGTCTCCCCCGATTCGGACGGCGCGATTCGCTTTTTTCGGAACCGTGACCGGGTCTATTGCGCTAGAGCCATCTGTGACGTCGTGCGCTCGCGATACCGTCAACTCCTCCCGGTAGAGTGACCGAGACAGTCACCGCAGACAGCCTGAAAGCCCACGCAGCAACCACTGGAACCGCCACCGAAAACCGCGTGAAAGCCCCCGGCCGCTCCGGTCGAGGGGCTCGCTGCGCGCTTCGCTCACTCCGTTCGCTGCAGTGCTTACGTCGCCCGTCTTCCCGGAGCGACCGGCCCCTTTCATTCCCGCCCGCACAGACTGTCGAACCAGCCGACACGGGTGGGAATGAAAGGGGCTGCTCGCTCGTCGCCGCCCCGGCGACGCAAGCACCACAGCGAGGGGTGCGAGACGCGTAGCGTCTCGAATGCGAGCGGCGCTGCCGCGAGCACCGAGCGAGGAGCACAGCGAGCCGCGGCGGTACGAGCGGGCAGGGGCTTTCACGCTGTTGGCGGTCGCTGTGCGAGTCGTTCTTGCGAGGGCTTTCAGGCTGTCCGCGGCAGCGGTACCGGTCGTTCAAGCAGGAGGTTTTGCGCTGTTCGTAGTCGGTACTCCGTCAGTTCGTCGCGGAATTTGAACATCGTCCGTGCCCCCTCGCTCGTCAGTGTCAGAAGAAGCCGCCGATGACGGCGGAGTAGAGGATGACGGTGGCGGCGTAGGTGACGCCGAGGCCGACGACGGCCTTGGCGTGAAAGAGCCACAGGTCGTCTCGCTCCCGTTCGAGCGCGGCCTCGTAGCGCTCGCGCTCGCCGGCCGCGGGCTCGTGGTGTTCCCCGACGTGGAGATCGCGAGCGTGATCCGAGCGGAACGGCCGCTCGCAGTACGGGCAGGTCCCGCCGGGCGTCTCGCCGGCCGGGACCTCGATAGCGGGATCGGGGAGCGCGGGGTCTTCGCGTGGCATGGCGGTGGTTCGCGTGTCGGTGTCGCCGGTTCCGGACCGCGGGCCGGTCAGACGAACGGCGGCGGCCCGTACGGCTGGGTGATCACCCATAGGCTGGTCATCGTGTAAAAAACCATCACCGCGACGGAGGGGTACTGGCTCCGGATGGCGGCGACGACGCCCGGGAACAGTTCGAACGCCAGCGAGTGGGCGACCCAGATAGCGAAGACGTGCCCGCCGAGGACACAGAGCAGTTTGACGGTCCCGAACCAGTCGGGGAGGACGAGGACGAACGTGTTCATCGGCGGGGAGAGCGGGGCGGCGGCGACCGCACCGAGCGCCGGCGAGAGCCCCAGAAAGTAGCCGAGAAAGTGCGCGACGTGGTAACCGGCGGCGATGGGCAGCAGGGCGGGCGCGAACCACCGCTCGATGGCGCGGGCGGTGACGTAGGTGTCCGCGGCCGCGCGGATCCGGCGGGCCGCGAGGTGGTAGACGCCGACGAACAGGCCGAAGCCGGCGAGGAGGACGACGGCGTAGACGAGCAGGGCGGGGACGCCCGCGTCGACGAACGGCTCGACAGCGGTCTCCCAGCCCGGTGTCGCGACGAGACCGTCGTAGGTGGTGACCCACAGGAGCGCGACGACGAACGCGACTTCCCCGGGCCGGTCGGGCAGCGGCTCCTCGGTCAACGCGGTCGCGGGCAGCCGGACCGCCAGCCCGTCGGCGGTCCGCTGGAGCGGCGCGACGCGCCCGTAGGCGGCGAAGACGCGACTCACCGGGTCGACGCGCTCGAACCACGCCGCCCCGTAGGTCAGCCCGCCGGCGACCGTCGCGAGCGTGTAAGCGACGACCAGGCCGGCCAGCAACCGCGGCTCCTCGCCGACCGGACTCACGACCTCCACCCAGACCAGCGCGAGCAGGCCCGCGACGGCCGGCCAGACGCCCCACGAGTCGGGGAGCGACCGGTCGACGCCGTCGCCCGGGTACGCGCCAGTCGCGCGCCCGACCCGCTCGCCGGCGGCGACGAGCGCCCGCCAGGGGTTCGCGAGCGGCCAGGTGTTCCCGACGAGGTACGTGGTGGCGGTGTAGCCGGCCCACCAGCCCGCCCAGACGAACAGAATTGCGAAGTCGCGCGTCGGGTCGTCCGGTTCAGCGACGCCGGTCCAGACCACGAGCGCGAGGAGCGCGACCGACCCCGCGCCGGCCGCGAGTTGAACCGCGCGGCGGAGCGCGGCCGGCGTCGAAACGGGTATTCGCCACCAGTTCACCCCGCGCATCGCCTCGTGGTCGGTCAACAGCGTGGTGAAGAGGAAGGTGCCGCCGACGACGATCCCGCCCGTGAGGACGACCAGCCACGTCGGCACCGTCGCCGAGGCGACCGAGCCGCCCAGCGACCCCGCGTGCGCGCTGGCCCGTCCCGCGAGCGGCCCCGAGAGCGCCCACAGCGCGAGCGCGAGCGCCGTTGCGAACTCGATCGACCGGCCGGCGCGCTCGCCTGCCGGTCCGCGCCCGCCCACAGCCCCGCGCTCCCGCGTCATTGCCCGCGAGTATCGCTGCCAGCCTGATAACTGCGGGTGGTCCCGGTACCAGGGGATTCGACGACGCCCCTGCGTCACCCGTAGAGCCGGGGGCGCACCACCGCCGGAAACGCGGTCGGCGACGCCGCTCCAGCGGAGAGCGCGCCGTTTTTCACCCTCGCCGCCCAAGCGTGAGTATGGCCGATTCGTCCGAGGGCGGTTACGACCGGCGACGGGCCGCGCTGGCGGTCGCGCCGTTTCTCCTGCTCGGGCTCGCCGACGTGCTCCTCCTGCTCGGCTGGGGGCTGGACCCGCTGTGGGGCTTCATGATCCTCCCGCCGATCCTCTTCATGAGCGTCCTCGCGTGGCTCGGGTTCCGGACCGGCTTCGTCGGCGACCGGACCGGCGACGAGGACGCGCCGCTGACCGACCTGGAGTGAGCGGCCGCTCGAATCGCTCTATTCCCGACGTCGACCACCGAGTCGCGACTCGCTCGCGAGCCGCCGCTCTCTCCGAAGCCGGCGGCACAGAGAAGCGGATAAAGCCGGTCGACCGGGAGATCCGCGGCGGGAGACCCGCGACCGCCGTCACTCGCCGGCGAAGAGGTCGTCGACGGCGCCGCGAGCCGCGAGCGCCGCGTCGTCGGCGACGCGGTCGGCGTCCGCGCGCCCGTCCGGGGCGTTGAGATAGACGTCGACCTCGAGGATCCCGTCCTCGAAGGTGACGGTCACGTCGAGGTCCTCGACGTCGCCGCGGTCGAATCGCGAGAAGACGACCGATTCGGCGGCCTCCGCGGCCGTCCGCACGACTTCGTCGTCAGTCGGGTCGTCGGCCGCGTCACCGGATTCGTTCGGGCTGTTCGCGTCGGTCGGCATCGCCTTACGCGCCGCCGGCGCCGGGACCCATGCCGCCCGGACCGCCCGCGCCGCCGCCCGCGAGCATGTTCTGGAGCTCGGTCTGGAGCTCCTCGAACTGCTCCTGGACGCGCTCTTCCTGCTTCTCGAGGGTCTCGACGCGCAGCTCGAGACTCTCGACTTTCTCTTCGAGGTCGTCTTCGGCCTCGTCGTAGTCGGTCTCGACGAGGAGCTCGCCGACCTTGCGGTACATCGTGGTGTCGCCCTCGATGTCGTCGAGGGCGTCGAGGGCCGTCTCGGACTCCTGGAGCTGGGTCTCGGCCTGCTGTTTCTGGGCCGCGACCTGCTGGGCCTTCTCCTGGAGGTCCTGCAGTTCCTCGAGTTTCTCCTGTGCTTCAGGCGGCAGATTTCCCTGCATACCCGGACGTGTGAGACCCGTGGTGAAAAACCCCCGCTTTCCGGTTCCGGGCGGCGCGGGCGCGCTCGTTCCCGACGACGCCCGTGTCGGGCCAGTCCGCGTTGCTGTTGGACCGGCCAGTGCGACGTGTCCGGACGGTCAGTGCCGCTGTTCGTCCACCGCGAGGACGTGTTCGAGCCACTTCTCGACGGTCGGCTGTCCCCAGTATCGGACCGTATCCGAGCGTTCGTCGTAGTCGACGACGCCGGCCTCGTCGAGTTTCGGCAGGTGCTGGTGCTCGAGCTGGATAGCCAGGTCGTCGAGCGACGGCTCGTCGCGCTCTTCGATAGCCGGCCGCTCGCACGCGAGCAGCAACATCGCCAGCTGGTCGACGGTCGCGCTCTCGGCGTCGGTCTCGACGAAGTACTGGCACACCTCCCGGCGACGCCAGTCCGCGAGCGCGTCGAAGACGCTGTCGATGAACGGCCGCGGCTCGTCCGGTCCCTCCTCGACCGACTCCGGCATCGAGCCACCCTCTCCGTCGTTGGATCCGCCTCGTTCGCTCATGCCCAGGTACCTCTACGTTCAGCGGTATCCGGCAAGAGTACTTGCCCTAGTAGCCTAGGGTACGTGTAGACGATCTCACCTATCTGGACAGAATAATTACCTCAGGGACAGTATTCGGTCGGCCGGAGGGCCTCGATGCCAACGTGCTGACGGATCGGCCTGCCGTTGCGGAGACGTGGCGGAGGAGCCGGGGTCAGGACTCGAACAGGCTCTCGAGGACGTGCCGGTGACCTTTTCGGAGGTGCTGGAGGACGGTCGAGGAGGCCACGTCCAGCGAGTCGGCGAGCGTCTCGGCGTCGGTCTCTCGGGGCCACTCGTAATAGCCGCTGTAGAAGGCCGTCCGGAGGACCGACCGCTGGCGGTCGGTCAACTGCGCGCCGAGGTCGCCCGTCGGGTGCCACCACGGGCTGTCGGTGCGGTGTTTCTCCCGCTTGGCGCTCAGGTCGACCGGGCCGAACCGCCGCTCGACGGCGTCGGTGACCGACCGGATGTCGATGTCGCCGGGCGCCTCGACGTAGAGGTGACCGACGCCGTCCTCGATGACGCCGCGTTTCCCGCGCGCGCCGGCGTTGGCGAGGTACTGGAACACCGAGTCGGTGATGGTCAGCTCGAAGTGCGGCCCGTCCTCGCGGTCGAGGTTGCGGATCTGCTCGACGGTCGGCAGTCGGTTCGCCACCGTCCGGCCGAGTTCCGGGTCCGCGTCCTCGACAGTCAGGTAGTTGATGACGTGCTCCTCGGTGGTGTGAGCGGCGTGGTCGATGACGAACCGGCAGTCGTGTTCCGCGGAGGCGGCGATGAAGGGCGACTCCCCGCTGCGCACCTCGAACTCGAGTTCGAGAACGGTCTCGGCCTCGAGCAGGCGGCGGTACTGCGTCGCCGAGAGAGCGAAGCCGACGACGTCGCCCAGCGTCTTGAACCCGGCGAGCTCGCGGTTGCTGAACGCGTTTGCCTCGCTCGCATACACCGAGAGGATGCCGTGCGTCGTCGACCCGTGGGTCAGCGGGACCGCCGCGAGCGAGCGAAAGCCCCGTTCGAGCGCCGGTTCGCGCCAGGGCTCGAAGTCGGGATCCGCGGCCACGTCGTGGACGACCTGCACCTCGCCGCTGCGGTAGGCCGTCCCGCCGGGGCCGCGACCGCTGTCGGCGGGGTCGACGGTGACGGTCACTTCTTCGAGGTAGCCGTCCGCGTCGCCGGCGACGCAGCTCGGTTCGACCTCTCGGCTCGACGGCGCTCGCTCGCCGATCCAGGCGAGGTCGTAGAACCGCGAGCCGGCCAGGCGCTCGCAGACGGTGCGTTTGATCTCCTCGCGAGTCGTCGCAGCCGCGAGCGCGCGCACGCTCTCGTGGACGAGCTCCTGTATCTCGGTCAGCGTCTCGAGCTCGTCGCGCTGGCGCTCCAGTTCGGTCACGTCGCGGGCGATGGTGACGGTCCCCTGTACGTCGCCTTCAGGGCCGTAGTACGGCGCCATCGTCAGCTGGACCGTGTTCTCGCCGTCCGTGCTCGGGAACCGCTCCTCGGCGACCATCGCCCGTTCGTCCGCGAGGACGGTCTCGCGGTGGCGTTCGAGCCGTCGCGCGACCGCCGGGTCGAAGACGTCCGCGGGTTTGGCGCCGTGGAGCGCGCCCCGCTCGCGCCCCGTTCGCTCCACCATCGCCTCGTTGACGACCTGATAGCGCCCGTCCGGGTCCTGCATCGAGATCGGGTCTGGGCTGCTCTCGATGACCGCGCGGAGCTTGCCCTCGCGGGCCGCGAGGTCCCGTTCGCGCTCTTTGTGGTCGGTCACGTCCCGAACCAGTCCGGTGAGCCGGACCGGTTCGCCGTCCTCGTACTGCACGTAGCCCTCGGTGATCATCCACCGCACTTCGCCGTCAGGGCGGACGATCCGGTACTCCGTGCGGACCTCGCGCTCGCCGTCCGCGACGGCCGAGACGAGGTACTCGCGCACCCGGTCGCGGTCGTCCGGGTGAACCCGTTCGCGGAAGGCCTCGCGCGGTCGGTAGGTAGTGCCGGTGTCCAGCCCGAACAGCTCCGAGGTCGTCTCGTGCCAGTAAACGCGGTTCGCACCGATCTCCCACTCGTAGACACCGGTCTCGGTCCCCTCGAGCGCGAAGTCGAGGCGCCCGCGCGTGGCCTCGAGTTCCCGTTCGCGGCGTTCGCGGTCGGTGACCTCGACAGCGACGGCGACCGCGCCGACGACCCGTTCGCCCGATTCGAGCGGCGTGAATCGCACCTGAAACGACCGGTCGCCGAGCGTCGCCCGGCCGCCGACGGTCTCGCCGTCCAGCGCGCTGTCGGTCCAGTCGACGAGGCCCTCGGTGACGTCGGCGAACCGTTCGATCGGCGCGCCCACCACGTCCGCGCGGTCGCAGTCGAACGAGTCGAAGTCGACCCCGCGGCAGTACTCGATCACTCCGTCGACGTCGACGCCGACCATGACGACCGGGAGCTCCGAGAGCAGTCCCGCGACGTGGACCTCCTCCCAGTCCCCGGTCTCGGGGTCGTCGACGGCGACCACGCATTCGACCACGACGCGCTCGACCTCTCCGCCGCGTTCGATCGGTCGGCAGACGACGGTACACGACGGTCCGTCGACGATCCGGCCGCCCGCTCGCGTCTGTTCGCCGGTCCGGACGGCGGCCGCGAACGGGTCGCTATCGCAGCGTATCACGTCACTGTACGATCGTCCAGCAACCCCCTCTGGAGACGCGTCGAGAACGGACGACAGTTCCTCGTTGCCGGTCCGGATCTCCCCCGACCGCGCGCAGACGAACGCCGGGTCGTCGAGCGCGGTGAGCAACCGCTCGACGATCGGGTCCGCGTCCGTGCCGCGCTCGGCCGGTTCGCTCATCCCCACACCTCCCGTTCAGCCGGTTCGCTCATCCCCACACCTCCCGTTCAGCCGGTTCGCTCATCCCCACACCTCCCGTTCAGCCGGTTCGCTCATCCCCGCCCCTCCCGAACGCTCGACCCATGGTAGTGGGACACGTACTGCCCCGAGACCTATAACTCGCACGGGACGTTCGATGTGTTCAGTCCCGGGAGGGGCATCCCGGTGCGATCAGTCCCAGGGGGAGCGCTCGATGCGGTTCGTGTCGGGGAGAGCGGGTCTCAGCGTTCGACGGGAGCCGCGCCACCGCAGGACTCCGCGACTTCGACGAGCGAGCACCAGGTGTTCAGTCCGGCCCGGAGCGCAACCAGGTCGGCGGCGGCGACGGTCACCGTGACCGTTCGACCGTCGCGGTCGACGGTCGCCCGCGAGCGGTCGCCCTCGATGTCGCCGGCTTCGACGGCGACGCTGTGAGCGACGCGGCGGGCGCTCTCGGGGGTCGAGTAGTCGAATTCGAGAAGGGCTTCGTGTTCCACGGGTGAGCTCCGGCGTGTGCGCCGTCGCGACCAGTCGGCGTCGACTGTCAGTCGCCGTTCACTCGACGTCGACTTCCTTGACGTCGCGGCTGCGCTCCTTGAGGAGGACGCGGTGGCCGCAGTACGGGCAGCGGACGCCGCCGTACTCGTCGAGTTCGACGTCGCGCTTACAGCGTGAACACTTGTAGCTCATTCTTCGTCGTCGGCGAGCGCGGCGCGGATCGAGCGCGTGACGGTGCGACCGCCGGGGGTCTGGGGGGTGTAGGCGCCGCCCGTGAAGGCGTGCCCGCAGTTGCCACACTCCCAGATGCCGGTGCCCTGGCGCTCGACGCGCTCGGCACCGCAGTCGGGACAGTCGTGTTCCTGGCGCATCTCGCCCTCGATCTCGGCGACGCGGCGGCGGGCGACGCGCCCGTATCGCGCGCCGAACCGCCCCGCGCTACCGGTCGAACCTCGCTGTGGGGCCATAGTACCGTACCGTCCGGCAGTGCGCCGTATAAACCCTGCGAGTCGGCGTCGCTCCCTGCGGACCGTTCCCAGCCGCTCGCTTCGGCCGCCAGTTCTGCAGACCGACCCCGTTCACTCCTGCAGCTCGGCCTCGCGTAGCGCCTCGTTGAGGTCCTCGCGGACCACTTCGCCCAGGCGGCGCTCGCGGGCGGTCGTGACGATCCTGTTTTCCTGGACGCTGGAGCCGTCCCGGATCAGGAGGCGGACGTTGCCGTTCTCGCCGGCGCGGGTGGCCTTCGCCCGGACGCCCGACCGGGAGCCGCTGCCACCGGCGTCGATGGGGCCGGGGATGACCTTCTTGACGTGGGGGTGGCCGGCGACGGTCTGGATGGCGCGCTGGCCGTCGCGACCGCCGACGAGCGTCGAGTGCGAGCCGCCGATCTTCTCGCGCGGCGCGGTGTCGACGACCTCGAGCGGCGCGTCGCCGCGGCCGGTGCGGACCCGCTCGACGGGGTCCTCGGCGTCGACGCGGTAGAACTCGTAGTGCAGTTGCCCGCGCACGGCTCTGAGCACCTCGCGGTCGCCGGTCGCGTACACCTCTTCCGGGCGCTTGCGCCGGACTTCGTCCGCGACCTGACCGGCGAAGTTGCGCAGTTCGACGACGCCGGCTTCGCCGCCGTCTTCGGGGGTGGTCGTCACCTCGCGGGCGCCGACGACCGCCTCGTCGTCGATAGTCGTCACGCGCGCCCGGTCGCGGTCGAGTTCGAGGACGACGGCGTCGGCGTTGGCCGAGCGACAGACCAGGCAGTAGTCGCCCGGTCGGTCCAGCGACGAGCCACAGCGCCGACACTCCATACCCGCTGGTAGCCCAGCGACCGGCAAAAGGGGCGCGATACGCCGAGCAGTCGTGCGCTGGCGTCACACGCGGCCGTCGACAGAGTGGCGTATTCAGAGGTCGCCCGGGTCGCTCTTGAGGTACTCCCGGAGGACGACCGTCGCGTAGCTCCCTTTCGGCAGCGCGAAATCGTACGTGAGCGCGTCCGCGTCGTCCGCTTCAGGCAAGCGGCGCACGTCGATATCGGTCCGCAGGAGTATCGCCCGGCGCGTCCCGGTCGAGTCGAACTCGCCGGGCAGGTCGAAATCCTCCGGACCGAGGTCGAGGTCGTCGAGAACTGTGCGCTCGATCTCGCCGGGTTCGCCGTCGGCGAGGTCGGTCTCGGTGCCGACCAGCGGCGCGGTGACGAAGGCCCGCCCGCGCTCGCAGTGGCGACGCACCGTCCGCAGGCGCGACTCGGTGACGCGCTGGATGCGGTCGGTGTCCGGGAGCGCGAGCCCCTCCGGAGCGTCGCTGTCACTGAAACAGACCACGTCGCCCGCGACGGGTTCGTGGAAGGGAAGCCCCCGTTCCAGCCGCGCGGAGAGGACCCGGTTGAAGACGAACGACTGGGCGGCGTTGACGAACAGGCGCTGGAGGTTCGCGGGCACCGCTTCGAGTGCAGCGCGGAAGTCCTCGCTCTCGAGTTCGGGGCCGCGCTCGACGAGCCGATGACACATCGAGCGCTCGTAGCCGAGGCGACGCGGGAATCGGTCGAGCGCCCCCGCCCAGTCCTCGGTCTCGTCGACGTACGCGCGGGCTTCGCGGGTCGACTCGCGCTCGCGCTCGTGGGGGTTGCCGACGTAGGCGAGCACGGCGCCCTTCCAGTTCCCGCGGACGACCTCCAGGCCGACCTCGTGGGTGACCGGGCGCTCGCTGCCGAACCGCTGCTGGCCGAAGTAGTTCGGCACACCGACGGTCGCCCCTCTGTTTCCGGTCGAACCGCCGCCGTCCTCGTCGCCGTCTCCGCCGTCCCCGGTCGCGAACGCCCGGAGATCGGCGGTGACGGCCTCGGCGGCGTCGGGGGCGTCGGCGTCGCGCACAGTGATATCGAAGGCGTTGCCGGCCAGGTCGCCGAACAGGATCGGGCGGCCGGTCCGGCCGAGGAGTTCGACCTCGGCGTCGCTGATCTCGACCTCGCGGAGGTCGCCGGGGTCGACCTTCGCGACCGAGAACAGTTGCGTCGTGACGGCGTGTTTGTCCTTCGTTCCGGCCCAGGAGACGCGCTCGCGGGAGATACCGAGTCTGTCCGAGAGCTCGCTGGCGAAGTCGTTGGTGTCCCAGCCGCGGAGGGTGACGCGGGCGAGGACGTGCGGGTAGCCCGCGGGGTCGGCGTCGAGCGGTTCGCGGTCGAACGCCTCGAGTTCGCGGACGCGGAAGTCCTCGGGGTCCCGGCGGAGGCGGCCGCCGGTGCCGTCGGCGTCGCTGACGTAGTACTCCATCCCGACGGCCCGCTCGACCGGGTGTGCCTCGCGCATCGCCACTCCCTCGCCCCGCCGCGCGCATAGACCTGTCGACCCCGCTCGACGCCCCCGCGGGCCGAAACTGTCCCACGGGCCGAAACTGTCAGGTGAGCCGCGGGCGTCGTGTCCGGCGATGCAGGTCACGCGAGTCAGCGTCCCCGTCGAGACGCGCGCGCCGACGGGCCAGACCAACGCGTACGTCGTCGGGAGCGACCCGGCCCTCCTGGTCGACCCCGCCGGCGTCACGGAACGACTCGACGCGATGGCTGCCGAGCGCGGCGCGGCCCACGTCGCGGTGACCCACCACCATCCCGACCACGTCGGCGCCGTCGCCCGCTACGCCGAGCGCCACGACGCGACGGTGTGGGCCAGAGTCGGGCGGGCGGACTCGTTCGAGCGCGCGACCGGCATCGCGCCCGATCGGACCTTCGCCGAGGGGACGGTGATTCCGACTGGGTCGGGACCAGTTCGCGTGCGCGACACGCCCGGTCACGCGCCCGAGCACGTCGCGTTCGAAGCCGACGGCGCGCTGTGCTGTGGGGATCTGGCGGTCGCCGAGGGGAGCGTCGTCGTCGGCGCGCCGGAGGGCGATATGCGCGCCTATCTGACCGCGCTCCGGCGGGTCCGCGCCCTCGACCCCGACCGGCTCTGTCCCGGTCACGGTCCCGAACTCGAGGGGAACGCGGTCCGCGAGACGGTCGATCGGCTCGTCGCGCATCGACTCGACCGGGAGCGGCGCGTCCGCACGGCGGTCGAGGCGGGGGCGCGGACCGTCGCCGAGGTCTGCGACGCCGCCTACGAGAAGGACCTGACCGGGGTGCGAGACCTCGCCGAGGCCACGGTGTGGGCCCACCTCGAAAAGCTCGCCGTCGAGGGTGTCCTGCGGTGGGATCCCGAACCTGGCGCGGCCGAGATGTCGTGACCGGTGCGGTCGACTGTGTTGGGTTGCCGTGCGGTTGCGGTGCGGTTGCGGTGGCGCGCGCCGTCGCGGCAAGCGCGGCGCGAAGCGCCGCGAAGCGAGCGGCTCTGGCGCGAGCACGACGTGGCGCGACGAAGCCGCGCGAGGGATGAGCGACGACAGGAGCGAATCGGCTGGGGAGGCGTGTGGCCGTCTGCGGTCGCGGTGCGGTGCCATGCGGTCCCTGGTGGACTGAAAGGGCGAGCGCGCTCGCGTTCATTGTAGTCGCTGAGTGTGGCCCTATCCGCGCGGGCAGTGCGGAGAGCGCGGATATCCCGCTCAGCGACCGCGAGCGGGTCGAGGGCTTTCAACACACAGGAGCACTTGCGGTGTCGTCTGCGGGTGCGGTCGAGGGCGTTCGATCCGCGGGGCCGTACAGCACTCAAAGCTCGACTCGAACAACAGTAGACGCGACGGGCTTTTGCGCGTGCCGCCGGTAGCGTACCTATGGAACCGCTGGAGGCCGAACTCGACCGGGCGAGGGACCTCGACGAGGGAGACCTGGCCGACGCCATCGAGTCGATCGGCTTCGAGTGTACGCGCTGTGGCGCCTGCTGCAAGGCGGTCGACGGCTGCGGCGACGAGTCGAGCGCGGCTGACGGGGACAGCGACGCCCACGACCACGTCGCGACGGTGTTCCCGGAGGAAGTCAGGCGATTACAGGAAAGCGGCGCGGGCGAGCAGTCCTACGACTGGCGGGACGTGGCGCGGCCGATGCCCTACGGGCTCACCGAGGGGGAGTTCGGACCCGAAGGCGAGACCTTCGAGTGGTCGCTCCAGACAGACGACTGCGGCGACTGCACCTTCTACGCCGAGGACGAACACGCGGACGGCAACGGCGGGCGGTGTACCGTCCACGCGGACCGCCCGCTCGTCTGCCAGACCTACCCGTTCAGCGTGGCGCTCGGCGGGACGAGCCAGCCGATGGGCGAGGCCGTCGACGAAGCGGGCATGGTCCGCGCTCACGAGTGCGAGGGGCTCGGCCGGGACATCTCGCGGACCGAGGCCGAGGAACTGGCCGCGGCGCTGAAAGAACGCGCCGTGCGGGAACTGGAGGAGGCTATCGCCGTGCGAGACGGCTACGCGCCCGCGCAGACGGGACCGGGCGAAGTCGTCGTCCACGACTCCGAGGGCGCGAAACGACCCGACGGATCGCCCGCGGAGTGAGCGACTCCCGGATATCGAACATCCCCGACCCGCTCGCTCGAACACGACTCACCCGCTCACCGAACGCGACTCGCCCGCTCACCCGAATTCGAAGGCGGCGAGCAGGAGGGCGACGCCGCCGACGAGGAAGAAGATAGCGGCTCGGGGGATCCCCCGACCGGCCA
>Ga0207851_100304_pt1 | contig 29902 bp, 31 predicted proteins | sample A23E3SouthBayCA_FD_187747 | JGI IMG/M metagenome (GOLD analysis project Ga0207851, IMG submission 187747) | Aerobic enrichment media microbial communities from Eden Landing Ponds, California, USA - A23 E3 (SPAdes) | ecosystem: Environmental > Aquatic > Marine > Unclassified | place: Emeryville... | reverse complement strand
CCCGCCACTCTGGAAGAAAGTTTTCCGATCCGGTGTGGACGACATCAATATGATTAAGTTTCAGATCTCTGTCCTTTAGCAGAGTCGCAAGAATGTAGATAGAGGAAGGATAGCCAACAAGCGTCGACGCGCCGAATGAGTTTATCAAATCCACGTATTCGTCAAGTCGATCCGGAGACAAATGGAACGGAGAAAGGAACAGGATTTCAAGATGAGGTTCGTATTTGTAGATCGGGTCTCCATCGTCGGGTGAGTACGAACGAAGCCAGACCGTCTTTTCATGGTAAAGGTCTGTCCCATGGGCATTGAACGCCCGATTGATGAACGCTCGTTCTACCTGTTCAATGTTGGATGACTCCTCGAACGTGAATGGTTCGCCGGTGGAACCACTCGTATGATTGACTATCGCGTCGTCTACGTTTTGCGCTTGAAGTTGTCGGTAGTTCTGTCGAATATCATCCTTTGTCAACCTCGGTAGCTTTGAAAGGTCACCAACAGTCTGAATATCAGACGGCGAAATGCCCTGGTTGTCGAACAATTCGCGGTAGTATGGGACGTTTTTATATGCATGTTCAATGAGATGGTGTAAACGCTCTTTCTGATACTCGCGTAATTGGTCTTCTGACCACCACTGAGAGTCATTTAGAAATGATCGGGCATTACTGTACTCCTTCCCGATGACGTACCTTTTTGGTAGATAGCTTGCAGTCCACTTCACCGTCTTTCGAACTGATCTCGGGAGATTATCTACGGCATTTTGGACATTTTTTCTACGGAAAACATTTGCAAACGATCTAACGGAGGTCATTGCTACAAATAGCTTTCTCTGGACACTTTACTCTATGCTCTTCGGAACTGGTGGTGTTCAGATTATACTATCGGTAATAGTGTGGGTAACTGACTCAGTCGTTGTCGGATTACGTGCGTTTGAGTCGGTCTATCTCGCTGATCACATTCCTGAGACTGTATTTCAGGGAGCCGCGTTGTTGTCGCTCCCACTGTTCAGAATCGAACACTAAACACCCTCAAACGGCTGTTTCCAAGTAAATATTACTCTCACGATTATCTGGACACGACCATGCGGGAGAGTCAGAATATGTCTCTTAATCCAACTGATGTACTACCATATCCGAATTATCAAGTATCGATTCCAAATCCACCTTTGGATTGTCACAATTATTAAATTACTATTCGGTGTCGAATTGTTCTTTCGTTTTGGGATGCCTCATATATTTGATTTGGTTTTCAATCTCGTCGTCGACTTCGGACACCAAATCGAACTTGTCTCCCCCAAGCCTAGTTGAACACAAGACTGCTGAGGGTGAGTTGACCTTCTGACGTTTTACAACGTTAGAGGTTCGTTTTGACCGTAAAAGTGCAGTCTCTGTCAGTACTGAAACTTGCTGATGAGTCAGAACTCATCCGAAGCTGGTGGTTGTCATCAGCGTCCATCCGGGCGTTCTGGGCTTTTTACAAAGGTGTCTGTTTTCTGTGCTTGATCAATTGTGGCGTTGACCTGGAGCAACACCCCTCACGAAGGTCACCCCAAGAGTAGTTCGCGTCAGCAGGCAGCACAGGCAGGTCTTCCACGTTTCGGCGGAAGACCTGGATCCCGATGTGGCCATCCTATAGTTTCTGCGGCGTGTAGTGAACGTCCTTGATCGCCAGCGAGTTTACATCGATCAAAACCGTTTGCTTTGTTGAATAGGGGTATGGTTCTGAGTTCATAATGCTGGAGTGGCGCGTTCGATGGTGTAGATGGCGAACATCAGGACACATTTTCTGAACTAGTGGTACCATGCCTGTGCTCGCACGGTCGCGCCGTCCGAACGCTTCACCACCAAAAAACACGTCCCACTCATCCAGCGGCCGTTGTACAGTTCATTGTCCATCCGCGCGTTGTGCGCGTAATCGTACAGACATCATAGAGGCAGTACCGAATCCCCGGACGCACGTCGTGTTCAAACAACCACTCGCGGAACGCGTTCTTGTCGTAGCCCTTTTCTTCGGCGAGACTCAGTTGGTCGCTCGCGTTCCGCCGGGCGACCTGCGGCTCAACTTCCGTATCGTGTCTCGAGTTCACCGTCGGTTGGATGTCAAGAACGGTCTTGGTGACCGAATCCACCAAGATTATCGCTTTCATCATCTGGTCGACCTATTTGACCGTCTTCGGTACTAGTAAGACGGGGTTGAGCGTTCGAAGTACGTTCCGTCGATTCCACCGTGGCCAGAGGTAGGCAGTTGCTGCACCGAATCGCGCAGCAACTGCCGCTATACCCACATCTTGAACCGGTCAAACGCCTTGCACAGCGCAGGTGGCTCCGGGATATCGTTGGGATCAATCTCCAATACTCCACAAACGGCACTCATCAACGAGATGCGGTCGATGACCTTATGGTATGTGTTGTTGTCTTTGAGCAGGGCGCAGTAAATGAGGACGTGCTTCTAGCGGGCGAACCCGTGGCTGGCGAATTCGCCCACGTGCTTTCACGCTTGTTTGGCTAGCTGCTTACACTCCTGAACGAGTTCGAAGAGTGAGATTTCCATGGCCGGATTTCCTCCTTGACTTTATTCCCTCTAAACCACCGATTCAGGCTCTCGTAGAAGCTATTCAACAAAGAATATAAGTGTATTTAAAACTTAACATCGACGGTCCGAGTTGAGTTCTCGAGTTCGTGACGTCATAATTTCTACCGATTGAATCAATGTTTCTCAATGATTTCCGAATATGCCTGTTCTAATTCTTGAGCGATCCCATGCCAGTTATATTGGTTCTGCACAACGTTTCGTCCGCGTTCACCCATTGCATGCAGATCCTTCTCCAGAAGTTTCCGACACGCGTTTCGTATCTCAACTGCTGATTCGCTAGTTATAATGCCGCAATCATTCTGTTCAATAAATTCCACGTTAGCGGCCTGAGTCGCGACAACTGGTGTGCGAAAGAACAAGGCTTCCAGAGCAGTCGTCGGTAGTCCTTCACCTGCTTGTGTTGGTAGGACGAAAGCATCGGCGTAAGTATATGCTGCGTGTTTCATCTCCTCTGAAATGAACCCTAGGTAGTGTATATGGTCAAGTTCATTATCGGAAATCAGTGTTTCAATTTCATCGGCTACACCGAAGTCTGGCCCGATAATCACGCATTGAACGTCATCAACTGGACTCAGAGCCTCCACCAGCGTCTGTACACCTTTTCGTTGTGCAATCCGCCCTACATAGAGCAGCGTTGCCCGATCCGAGTCTAATCCATAATTTTCTTTAAATGTTTTAACTTGGATCGCATTAGGGCTATTGTTGATCGAGAATCCATTCCGAATTGTAAAGATATCACGTTTAGCTATTCCTTTCCTTTGGAATTGTTCAACTTCGGCCCCTTGTAAGGCGATGTATCCGTCAGCACGCTTCAGAATGCTGTTCCCAACGGCCGTGTCCCACATGCGTTTCAGGAGCATATTGCCGGTCTCAGTGGGGAGTGAACCATGCGGTTGCACCACATATGGAGTTTCTGTCAGGAGGGCCCCATATGCGGCCATCGCTGCCAGTGGCGAGCGATGTTCATGGATATGGACCATATCAAACTCTCCTGCCCGTTTGATCAGGGTTGAAGCTGCGCCCCGTGGTGAGGCGAGATTTAGCGATCGGATTGCAGTTGTGGAAAGATTTGGAAAATAATAGGTTTCTACACCGTCGATATCAACTGGACGATGTCCGGGTGGGTCATCTATGTATGCATCTGTCGTGAACACGGTAACGTTGTGGCCTTCCGTAACAAACTGCTCAGCTAGGTTAGCGGCGTATCGTGCGACACCACCGCTTTCCCAAGCAGGTTTATAGCAATTTGATACATGGAGTACCTTCATGCGTTATTCATTGATTGATTTTGCTATTACTAAAATGGGACTGTACTGAACAGGTACTTTTGTATTAGCTTGGCCTTGACCTTGATAACCGAGAGTCATCATAATATTACCATACACTATTGGGTTGTTTTTCACGTTCGCCATTGCTGATTACGACGACGTGGGGAAGACACAGCGAAAGAACACTGGACGAATTAGTACAACCGACCCATTTAATAAAACAATATATATTCATTTTTGCTGTTCTATTGCCCGACGACCGATTTCGATATATTTGTCGGCGATGTCGTCCATCGTGTGGTTCTCCAAGGCGTGCTCGTAGGCAGCTGTTGCGATCTCCTTACGTCGGTTCTCGTTCTGAATGAGTTCATTAAGCGCACTCTGGAGAGTTTCCGTATTGTATTTGTCGAAGAGTATTCCAGTTTCCCCGTCGTTGATTAATTGTTTTGCACCCATTGTATCGCTGGCGATGACGGAACAACCGGACGCCATGGCCTCAATAATCACATTCCCGCCACTTTCGAATTCGGAGGGGAGGACAAAGATTGATGCAGATCTCATTTGTTCTAACACTTGGCTACGCGGGAGGTGGCCATAGAATCGAACGCACTCGGAGATAGTACTGTTATTGGCTAACTCTCGAACGGCGTCTTCTTGCGGGCCTGATCCCACGTAGTGCAGTTCCCATTCATCCTCCCTGATTTCTTCAAATGCTTCTAAGATAAGTTCAGGGCGTTTGTTCCTGTCAAACCGACCAACGTACAGAATCACCGGGTGCTCCAATTTTCGTTCGGGGCCAAGGAACGAACTCTCTTTGATACCAAGGGTAATTATTGAGATCCTGTTTGCGATCGATTGATACTCCTGTTTCGTTCGTTCGTTCATAACGATAGTCTGGTTAGCGTTTGATACGACGGATCGCTCGATTGCTCGCTTATATCTGAAGAGAAGCGCGTTTGCCGGGTGGGTTGCCACACTCTTATCGTAATAGAACGAACATGCGTCCGGACTTGCAACCGTGAATACACTTGGAAGAGTGAGTCGCGAAGGAAAGAAAGCCGATAAACGATCACGGAAGTAAACGAGGTCGTGGCTACTTTCTTCAAGGATATTTGACATTCGCTTGGAAAATATTAGGCGTCCGAACAATCGCTCTGTTGCCTCTCCAGGTGTCAAACTGAGTTCTTCGGGACGTACTATGTATTCCGAGCCAGGTATCTTATCGATCCATTTGTCTATTGGTTCGCCTACATTCGGCGTTGGTAAATAGTGTATGTCGTATTTATTCTTATTCTCGGTTTTTCTTGCAGTATGTGTTCCACCGTAGATCGTGACCTCATGACCTTTAGACGCCAGCACTTCTGCGAGCCGCTGGATTGGTCCAGTTCCACCGCTTGCGACGTTACCGAATGTATCAATCCGTGGATCGCCGGAAGCAACAAAAGCGATATCCAAGCTTTTATTCCTCATATATTCTTCTATGGGATGTTTTACTGTCTTGCTGACGTGATAGGGGCTCTACTGGGTTGTCCGGTGGCGGTTGGATATGGATATCAGTTTCCGTGGCAACAATATCGTAGTACTGATTCAGAGTAGACTGATACGAGAAGTTCTCGCATACATAATCGCGACCCGCACCTGCAACATCATATTTATTGGATCGATTCACAATTCGGCTGAGATCATCTGCCAACTGATTCGGATCGTTACCACGCAAAAGGAATCCATTCTCCCCGTCAACAAGATAGTCTGGAACGCCACCGACCGGAGTTGCCGCTACAGGCGTTCCACATGCCATGGATTCAAACATCGCCTTCGGAACACCCTCAGACTCCGAACAATTCACGAACAGCTTCATCCTGTTATAGTGTGTTGCCATTTCCGAGCGGTTAATGTACCCTGTAAAGGTTACGTCAATATCACGTTTGTCAACAAATTCTTTCGCAGATGCTAATTTGGGCCCCTTCCCAATTATTAGGAGTTGGTAATGTTCACTCAGTTCTGAGCTATCGTATGCCCTTAGCAGTTGCATCGTACCTTTAGTATGTGAAACACCAATGTGCCCAATAATTTGCTCTCGATATTCATACTCAATGTGGTCGCTAAATAAGCTCATATCGAAGTAGTAGTGGTTGAAAATCCTACATTTATTACTGAAACGGCCAACATCCGCAAACTCTATAAGTGAAGGACTCAATACAAGAATAGTATTTGCAATCGCATACTGGGATTTTCGAAAAGCTTTCAAGAAATTTGACCAAAGATGATCTCTATAATTTTGCCGTGAAACTTCTTTGTACTTCACGCCCCCGATGCGGTAGAGGACGTGTATCCTGCAGGATCGAGACATTATTGCAGGTAATATAAACCCACCACCACCAAATACAATAACCCCCATTCGTTTCGAATAACGTAGAATTCCAAGGGAATACTTAATTTGATACACAACCTGCCCCAACAGTCGGAAATACCATGATGAATTTGCAAATGGCTTCGAATACCGGTGGACAACGATTCGTTCATCATCGAATTCAAAGACCGCTGTCGCCCTGGTGAATACATGGACTTCTTGGTGGAACTGGAGGAGAATATTCACAAGCATCCGCGTTGCCACGTGACCGGAATCACCCTCCGAGCTTCCGGGCGTTGGAGCTACAATCCCAGATCCTACTTCCTTTTTCATTTGTTATAATGATATGGGTAATTTTTCATTGAAATATGGGTTGTGGATGTGCCGTGGTATAGTATATAATTAATTCTCCCTTACTATATAAATACTCTGGTGTTATGCTGTTGACTGGAGATGGCTCAGTGCCGAAATTCAATTTAATCCGATGGTAGTTTGAATGAAATTATTTACTTTCATTTGGGACGTTTTAAATTAGGGGTGGGGCCTCTTTTGGCTCGAGTGATCAATAGCTAAAATTGACCATCTCTGTGGGGTTCGAGTAGATTGGCTTGAAGGTGGTGTAGCAAGAGCGGACACCCACCCAAGCCGTTGAAGTCGGTATTCAGCGCCATATTGTGGACCTACAACTTTTGAAAACGAAAAAGTATTTTATGTTGGGTATCAATTGAGAGCGAACTTCCATCATAAACGGATCCAGAGGGCCATCTACAGTCGGTTCGCAACAAGGCTCTGATTTCGAACAGTTCGATAATTGGAACAGCGTCAAACGTGTCTTTCGTGGAATAAAATTCGAACCTCTACGTTTTCAAATACGTTTAGGTATTTGGAGGTACCGACGGTAGAATCGTGGCTCCAATCATCGGCGTTCGGTGGAATTAATATAGATTCAACATGACCTGTCTGGATTGTATCTGTGAGAATCATGCGAACCCATAAGTATCTAGCCGATTGAACGCAACATTGGAATATGCCTACTCAAACGATTGCCGTCCTCGGGATTGACGCGGCGGATATTGAGCTATTACGACGGTGGGATTGTGGCAATCTGCTCCTTTCGAATTACGGAGGAATTGAAACGTTCTCGTACGGACGCGAATATCCGGTGACGATGGAGATCTGGCCGTCGATTGCGACTGGTCTCCATCCTCGACATCACGGGGTCTCTATTGATCCAGCCGAAAATCGAGATAGTAATGTAATGAAAGCACTGATTAAAATCAACCAGTTACTTCCAGATCCTATAGCTAAGAGAATTGTAGAAATTAAGAGTGAAATATCGGAATCGCCTAGACCCCAAACAGAAGCGCCGCACGTGTTCGAAGACGGCAAAGTTTCGAACTGGCCAGGAGTCACTAAATGTTGGGACTACAATAGAGCCGCTGTGTGGTTCCGAGAACTAGAAAAGGGAGAAATTTCCGAAAAGGAGTTTTATCAGCTAAGTCTCGGAAACGCTGGCCGAGGAATAGGCTGGCTCGCAAGTCAAAGTCTGTCCGACGTTCCTATTTCCGGTTGCCACATTCACATCTTGGACTATATGGGTCATATATACTCAGAGCGACCGGACCGCCTTAAGAGGGCATACCTCCAAGTTGACGAAATGGTTGGTGAGATCATGTCGCTCGTTGACGAACTGGTGATAATCTCAGATCACGGAATGCAAACGACGGAAATTGACGATCACGATCCAGGAATTCATTCGGAGAGGGCGTTTGTCTCATCAACTATCGAAGACCAATTGCCAGAAACGATGTTTGATGTGAAGTCTTGGCTTGAAAAGCATAAGCGGACAACAAGTTCAGAAGACGCCATTTCGGCGATCGATACTCCGACTGAACATTTGAAAGATCTGGGGTATATTTGAATTCGATGCCATTAAATCACGTAAAATTTTATATGATCGATCTTTAGTCACAGACGGCACTGCTAGCTCGAGGGCTGAAGGAAGCGAGGCATTTTCTAGGCTATTTAATATTTTCAGGGAGCCCGGATGTAGATTAGAACCCTATAGAGATGGAGTTTTGGACAAAGATTGGACGCACACGCCAGCCTGATTGTCTAGGCCACCATGCGTATTGCCATATGTAGCCAACGCTGCATCGGCTGTCGTTAGCAGAGTGTCGTGACCCCTGTGAATGGGTCGGTGGTGAAAGACGCCGAGCTACGGTCCGCCACTGGGATTAAGAATAGCCTGATCACTACGAGCAAGACTTCAGAGGTGGTCCAGATTGCGTTGCAGTCGACGAAAGCAGATCCAGTTGGCAAATGAAGAGGAGGTGTGGATCTATGCGTCGGTTGATTTCGAGTCGGAATTCGTGCCCCACGCACGACTTTCGATAAATCGTGAACGTGACTAAGCTAAAACCTTTCTTAATTAATTAAAAACATTGTATCGAAGACACAGAGTTTCTAGTCGTCGGTTTGGGCTATTTCACTGCCCTCACGTATACAGATCTCGACGGACACTTTGGTTACTCCAAGTGAAACTGACTGAGAAGCTCTTTCAGGCGTTTACGATGTGGATTGAAAGCTTTCACGACGTGTAACGGCAGTCAATCAGCGGTCTGCGCTGTATTGACTGCTTTCATCGCCTACTACAGTCACCACTGTAGTCATCAAGCACTTCGTAACCAGCTACCAGCCAAAGCTCTTGACGCGGCTTTAATATAGAAGTACTATACTATTAAATTTTTGAGAAGATTTTCATTCCCCAGAACTACGAGTATTGTATTATCGAGAATACAATACCTAATCTGTCTGGTATGATTATCTAAACTAGGCCAACTTACTGTACTCATCTGGGGACACAATAACAAAATTAGAATGATAAGGGAGAAATAAAAATTGAATTGTGCTGTGATTACTCAGTCGGGAGCACGGCACTGTTCAGATTAGACTCTGAATCTAGAAAGGTAAGTTACTAGGAAAATGAGGCGGGGATTTCGACGTGTCCAATGCACGAAATCAGCCGCCTCAACGGTGGTAGCGACGTGATCGAGTTAGATTTTGTGGAACGGGAGGCGACGCCGAAAGAGATGATGGAGTTAGCGATCCACCTTCATCTCGGTGGACCATCGCTATCCAATACAATATCTATTCTCGATAGTTTTGGCATTTCTCGTGCCAGATCGACCGTCCACAGCTGGGTGCAGAAGGCGGATCTCGAACCGCGTGGCGGTCGAGATCCCGATAAAATCGCCCTCGATGAGACGGTCGTCAAAGTCAACGGCGAACAGTTCTGGCTCGTGGCGGCGGTTGAGCCGGCTACCAACGTAATTCTGCACGTCCGCCTCTATCCCTCCAGAAATACAGCATTGACGAAGATGTTCTTGCGTGAGCTCAAGGAAAAACACACCATCACCGATGCGGAATTTTTCGTCGATGGTGCGCCCTGGCTGCATGCCGGCCTCTTTGAGTTGGGCATGCACTTCCGCCACGAAACGTTCGGCGAACGCAACCCAGTTGAACGTGTTTTTCAAGAGATAAAACGTCGAACCAACCAATTCTACAATACGTTTTCACACGCTAGTCCAGAGTCAGCCGAAGAGTGGCTGAAGGCGTTGAGTTGGGCGTGGAATCAGCTTATCTGAACAGTGCCCGGGAGCACAGGGGGTAAAGCCAAAACGGTCTTATGACGCGACTAAAATTGATTTCATACTCGTGAGCTCAACCAACGATTCTATTTTCCAAAAACTACTTAAGGGGGGAACTATCCTTGTTTTTGGTCTCGTTTTAGAAATGGGGATCTCATTCGTTGGAAAACTCCTAATCGCTCGATACTTAGGGGCGGCGTCATTCGGAGGGGTTTCGCTCGGAGTGACAACGTTTACTATCGCGTCAACAGTTCTGGTATTCGGCTTGGACACTGGTATCGCGCGATATCTTCCCCGCAAAGGAGAAGACTCCTACAGACGAGGCGTACTGTTGTCGGGGTTTCAAATTGGCCTAACTGTCCCATTTGTGTTTGGAATACTTATGGTGATCTTTGCTGGACGAATCTCGACCAGCGTATTCGGCGACCCATCTATCGCGCAGGTGTTTCGTATCGTAGGTCTCACTATACCACTGGCCGCATTTGTTAATCTCTCAGTGGGCGTCATTCAGGGCGATCAGAAAGCAACACCAAAAGTAGTGATTCAAAATTTCGCCTTGCCAGTGACCCGATTCGGGGGGTTCGGATTTGCTATCATACTTGGATTTGGTGTCGTTGGCATTACTGGTGCTTACTTAGTTTCGTATCTGATTGGTGCCGCAATCTGTGTTTATTATCTCAGAGTCCGTACGAATCTGTTTTCCGGCCCGAAACCCATATATCAGTATCGTAAACTGCTTGCATTCTCTCTTCCACTCGCGATATCTGGAATTGGTTCCAAAATATTTTCTAACGCTGATATTATACTCCTCGGGTTTTTTAAACAGACAACAGCAGTTGGGGTCTATAGTGCCGTCTATCCGGTCTCTCAGCTTGTTATGTTTGGTTTGAGTTCTTTCGCTTTTATTTTTATGCCAATATTCTCAGAACTCCATGCCAATCAGGCAACTAATCAAATGATGCGAGTCTATCAAATCGCCACAAAATGGACTTTATTTGTAACTTTTCCTGCGGTAGTATTCATCTTTCTCTTTCCTGAGTTGGTAATCAAACTAACTTTCGGTCCAGAATACATGAGCGGAGCTCCGGCACTTTCTGTACTCGTATTCGCCTTTGGAGCACACGCGCTAATGGGGCCGAACGCACAAGCGCTTACGGCAACCGGTCAGACACGCCTTGTGATGTACGCAAGCATCGGTGCGGCAGCTTTGAATCTCGTACTCAACTTGGTATTAATTCCCCATCTTTCGTTTCTTGGAGCAGCAATCGCTACAACAACCTCATACATCTGTATGAATGCGCTCCTCAACGGACTGCTCTACAGGCAGAATGGGATTCATCCTTTCACAACCGGCCAGTTAGCTCCTGTTATCGTGATGTCCACTGTTATTGGTGTCTTCTCGGTATTCTTTTCTCCGGAAATCGAATCTAAGTTACTGGGTGCAGGAATATTGATGCTACTAATTTTGTTCGTTTACCCAATGGTTGTCCTGCGTTACGGTGGTTTCGGCGAGACAGAATCTATGCTTCTCGCAGACATTGAAGAGCGGTTCGGTGTTGACCTCTCAACCATCAGATTAATTATAACAAAGATATCACGTTCGGGATTCTCCGACCGGCCTAATCAACGGAAATGAATTGTCGAACATTTGTATAACGAACATTATTGATTCAAAGGCTTGCTCGGATAGCGTGGTTCAGCCTTTCTTTGCTGGGTTTCCAAACAGCTCCCGAGGTAAATTGCGAAGAACAAGGGTACATCTTGTACTTACCCATAGAGGATTCAGGAAAGGTAGGGGACATGTCAGCAGCAGTGACTCATGGTTCTCGAAGCTGTTGACATGACCTCTTGGTCGGCGAATTCGCCGTCGCCGTGAAAGATCGGCTTAAGAGTGCTCTCCTCGTCGTCTTCAAACGGGAAGGACCGAATGCATCAGCGTTGGTGGTCATCGACATACCTCGATGGGCCCTTGGGCGCGTTCATCACGTAGATCGACCGGGATATCTGTCGCGACAGTCCAGACCAGCTTGCTCAGCGAGACCGGCTCGACGAGCTTGAGGGTCAATTTGTTGAAGATATTTTCTGCGACGAGAGCGAAGTCAGTGATGGACCGTGAGAGCGCCCATTAGGACGGTGAGTGTTCGAACCACCTTGTCGCCAGTAATCTTCATTCCAGAGTTCTTGTGCCATGGCCAAAGTCTGTGAATATGTTAGTAAAAGCATTGGAAAAACGTCTTTCAACAGTTTTGGCAGCTGATGAACCCGTGTCCGCACTCGGTTCGAGGGAGCGAACACGGGAGTAAGTGAGAAATAACAGAGCAAGGTGTTCGAACAGTGCAGTCACCTCTGTATGCCGCGTTTTGAGGACTTGTCCAACCGCACCTTTATCTAGCAGAACGGACTTTATACTGGACGCATCGGATTCGTCTTGCCGATTATTGTGATGATTTTTTCGCTACTGCCCATTTCAAACCAACGGCAAGGCGCCCCCTCCCTCAAGCGGAGCATTCTTATTGTTGCAGTAGGTTGAATTTTGCACGACACCGTAAATGAGCTCTATCAATACGTATACTACATAATAAATTAATTCAACAATATATTAGTAACATGAGAAAATATAGTTCAAAGATTCACTCAAAAGTCCTTGCTATCCTCGGGATAAGTCTCCTTGCTCCACTATATATCTCAATAGGGAATATGAGCTCAGCGAAGGGCTACGAGTTATCTATTTATAAGTCGACCCCAATATCCATATGGATTCTTATAATCCTAATTCTATTTTTTTCCACCCTAATTATTTATTTTCGCTCGGATATTAAATTAATATTTTTATCTGGTCTATTAACGATTATTTCATATATAAGTTTACTCCTATTGCCCATGTTCCGGGGCTATTATCTTCCCAAATCGGGCGATCTCATATCTCATTTGGGTACGATCCAAATAATAATCTCTACCGGACACATGCCAGAATCAAATTTCTACCCGATAATACACATTCTTGGAGCCATTATGAGTCAAATATTTGGCCTTGATTCAAAAATAATAATTTATATATTAATTGCGGCCATGTATATATTATATTATGTAGGTCCGGCCCTGCTTATGTATTCTATCTCTGGCAGAAGGGGAGCATCTATGTCACTAGTATTTTTCACGCCCTTACTTCATTCTATTTTCCAGGGAACAATAGGTCCGGCATTCGTTTCATTTTATATATTTCCAATTTTACTGTATTTGTATAGGGAGTCGGGTGAAAAAATATCTCCCCGAGCTCGATGGGCAGCACTATCGGTCCCATTACTCCTGTTTATAACATTTGGGCATCCGTTGTCGGGCGCTATTATAGCGATATTATCAGTAATCCCAATTGTGGTATATATATCTACGATAAAGGGTGAATCATACATCGATTCCCTACGTTATAGTGACAAATTCCGCCTATTTAGCTCATCAATTATTGGTATTTCTTGGTTTGTCTGGTACTTTTCATTCTCAAGCATCCAGTTCAAATTGAGATTAGTTTCTAGTAGGATATTAGGGGCCTCAGAAGGTGGAGCAACAATCTCTAAAAGTTATGGTTCCGTTCTTGCGACAAGTGATATTGGAATACTATACATAGTAAGGCTGTTTGTCATCCGATATGGTATGCTGTTTATTTACTATATAGTGCTGATTGTAGTAGTTTATATAATTTATAAATATGGGTTCTATAAATCAGAAGTTATTAAAGAAACCTTAATCGAGTTGGCATTTTCTGTAGGATTAGCGGCTATATTTATATTTACCCCTTTGATCGTTGGTTCACCTATCAGAGTGAACCGTTGGAGCACATTCTTCATGGTGGTATTAATTTCTGTGGTAATATCTAATTTCATGCCAAATATAATTGGGGACACAAAATCACATATTAAAATTAATAGGTTGTGGAAAAACCTTCTAATAATACTAGTTATAATATCTCTGTTACTATCACTTGCTAGTGTTTACCCGGCTCCAATTAATGGAAGGGCGAATGCCCAAGTAACAAACCAAGATATGGAGGGATCACAATGGATAATGGACTATAAAGTAGAATCTCCACATATTGCATTTTCACACGCAGCTATACGAAGGTTCGCACCATATCTGGACGAACCTTTGGTAAATGATATTATAACTCCGATACCAGACCGTTTTGGATATACTAATGGTCAAGCCCCTTCAAGCGTTCTGCGGGAAAATAGATCATATATCTTGTTAACTAAACGTGATCTTGTCTTTCCAGAGACGTTCCCGGAAAGGGTGAGGACATCAGCGAACCAATATACAGATGAATCAATTGATAGCCTCAATAACGACGCGAATAAATTATATTCTAATGGAGAGTATTGGATATATCAAATTTAATTAGTATAAGGGGGTTTCATGAGAATCTCGCTAAGCCTCCGTAGCGTAAACTACGTCATGAGTCCCAAAAAATCAATACACCACCTTGGAACACTAGGTTACTGTGAGCGAGGGCTTACAACGGTCATTGCCGCGAGCCCGACTGCGAGTTCAAACGCAAATACTATCGCAATGGGGCCGCCCATTACATTAACACACCTGTAGAAGACTCCCAGGAGGTCATTCTCGATGAACGCTCTACATCCTTGCCGACCAAGTTGTCACTCTCGACGTGACCAATTCAAATTCGAACTCTCACAAAACCGTCCAAAGCGGCTAAAACCCTAAAACCGCACTTCTATAGTTCCTGTGAGATTCTCCCCGGGCAGGACGCTGACTTCGTCTATTACATCTAGAATGTCCTCCATCAATTGCGAAACCATCCCGGCGAATCCAGCCCGGATCATTAGGTCTGGTAGCAGTGATACAGGAGCAAGAGTAAGATTACGTTGGTGAGCCAGGCGAATTAGAGGGATTCTCACTGATTGTTCAGTTCATAAGAGGAGTAGCATATAAGTACCCCTCACTTGTGGTATTAACAATGCGAACAAACGAAGCGGAGCAAATTGATATCGAATCTGACAAGGAGACACCTAGCTGGAGAAAGAGAGTGGAGAACCACATCAGAGAACCATGTTTAATAGTTGGTTGTGGAAAAGGAACCTTTCTTGATTTATCTGAGGATATATATGGTGTTGATTTTTTCAAAAAAGCAACTTACAATGCGTCAAAAAGTGGCGAGGGCCGAGTTATACAAGCTGAGGCTGGAAGTCTTCCATTTGGTGAAAAAACGTTCGAATGCGTCCTGATGATACACTCTCTAGAACACTTTCCTAGTCCGCTTCGGGCTGTGAAAGAGGCCCATCGGGTATTAGTAGAAAATGGCGAATTATATATTGAAGTCCCCAATTCCTCGAACTATGTAAGTGAACGTAGAGGGCATATATACGGCTGGACAAAACGAACGATGTCAAACTTACTACATCGGGCAGGTTTCGACGAATATTCTGTAGAATATCTGGATTTATGGGGGTCAGTTATACCTCCACATTTAATTAGAAATAATACAAAAATAGAACATATATTGGATATAATTCACAATATTATTTTTCCGAATAATTTTAGACGGCTTCGGGCCATAGCTCACAAGTAATGAATCCGGTTGGTGGCGGTGTTTGATATCCCAGCTGCTGAGTTTAAGAACGGACTGATAATTTATTAGCTCCTAACCAATACTTCGGTGGGATTTTATACAGTTTTAATGAAATTCTTGAACTCTTGAGTAGGAGATTGTGGATACTACCGAGGTGTGTCATTGGAGTCGGAGGGGACAAGGCCACCGCGTGGCGAACGCCGAATACCTGCCGGCTTTAGACAGAGCTACAGATCCACAATTGGCCATACGGGTTCTTCAGCCATATCTATTATTGCAACCAGTGTGTACGCTTTGTGGACCTCGTTTCCAAGGTACATGGTATTGTTATACGGGACCCCAGTACATGAATCGGAGATCCACCTATGTCGGCTTTCTCAGGTGTCGCTCACGGTGGCACTCAAACTTCATCGTTTATGTCTCGCTTCCTTTTCCATAAGGACCAATCATTACGACGAGTTCGAGGCACAGATTGCAAGGCGATCTCTTGCGCCCTGTATCTTGGTTCACGCCCTCTTGGAAGCAGCATTTCCATTGAGGAAACAAGGCGCAAAAATAAAGTGCTGTATACGTCTTACTAGAATTTAGGAAGTTGGCTGTTAGAGATCGTCTTGGATTGTAAAATCACTGAGACACAACCCTTAATTTGGCGACTGTTCACCTATTCAGCATATTGTTTAAAGGCCCACGGTGTAATGTAAATTCGTTGAACGGGGAGGGGGGCGAGTTCGTCATAAAACGACGCAAATAAGTAGAAAAGTTGTTAACTGAGTTGTATGCGCTCCACTATAATTCGACAAAGTTCGTTGTTGGTAATAAATCGTATTCTATCAATGAGCAAATACGGCCAGTGTACTCCTTGCTTTTAACCACCGCAAAATCGATACTAGAACAAGTATGAATGTTGGTATCGTTTTGCCCAATCCAACAGGGACAGGAGGTCCAAACGTACAGTCAAAGGCGCTTGTCAAATCCCTGTCAGAATCGGCTATGTCAGTTGATCATGTGCATATTGTCTGTCAGGCGGGGAAAATACCAAATGATCCCTGGTTCAGCTCGGCGGATGTCACCTTCCACGACGTACTCAAAAAGGGGCAGTATATCTCGTCTTATAGTCAGTTCAGAAATGTGTTGAAGGGAATTGATATTTTGCATGTCTACTCCGGTAACTGGTTAACTAACTTGGCTAGTTCGATCCAGCAAGTTCCGGTTCTTGTCGGTCCTTCTACCCACATCACCTCAAAACTGAATTATCCGTGGGTGAAGCTTACCTCTACACGATACGTGTTTACTTCTCACCGACCGTTGTCGATAGCTTACCATTCTTATAAGATAGCTGATAAAGATATCGCATATGTTCCGGCCGCGTGCGATACGGAGCACTTTAAACCGTCAACAAGTGATTCGCGGGAGAGACTTTCGTCGAAACTTGACACTGAACTCAACGAAAATGTAATTTTTTGGCCAAATCACATACGAGCACACAAGCGGCCACTACTGGCAGTTGATGCCTTCCGGGCACTTAGGGAGCACCGGGACGACGTTTCCCTACTTATCGCTGGCGACGGGCCACTGACGGAAGAGGTATGCGACGCGATTTCGTCAGTGCCCGACACACATTACGTAGGCTACATTCAACATCGTGACTTGAATGATTACTACGCGGCTGCGGATCTGACTCTCCTGACATCCAAATCGGAGGGATGTCCAAACGTGTTACGTGAGTCGATGGCCTGTGAGACACCGCTCGTTACAGCTACTGACTTCGAGAAGATTGGCACTAAAGAATTCGGGGTCTACCTCTCATCAGATAGTACGCCCGAAGAAATTGCCGATGGTATCGAGGATTGTTTACCCGACGTGGCGGCACTTGGGCCAGAGTGTCGAGAATATATACTCAAGAACTACAGCATGTCGGCGCGTGCGAATCGGTTCGAAGCACTCTATAGGTGGGTGGCCGGCGATGAAACGCAACCTAGGGAGAGTCTTCGATGGATGAAAGATAACTTATGTTTATTTGGAGGGCGGAACTTTATTACTGAAACAACCGACAAAGATGACCCCTTACAGTTCAGTTACAAACGCGAATGGCAACTTTGCGAAACTGTACCTCCGCATAACGTATGAATACTTGATTGTTTAAATCTTTAACTATTTTATTTGCGGACCTAGAATTAACAGTCGCTGTAAATGGATTGAGAATAGATCAAGGTGTTCGTATAAACGTTCTAATTTTGTAGCCGATTGAGCCGGAGATGATTCGAGGGTCCGGATAATTCAGGGAGTGTTCGGACTGGGACTCCCTGTGATTAGAGTTTGATGCAGATACGGAGATGGTGAAAGAGGTCGGTATCAAGAAAACAACGTCGCACTCATTGAGTTGAGTACGCCGCAATCGCTGGCGCTATGGCCAGCCGAGACAATACTGATGCCCTCGCATGACGAGGGCATCAGGTCTGGTCTGGTATTCAAACGTGCACGGACGACGTCCATTACGCCTCACCATATCGGTAATTGAGGGGCTTCGGGACCGTGATACGACCGTCACCGCCTACGATTCAGTCGCTGTTGAGAACATGAACGAAAGGTCGCCGGAGATCGACTACGCTGATACGGCTGTCGACACAGCGGTCATTATTACCAGTTGGCATGAGTTTGCCTCACCCGACGAGGAGTTCGATGCGGTTGCCGGTACCAATCCTGTCGACGTTCGTGGACCCGCGTGATCAACCGTGGCGACGGAACCACCTACGAAGGACTCGGCTGACATTCAGTTCTTCCCAGGGATCTACCATTCGTTTAGGAATAAAATATATAAAAGTTGACGGTTGGGGCGCGATTATCTCGTACTGTTGCGTTTGGCGTTCTAGTTCCCCCATACGCCCGAGAAGTGCGCCCACGTCATTCAGACCGTCAATGATTCCACTTCCTCAAGGATATATCGTAGACCAGTCCACAGCTATCTGATTAACGTTTTCGGTGGTTTTTTTATTCTGGTATAGTAACTCGTCAAGTGAGTAACCATGACTATCCTCGTCACTGGCGCCGACGGCTACGTCGGCTGGCCAACGAGCCTCCGTATCGCCGCCGACACCGACGACCGCGTGCTCCTTGTCGACAATTTCGCCCGTAGAGAGTGGGTCGACGAAGTCGGATCCGTCTCAGCCACCCCTGTCCACCCGATCGAAACGCGCCTCGATGCCGCCGAACAGACCCACGGCCTCACGAATCTCTCGTTCGTCGAGGGCGACCTCACGGACAAGGATTTCGTCGATGAACTCCTCGCCGTCCACGAACCCGACACGATCGTCCACACGGCCGCTCAGCCGTCCGCGCCGTACTCCCAGATCAACGGCGAGCGCGCGAACTACACCCAGCACAACAACCTCCAGGCGACCCGCAACCTCTTGTGGGGTCTCGAGGAACACGACCTCACGGACACCCACTTCATCGAGACGACCACCACGGGCGTCTACGGTGCGCCTGAATTCCCCATCCCGGAAGGTGGCGCGACGATGGAGAACCAGGGCGAACAAGATGAGGTCCCGTTCCCCGCGATGGCGGGCTCGTGGTACCACCTCACTAAGTCCCACGACGCAGCGAACATGCGACTCGCCCACCAGCAGTTCGACATCCCAATCAGTGACGTTCGCACCGCCATCGTCTACGGCACCCAGACGGAGGAAACCCGCACGGACGACCGGCTGAACACGCGCTTCGACTTCGACTACTACTTCGGGACAGTCGGCCATCGCTTCGCCGCTCAAGCCGTTGCCGGCTACCCCGTCACCGTCTACGGCAAGGGCGAACAGCGAAAACCCTTCATTAGCCTCGAGGACGCCGTGGAGGGACTCGCCCAGCTCGCGCTCGCCGACCCCGACGACCGGCCCGACGACCTCGTCGTCTACAATCAGGTCACGCGCGCGATCAGCATCGTCGAAATCGCGAACACCATCGCGGACGTCGGCGACGACTACGGCCTCGACGTCGACGTCGAGCACTTCGAGAATCCGCGCGACGAGGACGAAACCCACAAGATGGAGATCGAAAAAGAACGCTACATGGACCTCATCGGGGAGCAAGCCCAGGACTTCGAGGCCGGCATCCACGACGTCCTGGACACGCTCACCGAGCACGCGGACGTCATCAAAGCCCACGAGGACCGCTTCCTCCCGGGCGTACTCGAAGACCGCCTCGACGACTAACCACCACCAGCCACCCGCTTATTCGAGTGGGGTGCGTATCGAAGGGTTTACCCTCGTATTTGTCTCTTGTACGTGATATGCGCGTGTTAGTGACGGGGGGCTGTGGCTACATCGGCAGTGCGTTGCTCCCACAGCTGCTCGCGGAAGCCGACACCGACGTCGAGCACATCACGGTCCTCGACAATCTCTCCGCCGGCACCCCACGCAATCTCATGGGTGTCGGGCTCGGGACGACCGACCGCCTGGACTTCCAGCGGGGCGACGTCCGCGAGTACGGCGACGTCGAAAACGCCATGCGGAACACGGACACCGTCATCCACCTTGCGGCCATCACGGGTGCTGACAGCACCCACGAGCGCCGCGAGGAAACGTTCGACGTCAACTACGAGGGCACGGAGAACGTCGTGCGCGCCGCCGGCAAACTCGGCGTCGAGAACGTCGTATTCGCGTCCTCGTGCAACCTCTACGGGAGAGCGTCCAGCACTGACATCGACGAGACGGTCGACCCCGACCCGTTGAATCCGTATGCGGAAGCAAAATACGACGCCGAAACCCGCGTCCGTGAGGCTCAAAACGAGTACGGCTTCAACGCCACCGCACTCCGCATGAGCACGAACTACGGCTACTCGCCGGGCGTCCGCTTCAACCTCGTCGTGAACTACTTCGTGTTCCGCGCGCTCACGGACCGCCCGCTGACCGTCTACGGCGACGGCAGCAACTGGCGGCCCTTCATCCACGTCCGGGACGCCGCCCGCGCGTACAAACACGCCGCCCTCAACCCCGAGTCGTGGACTGAGGACGTCTACAACGTGGGGTCGAACGACCAGAACTACCAGGTCGAAACAATCGCCGACGTGGTTCAGGACGAACTCAACAACGGCCTCGAGATCACGTATCTTCGCGACGAACATCCGGGTCCGTCCTACCACGTGAACTTCGACCGGCTCGCTGATACTGGCTTCGAACCACAGCACACGCTCCGCGCGGGCATTCGAGAACTCGCCGACAAATTCACGACTACCAGCCAGCTCCCACCCACACTCCCAAACGATCCTGTATGACTAACACCAGCGTAGACACTGACGAGCCGCCACAGATTGCAATCACGGGCGCCGCCGGCTACATCGGTAGCCGCGTCGTCAAACTCCTCACCGACAAGCACCCCGACTGGGAGTACGTCGCCCTGGACAACTTCTACCTCGGCGACGTCCGCGAAATCAACGATGTCCACGTCCAGCACGTCGACGTCCGAAACCGGAGTGCACTCGAGGATGCCCTCGCGGGCTCGGACGTGGTCCTCCACCTCGCCGCGGTTAGTGGCGTCGACGACTGCCAGCAGAACCAGGACCTCGCGTACGACGTGAACGTCACCGGGACGAATAACGTCGCCTGGTTCTGCCGGAAAACCGGCGCCGGCCTCGTCTTCCCGTTCAGCATGGCCGTCCTCGGCGACCCGCAGAACTTCCCGATTACGGCCGATGACCCCCGGAATCCGTTCAATTGGTATGGGCGGACGAAGCTACTCAGCGAGCGTGCAATCGAAACGTTCGCCGAAGACGCCTTCCCCGCCCATCTCTTCCTGAAATCAAATCTCTACGGCGAACACGAACTCAACGGCCGCCGCGTCTCCAAAGGCACCGTCATCAACTTCTTCGTGAGTCGCGCGAACAGCAGCGAACCCCTAACCGTGTACGAGCCAGGGTCGCAATCCCGGAACTACATTCACGTCGACGACGTCGCCCGCGCATACGTCCACAGTACCGAGCGCCTCCTCGACCAACTCGCTGACGACCAGACCGGCGTCGAGAAGTACGAAATCGCGTCCGGGGAAGACCCGAGCGTGCACGCCGTTGCTGAAACGGTTCAACGACTCGCCGCTGAAGAACGCGACCAGGACGTCGAGGTAAAACTCGTCGAAAATCCCCGTGGCGACGACGAAACGCTCGTCCAGGACTTTGCCGTCGACACCAGCAAAGCCCAATCCGTCCTCGGATGGGAACCCCAGCATACCGTCGAGGACTCGATTCGCGGGCTGCTACATGACGCTGCAAACACCTCGAATTAAGCCACCATACACCCCAGTGGAGGCTCCCAGGTTAGATGGTGTCGGCGGCGGGATAGCTGTCTGTGCTTTCGTACGTCCAGATTAGCTCGAAGTAGCGCTCGAGGCCGGCAACGAATGAGCCGTTTTCGGTGACTGCTGCTTGCCGCTTGTGGAGGGGGATGTTTTTCTCTTCGACGAGCATGATGGCCTCGCCCTGGTCGTAGTCCATGCTCGGGTCGATGATCGTCCCCCGCCACGGAAGCAGGTTCTCGCTGAATCGCGTCTCGATACCGGGATACGCGTCGTGGATGTACTCGACAATCCCGCGTTGGATCGGCTGGTTGTCTGTCGTGAGCTTCGATGGATGGAGAAACAGGATACGAACTGCGGCTCCCGCCTCGATTGCGGCCTCTAATGTGGGTTCGACGGCGTCGATGTATTCGAAGCTCTTGGTGATGATGTCGATGTGGGCGTCTGCGTCGCGGTAGAGGCGTCGTGTTTCTTCCTCGCTTGCGTCGCCAACGTCGACGACATGGAACAGTTCTTCCGTTGGTGTGACTGCCTCACTGGCGGACTCGTACAACGGCTGAAACGCGTCGACGAAGTCCTCACGTATCTCGTCGAGTTCGTGCTGGTAGGTTTCGAAGTTCTGCCGGCGTGCTTCAATCGCCCGGTCAAGAATCTCCGCGGGGGGTTTCGGCTGGTACATCTTTGGACGGCCGGGGATAATCTTGAGGTAGCCGTCGTCGGCAAGTGAGTCGAGTACACCATAGATGCGGGCCTTTGGGATGCCAGTCGCTTCCGAGAGGTCCGGCGCGGTCGTCTGTCCGAGCATGAGAAGGGTTTCGAGGGCTTGTTCCTCGTACTCGGTGAGCTCGAGCGCCGTGAGTAATTCTGACGGATCCGTACTCATTGGTCACTCCTCGGGTGTGTGCACGAATAAAACGTCGTGCTTCTAGAAATCGCTGAATGAGTTAGGACACCGGTACTTTGATATGATATGGCTCCAATTCGTTACTCAGACGATGAGTAACCGCAAGCGCGATGACGCCGAACACCTCCACGACCTGGAGGATGGGGCCGGCTGCACCGAAATCTGGGAAAAACTCAGCGAAAACCGCACACAGAACGCAGACGACTAACCCCACCACACCCTCCACATATCTCTCTTCCACTCGATTCTCCTCGAAAATATTGCTCACTCACGAAGTAAGTCAGCAGACAACTCCAAATTACTTGCGTCAGGCTCACGAATCAATAGCGGTCTGCCTGACGTAGGACTTGCAACCGAAAATTCTGCATAACAGTCCGGACAGACGAGCGAAAACGAGTCCGTACGAACCTTAACCGCTCCTTGAACAATGGATTCACACGCCGGACATCGTTCACTCATACTACAGACCACGTAATTCACACCCTTCGTTATAATCTTCATATCACTCTGGAATCGTCTAGCCAGGAACTCGGCTTCGCCCGCCATCACCACGTTTACCACAACCCCCGCGGAACCCAGGAACAATGGATTCACGTCGGGCACGAGCACTTGGAATCCTGGTACTCGTATGCCTGCTAGCCGGGATGTTCGTCTGGGCTGGCTCTATTACTCCAAACCCAGCAGAAAACCGATATCCCGGGAACACGGAACTTCTCGAAGACTACGAGGCCTATATCGGCGACCCCGTCCAGATTAGCGGCCCGGTTGTCCACACAGAGCCAGTCATCATACGGATTTCAAACAGCCACGAATCCCGCGAGATAAACGTCCAGAACTTCCACCCGTCTGTGAGTGTAGGTGAACGCATCGTTGTTTTTGGTACTGTTGGCGACGACAATACGCTTGACAGCGATGACGCAGTTGTCCGCGAGCCGTGGGAAGCCAAGTACATGTATCTTGTTTCCTTCGTGGGCGGGCTTTGGGTGCTGGCACGCCTGGTGAATGGCTGGAAGATCAACACTGATCGCTGGTCAGTCGAGCCACGAGACACCCCACGCTTCTCATGGGGAGGAGGCGAGGATGCCTGACTTGCTCACCCACGTCCTCGTCGGGTCCATTCTCGGGACACTCTTTGCGAGGCGGGTCAGCGGGAAGCCAGCAGCAACGACGACAGTCGTGATGCTCGGCGCACTCCTCCCGGACCTCACAAAAATTCAGATCGTTGTCCCGAGCGCTCGAATGGAAGTCCTTCTGGGAGTACCGTTCGCGTGGCATGCACTCCACACCCTCGGCGGCGTTCTCCTCACAGCAGGCATCGGCGCGCTCCTCGTTAACCCAACCAATCGGCGGCGAGTGCTCGGCCTCCTCCTCGCTGGGGCCACCTCACATCTGGTTCTCGATTCGTTTCTCCTCAAGCCATCGGGCTATGCCTCACCAATGTGGTGCCCCTTCATCACAACCGGGTTGCCGACACCCGGTTTGTACGTAAGCTACGACTGGTGGCCCACCCTAGTTGCTGGCGTCCTCGCACTAATTGTGTTTCTCCGAACAAGCCAGCGAATATCCGAGCATCAGTGAGAACCCCATCTACGAAGATTTGTCGACCGCTCCCACACACTACGACGTACTCCGACCGACCGTATGGGAGCATCCGTGGTGAAGCCGTAGCTTTCGGCACGGAATTCTCCCTCTCGATATACTGTGGTGAGTCCAGAAAACCGGCTACTGGGTTTCGTCACCGGTACTGATGTAAGGTTGGTGGTGGCCGCAGGGGTATGCGATGCTGGTTGCTGGGCCACGCGTAGTCGTGTGTAGGATTCGGTGGCCGCAGACCGAGCAGGTTCTCTGAGGATTGTTCTCGTCGTCGTGTGAGCGCATGTCGGGGGGTGGGTCTGGCATTTGTGGCGGCGGAGAGGGACTTTCGAGAGATTGTGTTGTCTTGAGAGTGGGAGAGTCGGTTGGCGGTGGTAGTACTGAGTGCTGCCCGCGAGTAGCACTTATTTGCAGTTCCTGCAACCCACACCCTAACCCCACTACCACACTAATCGGAACGCATTCAAACTCTACTCAGCAGCGAGGCCAGTATGGATTGCTCAGTGAGCTTTCGATTGTCTGCAGTTCCCGCAATGCTCCTTGAGAATTTGTCAAATCAACTAAAGCCGTTCGAGGTGTGTTCGCCGGCGCCGAGCACACTGAGCGTCTCCCCGAATGCTGGTCCGGGCCGAAGGATATCGCTGTCGTTGCTCACCCTCGTGATTACGCCAGCATCCTCGAGTGGCGGGAGGTGAGAGCGTTTCAGATTCGTGCGGACGTTCGTCACCTTGCGAGTCGGAACCGAGTGCTGTTCGGCGTCGGCCTCGAGACTACAGATGATTTCGGCGAGTTGGCGCAGTGTCACCTGCTTTCGGGGACTCATCGCGAGCGTGTGGACAACAGCGCGCCGGCGGCGCCGACTCAACAGAAAGAAGACATTCTGCGTCCGGTCCGGAAGTCTCCCGTCGACACTGGACTCCTCATCAGAACTGTCAGTCATCGCCGTCCTCCGTGTTGGTGAAGACGGCGACGTCGAGATCGGTGACGGGATCGCGGTCCTGGACGTGCCACGTGCAGCCAGTCCACTCGTCAGTGTACCGCCACCAACCGTCGTGGTTACTGCGTAGCTCGTAGCAAATGCGTTGGCGGACAACACCAGTGGTGAACTGGATCTCGAAGCGCTGGTACTGCTCGTTGACACGAGGATCACAGTACTGTCTGTAGGCGCGATACAATTCGGAGAGCGCAACTACGTTCGTGGGTCGGTCTCGGTCACTCAATCTCATTGTGAGCAGGGCCAGGCACGAACCCAGCCTTCACTCCAATCGGGGGATAGAAACGAGTCCACAGCACCACCCTAAACGCACAACCGAGAGTCTACACCCCGTTACTCAAGTGAATATCCGAAGGCAGTCTGTCGGTTATCGTCCATTCTAGAGGTTGTTGAAGCCAGACCGGTCAGTAACGGGTATCCACATTATTGACTGATTCCAATAGAGGGGAGTTGTCGATTGTTTACAACTATGGGCCACCGCTCCTTACCGATTAATAGTGCCCGAGAACACCCCGTTTGCGTGCGTTGGCTGTCCCAACCCGGAAGACCAATATTCCAATCGCAAGGTAGACAACTGATTGCCCGACCAGCAGCATGAGGTCGAATATCGGAAGTTCCCATACGCGGAGTCCATCTGTCATCACTCGTTGCAATATGTGACCCCCCTGCGACATTGGAAGGAGCTTCAAGAGTGCATACTCTTGGACGGGCAGGGCAAGCAGGCCTGCAAACGATAGTTGGATCAGCGGAAACACTTTCTCAATCTGTTTGTAGACGAGCGCGGCCCCACCGAAGACGAATCCGAGCCCGACCACCGGGAGTAGCGTCAACACACCGACCACGACGAGTGAGAGGGGTGCAATCGTAAGCCACGTCCCTGTCGTCGCCATCATCAACACCAGGAGGACCATACCGGTCGCGAACGTTCCCAAGAGGTTGACCACGGTCTTCATCGCAACTACCTCTGTGAAGCCGAACGGGGACATCGACAATTGTTCCAGCGTTCCCCATTGCGCCTCATCAGTCAGGTCGTGCGTGAGATCGGCGTATGCCGACACTGCCATGGTGAAGAGGAAATACCCGACAACGAGCGGTCCCACTGACCGGGAAATCAACTCTTCTGCCACAAACTGCCCGCCGAAGAAAATGAGCGCGAAAAACACGTACAGCGTCAGGAATCCCACTACTGTATTCACGAGATAGCGACGCGAGAGCGTCACTGATTTGCTCGCAATCACGCGAAACAGGATGAGGTGCCGATTCATGACTCCGTCTCCTCCGGTGACACTGACTCAGCTGTGGTCAGCTCAACGAAGACGTCTTCCAGATCAGGCTCGATTTCGGTGACCGACCTGATAGTCGCCTCTGCGGTCTGAAGGATCTCGACACACTCGTAGAACTCCTCGCTGCCTGCAAGCGCGATTTTGAACTCCGCGGTGTCAGTGTCGGTCCGCCAGTTGAGTAGCTTGAAGCGGGTGTTGAGTTGCTCTCGGAGGTGCGCTGGCGGGTTCCCGGTAAGTTGGACGCGGTAGGATTGGGATTGGAAGACGTCGAGTAAGTTGTCGACGGAATCATCAGCGACGATGTCGCCGTCACTGAGAACGATCACGCGGTCGCAGACGGCTTCGATGATATCCATGTCGTGGCTGGTAATCACGATCGTTTTGTCTTCTTCGTGGGCGAGGCGTTGTAATTCGGTTGGGAGGTCGCGGGTCGTTTCGACGTCGAGGCCGAGCATCGGTTCGTCGAGGAAGAGGACGGGCGTTTCGCGGGCGAGGGTGGTGCCGAGCGCGACTTTCTGCTTCATGCCACGCGAGAGATTCTTGGCCGGTTCGTCCGCCTTTGCGGTGAGTCCGAGCGTGTCGATGATCGCCTCGTGTCTGTCGGCGCGTGTCCGTGGATCGATGCCATGGAGGCCAGCGAAGAACGCGAGATTTTCGCGAACGCTCAACCGCCAATAGACGTTGCGTGCGCCTTCGAGGACAGCACTCACGTAGTTGTATGCACGTGAACGGGCCTCATGCACAGGGACGCCGTGAATAGAAACATCGCCGCGAGTGGGAGTGACGAGTCCGAGAACAGTTTTGACGGTTGTCGTTTTGCCAGCGCCGTTTGGGCCGAGGAGTCCGACAATTTGGCCGGACTGAATATCAAAGGAAATGTCGTCAACGGCTGTGACCCGTCCCGTTTCTCCGGTATAGCGTTTTGTGAGGGCCGAGACCGAAACTACGGCGTCGTGTTCTGGAGGATCGGTTGTACGGGGACACATCGTTTGGGGCTATTTTTCGGTGGGCGGTCTTAAGCGTACACAACATTAGAAAAGAGCTCACTTTGCAACTCTGACCGATACAGCGTTGTGTCCGTCCATTTCTGTCAAACGTGAGAGGAACCCTTATTCACCGGCACTGATTCGCTCACGGGAATCGTGCCACAGTCGCTGGAAGTACTACTCGCCGCTGAAGCACGATTCGAGTATGCCTCCTCCATGCCTAGCGACTACCAGACACCGCTCGCCGAACAGCTTTACCAACTCGTCTTCGAATCCGCTATTTCTGACGGTACGTAGTTTACGTCTCAGGACATCACCGGCGACCGTCACCGCGGCACCAACCCCTTCGCTCACACGAGCGGAGTACGCCCGGTGTCTCCACCCGGAAATCGATTCGGACCCCGCAGTGTATCGGTTCCGCAATTCGTTCGTCACCGAGGCTGGCCAACTGGGCCTTGCGGAATTCAACCAACGCGATCTCGAGGAGGACGACGGACCAACGTTCGGCTACGTCACCAGCCACGTCATCCCGGATACCCGCGATATCCTCCGTACAAAACTCTGTGAGGACGCAGCTCGCTGGAACATGGAGACGGACTACCGGGTTGTGAAGCCGGACTTCCTGCCGTTTACGAACACCGACCAGAACGCCGTTCGCGCGTTGGTTTGGTTCTGGGGGGTCACCCTTTACACCGCGTGAGTGTTGGCGGATATGCTTTTCAACCTGGATCGGGGGTGGAATCTGAATAACGGGTAGCACCGCCTGCTTTACTCGGGGTCTCCTCATTCGTGAGCGGCAGCACTGCCGTTCCCCTTCGCATTCATACGGACCAACCAACTCCTCGTCAAGTTCGTATGGACTGTTTGTTTAGCTGATTTCAGGCGGTACGCCCCCGTCCTCAAGGAGCAACGCAGGTCGAAGACCGAGTAGCGCAGTAGGGCGGGGATACACCGCCGTCATCGTCTTTGATACACTGTTCTTGTTGCTGGTCCACCAGACCCATGTCTACCGTAGCTATTATACGTGTAGTGTGCATAGCGTGCATTACGGTGAAACGGAAGACAATCACCATTCGGGAAGACCAAGACGAGTGGATTGAGGACCAACACCTCAATCTCTCGTCGTTCGTCCGAGAACAGTTGGACGAACTCATTGAGGAACGAGAGTAACGGATGTACTACGCCTACAAGTACCGTCTCAAGCCGTCTGACCCCCACCGTGAGGAGTTGGACCGCCACCGAGACATTTGTAGGCAACTGTACAACCACACGCTCTACCGTCTCAACGAGTACCAAGACGAACACGGCGAACTGCCGTCCATGACCTCCCTGCGGTCGGAACTTCCCGGCCTCAAGGAGTGGTGGGACGACCTCTCCGACGTTTACTCGAAGGTTCTCCAAACCGTCGTAGAACGGCTGTTCGACAACCTCAAAGGACTTTCCAAGCTCAAGGAGAACGGCTACGGTGTCGGCCAACTCAAGTGGAAGCCGCCACGGGAGTTCCGCAGTTTCACATACAATCAGTCTGGCTTCAAGCTTGACAAGAAGGGCGGTCAGACTGTCCTATCACTCTCGAAACTCGGTGACATACCGATTCGGCTCCACCGGCCCATTCCCGACGACGCCACCGTTAAGCAGGTCACGCTCAAAAAAGAGCCGACAGGTGAATGGTTCGCTACCTTCGGTGTCCAAATGGACCGAAAGCCACCCGAACCGCCCGAGAATCCGGAGAAGTGTGTCGGTATCGACGTAGGGATACTCAAGTACGCCCACGACACTGATGGGGCGGCGGTCGGGTCGCTGGACCTTTCCGACGAGCGTGGACGCTTGGAACGCGAACAGCGGTCGCTCTCGCGGAAGCAACACGGGTCGAATAACTGGGAGAAGCAACGGCGACGGGTCGCGGAGTGTCACGCCGACCTCCGCCGGAAGCGCCGCGACTTCTTGCACAAGCTCTCGGCGTACTACGCTCGGGAATACGACCTCGTAGCGGTCGAAGACCTAAATGTGAAGGGGATGATAGAAAGTCCATCGAACAGCCGCAACACTGCCTCTGCCGCGTGGCGAACGTTCCTCTCGTTGCTCGAATACAAGTGCGAGCGTGAAGGAACGCACTTTGTCGCGGTCAACCCGAGCGGGACGACCAAGGAGTGCGCGTCGTGCGGTGTTTCGACCGACAAACCGCTGTGGGTCCGTGAACATTCCTGTCCTGCCTGCGGGTTTGAGGCGGACAGGGACGCGAACGCGGCGTGGAACATCCGTTCTCGCGGTCTACAAGATGTAGGAGTGGGACACTCCGAATTAACGCCTGTGGAGACTGCGCTCCCTACGGGAACCCTCTCGGTTCCTGCAAAGCGCGTCGTGGAAGCAGGAAGCCCTACCCTCAAGGAGCGAACGGCGTCAGCCGTGAGCGAGTAGGGGAGGG
>Ga0207851_100303_pt1 | contig 29945 bp, 24 predicted proteins | sample A23E3SouthBayCA_FD_187747 | JGI IMG/M metagenome (GOLD analysis project Ga0207851, IMG submission 187747) | Aerobic enrichment media microbial communities from Eden Landing Ponds, California, USA - A23 E3 (SPAdes) | ecosystem: Environmental > Aquatic > Marine > Unclassified | place: Emeryville... | reverse complement strand
CCCCCGACACGCTTTTGCGCACAACCCGGCAATCCACCCCCATGCCCGAGCAACGCGGTTCGCCCGCCGACTGGGACCTGACGCCAGCGGTCGAGCCACTCGCCGACGACCCGACCCGCACGGACGACGACGTCCCGCAGGACGTCCGCGAGTACAACCGGTTCTCGAAGATGAACGGCGCGCAGTACGAGCGCGTCAACGAGTTCCTCCGGGACCGAACGTACATCACGGCCCGCGAGTGGGCGATCGCGCGGCTGTGCGCGGACTTCCGGACGGAGACGGGCGTGGAGATGACGAAGATCGGAGAGAACCTCCCGGAGCTCATCCCCTTCATGACCGACACGTACAGCCCGCAGGCCGTCAATCAGGCGCGGACGGCGTTCGAGGACAAGGTGCGGATGGCGGGCGCGACGTTCCTCTACGGCGCGATGTGCGACTTCTTTACGGCGGACGAACTCGACGACCTGATGTACGAAGTGACAGAGGTCGCGAAGTTCCTGCTGGAGGTGGAGGGCGTGGATCTCGCGGTCGAGGACGAACTGGAAGCGGAGGAACGGATTTCGTCGGTGATGCGGGACGTGCGGTCGGCGAGTGACGAACTCCGCCACGACGGCACGGAGTGCCCGAACTGCGGGCACACCATCGAGGCCGAGGGCGGCGCCGACGACTAGCGCGTCAGGCGTCCAGTACGAGGGACAGGTCGTCGGACAGACCCTCAGGCGTCCAGCAGGCCGTCGGGGAGGAACGGCGAGACGTCGTCGTGGACGAACTCCACGTAGTCGTCGTTCAGGCGCCGGCAGAACAGTCGGAGTTCGCCCGCCTCCCGAATCGAGTCGAGTTTCGGTTCCGATCCACCGGGGTCGTAGTACGCGGGCACGAACACCGCCGTCTCTGTGTCCGGGTCCTTCTCGACGACGAGCAGGTAGAACATGCCGTCGTCCTCCGCGCTGAACACGTCGACGTCCGTGAACGCCGTGTCGTCCACGTCGGTGATGGCTTCGAGGTCTTCGTACTCTGGGCCGGGCAGCAACACGTCCAGGCCGGTGCGGAACTCGGAGTCGACGAGCACGGAGTCGCCGGGATGGAGTTCGAGCGTGGTCCAGCCGCGGTCGCGGTACGCGTCGGCCGTCGCCGCCATGTCGTCGATGACGGCGTTCCAGCCTTCGGCCGCCTGCACGTTCTCGGGAACGTCGCCGGCGGGGTTCTCGCTCATAGTTGCACCCCGGGCAGCACCGGGGATAAGCGTTGTCAACCTGTCTCGTCTCGGTACGCGAGAGTGACGCTTCCCGTGGCGCGCTGAGGGGACGGGCGCGGTCGGGAATGCTGGAGTGGGGAGTGTTGGGGTAGGGAAGATTGAAGGTGAGGGCGGGCGGAGAGGTGACGCACCGTCGACGGGTAGGGCCTTCGTGAACGCCCCGCCGGAGTGCGATCAACTGATGTCGGAACCCCGCAAGGTATATCTTTGATGGCGCGTGACGTTCTCACAGTGACTGACCTCCTGTCTCTCTCCGGCCTCCGAACGCAGTTCAAGACGAAGCGCGGCGCGGTGAAGGCAGTCGACGGTATCGACCTCACCATCGAAGAGGGGGAGACCGTCGGTCTCGTCGGCGAATCCGGCTCGGGGAAGAGCGTCACGGCGCTGTCCGCGATGGACCTCGTGGACGAACCCGGGGAAGTTACCGATGGCCGGGTGACGTTCCGTTCGCCCGGCCTCGCGGCGGACTTCCTCGCGGACTACGACGACGCCCTGGTCGCGTACCCCTTCGAACTCGTGGACGCGGCGTGGGAGCTGGTCGCCGATCTGCGCGTGGGCGAACACGTCGACACCGTCCCCGGGGAACTCCGCGGGATGGCGGACGATCTCGCGGGCCGCGACGACCCCGCCGCCCTCGCGGACGCGTTCCGCGACGCGGCCGACAGACTCGACGACAAGGCGACCGAGTCAGTGGTCGCCGACGACCTCGAAACCGCGGTCGAGGCCGCCGACGATGGGTTCGTGTACGTCGACGACGACACGCGCCAGCAACTCCGCGACGGCGGCGGAAGCAAGGACGCTGGTGAGGTGGCGCTCGCGGACGGCGTCATCGACCTCACTGCGGCGCCCGAGGAAGCGATGCGGAAGGTTCGCGGCGGCGAGATGGGGATGATCTTCCAGGACCCCATGACGTCGCTGAACCCGGCAGTGACCGTCGGCGAGCAGGTCGCCGAATCCCTGCGCCTCCACCGGTACGGCGAGCGAAAACGGGACACGTGGCCGAACGCCATCCGCGAGATCCTCCCGAAGGTCGGCGGCCGCGAGTTCGACGAGGAGGTCGTCGCGGACGTCGTCGACATCCTCACGGAGGTCGGCATCCCGGAGGCGACGACCCGCCTGGAGGAGTACCCCCACGAGTTCTCCGGGGGGATGCGCCAGCGCGTGCTCATCGCGATCGCGCTGGCCTGCCGGCCGCAGTTGCTCATCGCGGACGAACCGACGACGGCTCTCGACGTGACGATTCAGGCTCAGATCCTGGACCTCATCGACGACCTGCAGGACGAGTTCGGGATGTCCGTGCTGATGATCACCCACGACCTCGGCGTCGTCGCGGAGACCTGCGACCGGGTCGCGGTGATGTACGCCGGCGAAATCGTCGAGGAAGGGCCGGTCGAGGAGATCTTCCACAACCCCAGCCACCCGTACACGTACACGCTGCTAGAGTCGATCCCAACCGAGGACAAAGAGCGCTTGACGCCAATCGAGGGCAACGTCCCGGACCTCATCGAGATGCCCGACGGCTGCCACTTCGCCGACCGGTGTCCGTGGGTGCAACCCGAGTGCCGAGAGGGGGATATTCCGTTCCTCCAGCACGGTCCCGAGGACGTCGACCACTCCTCGAAGTGCATCCTGCCGGAGTTCGACGAAAGCGAGTACGGAACGGAGGGGGTCGCTGCGGCGACGAAACAGGACATCGGCGAGCCGATCGTCACCCTCGACGGGATGCGAAAGTACTACGAGCAGGAGGACAGCGTCTTCGACCGCCTGTTCCCCGGGAAAGAGCCCAGCGTGAAGGCCGTCGACGGCATCGACCTTGAGGTCAGGCAGGGCGAGACACTCGGTCTCGTCGGGGAGTCCGGGTGCGGGAAGTCGACGGCGGGACGAGCGCTGCTCCACCTCGACCCGCCGACTGACGGCACGGTGGTGTTCGCTGGCGAGAACCTCGGAGACCTCTCGAAGTCCGAGTTGCGCGAGAAGCGCAAGGACATGCAGATGGTGTTCCAGGATCCGATGTCGAGTCTCGACCCGCGGATGACGGTCGGGCAGACCATCATGGAGCCACTGAAGATCCACGACCTCGCGAAGGGCGAGCGCCGCAAGCGCGTGCTCGAACTCCTCGAGGAGGTCGGTCTGGACGAGAGCCAGTACGGACGCTACCCCCACGAACTGTCCGGGGGGCAGCGCCAGCGCGTCGGCATCGCTCGCGCACTCGCGGTGGACCCGGACTTCATCGTGGCGGACGAACCGGTGTCGGCGCTGGACGTCTCCGTGCAGGCCCAGATTATCAACCTCATGGAGGACCTCCAGGAGGAGTTCGGGCTGACGTACCTGTTCATCGCTCACGACCTCTCCGTGGTGCGCCACATCTCCGACCGGGTCGCGGTGATGTACCTCGGCGAGATCGTGGAGGTGGCAGAAACCGACACGCTGTTCGCCGACCCGAAGCACCCGTACACGAACGCGTTGCTGTCGGCGATTCCCGAACCAGACCCGCTGGCGGATACGAGCGGCCGCACCATCCTGAAAGGCGACGTGCCGTCGCCCATCGACCCGCCGAGCGGGTGCCACTTCCGAACGCGGTGTCCGTCGATCATCCCGCCCGAGGACCTCGACATCGAGCAGGAGCGCTACCGGGAAGTGATGTTCTACCGCCAGCGCGTCGAGTCCCGCGACATCGACCTCGAGGCGGTTCGCGCAGAGGCCGCTGGCGAACAGCCGGCGAGTCGCGCCGTCGCGGACGGCGGCAGCGACGTCAACGCCGTGCTGCGCGACCAGTTCTTCGACGGCCCGCTCTCGGGCAAATCCCGGGACGCCATCGAGCAGTCGTTCGGCCACCTCGAGGACGGCGACTGGGAGTCCGCGGAGCGCGTCCTCGAGGAGACGTTCGAGAGCGTCTGCGAGCGCGAGGACCCGCCACTCGGCGACAGCGACCATCCGGCGGCCTGCCACCTCTTCACCGACGCGGAATAGTCCTCCTGTTGCCATCCTGGCACCAGTCGAGCGCCACCCGAACCACTGCCTTCTATCGGTCTTGGCAATTCTTGCGCGGTTGTATCTGGCTGACCTATCAGTCAAACGGCCTCTCGTCGGGTGGTTCGAGTGCCGTCCGGTAGTATTATTTATGTAGCTGTATGGAATTCTCTTATGGCAGGTAATGACAGCCAGCTTTCCCGGCGTAGCTTCCTGAAAGCGGCGGGTAGTGCCACAGTCGCTGCAACCGCAACGAGTTCCGTCGCCGGCTGCCTCGGCGGCGGCGACGGCGGCGGCGACGGTGGCGGAACACTCCGGTACGGCCGTAGCGCTCACTCCGACACCCTCGACCCACAGAACACCACCAGTGGGGAAGTGTCGAAGGTCACGAACCAGATCTACGACGGCCTCATCAACTTCAAGCCCGGCGAGGCCACGCTCACGGAGAGCCTCGCGACCGACTGGTCGATGGACGACGAGAGCGTCACGCTGGACCTCCGCGAGGACGCACAGTTCGACGACGGCACCGACTTCACCGCCGACGACTTCATCGCGACGTACCGGCGCTTCGTCGACGAGGACTACGAGTATTACTTCGAGGACGCCTCGGTCTACGGACCGTTCACGCTCGGCGCCTGGATCGACAGCGTCGAGAAGGACGGCGACTACACGCTGAACATCACGCTCACGCAGCCGTACGCGCCCTTCCTCCGTAACCTCGCGATGTTCGCTGCCGTCGTCATGTCGAAAGACGACATCGAGAGCGACTTCAACTTCAACGCGGACGCCAACGGCACCGGTCCGTTCCAGCTTGACGAACTCGACAACGCCAACGGCCGCATCCGCCTGACGCCCAACGACAACTACTGGGGCGACGGTCCGCGTGTCGGCGAACTCCTGTACATCGAGCGCGGCCAGAACTCGACGCGCGCGCAGGCGCTCGTCGAGGAGGAACTCGAAATCATCGACAACCTCGACCCGGACACGATCACCACGGTCGAGGACGCGGACAACACGGAGGTCGTCCGCGGACAGGGTATCAACATCGGCTACATGGTGTTCAACCAGTCCCGCGTTGAGGCGTTCCGCGACAAGCGCGTCCGGCAGGCGATCAGCTACGCCGTGGACACCGAGTCCATCGTCGAGGAGGTCTACGAGGGCCTCGCGTCGAACGCCAACCAGCCGTGTCCGCCGGCGCTGTTCGGTCACAACCCCGACATCGAGGACTACCCGCAGGACCTCGAGCAGGCACAGACCCTGCTCGAAGACGCCGGGTACGGTGACGGCTTCTCCTTCCAGCTCACCACGTTCCAGAACGCCCGCGGCTACAACCCCGCACCGCTGCCGACCGCGGAGACCATCCGGACGAACCTCGGCGAAATCGGGATCGAGGTCGAAATCGATGACCGCCAGTTCTCCGACTACCTGACGTACACCGGCGAGGGCAAACACGACGCCTCCCTGTCCGGCTGGTACACCGACAACGCCGACCCGGACAACTTCTACTACGTCCTCCTGCACCCGCAGGTGGAGTCCCCCGAGGGCCAGGACTACGTGGACTGGAGCACCGAGGGCTTCAACGCGTCTAACCGCGCGGCGTGGGCCAACGAAGAGTACATGGGTCTCGTGGAGGAAGCCCAGCGTACGTCCGACCAGAGCACCCGCGAGGACCTCTACCACCAGGCGGCCGAGATCGCGCACGAGGAAGCGCCGTGGGTGTACCTCGACTACGCCGACGAGGTCCGCGGCGTCCGCGAGAACGTCAGCAACTACACGGTGTCGGCCATCGGCGGCCCGCACCTCCACCTCGTCGAAGTCGAGTAACGACGCAGGCTTCGACCGGCGAATCGCTCCCGGCGACGGGAAGTTTTTAGCCGCTCGAAATCCCGCTTTCGAACAATGGTATCCAAGCGGTTTATCGTGAAACGACTGCTGTTGCTGGTTCCCGTGCTGTTCGGGGTAGCGACAGTTGTCTTTGCCATTTTGCACCTCTCACCGGGTGATCCCGCGTTGACTATTGCGGGTGAACGAGCGAGCCAGGAGTTCGTTGAGGAAGTCCGGGCGAACCTCGGCCTCGACGACCCCCTGTGGGAGCAGTATCTTCGCTTCCTCCGTGAGACGGCGATGCTGGACTTCGGGCAATCCTACCAGGTCCAGCGGGGAACGCCCGTCAGTTCGATCCTCGCCGACCGGCTCCCCATCACCATCGAGCTGGCGATCCTCGGCCAGATCGCGGGCCTCCTCTTCGGCCTGCCACTCGGGATTCTGAGCGCCGTCAAGAAGGACACGCTCACCGACCACTTCACGCGCATCGGAGCGCTCGCGGGCATCAGCGTCCCCATCTACTGGAGTGGCCCACTGCTCATCCTATTGTTCGCCCAGATCCTGGGCGTGCTCCCGACTAGCGGCCGCATCTCGTCGTCGTACTTCGTCGACTCCACCACGGGACTCATCCTCGTGGACACCCTCATCGAGGGCAACTTCGCGGCGTTCGAGTCGGCTGCCCGTCACCTTCTGATGCCGATCGTCGTCCTCGGCGTCTACTCGATGGCGTTTATCTCCCGGATGATGCGGTCGTCGATGCTTGAAGTCGTCCGGATGGACTACATGCGGACTGCGCGCGCGAAAGGCCAGGGGGCGAAGATCACTGTGATGAAACACGGCCTCCGGAACGCGTTCATCCCCGTCATCACCATCATCGGCATCATGTTCGGTGGGTTGCTCGGCGGATCCGTGTTGACCGAGACTGTCTTCGAGATCAACGGCATCGGCACGCTGCTGGTGTCCGCGATCGAGCGCAGTGACTACCCGGTCGTGCAGGCGACCGTGCTCGTTTTCGCGTTCATGTACACACTCGTGAACCTCTTCGTGGACATCACGTACTCCATGCTCGACCCCCGGATCGAACAATGAGCACTGACACGCAACAGTCGTCGGACGTCGAGCGCGGCTTCCTCGACCGAGTCCGCGCCAGCCCGTTCCTCGAAGAACTGCTCTCGAACCGTATCGCCGTCGTCGGCCTCGTGATCATCGGGAGCATGTTCGCGATCGCGATCTTCGCGCGGCTCGCGTACGACCTCGACACCATCGTCGACACGATGTTCAACGTGAACCCGTCGAAAGCCGCGCCGAGCGCCGAGTTCTGGTTCGGGACGGACGGCCAGGCACGCGACGTCTTCCCGCGCGTCCTCTACGGCGCGTGGTATGCGCTGAAGTTCGGGACCGCGACCGTGCTTGCGTCGACAGTCCTGGGTATCGCCGCTGGCATCGTCGCGGCGTACTACGGCGACCTCACCGACAACGTAATCATGCGCACGATGGACGTCCTGCTGTCGTTCCCGTCGCTGCTGTTGGCGCTCGCGCTGGTCACCATCTTCCCGGAATCGTTGGGCCTGTGGCGCGCCGTCGCAGCGTTGACCCTGGTGTACACGCCGCGGTTCGCTCGCGTCGTGCGCGGCGCCGCGCTGAAGGTCCTCGAGGACGAGTACATCGACGCGACGAAGGCGCTGGGCGCCAGCGACCCGCGACTCCTGATTCGCCACGTCCTCCCGAACTGCCTCGCGCCGATCACCGTCCAGTCGACGCTGAACTACGGCCTCGCTATCATCGACATCGCGGCGCTGTCGTTCCTCGGGTTCGGCGCGAGCCCCGGCGACCCGTCGTGGGGAATGATGCTCGCTGAGGGCGTCGAACGCGGCCTGTTCTCGGGCGCGTGGTGGTGGTCGTTCTTCCCCGGCCTGTTCCTCGCGCTGACGGTGCTCGGGTTCAATCTCCTCGGCGACGGGATGCGGGACGCTCTCGACCCCCGCATGCGGGATACCGTTGACTGATTCGAGCGCCCCGACGTCGCGGCCGCGCGCGGAGCGCTACCGCGCGCTGGTCGTCGGCGCACTCCGCTGGATTGCCGCCGGCGCCGTGCTCGGAACCGGCGTCTCGCTCGCGCTCCTCTCCGTCTGGTCGCCGAAGGGCGCGACGGACACGGCGTTCGCGCTCGGCGCGCTCGTCCTCGGGTTCGGCGTCACGGCGTGGTCGAGCGCCGTCGGCATGGGCCGGACAATCGAGCGGATGAAAGGTCGGCTGAACGTGAGTTCCGGATGGACGGAGGCCAGCGCTCGCGAGGCGTTCTTCGTGGTGTCTTGGACCGGCGCCGGCTGGGTCGTCGCCGCGGCGCTCACGTCGATTGCACTCGGCGTCTAAGCGATTGCGGCTTCTCGCTATTCGGAGCGGTCAGGCGCGGTTACCGACCGAACGTTCTCGCCGTCGTGGTCGGCGAACGACTCGCCGTCCCAGACGACCGTCCCGCGCACCATCGTCAACTCCGGGAACACCCCCTGTTTCCCCTCGAACGGCGTCCATCCGCACTTCGAGTGCAGATCGTCGCCGCGAATCTCGCGGTCGTCCTCGGAGTCGACGAGCACGAGGTCGGCGTCACGTCCGGCCTCGACGCGGCCCTTCCGCGGCAGCCCGAAGATCTCCGCGGGGTTCGCCGCCGTCACGTCCCTGACGCGCTCGTAGCTCAGGCGGCCCTTCCGAGCAGCTACGAGGAGCAGGGGGAGCGCCGTTTCTACGCCCGGCACGCCGGACGGCGCGTCCCAGATGCTGGCGTCTTTCTCCTCGCGCGTGTGGGGCGCGTGGTCGGTCGCCACGACGTCGATGCGGCCGTCGGCGAGCCGCTCGAACAGCGCCTCGCGGCGGTCCTCGGTGCGCAGCGGCGGATTCATCCGGCCGAACGTCCCCAGGTCGTCGAGGTCCTCGCGCGACAGGAAGAGGTGGTGGGGCGTCGCCTCGCAGGTCGCGCCGCCCGCTCGTGCCGCGTCGACGCCCTCGGGCGTCGACGTGTGCGCGACGTGGATGGTTGCACCGGCATCTTCGCCGACCGCTACGGCGCGCTCGACGGCGGCCTCCTCGGCCTCGGGCGTCCGGTACGCGCTCCACGCGTCCGCGTCGTCGCGGCCCCGGACCTCCGGCGCGAACAGGTCCGCGTCCTCGGCGTGCACCGTCACCACGACGCCCTCCCTGGCCGCGCGGCCCGCGGTTTCACCGCTCGCTGGTTCCGCGGCCTCGCTGTGCTCGGCCGCGCGCTCACAGGCCTCCGCGAACAACTCGGACTCGATGCCCATGTCGCCCGTGGAGTCCGCGAGGAACACCTCACCGAGCGCGAACAGCGGCCGGTCGAACAGCGAGTCGGGGTCCCAGTCCGCGGTGACGCCGCCGTTGATGCCCCAGTCCACGATGGCGTCGTCGGCGTAGCCGGCCTTCTCGTCGAACGCCGCGCCGGTGACCGTCGGCGGGTCGGTGTTCGGCTGGTCGACAACCGTGGTCACGCCGCCCGCGGCCGCGCTCCGCGACCCCGACGCCCACGTCTCCTTGTGGCCGAATCCGGGCTGGCGGAAGTGCACGTGCGCGTCGATCATCCCCGGCAGCAGGCGCTTCCCTGTCGCGTCCACGAGCGTGTCCCCGTCGAGGTTCTCGCCGACGGCGTCGATGCGGCCGTCGTCGCCGACGCGCACGTCACGCTTGCGGCCGTCCGCGAGTGTCGCGTTCCGAATGACGTCCATACGTCGACTCCGACGGGACCGACGGTAAGTGCTGTGGACGCGACGAGTAGTGGCGTTCCGGTGGTGAGTTACAACGAATACTACCCGCTGAAAGCCCTCGCGGCTCTCGCGCTCGCTCAGCGACCGCTATCGCGAGTGGAGCGAGCGATATGTCGCTGAGCGAGATGGCCGTCTGCCGCGAGAGCGCCTCGTGGTTCGAGAGCGCGCAGCGCTCTCGTCACCTTGGAAGACGCGCAGCGTCTTCCAGTGGCCCTTTCAATCCGCCGGAAATCTTCGATTTCCGAGGTCGCGAGAGCGCGTGGCGCTCGTCGCGACCGCCAGGGGCCGGTAGAGTACCCAGCTGAATCACGACCTCCGGGTCGAGGCCGGTAGCTGCTCAGAATTCGTCTGGCGATACCACCGCGAACTCGGCGTCGCCGACCAGCGCGCGCTCCAGTTCGTCGCGAACACGCTCGGCGTCGCCGCCCGCCGCCGCGATGCTCCCGACCGAGTCTGGGTCGAACGGCACTGAGAGGGCGGCGTAGACGTCCGCGAGCACGCGCCGGATCTCCTCGCGGCCGTCCACCACGAGCACGCCCGACGTGAGTGCGGCGTCCTTCGTGACGCGCTGGGCGATGCCCGCGAGTTTCCCGTTCGCGGACACCGAGTGGTCGCCCGGGCAGAACGAGTCCGGCGGCTCGCCCTCGTTGGCGTCTACGCCGACCGCCGCGAGCGCGTCGACGACGTCGGCGACCATCGCGTCGTAGCGCTTCTGCAAGCCGCTCCGAATCCCCTCGACTGGCGTGATGCGGGCGAACGCGAGCGTCGACTCGGTGTACGCGACGGCGCGCCCACCGACTTGGCGTTCCGCGGGCGGGAAGCCGTGCTCGCGTGCGGCCGCCCGTGCGGCGTCGTAGCCGTCCTCGTTGGCGTCCCGACGCCCGAACGCCAGCTGTCGGCCGGGCGCCCACACCCGGACTGCGGGGTCGCCGCGCTCACGGACGGACGCCAGCAGGTCCCTGGTGACCTCGCGGTCGGCCTCCGGGCTGTCGCGTCGCCCGCGGAGCACGCGCATACCTCCCCGTTCGACCGACGGCGGTAAATTCTCACGGTCCGAACCACGGGCATGGTCACGCTGGACGGCGACGTGGTCGCGCGCTACCCGCGCGTCTCCCTCTACAACTCGCCGTACCCCGCCCACGACGCGGGCTGCGCGGTCGACCTCTATCCCGACGGTGACGGCTCCGGCCGCGCGACGCACGCCCCAAGTCCCGTCGCCGGTGAGGTCGTCGACACGCGCACCGTCCGCTGCCCGTCGAAACCGTACGCCGCCGACGAGGACCACCTCGTCGTGGTCGACACCGACGACCGCCTCGCTCGCATCCTCCACGTCGACCCAGCCGTCGAACCCGGCGACTCGGTCGCGGTCGGCGACGACCTGGGAGAGATGATTCGGTCGGGCTTTTTCGCGCCGTGGGTCGCCAACCACCTCCACCTCGGGTTCCGCGCTCCCGACCAGAACCCGGTACGTGCGTCCGGGTCGCTCCCGCTCGAACTCGATATCGCGGTCGAACCCGTTCCCTGGGACGGCACCGGAACCGCCGTGGAGACCGGCGACACGTACGCGCTCCTGGACGCACCGGAACACCCGGACCCGGGTGGCGGGTTCGCGGGCGTCGCAACTGACGGCGGCGCAGTGCTCGACGGGGGCTTCCCGCACTACTCGGGCGGCGGCGCGATTCCGACAGCCGCAGCCGACCATGCCGCCGCGACGCCCGATGGCGGCGATACGGTCTCGTTCCTCGGGGCGACCGTCGGCGACCGAACCGACGACCGCACAGTCGCGTGGTGCGACCGCACCGTGACGGCGAACGGCGACCCGGTTCACGGGCTCTCGCTGTGGCTCGGCGTCGACCGCCTCGGCGTGAAACTCGTGGCTCCCGGCCACGGCTTCTCGGTCGGCGACTCCGTCGAGGTCGGCGTCGAATAAGGCGGTTCTCGGGCGGTTTCAGCCGCTACGAGCGAACGACACGTCCGCGAGATGCGCGCGCTCGCCGAACAGCCAGTCGGCGTGTTCGAGGGCGTACTCGCGGTGCTCGTCCTCGATGAACCCTACGGCGTCCTCGACCAGGACGGGCCGGTAGTCCCGGAGGCCGGCGCTCCCGGCGGTGTGGAGGACGCAGACGTTCGCGAGCGTCCCGCAGATGACGAGGTCGCGGATCCCGTGGGTCTCCAGGTGCCCCTCGAGGTTCGTCCGGTAGAACGCGTCGTACGTGTGCTTCTCGACGACGTGGTCGTCCTCGCGGACGTCGAGGTCGTCGTGCAGTTGGGCGTCCCAGCTCCCCTCCACGACGTGCTCGCCCCACCGGTCGAACTCGTCGTAGTAGTGAGTGTCCTCGAACTGCTCGGGCGGGTGGACGTCGCGGGTGTAGACGACGCTCGCGTCGGCGTCCCGCGCCCGCGACACGAGGTCGGTCACGGGACCGAGGGCGCCCTCGCTGGCCGGTGCGTACAGGCTGCCCTCCGGGTGGCAGAACCCGTTCTGCATGTCTACCACGACGACCGCGGTGCTGTCGGAGTCGAGGTCCATGTGTGGGTGGTCAGTGTCGACGCACTAAGCCGTTTTGCGGGGCTCGCCACGGCCGTCCAGCGGTGCGGGTTCTGTCTCGCGCCGCCGGGCGTTCCGGACGGGGCCTCGCGCCACCGAACAGCCGCGTCGTCTCGGTGCGTGTGAACGTGCGCGGATTTTTACGTGCTCGAACCTGAACCACGACCAATGGCACGCCGCATGCTCGCCGTCGCGCTCGTCGTGCTGGTCGCACTCGCGGGCTGTCAGTCGCCCGCGACGACCGGCGACGCCGGCGGCACCACCACCGCCCTGAACACCACGGAGGCGCCGGACGACACCCAGACCGGTGACACGGACGACTTCGACTACGCCGACCCCGAGACCGACAGACTCGGGTGGGAAGGCGGCTACTGGCACAACGAGTCGCTGCCCGTCACCGTCTCCGACGGCCTCAATCAGTCCGAACGGAACATGGTCATCAACCGATCGATGGCGCGCGTCGAGCAGATCCGCGGCATCGAGTTCGAGGAGCCCGTGTCCGTGGACGTCATCTCACGGGACACCTACCAGGACGAGTACGCCGGCTCCGGTGACACCAGCCCCGAGCTCCGGACGTTCGACAACGTAAAATTCGAGGCGATGTTCCTCGTCGGCGAGACCGACGACTCCATCTCCGTCCAGGACTCCAACCGCGGTTCGAACGTCCTCGGGTTCTATACGCCCAGGGACGACCGCATCGTCGTCATCTCCGAGTCCGAGACGCCGACCATCGACGAGAACACGCTCGGCCACGAACTGATGCACGCGCTCCAGTTCCGGAACTTCGACGCGAACTTCTCGTCGCCGACCCGCGACAAGGCGAACGCGCACAACGGCCTCATCGAGGGCGAAGCGAGCTTCCTCGACAACAGGTACAGCGAGAAGTGTGGCGCGGCGTGGGAGTGTGCGAGCCCCGAGTCCGCGGGTGGCGGGGGCGGCGGTGACCTCCACCTCGGCGTCTACATCATGAAGTACTTCCCGTACAGCGCTGGCGCGAACTTCGTCGAGCACGTCTACGAGGACGGCGGCTGGGCGGCCGTGGAAGCCGTCTACGACGACCCGCCGGCGTCCTCCGAGCAGGTCTCCGAGCCGCAGAAGTACGGCTCCGACCAGCCGACTGACGTCACGCTCCCGGACCGCTCGACCGACGACTGGAATCGCGTCACCGTCGACGGCCGCGCCGAGTACGGCGAAGTCGGCGTCGGCGGCCTCACGGCGATGTTCGGCTACCCGGCCTACGAGCAGGACCGCCACTCCCAGGACTACGTCATCAATCCGCTGAACCTCGACGAGAACGGCAACGTCGTGCGGAGTTCGCCGTTCAACTACGCCACCAAGCCGGTCGAGGGCTGGGACGGCGAACAGCTCTGGGTGTACGAGAACGGCGACCAGACCGCGTACACGTGGCGCCTCGCCTGGGACTCCGAGCGGGACGCCGAGGAGTTCGCGACCACGTACCGCGAGGTGCTCCAGTACTGGGGCGCCGAACAGCGTAGTGACGGCGTCTGGCGCATTCCCGAAGGCGAGAGCGAGTTCGCGGACGCGTTCCGCGTCACCGTCTCCGGTGACACCGTCACCATCGTGAACGCGCCGACCGTCGACGAACTCGACGACGTCCACCAGGAGTAACGCCGGGTCGCGGCGGTTCGATTCGGTGCAGCCACGAGACCCGGGGTCTTTTTCGCTCGGGCGGGAGTAGCCCGACGCATGCAGGCGCTCCGACATCGACGCACGCGTGCTGCCGGACGGGTGGTCGCGCGGTGACGTTCGACATCGTCCCGCCCGACGCCATCGCGGACGGCCGTGCGACCGACGCGTACTTCGACCGCACCGAGACCACGCTCGAGCACGCCGGGAAGAACCCCCACGTGGTCGCGGAGGTGACCGCCGACCAGTTCCCCACCGGCGAGTTCGAACTGCTGGCGGGCGTCAAGGACGCGGCCCACCTGCTCGAGGGCCTGCCCGTGGACGTCGACGCGATCCCGGAGGGCACGCTGTTCGACGGCGGCCCCGTCCTCCGCATCGAGGGCGACTACCGCGACTTCGCGCGCTACGAGACGTCGCTTCTGGGCTTCCTCTCGCACGCGTCCGGGGTCGCGACCGCCGCCCTGGAGGTCCGGCGGGCCGCCCCCGACTCCCAGGTGCTGAGTTTCGGCGCCCGCCACGTCCACCCCTCCATCGCCGCGATGGTCGAGCGCTCCGCGCTCGTCGGCGGCCTCGACGGGTTCTCGCACGTCGCGGCCGGCGACGTCATCGGCCGGGAGGCCGGCGGGACGATGCCGCACGCGCTGCTCATCTGCTTCGGGCGCGGCAACCAGGAGGCGGGGTGGCGGGCGTTCGACGACGCCGTCGACGAGGACGTGCCGCGGGTCGCGCTCTGTGACACGTACAGCGACGAGAAGGACGAGGTCATCCGCGCCGTCGAGGCGCTCGGCGACGACCTGGACAGCGTCCGCCTGGACACCACGAGCTCGCGGCGGGGCGACTTCCGGCACATCGTCCGGGAGGTCCGCTGGGAGCTCGACGCCCGGGACCGCGGCGACGTCGACATCTTCCTGTCGGGCGGCCTCGGCCCCGCGGACCTCCGTGAACTCCGGGACGTCGCGGACGGTTTCGGCGTGGGCGGCCACGTCTCGAACGCCGACCCCGTGGACTTCGCGCTGGACATCGTGGCACTCGAGGGCGAACCCGCGGCCAAGCGCGGCAAACTCTCCGGGAAGAAAGACGTCTACCGGACCCGGGACGGCGGCCACCACGTCGGCCTGTCGTCGCGGCCCGGGCCGACGGGCGGCACCTCACTGTTCGACCCCCTGCTGCGGGACGGCGAACTGGTGCAGTCGTTCAGTATCGAGGACGCCGCGGACCGCGCGCTCGACGACGCCGACCGCGTCGGGTTCCGGGCGGCCGACGAGTAGCGCCTGCGGTGCGCTCGCTGCCGAGTCGCACTCTGCGCGTCGGTCTGCGGCCGCGGGGGGACCTGCGTGCGGCTACGAGTCAGTAGTGGACGGCGGCTAGAACCGGGCCGTTCGACGACGGCGTCGACTGACGTTCAGGCGGTGAGTTCTTCGACTGGTTGTTCGGCGTCCTCGCCGGTCTCCCGGAACACCTGCCCCTCGAAGAGGGTGACCATCACGTCGTCGTCCTCCCACGCGCCGTTCGGGAGCCCGGCCTTCCGGCAGGTGCGGTCGAGGTACTCGAAGACGCTCCAGTTGTTCTCGACTGGCAGTGTCGGATACATCCACCCGTGCTTGCCGTCGCCGTCGATGGCGATGCCGTGGACGCCGAGTTCGATGTCCTCGACTGGGTTGTCCGTGAGCACGAGATTCGAGACGGTGCACACGGAGACGCGGAGGTTCGGGAGTTCCGCTGGCTCGACTTCCGAGCCGCACGACGCCTCGGAGGCGGCCTTGATGGACGCCTCGACGATGGCGTGGCCGAGCTGCTGGCTGCGGTTCCCGAGATCGCGGGCCGATTCCTGGGCGCCCGCACACCCCCGCAGTGCCCCGCGTCCGTGCGTGGATTCGAGTCGCACGAACGCGCTGGTTCGGTTGTAGAACGCGTCCCGCATACTGCCCGGTTGTTCTCGCTGGCCGTTTCGGACGAATGCCTCGACGGATTCACGTGCCAGTTCAACGGTCCGAGCGCCGTCCTCGAAGGAAAGTACTACTGACTGGGCCTCGGCCATACGAGACTCTATACGCCGAGGATTAACTTGAACTCTTCCCTCCACCGTCGAGAATCGTGAAGGTTATCTACACAGCTCTATGTCACGACGGATTCGACAGGTGGCGAAGGGGTACAGCTGGATACATCTGCAGAAATGATACGAATACTGGATTATTCCGCCGGCCACAAGATTGAATACTGGTTCGCGGTCGTCGACAGGGGATTCGACGAACCGCGAACGCCGGTCGACACCCGACCAATATCGGTGATGTGGCCGTCCGTATTCGGCCTGCGACTGGGAAGTAATTGGTTCGACGCTGAACCGAGCCGGACGTATCCGCGAACGAACACAGAACGCGCACGAATCACACTCGGTCTCCACTCGACGCGATTCCTGCCATTGGCCAGGTGGGTTCGACGCTGAGGCAGATTCTCCCCCGGGTGTGCGACCAGACGAGTCCGAGGGTAAGGTCAGCCTACCGGCCACGCGGCCGTGGAGGAACCCCCAGGGGTCACCGATTGCGGGCCCGCCCCCACAGCGGCGTCGGGCTAACCGAACCCCTTAACGCCGCCGCGTGCGTAGACAGAATCGAGCAGAGGGAGCCCGGCTCCCGTGCCGTGAGGCATGAGGAAAGTCCCCCCACCCGTTCGGGCGGGCGGCCGGACGCAAGTCCGGGGCGGGAGACCGCCGGCACTGGAACAGAGACGACACGTCCCTCCTCGACCGATGAGGCGTGCGACCCGACCCGGAAGGGAAGGAAGCTAACCCGCCGAGGGCGTGACCGACCGACGGACGGTCGCGTCACAGGCGAACGGCGCCAGCCGCGAGCCAGCGTGGCTTCGCCACGCAGACGGGAGGGGACCGATGGAACGGCTAATCCCCGCCGGTGCAAGTCCGTGCGTGCGAGGTAGCCCGAACCACCCGAGAGGGGCCGCGCGGACGCTCAGCCGAATGCCGGGCCGAACAGAAGGGGGCTTACTCCCCTCGAGCTCGTTACACTCGACAGCGGCAGCGCTATCGACTGTCATCTCGGCGCCGTTCCACCGATTCCGGTCGGTCGGATGGCGGCCGCTGTTTTCGGTGGTGCGCCCAGTCCGTGCCGGCGATTGCGGTCAGCGGCGTCGCGCCGCCGACGATGGCGCCGGCCGTCAGGACGGCCGCGGCGAGCGCGACGAAGTCCGGTGACGGGTCCAGCCCCGCCAGACTCGCACCGGCGTCCACGATGAATACCGTCACGAAGAACCTGATGATTGCGAGCACCAGCAACAGGACGACTGCGATGATACTACCGACGAGTTCGCCGACCGAATCGAGCATTCCCATGGTGACGTCCCTCGGATTCCAGACACGAACCCGCGACTGGAAATCCACTGGCGTCGGCGTCCACGACGGAGGGACACGGCCTGAGACGCCGGTGTCACCGGCCGTAGATTCTGGGCGACGGTCAACGCACCGGTGGATAGCGCGGCGACCTAGAAGCCGTCTTCCCACCGGAACGTGCCGTTGCGCTGCACGACCGTCCCGTCGACCTCGATGAACGAGTCCCCGCTCACGTCCGTGATCATGTCCACGTGGACGGCCGAGTCGTTGGCCTCGTCCTCGTGGCCCTCGGGGTAGTTCGACTCGTACGCGCGCCCGACCGCGAGGTGGACGGTGTCGCCCATCTTCTCGTCGAAGAGGATGTTGTCCGTGAACTGGTCGATGCCGCGGTTCATGCCGATACCGAGTTCGCCGAGGCGCCGGGCACCCTGGTCGGTGTCCAGGATGTCGCCGACGACGTCCTCGTTCTGGCCCGCCGAATAGTCGACGACCTCGCCGTCCTCGAACGTCAGGTGGACGTCCTGGACGCGCTCGCCGCGGATCGTCATCGGGACGTCGAAGTACACCTCGCCCTCGGTGGCGTGGGGCGCGGTGAACACCTCGCCGGACGGGAGGTTGTGGGAGTCGTAGGCGACCGACGCCGCGGAGTTCACGGCGACCCGGTTCTCGATGGACATCGTGAGGTCGGTCTGTTCTTTCACGATGCGCACCTCGCTGCCGTCGTCGAGCACGTCTTTCATGTTCGCCATCTCGTCGGCGAGCGTCTCCCAGTCGCGGAGGATGGCGTCGTACGCGAACGCCTGGTACTCGGCGAAGGACATGTTCGCCTGCTGGGCGAGCGACCGCGTCGGGTGCACGGTCGACACCCAGTCGGCGTCCATGCGCGCCTCCCGGATGCCCTGGCGGGCTTTCGAGTACGCGTCCCGGATATCTGTGGGGACGTCAGCGCCCTCGCTGGGGTTCCGGCCGCCGCCGATGGAGAGGACGACGTCGGCGTTCTCGTAGAGCGCGCGTTCGTGGTCGGGGTCCTCGTCGAAGTCCTCGCCGTGCGCCAGCTGGTAGGCGCGCCCGAGTTCGCGCGACGAGTAGCTCGTGTGGAGGTTCGCGCCGCGCTCGCCGACTTTCTCGGCGACTGCGACGCCGAGCTCGTGAGCGTCCGGTCCGACGGAGAGGAGGACGTCGTCGCCCTCGTCGATGCGCGCACTCCAGTCCACCAGCACTTCGGCGTGGTCCTCGATCCGGGGGTCCATAGCGTCACTTCGCACAGCGCCGAGAAAAAGCACCTCGATTCCGGAACGTGACCCCAGGCGCGGCGTCCCGGGCGTGCACCGACGGACGGCGAGACGGCCGCGCTACTCGTAGATGAGGATGGTGCCGAACGACGTCTCGAGGACGGTGACTTCCTCGCCGGACTCCGCGCGGTACTCCTCGTCGACGCTCAGCCAGTCGGCGTCGAGGTCGTAGGACTCGCCGGCGGCCTCGACGGTGACGGTGTCCCCGGAGTGGATCTGCGCCTGAACCTCGGCGGGGTCGGCGGCGTCGATGGCCTGCAGCACCGCGCCCGCTTCGCTCCGGAACTCCGGCCCGATTTCGGACTCGTCGCCGTCGACGTCCACGGGCACGAGTTCGACGTCCGGCCGCCCCTCCACGAGCTTGATGGGGGCGTTGACCGTCTCGCTGAGGTCGTAGGTGTCCAGCTTGCCGTTCTGGCCGGGTTCGAAGTAGAGCTCGACGCGGTCGAGGTCCTCGTTGAGCGGCATGCCGCTCTCGGACTTCCACGCGCGGACCTCGCTGGCCGTCTCCGCGATGTGGCGGCCGGCGACCTCCGCGTCCTCGTCGAGGTACTCGGGGTCCGGCCACGCGGCGTTGTGGACGCTGCCCTCGGTGCCCGGGAGGTGCTGCCAGATCTCCTCGGTGACGTGCGGGCTGAACACGGACAGCATCCGGACGACCGAGGTGACTGCGGTGTAGAGGGTCTTCTCGGCGGCGGCCCGCTCGCCCGGCCGGCCGTTGTACAGGCGCCCCTTCACGAGTTCGACGTAGTCGTCGGCGAGGTCCTCCCACGCGAACTCGCGGAGGCGGCGCAGCGCCGCGTCGAACCGGTAGGCCTCCATCTCGGCCTCGACTTCGTCGGCGACCCGCGTGAGCTCCGAGAGGATCCAGCGGTCGGCGTCCCGGTAGGCGGGGTCGGCGATGTCCGGCGTGTCCTCGTCGAAGTGGCCGCCCGCGAACTTCACGATGTTCCAGAGCTTCGTGAGGAACCGCGACGCGGACTTGACTTCCTTCCACTGGAACTGGACGTCGCTGCCCGGGCGGCCGCCCAGCGCCAGCGCCTGGCGGACGGCGTCCGCGGAGTACTCCTCGATGGCTTCGTCGGGCTCGACCACGTTCCCGCGGCTCTTGGACATCTTGTTGCCGTCCGGGCCGAACACCATGCCGTTGACGAGGATGTCGTCCCACGGCTTCTCGTCGGTGAGCGCGCCCGTCCGCAGGAGCGTGTAGAACGCCCACGTGCGGATGATGTCGTGGCCCTGCGGCCGCAGGTCGACGGGTTCGAAGTCGTCGAGGTCGATGTCCTGGGGCCACCCGGAGATGTGCAGCGGGGTGATCGATGAGTCCATCCACGTGTCCATGACATCGGTCTCGCCGCGCCAGTCGTGTGCGCCGCACTCGGGGCACTCGTCGACGGCGGGGCACTCCTCGTTCGGGTCGACGGGGCACTCGGCTGCCGACGCGATGTGCCAGTACCCGCAGTCGCGGCACTCCCAGGCGGGAATCGGCGTGGCGAACACGCGCTGTCGGGAGATGACCCAGTCCCACTCCATGCTCTCCGTCCAGTCGGTCAGACGGTCGTGCATGTGCTCGGGAATCCACTCGACTTCCTCGGCCTTCTCGAGGATGAGGTCCTGGTCGACCTCGACGAACCACTGCTCCTTGGAGAGGATCTCGATGGGGGTGTCGCAGCGCCAGCACGCGCCGACGCTCTGCTCGGTCGGCTCCGAGTCGACGAGAGAGCCCTCGTCGTCCAGGGCGTCAGCGATCTCTTCTTTGGCGTCGTCGATTGACAGTCCCTCGAACTCGCCGGCGTTCTCGTTGAGGTGGCCGTCCTCGGTGAACACCGGCCGCAGGTCCAAGTCGTACTCGGCCCACCAGTCGACGTCCTGCTTGTCGCCGAACGTACAGATCATCACGGCGCCCGTCCCGAACTCGGGGTCGACGTCGTCGTCGGCGACGAGTTCGACCTCCTGGCCGAACAGCGGGACTTCGAACGTGTCGCCGACGCGGTCCGCGAAGCGCTCGTCGTCGGGGTCGACGGCCAGCCCGACGCAGGCCGGGAGCAACTCGGGGCGCGTCGTCGCGATCTCGATGTTCTGCGGCTCCGCCGCAGAGCCAGAGGGACTCTGTCCCTCCCTGTCGTCGTTGCCGACGCCCTCGAAGGTGACGTAGTACAGCGTCCCGCTCCGGTCGACGTTCTCGACTTCCGCGTCCGCGATGGCGGTCTCGCAGCGCGGACACCAGTTCACGGGGTGTTCGTCGCGGTAGACCATGTCGTCGTCGGCCATCTCGACGAACGACTCCTGGGTCTGGCCCCAGTACTCGGGGTCCATGGTGCGGTACTCGGCGCTCCAGTCCTGGGAGAACCCGAGTTCCCGCATCGTCTGTTTCATCTCCTCGATGCGGGCGTTCGTCCACTCGACGCAGAGGTCGCGGAACTCCTCGTTGGAGACGTCCGTGCGGTGGATGTCGTTGACTTCCTCGACTTTCACTTCCGTCGGGAGGCCGTGGCAGTCCCAGCCCTGGGGGAACAGGACGGCGTCGCCCTGGAGGCGGTGGAACCGCGCGCTGAAGTCGATGTACGACCAACCGAGGCCGTGTCCGAGGTGGAGGTTCCCGGAGGGGTACGGCGGCGGCGTATCGATGACGTACTGGGTGTCGGAGTCGCCGGGGTCGAACTCGTAGACGTCGCTGTCCTGCCACTCGTCCTGCCAGTTGGATTCGATGCGGTCGGGGTCGTAGCTGTCCGGAATGTTCGTCATAGCTGAGTGGGTCGTCGAGCGCGGACTCGTGGCTGCGTGTTCGGGTCGCGGCGCTGGTCGCGAGAACAGAACTTACACACGTACTACCGCGAGCTCGACGCGCATACCTGAGGAGAGCGGAGGCGCGATGTTAAAGGTTCCCGTCCTGCGTGAGTGGTTTTCGGAGAGCGCGACGGCCGCCAGTTCCGGTTGCTACCGGTATCCGCCCCCTCAACGGTGTGGCCTGTCACTCCCTCTGGGTTTAGGCTTGCCGAAAAATCGGAGCACTTATGTCCTTTAGGTCGGCCTAAAGATAAGTATGCGACGACGCAGGTTCCTGAAAGCGGGCAGCGCCGCGACGCTCGCCGGCCTCCTCGCCGGTTGCGCCAGCCCGAACGAAGGCAGTAGCAGCGACACGACCGAAGCGCCGACCGAGAACCCGACGACCGAAGCCGGGACCACGGAGTCCGGCGGCGATGAGACCACCACCGAGGCGGCCTCGTCGTACTCGGTCTCCATGACGCCCGTCGGCGACGTCGAGTTCGACAGCGTCCCCCAGGACATCGCCGTCTACATGCCCGGGTACGCCGACATGCTCGTCGCGCTCGGTCACAGCGACGCCATCGCCTCCGTCGGGCAGAAGGGCAGGTTCCACAGCCACGTCTACGACGACCTCGACGGCGTCGACGCCGACGAGTCCGAGCTGGTCGACCTCATCGAGCAGGGCATCTCCCGCGAGACGCTGCTGGAACTCGACCCCGACCTCTTCCTCGTCGACCCCAACTGGCTGACGAACGTCTTCGAACTGAGCAGCGAGGACGTCGAATTCCTCGAGGAGCGCGCCGCGCCGTTCCTCGGCAACACCATCTTCCGGCGCACGGACGCCTGGCACGACTACGACTACTACACGCTCTACGAGGCCTTCGAGAAGGTCTCGCAGGTCGTCCAGGAGCAGGAGCGCTACGAGGCGTTCAAGTCCTACCACGACGACGTCGTCGACCGCGTCGGCGCGGACGTCCCCAGTGAGGGGCCGCGCGGCGCACTCGTCTGGGGCGGCAGCAACCAGCCCACGGCGTTCTCCCCGTACCACCTCAGCGGCGAGGGCGCGAACAAGAAGTCCTTCCACGACCTGAACGTCCAGGACGCCATCGCGAACTCCGACGTCGAGGCGCTCTCCGAGAGTCAGCGCTCGAAAATCGACTACGAGACGCTCCTGGACCTCGACCCCGAAGTGCTGTTCGTACGCGGCCACGAGGCCAAGACCCCCGAGGAGTTCGAGAACACCGTGCTCTCGTTCATGCAGAACCACGACACCGCCAGTCGCATCACCGCCGTCGAGAACGGCGACGTCTACCGAGGCGGCCCCATCTTCATGGGCCCCATCCAGCACCTGTTCCTGACCGAGCGGTTCGCCACCGAACTCTACCCCGAGTCGTTCTCCGGGGACCTGTTCGACCGCGGCGAACTGGCGTCCATCGTCACGTCCTGAGGCCGCCGTTCCGTCGGCTCGTAGACGGAACGCTTTTCAACTCTTAGGCCGCCCTAAAGAACAAGCGCAGTTCGACGCGCGCCCGGACCGACGGCACCGCGTCCTCGGTCCGCACGCCCCATCCAACCGATGTCACGACAGTACCGCGTTCGCGACGCCCTGCTCCCGGACCTCGACGCCACGCTCACCTCCATCGTCGCGACCAGCACCGCCGTCGTCCTGCTGGCCGCGCTCGTACAGATCCGGTACGGCGCCTACCAGATGCCGTTCGAGACCGTCTGGCGCGCGCTGTTCGACCGCGCCGTCTGGACGAACCCCGAGATTCTCGCGACCATCGTCCTCGGCGACGGTCTCGCGGGACGCCTCGGCGTCGCGGCCGACCTCTCCGCGCTGTCGGACGCCACTGCCGTCGTCTGGACGATGCGATTGCCCCGGGTCGCCGTCGGCGTCTTCGTCGGCGCGAACCTCGCCGTCGCCGGCGCCGTCTTCCAGGCCATCACGCGCAACGAACTCGCCAGCCCCTACATCCTCGGCGTCTCCTCGGGCGCCGGCTTCGCCGTCGTCCTCGTCATCGTGTCCTCGCTGGGCACGTACTTCCTGCCGCTGGCCGCCGCCGTCGGCGGGACCGCCGCGTTCCTGCTCGTGTACGCCGTCGCGTGGCGCGGTGGCACCACCCCGGTCCGCCTCGTTCTCGCTGGCGTCGTCGTCGGCACCATCTTCAACAGCCTTCAGACCGGCGTGTTCTACTTCATCGACTCCAACGGCGCGATGCGCACCGCCGTCTCCTGGCTCGCGGGGTCGCTGACCGGCGTCGGCTGGGGCGAGTTCAGGCTCGTCACCGTCCCGACGCTGCTCGTCGTGCCGGCCGCGCTGGTCGCGGCGCGCCAGCTGGACGTCCTCCTGCTCGGCGAGCGTCGCGCCAGCGCGCTCGGCATGCGCGTGGAGACCATGCGGTTCGCGCTCTCCGCGCTCGCCATCCTCGCCACCGCGGCCGCCGTCGCCGTCGCCGGCCTCGTCGGGTTCGTCGGCCTCGTCGTGCCCCACGCCGTCCGCACCATGGTCGGCAGCGACTACCGGCGGCTGCTCGTCGGCTGCCTGTTCGTCGGACCGGCGCTGGTCGTCGTCGCGGACGTGGTCGCGCGCCTCGGCCTCGGCGGTGCCCAGATCCCGGTCGGCGTCGTCACCGGCCTCGTCGGCGGCCCGTACTTCCTGCTGTTGCTCCGCCGCACGGAATCCTTCAACGAGTTCTGACCATGTCCAGGCTCCCACTCCTCGATACCGACGACGACACCGAGTTCGTGCCCGAAGACCCGGTACACGACGCCGCGCTGTTCGCGACCGACCTCGAACTCGCGTACGGCGACGACGTCGTCGTCGACTGCGAGGACCTGGTCGTCCCCGACGGCGAAGTCACCGCGCTCGTCGGCCCGAACGGCTCCGGGAAGTCCACCGTCCTGAAGGGGCTCTCGGCGGAACTCGCGCCCGAGGCGGGCACCGTCCTGCTGCACGGCCGCCGCGTCCAGGAGCGCTCCGCGAAGGAACTCGCGCTGGAACTCGGCCTGCTCGACCAGGAGAACGACGCGCCCGGCGGTCTCACGGTCGAAGACCTCGTGACCCACGGCCGCTACCCCCACCGCGGCTTCCTCGACGCGCTGAACGCCGACGACCACGCGGCTATCGACCGCGCCATCGACCTCGCGGGCGTCGAGGCGCTCCGCGACACGCCGCTCTCGGAGCTCTCCGGCGGCCAGAAGCAACTCGCGTTCGTCGCGATGACGCTCGCACAGGACACCGATGTCCTCCTGCTCGACGAACCCACCACGTACCTCGACCTCCACCACCAGCTGCGCGTGATGGAGGTCGTCCGCACGCTCAACGAGGAGCGCGGCGTCACCGTCTGCGTCGTCCTCCACGACCTCCAGCAGGCCGCGCGCTTCGCGGACTACCTCGTCGCACTCGACGACGGCGGCGTCTACGACTGGGGACCGCCCGAGGACGTGGTCACCGAGGAACTGCTCGCGGACGTCTTCGACGTCGACGCCGCCGTCTCCTTCGATCCGGGGGACGACGAACCTCGCATCGTCCCGCGGCGGGCGCTCGAGTAGCCTACGCGTCCAGGTCGTCGACGCGTTCGCGAAGCGCGTCGAGTTCCCCCTCGAGTTCCGCTCGCGTCGGCGGGCCGCTCCCGTCAGCCGTCGCGTCTGCCACGGCGAACAGCGGCACGGTGAGAGCGAGCGCACCGCCCAACACTCCAAGCCACGCGGGAACCGGGACGTCGAGCGCGAGCAGGAGGACGGCGTCGTTGACGAGCACTACCAGGAGGACCAACGGGAGCGTGCGCATACGCCGCCGTATCGCGTCGCGGCACTGAACGGTTGCGGTCTTCGGTAGCGACCTGGCCGGGACCGTAACCCACTTCGGCCACCGTGGTATTTCGAACCGTAATGGAAGCGACGACGGACAGCGTCTTCGACGAATACCGGGACCGCGTGGAGAAGCCCTTACACCGGCTCTTCAGGCAGTACGGGATCCCGGAGAGGCCGTACTTCGCGGCCGGGATGGTCGCGAACATCGTCGCCCGCGTCGCGAGTCTCCTCCCGCCGGTGGTGCTCGGCGCCGCCATCGACAGCGTGTTCACGGGGGACGCGCCCTACGACCTGCCGCTCGTGCCGGCGGGCTGGTTCCCCACGAGCCAGGCCGCGCAGTTCGAACTGTCCGCCGTCCTCATCGCCGGGTCGTTCGTCGTCACCGCCGTGTTCACCTACCTCTACGGGGTCGCAGCAAACCTGTTCGCGCACCGCGTGATGCACGACGTGCGCACGGACTCGTTCGAGAAGATGCAGTCCCTCGACATGGCTTTCTTCGACGACAAGCAGACCGGCGAGGTGATGTCGGTGCTGAACAACGACGCGTCGAACCTCGAGGTGTTCCTCGACAACGCGCTCCAGAACTCGGCCCGGCTGCTCGTGATGGTCGCCGGCATCACGGTCATCCTCGTCTCCGAGAACTGGCAGCTGGCGGTCGTCACGCTCACCGCAATCCCGCTGATGGTCGTGCTCACGCGGTGGTTCATGGTTCGCGCCGAACCCCGGTACAAACGCCAGCGCGCCGCCGTCGGCGCCCTCAACACGCGCCTCGAGAACAGCCTCGCCGGCGTCGAACTCGTGAAGACCAACGCCGCCGAGGACCACGAGACCGAGCGCGTCACCGACGCCTCCTACCGGTTCTTCCAGGACACCATGGACGTCCTCCGATTGAGCTACGTCTACCGGCCCGGGATGGAACTGCTGGCGGGCGTCGCGTTCGCCGTCACGTTCGCCGTGGGCGGCTACTGGCTGCTGTACGGCGCGCCCCTGTTCCTCACCGGCACGCTGTCGCCGGGCGCGTTCGTCACGTTCATCTTCCTCACGCAGCGCTTCGTCACGCCGCTCGCGGAGGTGTCGAACATCGTCGACCAGTACGAGAACGCGAAGGCCTCGTCCGCGCGCGTGTTCGGCCTGATGGACATCCCGGCCGACGTCACGGACGCCGACGACGCCACCGAACTCGTCGAGGTCGACGGCCGCATCGAGTACGACGACGTCACGTTCAGCTACGACGACGGCGGGATGCGTGCCAGCCAGGAGTCGTCGACAGGGGAGCCAGGGGGTCCGGACGACGGCGAGACGGTCATCGACGGCGTCTCCTTCGACGCCGACGTGGGGGACACCGTCGCGCTCGTCGGCCCGACGGGCGCCGGCAAGTCCACGCTCTGCAAGCTCCTCCTGCGGCTCTACGACGTGGACGACGGCGCCGTGCGCGTCGACGGCCACGACGTCCGGGACGTCACGCTCGACAGCCTCCGCGAGCACGTCGGCTACGTCAGCCAGGACACGTTCCTCTTCGACGCCACTATCGGCGAGAACATCGCCTACGGGCAGTTCGACGCCGCCCGCGAGGACATCGTGGCGGCCGCGAAGGCCGCCGACGCCCACGAGTTCGTCACCGACCTGCCCGAGGGCTACGACACCGAGGTCGGGGAGCGCGGCGTGAAACTCTCGGGCGGCCAGCGCCAGCGCGTCGCCATCGCGCGCGCCGTCCTCACGGACCCCGAGATCCTCGTCTTCGACGAAGCCACCAGCGACGTCGACACGGAGACCGAGCGCCGCATCCAGGACTCCCTCGACGCGCTCGCCGCCGACCGCACCGCCGTCGTCATCGCCCACCGGCTCTCGACGGTCCGGGACGCCGACCAGATTCTCGTCGTCGAGGACGGCGAGATCACCGAGCGCGGCCCCCACGACGAACTCCTCGCCGCCGACGGTCGCTACGCCGACCTCTGGAACGTCCAGACGACGACGCTGGACGGGTGACCGTCGCTGGCTCTCCAGCGGACGTCGAGGCAGCCGCGACCGACCTCGACGACACCGCCCGCCGTCGGGCGGTCGGCTCGCGGCGCGCGCTCGACTGATTCGGTCACGACGGCAGAAACGCGCTACGGCCTCACGGATTCTGGTGCGCTGGGCCGGTCGCAGATGCAACGTCTGCCCCGGTCCAACTTCGCGGTCGCTAATTCCGGTTCGTTCGTGGAGCGGATCGCACTGTAATTTACGTGAGTATTATTGACACGGAGAACTGACTAGTCACTGGAGGCAAACGTATGGAGAAGAACGTCGGCGGCATCGACCGCACCGGCCGCATTATCATCGGCGCCATCCTGGCAATCGCCGGCATCGCCGCACTCCTGGGATACTGGGGAGCCGGCGCCGCAATCGGCGCCGTCGCGCTCATCGTGGGCGCCATCCTCTTCGTGACGGGGACGACCCAGAAGTGCCCCATCAACGAGGCCGCTGGTATCAATACCAGGAAGTGAACGTCCGGGAGCGCGGCGACCGCTCCGTAGCGCTGGTTCTGTACGCCGGTAGCGACCTGCAACCGCAATCACTACCTACTGCGGCCGGCAGTTCGGAGTATGGAACTCGGTGTTATCGGTCTGGGGCGGATGGGCCGCATCGTCGTCGACCGGTGTCTGGACGCCGGTCACGACGTCGTGGCGTTCGACATCGACGCGGACGCCCGCGCGAACGCCGGCGACGCCGGCGCGACTGCGGTCGACTCGATTCCATCGGTCGCCGACGAACTCGGCGACGACGAGCGCGTCTGGCTGATGGTGCCGGCGGGCGACCCCGTGGACGCCGCGCTCGACGAACTCGCGCCCCACCTGGGGAGCGAGGCCGTCGTCGTCGACGGCGGGAACAGCCACTTCGAGGACTCCACGCGCCGCGCCAGCGAACACGAGTTCGCGTACCTGGACTGCGGCACCTCCGGCGGGCCGGCGAGCGCGGAGAACGGCTTCTCGCTGATGGTCGGTGGCCCCGAGTGGGCGTACGACGAACTCACGCCGGTCTTCGACGCCGTCGCCACCGGGCCGGACGGCCACGACCGCATGGGGCCCGCGGGCGCCGGGCACTACGTGAAGATGGTCCACAACGGCGTCGAGTACGCGCTCATGCAGGCGTACGGCGAGGGATTCGAACTCCTCCACGACGGCCGCTACGACCTCGACCTCGAAGCCGTCGCGCGAACGTGGAACAACGGCGCGGTCATCCGGTCGTGGCTGCTGGAGCTCTGCGAGGAGGCGTTCCGCGAGGAGGGCTCGGACCTCGGCGACGTCGCGGACCACGTCGCCGGCGGGTCGACGGGCACCTGGACGGTCCAGGAGAGCCTCGAACAGGAAGTCCCGCTCCCGCTCATCTACCAGGCGCTGTCCGAGCGCTTCAATTCGCGCGCGACCGGCGACGGCGAGGGCCGCTTCTCGCGGCGCCTCGCGAACCGGCTGCGGTACGGCTTCGGGAGACACGAAGTCGCGCGAACGGACGACGAGTAGTGCGGTCGCAGCTCAGTACGGGGTGTCGTACTCGAGTTCGTCGCTGACGCGCTCGGCGACGCCCGGCGAGCACTCGCGTTCCACCACGTGGAGCGCGAGGTCGATACCCGACGTGACGCCGCCGGCCGTGAGAATCGTGCCGTCGTCGACGTAGCGGTCGTCGCGCACGTCGACGTCGTATTCGCGGAGGTCGGCTTTCGCGCCCTCGTGGGTGGTCGCGGGTCGGCCGTCCAGTAGGCCGGCGTCCGCGAGCAGCATCGCGCCCGTGCAGACCGACGCGACGACCGCGCCGCCGTCGTGGAGGGTCGCGAGGCGGTCGGGGAGCTGGCCGTCCTGGTATTCGGCCCACGTCCCGGTCTCCGAGCGGTCGTTCCACCCGCCGCCGGGGACGACCACGAGGTCCGGCGTGCCGATGAGCACGTCGTCGGGTTCGACGCGGAGGCCGTGGCTCGCGGTGACCTGTTCGCTCGGTACGAGCGTCCGCAGGGTGGCGTCGACGTCCGCGCCGAACTCCGCGGCCGTCCGGAACACCTCGTAGGGTCCGATCGCGTCCAGTTCGTCGAACCCCTCGTAGAGCAGAATCGCGACGTCCATGCCGCAGCGTTCGCGCCATCCCCTCAAAACGCGTTCCCATCCGCGAATGTTCGCCGCGTCTCGGTCCGGTGGCGCCTCGTCACCGCGCGGCCGTCGGCCGACTCGGCCGTCGCTACGTGCAATCACAATACTGTTAAGCACCGTCTCCGTACCGCGGCACATGGTGAACACACTGGGGCTGGTGCTCGGCCTCGGGATGGCGCTCACGATCGTCGGGCTCCACTTCCTGAAAGGCACCTCGAAGCCCGTCCCCGAGGACATCGCACAGGACGTCCTCGAACAACGCGCGTCGACGGTTCCGGAGACCGACTTCCCGGAGCCGTACAACCGCTCGATCGGCGGTGGCGGCGGCGCTGGCGCGGTCGCGGCCGGCGGTGCCGAAGGCGAACTCGAGGACAGCGAGGAGGAAGACGCCGGCTTCGACCCGGACGCCATCCCCGAGGACGAAGTCGAGTACTACGAGATCGAGTTCGTGAAGGAGGGCGAGACCATCGAGGTCGCGAACAACGAGAACATCCTCGACGCCGGCGAAGAACAGGGCTGGGACCTCCCCTACGCGTGCCGGCAGGGCCAGTGTCTCTCGTGTGGCGGCCGCGTCGCCAGCGGCGAGGACGCCCACGAGT
>Ga0207851_100298_pt1 | contig 30325 bp, 27 predicted proteins | sample A23E3SouthBayCA_FD_187747 | JGI IMG/M metagenome (GOLD analysis project Ga0207851, IMG submission 187747) | Aerobic enrichment media microbial communities from Eden Landing Ponds, California, USA - A23 E3 (SPAdes) | ecosystem: Environmental > Aquatic > Marine > Unclassified | place: Emeryville... | reverse complement strand
CCACCAGCGTACCGGGAAGTACTGGAGTGAGCGATCCTCTGGGAACCGCGGTTCGCCGCCTGCCCATTCATCCGGGAGAATACTCCCATCCAGATTTTCAGCCCACGGACATCGTGTCCGTGGGCTGTTTTCATGTGTACCGCGTGATAGCGATGCGGCTCACGACCGACTGTTTCACTCGCTCTAGCTCTCAATATTGAGACATACCCCCATAAGTTTATGCTGTTTGTCGATGAAGGGAACGTACGCATGTCCGTTCCGACGCAGTCCGGTCGCGAGTTCGCGGTGCGTGTGTCCGATCACGGGCAACCACCGGTTCGTGACGGAGATGTCTCGGAACGGGTGATATCGGTGCTGTTCGAGACGGGGATCGAGGAGTGGCGACGTGGGTGGCGACGAACCGCCGGCACGCTGCCGGATCGAGAGGCGATCGTTTCTGCGAGCGATCTCACACGTGGTGCCGGAACCGCCACGCAGGTCGTCCCGGACCGACAGCTCGCGTATACCGTGCTCGGCGCGCCCGTCGACGTGGATCGTATCCTCGACGCGATTGCAAGTCATCTCGTCGATGTCCGCGACCTCGAACTCACCGTGATCATCGACGATATCGAACCGTTGGTGGCCGAACATGGCCGAGATGCGGCGACTGCGTTCATCGACGGACTACGCGCCCAACTCGGAGACTGTCATGGAAACGTTGTCGTCGGCTGTTCGTTCGCGGAGTCGACGGCGTCGTCGGTCGCGTCGCTGTTCGATCCGGTCGACGACGTCGAGTGGATCGATCACTCGGTTGCTGCGGTTCTCGACGGGCTTCGACGAGACGATCCGACGACGTTCGGTTACGTCCGCCGTCACTGGGCGGAAGCGCGGGACGGTATCGAACTGTGTGAGCGGAACTATCCACAGGCGAAGCAGGTTCACGCGACGCTTTCCGACCCGGAGACGACGCCGCGGACGCTCGGTGCGGCGTTGTCGGGGCTCGTCACGCTCGGCGTCGTCGACACGTGGAGTGAGACCGTCGGCCCAACGCGGTACGATCTCACCGCGTATCGACCGGCGCGTCTGTGGGCGGTTGGAGCGACGCTTGCGGCTGCGCCCGGGGCCAACGGGGGCGGTGGGTCGGATATCGATTGACGGCGGCTCGAACCTTCTTATTCGCTGACAGAGCTTTCGTCGGCCCCGTCGACGGGCACGGGGGTTTCGAGATCGTGTGAGACCACGGTTCCGTCGGGTTCGAGGGTCACTGTCCCGAGCGTCGCCGTTTCGCCGTCTCGGAAGCTGTCGGCGATCGATTCGAACACGGACTGCCGATCGAGCCGTTCCCAGACCGTCTCGGCGACGAGCGACTGGAACTCCTCCGGGTCGGTCCACCCAGAGTCGACGTCGGACGGGACGCCGACGACGAACTGGAATTCCTCTTCGGTGAGACGGATCCCGACCCCGAACGTGTCGGCACACATACGCCGGTGTTCGGTCCCCGTTTCTAAAGGCCCATCGCACGCGTCGGCGCGGCCTCGCAGTTTCACTGTGCGTTCGTAGTTTCACTGTGCGTTCGCATTACGTTCGTTCTCGTGAACGGACGTATCGTGTCAGGGCGTCCCGAAACCGGTAACTGGGTGCGATTGGAACCGGAGAGTCGAACGGATGTCGAAGGATCCGCGCGTCTCGCCGATAGTCGGACTCGTCGTCGCAGTCGCCGCCGTGAGCGGCGGGGCGATCCTCGTTCGCCTCAGCGACGCACCGAGTTCGGTCGCCGCGTTCTATCGGGTCCTGTTCACCACGCTGCCGCTTGTCCCCGTCGCTCTCTGGCGGTATCGGTCGCAACTCATCGGCGTCACTCGCAGGGACCTCGGATTCGCGACGCTCTCGGGGGTCGCGCTCGCGTTGCACTTCGCGGCGTGGTTCGAGAGCCTGTCCTGGACGAGCGTCGCCGCGAGCGTTACGCTCGTTCAGGCGCAGCCGGTGTTTGTCGCGCTCGGGGCGTGGCTCCTGTTGCGCGAGCGCGTGACTGTCCGGATGATCGTGGGCATCGCGGTCGCCGTCGCCGGAATGGCGGCGATGTCGCTCGGCGATTTTCTCGGCGGCGTGTTGGTCGGACCCCGACCGCTCTACGGCAACGGACTGGCGCTGTTCGGCGCGGTGATGGCCGCCGGGTACGTTCTCGCCGGTCGGTCGATCCGGCAACGGGTCGCGCTGGTCCCGTATGTGGTGGTCGTGTACGGGGTCTGTACGCTCGCACTTCTCGCCATCGTCCTCGTCGAAGGACACGGATTGACGGGGTACCCGCCGAGCGAGTGGGCGATCTTCGTCGGCCTCGCGGTCGGGCCGGGGCTCTTGGGTCACACCGTGGTTAACTGGGCGCTCGCACACCTCGAGTCGAGCGTCGTCTCCGTGTCGCTGCTCGGCGAGCCGGTCGGAGCGACGATCCTCGCCTTCGTGTTCCTCTCGGAGGCCCCCACGACGTTCACGCTCGTCGGGGGCGCCGTCGTTCTCGCCGGGATCACGCTCACCGCGACTGACAGCGAGACCTGACATCCTCCCACGGCTAAAGCCGTGGGGTTCCCCCACTGGGGGTTGAATCCACGAGTAGCGGGAGGTTCGCAGATTCGTCGTCACGTTGGACGATGACCTGCGTTTCGGGCTGTGCCAGTACAGCCCCCGCCTCGGACAGCGGTTTCGAGAACTTGCCCAAGGCTCGTTTGCCGATGTTCAGCGCACCGTTCTTGTCGGCGCTGTCGTCCAGCCCACACTCAGGACACTCAAACCGTCCCTGCGTTTCACGGACGCCCTTGCAGGCACACCAATTACACGTCTGCGACGTGTCGTATTTGTCGACCAACTGTACGTCGATGCCTGCGTCGTGGGCTTTGTACTCGATGTAGTTGAGCAGGCGGGCGAACGGCATCTTGTGGGTCTTGTCGTTGACGTACCGCCCTTTGTCGTTGTTCTTGCGAATCCCGCCGAGGTCACCCACGACGATGATTGCGTTCCGCTCTTCCGCGTCCTCCACAATTTGCCGAGCAATCTTGTGAAGACGGTCGTCCACCTTCCTCGCTTCCGCGTCACCGATACGCTCGACCACCTGCTGTCCCTGTCGAGGTTTCGCTTTCCCGATGGATTTTCGCAACTGCTTGTAGTGTTCGCGGATACGACGAACTTCCTCACCGTAGAAGGCGGTCTTGCGGTCGGAGAGGAACACGCAGGTAGCGACCCAGCGTGCGCCCATGTCGATAGCCAGTACGTCGTCGTACTCGTCGGCCACGGTCACAGACCGCTTCACGACGAGATGGACGTACCAATCACCGTCACGGCGCACCAGTTCGCTGTCCCGAACATCACCCTCACGCACGAGTCGTTCGTCCTTGTGTGGAACGTGTGCTGGACACCAGATGGAGTTGCCCCGTCCTCGTTCGGGGTCGTAGACGGGAACTTTCACCCACCACGACGAGAGAACCGTGTCCTCGTCGTAGGACACGCCGAACACGTCATTGCGGAGGACGACAGGCTGTTCAGTGTCGCGGTTCGGATCTTTCTGTCGCTTGACTTTTGACGCCTGTTGGTCGGTCGCAGAATACAGGTCGACATCTCCGCCGTGTACCCCGGTCTGGAACGCCTCGTACTCACGGGCGAGCAGGTCGGCTTTCCTGTTAGTCAGCGAGTGGAGTTTGACCCGCACCGTGGTTGAGACGGTCCGTTGCATGTCTACTCACCTGCTTGGGCGTCGATGTACTCCTCGATGACCTCGCTGGATACATCGCCCGCACTTGAGACGAAGTACGAGCGCGTCCACAGCGACGGGAGGCCGAAGTCGAACTCGTCCCGAAGTCGGCGCGAGGAGTAGCCCTTGAGTTGTTGTATAATCTTGTTCGGGGCGAGCGTCGGGTCGCCCGTGATGAACAGGTGTACGTGGTCGGGGCGGATCGCCAACTCCAGTATCTCTAACCCGAGTTCGTCGGCTTTCTCCTCGATGAGTTCTTCAAGACGGTCATGTACCTCGCCCTCAAGCACCGATTTGCGATACTTCGGGCACCAGATGAAGTGGTACTGGAGTTTGTGGACATTGGTACGTTCCCTGTCGAACCCACGAGGCATCGCCAGTATATAGAATTCACTCACCTAAAGATATTATACAAACATCTAACCCAACCGTGGCTATGAACGTGGATTGATTCCCAGTTGTCGGCTTCATCCAACCCCTGAAGGGGTGGGCTTTCGCCTCGCTACCGCTGTAATTCCTCAGGCGGTGTCCCCACGGGCGGGTCTTCGAACGGCCGCAAGACGTTCTCGAAGCCGATATTTGCGGGTTAACCTTCAAATGCGATTGGTGCGATTTCACGGTATGCATCGGCGTTCCGCCGTGACGTACGTCGGAGACGATCCGGACGTGCGGGCGCGCGTGTCACATGCGGTCGAGAGCGCCTGGAGCGGGTCTTGGGCTCCGGACGACCGAGCGATCGCCACGGACGTACTGCTAGAGGCGGACGAGGAGACCGATCTGCAGCCACTGTCCGACGCCTGCGGCATTGTCACGACCGGCGACGCGGCAACGGATCCGTCTGTCGCTGACCGGCTTGCGGCGACGCCGGATCGCGTGCCCGTTATCGTCGTTCTCGAGACGGCGACCGCCGAGGGGTTCCGTCTCGCGCTTCGGGCTGGTGCCGACGACGTGGTCGCGGGCTCGGAATCCGACGCGTCCGAGTCGGAATCTGAGGCCGATCCGCTCGTGGGGCGGCTGCTCGACGCGGTGGAACCGAGACGGGCTCGGTTGGGATCGGACGACGCCGCTCGGCTCCGTGAGGTTCTGTTGGACGCCGGATCGACGCTAATGAGCACGCGGTCCGACGAGGTCGACACGAAGATCAGGTGGACCATGGAAAACGTCGGCGAACACGCCGAACTCGACCGGATGGTTTGTTACCTTCGGGAGGGAGAGATGTTTGAGCCGGCGTACACCTGGTGTCCCGAAGGGTGCGACACCGCGCTGCGTCCGATCGGTGGGTTCCCCGACGGAGGTAGCCTCTCGACGTTCGAAAACGTGGTCCGGTCGTCTGTTCCGCCGGGGTCGACGGACCGTTCTGCGGACGGAGATGACGCCGCGCTCGAGGAGGGGAAGGCGCCGGCGACCGTTCTCGTACCGCTCGTCGCCGACTGGAATTTAATCGGGGTGTTGACATTCGAGACCGACGCGTGGCGCGTGTGGACCGACGAGGAAGTGGACCTCTATCGAACGTTCGCCGATCTGATCGCGTACACCATCGCACGCAACGATCGGCGGCTGGAACTCCGCCGCCGAACGGAACAGCTCGAACAGTTCAGCGCCGTCGTCTCGCACGATCTCAGGAATCCGCTGAACGTGCTCTCGGGGTACCTAGAAACGGTCAAGAGAGAGGTCCCGGAATCCACGTACGAGCCGATGGATCGGGCGGTGACGCGGATGGAGACGCTCATCGACAATCTCCTCATGTTGGCGAAACGCGGCGAGACGATCGGGGACACGGAACTGATATCCGTCGCCGGCGTGGCCGAGGAAGCCTGGCAGACGGTCCGCGCGCCCGACGCGACACTGACGATCGCCGACGAGGTCGGCCAGGTGCGTGCGGATCCGACCCGGCTTCGACAGGTGTTCGAGAACCTGTTTCGAAACGCCGTCGACCACGCCGGTCCGGGCGTCACCGTCGAAATCGGCCCCCGATCTGGAGACGCCGGAGACGGGATGTACATCGCCGACGACGGGCCGGGCGTCCCGCCCGACGTACGCGACTCGCTTTTCGACTCCGGGTTTTCGACCGCGGACAGTTCCGGTATCGGACTCGCCATCGTCGACCGCATCGTCGACGCCCACGGCTGGGAGGTCGACGTCCACAACGACGGCGGCGCCGTGTTCGAGGTCGCCTTCAAAGCGGAGGCCGCGGTGACTGCCGCCTAACCGCTCGAGAGCTCCGGCTCAGGACCGCGGCGCCGGCCCTACGGTTCGAATCGGGCGACCGTCCGCCGGTGACGGTCCCGGAACATTCCCTCGAACCCGACCTTCGCGAACGGACCCGCAGCGTCCCCGAGGGGCCCGAACGGGAGCCGGTACGCGACGGTGTCCACGAGCAGGGTCTCCTCGCCGTCGGCGTAGAACGCGTGCGTGTGCTCCCATTTCCGGAACGGCCCGCCGGACATCTCGTCGACGAAGCGGGCGCGATCGCCGAGCGCGGACTCTCCGTCGGGCTCCCGTTCGGTGATCCGGGAGATCCACCGCTGTCGCGGTCCGACGCCGAAGGGCCGTATCGACATATGGATCCGCGACCCCTCAGCGAGTACGTCCGGGTCCGTCTCCCCGTCTGGCCCTTCGACGCCCCCGACACGGAGGTGCATCCAATCGGGCGTGAGCTCGCGGAGCCCGTCGATCGTGGAGTGGAACGCCCACACCTCGTCGATGGGGGCCGGCACGCGGGTCGTTCGTCGGTACGTCGGCATACCGTTCGTAGGGGACGAACGGGCAAAAACCCCCCTTCGGCGGCGGTCCACGGACTCGACGCGATCGCGATCGCTATCCGCCGACCGAAACCCGAATACGGTCACGGAACCACCGGATCAGTAATGGAGCGAGGCGCGATCGACATCGCGGATCTGGCCGGCCCGTTCGACCTCCAAGCGACCGTCGAGAGCGGACAGAGCTACCTCTGGAACCGCGCCGACGGTGGGACCTACGAGAATCTCCACGCCTACGGCGGAGATGCGTGGTACGAGACGGTCGTCGACCCGATACCCGGCGTGATCGACGAGCGGGTCCCGGTCCGGGTGCGACAGGAGGGTGGTGTCCACGAGGGGACCCTTCATTGGGAGTCGTCGGTGGACGCCGCTCCCCTCTTGGAACACCTACTCCGGCTCGACGACGACCTCGACACGATCCTTGACGCGACGCCGGATCTCCCCCTCCTCGAACGGGCGTACGACGCCTACGAGGGGATGCGACTCACGCGCGACCCCGTCTTTCCGTGTCTGATCTCGTTTATCTGCTCGGCACAGATGCGCGTCGCCCGGATCCACGGGATGCAGCGCCGGCTTCGGGAGACGTACGGCGACGCTGTCACGCTCGACGGCGAGGAACACCGCGCGTTCCCGAGTCCTGACCAGCTCGCCTCTCGGACCGAGGAGGAGCTTCGCGACCTCTCCTTAGGGTACCGAGCACCCTACGTGCAACGGACCGCGGAGATGATCGCGACCGGCGAGGCGCATCCGCGAGAGGCGGCGGACCTCCCCTACGAAGAGGCCAGGAAGTCGCTGACGCGGTTCGTCGGCGTCGGCGACAAGGTCTCCGACTGCGTGCTGTTGTTCTCGTTGGGCTTCCTCGAAGCCGTCCCGCTCGACACGTGGATCCGGACCACGATCGAGGAGTACTACCCGGACTGCGAGCGCGGGAACTACGCCGACACGTCGCGCGCGATTCGAGAGCGGTTCGGCGGGGAGTTCGCCGGCTACGCGCAGACGTACGTCTTTTATCACCTCCGCGCGGGCGGCGAGTAGCTCGCCGGGGATCGATTCCCCCGAGCCGGCGTCGTTTCGGTCTGGAGACCTGTCGGCCGAACTTTCATACCGGTTCGCGTGGTACGGTGGCCCGTGATGGACTGCCGAGTCGTCGTCGAGGCCGCGGTTCCGGTGTACGACGTGGAGACCGCAGACGAGGCGGTCCGGATCGCCATCTCGAAGACGGGCGAGATGCTCAATCCGGACCTCAACTACGTCGAGATCGAGACTGGAAGCCGCACGTCGCCCGGCGGCGAGCAGCTCCCGCCGGCGTTCGTCGCCGCCGACGAGGCCCTCGTCGCGCTCGAACTCCAGATGGACGTGTTCAACGTCGACCGCGAAGAGCACGCGAGCCGCGTCGCCCGCAAGGAGATCGGACAGCGGCTCCGGAACATCCCGCTCAAGGTGCTCTCTGTCGAGGAGATCGAGGAGGACGCCGTCGACGCCGACGGCGATGCAGACGGCGCGAACGGCGCTCGGGAGTAACACCTCGTCACCGAGTGCTCGGTGACCGCTTCGAAACGACGACGTCGCCACTAGAAACGTAGCGATCGGCCGGCAGGCGGCGACGAAGATTTAGTCTGCGGTCGGGGCCAGCGGCTCCGACTCGGACTCGTCCATCGGCTCGGTGATTCCGTCAGTCAGCTTAAAAACAGCGGCTTTGTGGTCGGTCTTCGACTTGTGAATCGATGTCGGTTTGACGCCGAGTTCTTCATAGGCGTCGAGGTCAATGTCCTCGTCCCAAAACTCGCACTGCTTTCGTACTTCCGCGAGGAGGCCGTGAAGGTGGATGAGTTCCTGCTTCTTCATGAGTACCAGTCCTTTGCTACCGGAGGTTTATATTATTATCCTGAGTCACGTTACCATGGATAGTTCTGATTTCCCGTTTCCGGGGCGGAGACGCGTCTTTTCGCGTCATCGATCGGGAGGGTTTTCGAATTTTTCTCCCGACGACCGACCGACGGACGTCGAGAAATTGCGTCCGTCGGTGCGTTTCGGATCCTGTTGGTGCGTTTCGGATCCTGTTCTTCGTCGCGCGCGATCGATCACCGACCTAATGCTCGATCACCGACCTGCTCGACGGACGGCCGGACCGACCGTCCGCTACTGGAACTGTTTGACGGCTTCGAGGTCGCGTTCGGTCCGCATGAACTCCGTCAGTCGTCGCGTCGCGTGACAGTCGGGACAGCTGAAGTTCGAACGGAGACGCTGTAGGTCTGCAGGGTTGTCTTCCCACTCTTTGTTACACTCCGGACAGACGAGCCTGACGAACGCGTCGACCATGTGGGCGACGTACACGCGGCCGGGTTAAAAACGTACGTGGCGCTTCCGATCGTATCGGCTCCCGAGAACGGGGAGCCGCTGAGACGCGTTGGCTGGCGCGGGACGAATTAGGCGGTCAGCCCCTCGCTCGCGTCGAGGAGCTCCTTGTACCGATTTCGGATGGTGACCTCGGAGATGTCGGCGACTTCCGACACCTGGCTCTGGGTCACCTTCTCGTTCGAGAGGAGCGCGGCCGCGTACACCGCAGAGGCGGCGAGGCCCACCGGCGACTTCCCGCTGGTAATCCCTGACTCCTTCGCGCCGTCGAGCAGTTCGCGGGCGAGCCGCTGAGTCTCCTCCGAGAGGTCGAGCCGCGAGACGAACCGGGGGACGTAGCTCTCGGGGTCTGCGGGCTGGATCTCCAGCTTGAGCTCTCGGATCACGTACCGGTACGTCCGGGTGAGCTCCATTTTGTCGACCCGCGAGACGGCGGTGAACTCGTCGAGGCTTCGGGGATTCCCCGCCTGTCGGGCGGCGGCGTACAGCGCCGCGGTCGCGACGCCCTCGATGGAGCGGCCGGGAAGGAGGTTCTCGCTCAGCGCGCGGCGGTAGATGACGGAGGCGGTCTCGCGGACGTTGTCCGGGAGGCCGAGCGCGGAGGCCATCCGGTCGATCTCGCCGAGCGCCTGCTTGAGGTTGCGCTCCTTCGAGTCGCGGGTGCGGAACCGCTCGTTCCAGGTGCGCAGTCGCTGCATCCGCTGGCGCTGACGGCTGGAGAGCGACTTGCCGTAGGCGTCTTTGTCCTGCCAGCCGATGTTCGTCGAGAGCCCCTTGTCGTGCATCATGTTCGTCGTCGGGGCGCCTACACGGGACTTGCTGTCGCGCTCGCTGGAGTCGAACGCGCGCCACTCCGGTCCGCGGTCGACCGAGTCCTGTTCGACGACGAGGCCGCAGTCAGTACAGACGGTCTCGCCGTGTTCCGTGTCGGTCACGAGGTTCCCCTCGCACTCCGGGCACGTCGTGGTCTGTTCGCCCGTCGACTCCGCCTCGTCGACGGTCGATTCGGCCGACTCCGTAGTTCGGTCTCGCTCCGTTTCGCCGTTGTAGCCGCGTATGTGTGTTTCAGTCATGGTGTTCTCGCCGATCGAACTCCCGACAGAAATACTGGCGTCGGGCTCGCCGATTCGTTAACCAATAGTAAGTTACGAGCATATATATATCTTTGCCCTAACCTCTCAACGATGATACTGGAAGAACGGCTGTAAACGCCGTCTATTCGGATATGGCGATCGACGACGTTTCCGCTGATTCTCCGATACGCCGAAGTCGAAACCTCCGACATATATAAAGAATAGTGTTCGAACCCCTCGCCGATCGCCGCCGTCATCCCGCCGTTCACAGGAGCGACGGCGCGCGACGATCGCGACCGCGATCAGTGCGGCAAGCGCGGCCACGGCGCCGAATCCGGGCGCTTCGTCACTGCTTCCGTCCTCGTCGCTCTCGCTGCTGGGGAAGTCGTACGCCTCGTCGACGACGACCGTCTCGCCGTCGGTGTCCTGCGCGCTCGCGTCGACGAACGCGGTCACCTGTGCGCGCGCAGCTCGCCGCCGGCGATGCGATATCTACACGCCGGTGAGCGAGAGCGACGATCGCGTACGACGGACGACGCGGTGGAGCGCGCCTCCGAGTCAGTGACGCGCTCGATCACGGGAGCCGCGAGACACGCCGGTACCCCGCCACGACTGCGGTCTCGATCGGTTCAGTCCCACGTGACCCAGACGAGGAACAGGAGGCCGAAGGTCTGGAGCACGTGGAGCGCCATCATCCCGCGCCACGCGATGGCGGGGACGTCGGAGGCGAACCACGCAGACAACATCGGGTCGAGCAGGTAGATGTACAGCGCGAACGCGTTCTCCCCGAGGAGGAACACGCCGAACATCGCTAACCCGAGGGCGTGTTTCGAGCGGAACTGCGCGTAGTTCCGCCCCCACACCCAGACGAGCGCGAGCAGCAGGGCGACGTTCACCCCCGCTGAGGCCCGCGCTACGTCGAACCAGAGACTCATCGTACACCTGCTATCGCCGGAGCGGGTATAACCGCTTTCCCAAATTCGTTCCGAATACGACCCGCAACGCGGCGGCTTCGGCTCCGAACCCCCGGCTCGTCAGTCGTCATCTGTTTGCTCCATGATCGTTTCGATAGTGTCCCAGTGTTGGCGCGCTCTCGGCGTCGGCAGGTAGACGGCGCCGTACTCGTCGCCGCTGCGCTGGACGACGTCGTTGTCCATCAGTACGTCGAGGTGGTGTCGAACGGTCTTGTAGTCCAGATCGAGGTCCTCGGCGAGCTGGTTCGCGTTTCGCGGGCGGTCGTCGAGCGCCCGCAGCAGCCGGACGCGGTTCGCGCCGCCCCGCGTTCCGGTTAGCACGTACCAGAGTGCCGCTTCCATCGTATTCCGATCGTCGGCGCGCCACCTAACTCCACCGCTCCCCGACGAGGTCCGGCGTCCGGCTACCGGTTCCGGCTCACCGGGAACGCGACGCGGTCCGGGTGTTCGTTGAACCGGGCGAGGATCCGCTCGTACAGCCGATTCTTGACGCGTTGTCCCCGACGCGGGTGGGTGAGGTACCGGACGCGGAGCTCCACCCACGACTCGCCCTGTTTCACGTTCACCGTCGGTCCGTCGTGCACTTCCAGCTCCACGGGCGTCTCGGCGAGCGCCTCGCGGTACGCCGCGATCCCCTCGGCCATCTCCTCTCCGAGGAGGTCGCTCGCCTCCTCGGCCATGATCTCGCGCGCGAAGTCGAGGTCGGTCTCGTAGGCGACCTGCACGGCGACCTCGTTCCACACGTACGGCGAGCCGCCCCCGCCGAAGTTGACCACGTTCGAGGAGAGCACGACGCTGTTCGGGACCGTCACCACCCGGCCGGACGGCTGGTTCGTCGTCACCAGTTCGCCGTCGATCTCCCACAGCGTCGTCACGAGGAAGTCAACGCCGATCACGTCTCCCTTCGCGTCGTCGATCCGGACGCGGTCGCCGACGCCGTACGGCTGTTTGACGGTGATGTACACCCACGCGATGAGCGACAGGAGGGGCTGCTGGAGCGCGAACGTGATCGCGAAGCCGATCACCCCGAGCGAGAAGAGGAGGCCGAGCCAGTTCTCCGTCAACACCGCCAGCGTCGCGACCGTCCCCACGAACCCGAACGCGAGGCGCAACACGTTCCGCGTGTTGTACGCGCGCCGCTTGTTCGCCGATCGCATCAGTAGCCGGACGGCGAGGAGGTACGACCCGTACAGCACGCCGAACACGGCGACGACGAGCAGCGCCCGTCCGACGACGAGCGTCGCCGGGTAGCCGATCACGTCGGGCCAGTCGCCGAGCGCGCCGGTCGTCGCCACGAGGCCGCCCGCCACGGCCGAAGCGACGCCGAGGACGATGGCGCCGAGCCCGAGAGGTCGTCTCACGGTCGTCGGTCGCGGCCGACCGGCAAAACGGTTGTGACGCCTACTCGCTCGCGACTCGCGCCAACGCGCCCGCGAGGACCTCCGTCGCCGCGGCGCAGTCCGCCCAGTCGGTCCACTCGCGCGGGTTGTGCGAGATCCCGTCGCGAGAGGGCGCAAAGAGGAGTGAGGCGTCGGTGACGCGTGCGACCCGCATCGCGTCGTGCGCCGCGCCGGAGTGGAGGTCGATCGCGGTCAGCCCCGCCGCGTCCGCCGCGTCGTGGGCCGCGTCGCGGAGCCGATCGCTCATCGGCGTCGGCGCCACGTCGAAGGGGCGCTCGAAGGCTGTCTCGACGCCGCGCTCGCGCTCCAATCTGTCGAGCGAGTCGCGCGCGGCGTCGACGATCGCCTCCATCGACTCCGCCTCCACGTCGCGCACGTCCACCCCCGCCTCCACGCGACCGGGGACGACGTTGGTGGCGTTCGGCGAGACGGTCAGCGACCCCACCGTACCGACCGCGGAGTCGCTCGATCGGTCGACGACCTCGTTCGCGGCGGCCTCCACGTCCAGCACGAACTCGCTCGCGGCCGCGAGTGCGTCCGTCCGGTCCCCCATCGCGGTCGCGCCCGCGTGGTTCGCCTCCCCCTCGATCGTCGCCTCGCAGTGGGTGATCCCGGTGATCGTCGTCACCACGCCGGCGTCGGCGCCCGCCTCCTCTAAGACCGTGTCCTGCTCGACGTGCAGCTCGTAGAACGCCGCCCACGACGCCGGGTCGATCGCGTCGTCGCCGCGGTAGCCGATCCGGTCGAGGGCCTCGCCGAGCGTCTCGCCCGCGTCGTCTTCGAGCGCGAGCGCCTCGTCGACCGAGGTGACCCCGGTCGCCACGCTCGACCCGAGCAGGCCGTCCCCGAACGTCGCGCCCTCCTCCTCGGTGAAGCTCACGACGGCGACCGGTCGCGCCGGCTCGACCTCGGCGTCCCGCATCGCGCGCACCGCCTCCAGCGGCGCGTACACGCCGAGCGGGCCGTCGAAGATCCCGCCTTCGGGGACGCTGTCGAGGTGGCTCCCGCTCGCGACGGGCGCCGCGTCGGGGTCTGCGGAGTCGGGGGTCCACGTCCCGACGAGGTTGCCGACCGCGTCGACGGCGACCGCGAGGCCGGCGTCCTCGAACCGCTCGACTAGTCGGTCGCGGGCCGCCCGGTTCGCCTCGGTCCCGGTCAGGTTCGTTCGCCCGCGCTTCTCGGGGTCGTCGTCCGCGATCCGCCCGAACGCCGCGTTCGCCCCCATGTCCTCGCGGAGCCGGTCGGCGTCGACTGGGAGATCCATGCCCGGATGGGGGGCGGGAGGTGCAAAACGGTTCGTGGTCGACGTGGGGAATCCGCAAAGCAACCAAAGACACTTATTTTTCGCCCGAGTTCCCGGGGACGATGTCCCCGATACTGCTACAGGGAGGAGCCGGTGTGCTCTTCTTCCTGATCGGCCTCCTCATGCTGCTCGTACAGCTCGGCATCATCGTCTGGATCTACTCGGACGCGCAACGGCGGAGCGACCAGCCCGCGTTCCTGTGGGCGATCGTCGCCTTCCTCGCGCCGCTTCTGGGGCTCGTGTTGTACCTGATCATCGGCCGAAATCGGTACTGAGGCCGGCGGCTGGAACCCACCGCTCAAACGCCCCTGAGGACGGTCGTCGCCCCGACCGTCTCCGCGACCATCCACGCGACGAACAGGAGGTACGAGACCAACAGCAGCGACGACTCCCGCTCGGTGAGCGACAGCTCCGTCCGGAGCGTCGCGAACAGCAGCACGGTCGCGACGGTGAGCACGCCGAACATCGGGACGGCGGTCGAGAAGTTCACGTCGACGCTCCCGACGATCAACACCCCGGCCGGAATGGCGACCAGCAGGTCGAACGTGTTCGACCCCAGCACGTTTCCGAGGCTCGTTCCGCCGCGTCCCTCGCGCGCCGTTCGGACGCTCACCAAGGCGTCCGGGAGGCTCGTCGCCGCCGCGACGATCGTGATCCCGGCGAGGAACTCCGGAACGCCGAACGTCGCCCCGAGCGACTCGACCGACCCGACCAGCCGCTCGACGGCGACGCCGATGACGAGCAGGCCGGCCGCGAGCTTCCCCCATTCGCGGCGGATATCGACCCCCTTCCGAACCCGCGTGATCGCCGCATCACCCACGTCCTGGTACTGGATGAACAGGTAGAGCCCGTACAGCAACAGGGGGATCGCGGCGACGGGCCGGGTCAGCTCGCCCACGATCGGGTCCGACGAGACGGGGTAGTAGATGACCGCGAGCGAGAAGGTGACGACCAGCGCCGACACCGCGATCATGTAGAACTGCGCCTCCTTGTACACGATCGCGCGGCTGGCTTCGAGATCTCCCTCGGCGCCGAACCCGGAGAGCCCGGGGATGACGAGGACGTTGAAGATGGCGGAGCCGACCAGCGCCCCCACGCCCATGTCGAAGACGCCGGTGGCGGCGGTGACGACGACGCTCGCGAACTCCGGGAAGCTCGACCCGACGGCGACGACGACCGATCCCTGCACCACCGCAGGCAATCCGTAGTACCCCGACAGCGTCTCGGCGGCCTCCTCTAACCACTCGCTCCCGACCCAGATGGCGCCGGTCGCGACGGCGATCACGGCGACGTGGACGATCGGCGCGTCCGGCAGGATCCCACCGATCATCGACTATCTGATGTGTTCGCCGGCGAGCTCCCACAGCCGGTCGGCGATCTCGTCGTCGAGCGCGTCGCGCCGGACGCGCCACTCCCAGTTGCCGCCGAGGGTTCCCGGCTCGTTGAACCGCGCGTCGCTCCCGAGCCCGAGCAGGTCCTGGACCGTCGTCATCGCCAGCACCGCCTCCGAGGCCCACACCTCGTCGATGATCTCCCACTCCGGCGGCCGGTCGCCGTCGGCGCCGACGTTGTACCGGAAGCACTCCCGCTGGCGCTCCGGGAGGTCCTCGAAGTAGCCCGCCCACGTGTCCGTGTCGTGGGTCGACGTGTAGCCGACGACCCCCTCGGGGTAGTGCATCGGCTGGTACTCGTTGCCCTCCTCGCACCAGTCGGCATACTGCGGGACGCGCATCCCCGGGAAGCCGAACTCCGCCATCAGATCGTCCATCGCCGGCTCCTCGAACCCGAGGTCCTCGGCGATGAAGGGCGCCCGTCCCAGCTCGCGCTCGACGGTCTCGAACAGGTCGCGCCCCGGTCCCTCGCGCCACTCGCCGGCGGCCGGGTCGTCGCGGTCGGCCGGGATCGCCCAGTACTTCACGAACCCGAGGAAGTGGTCGAGCCGGGCCACGTCGGCGAGCTCGAACAGCCGCCGGAACCGGGCGAGCCACCAGTCGTAGTCGCGCTCCGCGAGCCGGTCCCAGTCGTAGACGGGGTTCCCCCACCGCTGGCCGGTGTCGCCGGCGTTCGGCGGGACGCCCGCGACCGCCGCGGGCCGGTTCTCGTCGTCGAGCCGGAACGCCTCCGGGTTCGCCCACACGTCCGCGGAGTCGAGCGCGACGTAGATGGGCACGTCGCCGACGATCGACACGCCCTCCTCGTCGGCGACCGCCCGGAGGTCGAGCCACTGCCGGTCGAAGGTCCACTGGAGGAACTCCCGGAACCGGACCTCCGCCGCGTGTCGCTCGCGGGCGTCGGCGAGCGCCTCGGGCTCTCGCGTCCGGAGCGGGTCGGGCCACTCGACCCACGTGTCCTCGTCTCTCTCGCGCGATATCGCCCGGAACAGCGCGTAGTCGTCGAGCCACGGCTCCCGGTCGCGGAAGGCGTCGAACTCGGGCGCCGCCTCGCCCGCCCCGGCCTCGTCGAACCGCTCGAACGCGGTCCGCAACAGCGGCGCCTTGTACTCGCGGACCGCGTCGTAGTCCACCCGGTCGTCCGGGAAGTCGGGGACGGGTTCGAGGTCCGACTCGTCGAGCCATCCGTCGTCGACGAGCCCGTCGAGGTCGATCAAGAGGGGGTTGCCGGCGAACGCCGAGGGCGACTGGTACGGTGACTCTCCGGCCGCGTCCATCGTCGGCCCGAGCGGACAGATCTGCCAGTGGCGGACGTCGGCGTCGCCGAGGAAGGAGAGGAACGCTTCCGCGCCGTCGCCGAGGTCGCCGATGCCGTGTCTCCCCGGGAGCGATGTGACGTGACAGAACACGCCGCCGGAGCGGTCGAGTCGCATGCGTCTCCCTGCGACCCCCACCGACTCAAGCGTTGTGTCCGGGCAGTCTCAGTGACGGGGTCAGCGTCCCGTCTCTCGAACGACCGCCACGTCGTCGACCCGGATCCGCTCGGTCCCCTCGCCGTCGACGACCACGCAGGGCTCGTCGGTCACGAGGTCCCGGTTGCCGTGGTCGACCCCGACCGCGACGCTCGCCGATTCGGGAGCGAAGTTGAGGACGACGACCAGCGCCTCCTCGCCGTCGCTCCGGCGGAACGCCACCACGTCGTCGGGGTGGACGTCGCCGCTCGCGACGATCGGTCGCTCCGAGAGGTCGCCACTCGCGACGTGGTACCCGACCCGATCGAGGTCGCCGCCGGGTCCGAGCGCGGGGTGGGCCTCGCGGACCGCGAGCAGCTGCTGGTAGTGGTCGCGGACGCCCTCGCGGGCGTGTTCCCACGCGATCGCGTCGCGCCGGCCGCGCTGGCCGATCTCCTGGCCGGCGTAGATCATCGGGACGCCCGGCAGGGTGACGGTCGCCGCGCCCGCCGCGGCCGCCGCGGCGTCGCCGCACTCGACGCGGTAGCGCGTCTCGTCGTGGTTCTCGATGTACTGGAGGAACTCGGCGTGGTCCGGGAAGCCGATCTCCGCGCGCTGGTCGACCGCGTCCAGAAGCGACGACGCGGGGTCGACGCCCCGGCCGATCTGACGGAGCTGGAAGTACAGCGTCGCGTCGAAGTGCACGTCGAACATCCCCTCGTGGAAGCCGGGGATGTACGGGATCGTCTCGTCCATCAGCAGGAACTCCCGGTCGATGTCCTTCACGCGGTCCCGGAGCTCGCGCCAGAAGGAGTCCGGCACGGCCCACGCCATGTCACAGCGGAAGCCGTCGACCAGCGGCGCCCACTCGTCGATCACGTCGAGGAGGAAGCGCCGGACCTCGAGGTTCGAGTGGTTCAGGTTCGCGATCAGCTCCCAGTCGAAGTAGGTCCCCGGCTCGCCGGACTCCTGCCACTCGTAGCGGTCGCGGTACGGGGAGTCCGGGTTCTGGTAGGCGTGCTCGAACCACTCGTGGTCGCGCGCGGTGTGGTTGGCGACGAAGTCGAACAGCACCCGCATCCCGTGGTCGTGGGCCGTCTCGATCAGCTCCTCGTAGTCCTCCCGGTCGCCGAGGTCGCTGGCAACGTCGAAGAAGTCGGTGATGTTGTACCCGTGCGGTTTCCAGTCGTGCTGGAGGACCGGCGTGAGCCACAGGGTGTCGACGCCGAGATCCGCGATCTCCGGGATCCGGTCGGTGATCGCCTCGAACGTCTCCCCCTCGGGCTCGTCGGCGAACGTCCGGACGTACACCTCGTAGACGGTCGCGTCGTTCGCCCACGTCGGGGGATCGTTGAGCCGCACCGTCTCGAAGGCGGGGCTGCTCGGGCCGCCGACGCGCCCGTCGACGTCGCCTCCCCGGCCCGGGCCGTCGCCCTCGCGCTCGACCGCGACGGCGTCGGCGACGCTGACGCGCGGCTCCTGTCCCGGCTCCGCGGCGACCGCGACCCCGTGGACGCGCAGGCGGTCCGCGACCGCCGCCGCCGGCACTCGGAGGGTTCGCCCGTCGTCGCTCGTCCGGAGCGCGTCTCGCGGGTTCGTCCGTCCCTCCGCGACCGCGCTCGCGACGTCGCGGTCGTCGACGACGAACGTCACCCGCAGGTCGTCCGCGCCGAGCGAGGAGTGCGGGTTCGGCGTCGGCGTCGCGCGGACGACGACTTCGGGGGAGTCACCCGCCGCGTCGCCGGACTCCACGCTCGCGTCTAGTCGAACCCGCGGGCGCCCGACGCCGTCGCTGCCGCGCGGCTCGGCGTAGTCGACCGGGGCGTCGTCGGCCTTCCGGTCGCGGAGCGCCGTCCCGCTTCCGCCCTCGATGTCGACGCCCTCGTAGCTCGACGGGAACGCGCGGACCGTCAGCCGGTGGTCGCCGTCGGGGGCGTCGAGGCCGATCCGGTAGCGTCCGGGAACGTCCGGGGTGAACTCGGTCACCGGGTCGGTTCCGACCGTCGCTTCGCTGGCCGGGGGCGCGTCGACGACGCGCCACGCGTAGGATCCGTCTGGGTCCGGATCTCGCGGGGCAAGCTCTGTGGTCTCGCCGGTCGCGAGGAATCTGGGGGGTCCGGGATGGTGCATACCACCCCCATCGGCGCCCGGGGTCTTCGTTGTTGCTCCTCTCCGGGTCGCCGTCGACCGCGGGGGCGCCGCTGTGCGTCCTGGCGCCGCGGCTCGTATACCGCCTCGGTCGTCAAGGCTTTCACCACGGGAATCGCAGGGCACCCATGCGACTGCGAACCGCTCTCACTGAACACGAACGTCGGCGCGGCGAGCGCTACCCGGCTGAACGTCCCACTACCGCCGGCGCGTTCACGGGCGACGACGGTCGACTGGTCCACGTCGGACCGAACGGGACCGTCCACGACTGTTCGTACTCCCTCTCAGGCGTCGGTGGCGCCGACCGGCTCCGCATGGGGATCACGGCCGGGCGTGGCGTCCGGTGGTTCGACGACCTCACCACGACGCGCCAGCACTACGACGGCGACACGCCCCTCGTCGAGACCGAGTACGACGCCGGCCGCTACACCATTCACCAGTTCGATCTGGTCGTAAGCGACACCCACCTCACTCACGTCGAACTGCGCGGTGCCCCGCCGGCGGACGCGGAGCTCGTCGCGGCCTGCGCGTTCTCGCCGGACATGGTCGAGGGCCGCGTCGGCAACCTCGTCCACGGAGGGGCCGGCCCCGAGGACGGAAGCGTCGTCGAGGTGTACCACCGGACCGAACACGACTTCCTCACGGCGTCTACGGGGCTGTCGGCCGCGCACGGCCAGCGGCTCCGCACCGTCTCAGAGCTACTCGGGGAGAACGGCGAGGGGTTCCCGCACCGCGGCGAGATCGACCAGCGCGAGGACTCCCGGCTCACTCCCGACGTGGTCGTCCGCGCCCCGTTCGAGCGCGACGGGCGGACCGAACGCGTCACCCTCGCGAGCCGAGCGGTCCTCGACAGGCGGGAGACCCGCGAGACGGTCGACGACGCCAAGGACGCGATCTCCGACGGCCCCGACCGCCAGCGCCGCATCGACGAGCTGTCGCGGATCGCGACCGCCTACCCCGACGCCGACGACCTCCGCGACGCCGCCGAGGGCCGCGGCCCGACGGTCCCCGACGACGTGCCGCGTCGATCGGTGGTCGCCAGCGACCTCCGCGCGCTCGACCTGCTCACCGCCGAGTCCGGCGCGCGGATCGCCGCCCCGGAGTTCGACCCCTTCTACTCCACCTCCGGCGGCTACGGCTACACGTGGTTCCGCGACGAGGCGGAGACGTCGCTGGCCCTCCTCGACGCGAGCGACGAGCTCGGCTTAGACGCCGACGAGGAGCTGCTCGCCACGGCCTCCTTCTTCTGTCGCACGCAGGACGCCGACGGCTCGTGGCCCCACCGGGTGTGGGCCGACTCCGGCAAGGTCGCGCCCGGCTGGGCGAACGCCCGGATCGAGGGCGCGAACGGCACCGCGGGACCGAACGACCAGCTCGATCAGCCCGCGTCCGTGGTCGCCTTCCTCGCCCGGCTCCGACGGACCACGGACCTCCCGCCGGAGTGGCGCGACCGCGTCGACGACACGATCGCCGACGCGCTCGAGTTCCTCCGGGAGACGACCGAAGACGACGGGCTCCCCCGACAGTGTCAGAACTGCTGGGAGAACGCGCTGGGCCGGTTCACTCACACCGGCGCGACGTACCTCCGCGCGTTCGCCGCCGTGGCGCGCGCGCCTCTCCCCGACGACGTGCGGGCCGACGCCGCCGACGCGGCCGACGCCGCCCTCGCCGGCCTGCAGGACCGGTGGAACCCCGACACGGAGCGGTTCCCGCAGCGCGCGAGCGCGGAGAGCCGCGACGACCGCCCGGACGCTAGCACGTTCGCGCTCGCGACCGCCGCGACCGAGTACGCTGCGCTACGTGCGGAGCGCGGGGAGCGCGACACGGCCGCTAACGGCGGCGCCGTCGCCGGCTCGACCGCGACCGAAGCGAACTTCGACGCCTTCCTCGACCGCGTGACGACGCACGTGTTGACGACGATCGCAGAGCTCCGTCGCGAGACGGCCGATGTGGAAGGACTCGTTCGGTTCACCGGCGACGACTGGCGCACGGCGGAGCAGGGCGGAGCGAAGGTGTGGTCGATCGCGACGCTGTGGGGGTCGACGGCCGCCGCCGAACTGGGCGGACTCGTCCGCGAGCGCGGCGGGGACGCAAATGCCCTGTTCGGCGCTGCGCGCAACCTCTACGCGCTGTGTGAGCCCGACGGGCCGTTCGTCAACGACGCCGGGCTCATCGCCGAGCAGGCGTTCGACGACGGCGACCTCGACGGCGCGACCCCGATCGCGTGGTCGCACGCACTCCGGATCGACGCGACGGTGACGCTCGCGAGCCACGGGGCGCTTCCGGTCCCGCACGACGAACCTCAGGGGCCGGACGAGGCCCCTCACTGGACGACCGGTCGGAAGTTCGGCGTCGGCACGCCCGCCGACCACAAGGCCGCCGACCCGGTTCCGGTCTGGTTCACGCTGACCGAGGGCGCGCTCACCGAGGCGCGGTTCCCGCGGATCGACGTGATGAACGTCCGAACGTTCGACTTCCTCGTCGCCGATCCGGAGACGGGGTACACGGTCCGGACCTTCGACGAGACGAGCCACCTGTCGGCGACGGAGACGGTCGAGCGGACCACGGAGCCGAGCGCCGACGACGCCCTCGCGTACACGCAAACGGTCCGGGAGACAGGCGACGGCCACGGCCACCGCTGGACGCTCACCGTCGAGTACGCGGTCGACACCGACGGCGACGCGATCCTCGCCGACGTGTCGTTCGAGGGGAGCCGCGAGTACGACGTGTACGCCCTCGTCGACACCACGGTCACGAACGTCGGAACGAACGACCGCGGCGACCGCGTCGGCGGCTCCGACGGGTACCACCTGCTCGCTCGCAACGACGACGCGGCCCAGCGCGATCCGGGGAAGCTCGTCGACGACGAGGGTGACTCATTCGAGGTCGCGCTCGCGCTCGACAGCGCCGGCGGCTTCGACTGGGCGAGCGCATTCGCCGCGGACGACGACGCGGCGGACGCCCTCTTCGCCGACGGCGATCGGGGCGAGGGGAACGAGACGGCCACCGGCAACGTCGTGCTCGCGGGGCTCGTCGGGAGCGGGACCGAGATATCGGATGCGGTCGCGCTCGGATTCGCTGAGAACGCCGACACCGCCGCCGCCCTCGGCGAGGCGCGCGGCGCCGTCGCCCGCGGCTTCGCGAACGTCGCCGAGTCGTACGTCGAGACGTGGCGCGAGTGGCTCGCGGACCGGGAGTTCCCCGCCTCCGTGACCGGCGACGCGGAGTTGGAGACGCAGTACCGGTTCGCGCTGATGACGCTCGCGGCCGTCGAGGACAAGCGGCACGACGGCGCGGGGATCGCCAGCCCGTCGGTGCCGTGGGGCGAGACCGAGTACGCCGCCGAGGACCGCGGCTACGGCTACAACTTCGTCTGGTCGCGCGACCTCTATCAGGTGTTCACCGCGCTGATCGAGGTCGGCGAGATCGAGCGCGGCGCGGACGCCCTCGCGTACCTCTACAACACCCAGCAGGACGACGACGGGTTCCTCCCGCAGAACACGTACATCGACGGGCGCACGCGGTGGGGCGGCGAGCAGATGGACAACATCGCCTTCCCGTCGGTGATGGCGTGGCAGCTGTACGAACACGGGGTCTCGCCCGGCGACACCGACTACACCTACGATCAGATCCGCCGCTCGCTCGGCTACATCGCGGCCAACGGCCCGGAGACGGCTCAGGAGCGATGGGAAGAGGAGGCCGGATACTCGCCGTCGAGCATCGCCGCCGAGATCGCGGGACTCGTCTGCGGTGCCGCGCTCGCGGTCGCCGAGGCCGACCGGATCGAGGCGGGCGACGCGTCCGCCGGCGGGACCGGACCGGACGCCGATCCCGACTCTCTCCGGGCCGACGCCCTCTCGTGGCTCGCGCTCGCGGACGACTGGACGGCCCGCGTCGAGGAGTGGTGCGCGACGGCCACGGGCACCGAGCGGCACAGCCAGACGCCCTACTACGTCCGCGTCACGGCCGACGGGGACCCGGAGATCGGCCGCCCGCGAACGATCGCCAACGACGGCCCCACGTACGACGAGCGGGAGATCGTCGACGGCGGCTTCCTCGAACTGGTCCGGCTCGGCGTGAAGCCCGCCGACGACACCGTCGTCCGCAACTCCGTCTCCGTGGTCGACGACTCGATCCGCGTCGACACGCCGTACGGCCCCGCGTGGTACCGGTACGTCGGCGACGCGTACGGCGAGATCGCACGCGGCGACCCCGGTGGGCCGTGGGCTGGGACCGGCGACGGCCGGGGTCGGCTCTGGCCGATCTTCACCGGCGAGCGCGGCGAGTACGAGCTTCGCGCCCGCGGCGACGGCCCCGACGGCTTCGGCGGCACCGACGAGGCGGACCTCGAACCCGACGCGCTCCTGGAGACGATGGCCGGGTTCGGCAACTCCGGGCGGATGCTCCCGGAGCAGGTGTGGGACCGCGAACACCCGACCGACTACGGCTGGGAGTTCGGCGAGGGTACCGGGGGGGCGACCCCCCTCGCGTGGTCGATGGCCGGCTACATCCGGCTCGCGCACGGGGTCGACGCGGGCGAACCGGTCGAGACGCCGACCGTCGTCCGCGACCGCTACGTCGAGCGTGCCCGGTCTGAGCCGCCGGAGCTGACGGCGACCGACGAGTACGTCGACGACGATCTGGTCGTCTCCGGTGAGACCACCGCCGACGTCGTCGCGGTGTACACGCCGGGCGGAGCCGCGCTCGCGACGCCGGAAAACGGCGAGTATGAGTTCGACCTCGACCCGGCGCTCGACGCGAAGACGGTCGTCGTCGCCGCCGCAAACACCGGTGACGCGGACAGTGAGACGGTCGACGCAGACGCGATCCTCGGCGAATTCTCGGGCGCCGGAACCGCGGTCGAGCGGCTCCGGCTGTAGCTGAGGACGGGTTTCGGCGCTTCGAGAGCGCTATCCCAGCGCGGTCACGTCGACTTCGACGGTCTCTCCGCCTTCGCCGCCACTTCCGTCGGCGTCGAGTTCGACGCCGGCGGCTACCGACTCCCGAACCGCCTCGCGCCACGACTCGACCGCTTCGGTGTGCCGTTTCCTGCGCGTCTCCAGGTCGGCGTCCGGATTGTCCGCCATCGTCTCGTCTACCTCGGGGTACGGGGGCACGTCCGAGACGAGGTCGCGCGGGTCGACGTGGACCGGGGCGGGGGCGGCCTCGCCGCCGTCATCGGGCGCCGCCTCGTCGCTCGCTCCGAGGCTGTGCAACCGGGCGCGCATCCGCCCCGAAAAGGGCGGCGTCACGCGCAACACGACCTCGCGGTCGCTCCGAAGGGTCGCCTCCAGCGCGGTCGCCACGTCGTCGCGGTGGACCGCGATCGACCGGATCCGGCCGGGGTCGTCGGACATCGACGGGTCGCCGTCAGTCATCGCCTTCCGACCACTCCACGTCCGAGAGGGTTCGCTGGACCGCCTCCTCGCCGACCGCTCCGGCGAGGTGTTCGAACCCGGCCCGGACGCCGCGGTCGCTCGCGTTCGCCACCAGCCGGGAGACGATGAACTCCGGCGTCGACTTCCCGACCGTACCGAACCGGGGCTGGTAGTCGACCCGCAGGTCCAGGTCGTTCGTGAGCCCCTCGGCGAAGATGCCGTCGATGCGGGCGGGGTCCGGGAGCGGGCTCAGGTCGTCCGCGAGGTGGGTGACGTACACGCCGAGCGCGCCCCGCTCGACCGTGAGCGTCACCAGCCCGTTCAGCAGGTCGGCGGCCCGCCCCGGCTCCGTGATCGCCTCGAACTCGTCGACGAGCATGAGGGTCCGACCGTCCGCGACCAGCGGCGGAACGACCGACTTCAGCGTCGACTCCAACACGCCGGCGTTGAAGGAGGCGTGCCGCCGGTGGAACACGATCCGGTCGAACGCGCCGACCTCGGCCTCCTCGGCGGGCACCGGGAGCCCCATCGACGCCAGCAGCGCGACTGCGCACAGCGTCTCCAACAGGGTGGTCTTCCCGCCCGAGTTCGCCCCCGTGAGGACGCTCACCCGATCGCCGGTCGGCGGCGCTTCGACGTTCGCCACGCCCGAGTCCCCGGCGAGCGAGTGGGTGCCGATCGCGTACGACACCGATTGGACCTCGCCGTCGATGAAGAGGTTGCGGGCGTTTCGAACCGCCACGCCGTCGTCGACGAAAGTTGGTCGGGTCAGGTCGTACGCCACCGCGAACCGCGCGAGCGACAGCAGGAACGCGGCGTCGGAGACGGCCGCGACCGCGCCGGCGACGGTGCCGGTCGCGCCCTCCTCGTCGCCGTCCTCCCCGTCGTCGCCGTCCTCCCCGTCGTCCCCCTCGCCGCCTCCGACCTCCATCCCGCCGATTCGCTCGCGGATGTCGGCGGCGACGGTCGCCTCGCGCTCCGCGACCGACTCCTCCAGTTCGGTCTCCAGATCGCGGAGCGTGGCGGAGACGAAGTCCGCGGCGTCGAGCGCCTCGTCCGGCGCGACCGAGCGCACCGTCGCCGGGTCGACGCCGGTCTCGCTCGCGACGTGGTCGATCGTCGCGGCCTCCAGCGCCTCGAAGTCGCGCAGCGAACCGTCCCGAACGGCGTCGAGCACGTCGAACGCGGAGTCGGCGAGGTCGCTGGCCGCGTCGAGCCGGTCGCGCCGCCGGTCCAGTTCGTCGTCCGCGCCGCGCGCGACCTCGATCTCCCCGTCGCCGGCGCTCGTCGGGTCGATCGCGCCTCGCACGTCGGCGAGGGCGTCGGCGGCGTCGCGCAGGTCGTCCCCGTCCAGCGCGCCGATCTCCTCGAAGGGCGTCTCCGTGAGGCCGACCTCGCGCAGCGCGACGGCGGTCTCGACGGCGGCCAGGTCGGAGCCGCCGGCCGCGTCGTACTCGTCGAACGCCTCGGTCACCCGGTCGCGCTCGCCGTCCGTGAGTTCCTGCCACGCGTCGCGGGCGGCGATCACGTCGTCGAGCCGGGACTCGACCGCCTCGCGGTCGGTGAGCGGCGTCAACACGCGGATCCGGTCGGCGGCGTGGGCGGTCAGCGCGTGGCTCGCCGCCAGCGCGAGGAGGTCGTCGTACACCGAGCGCGTGTCCCCGGTCGCGAGGACGTCCATGCCGGCCTCCCCGTTGGCCCGGCGGAGGATCCGGGTGGCTCGCCCGCGGTGGAGCCCGGCGTCGACGAGCGCCCGCACGTCGGCCGACTCGATCGCCTCGACCGCGCGCTCGGTCCCGAGCGACTCCGTGAGCCGCTCGCTCGTCTTGGGGCCGATCCCCCAGTAGTCCTCCAGTCGCATACGTCGTGGTGTCCCCCCGGCGTCTTGGCGTTTTCGTCGGGACGCGCGCCCGAAGGGGATCCGTCAGCTCACCGCGACTGGCGGTAGATCAGGTTCCGCTGGATGTCGTTGGCGCCCTCGTAGATCACCGGAATGCGCACGTCGCGGTAGACGCGGGCGATCCGGCGGTCGGTGAGGATCGAGCGCCCGCCGTGGAGCTTCATCCCCTTCTCGGCGCAGTCGGTCGCGACCTCCGTCGATTTCGTCTTCGCGAGCGCGGCCCAGTAGCCGGCGTCCTCGTTGTTCGCGACCTTCTCGCAGGCGCGCCAGTTGAGCGCGCGCGCCGACTCGAAGCCGATCCGCATGTCAGAGAGGGTGTGTTGGACCGCCTGGAACTCGTTGACGGTGCGGCCGAAGGCGTTGCGCCCGTGGACGAACTCCTCGGCCTCCTCGATGGCGGCGGCGGCGAGCCCGAGCCCGTGACCGCCGACGACGACGCGACCGTGGTTGAAGAAGTCCGCGAGGACGTAGAAGCCGCCCCCCTCGCTGCCGACGACGTTCTCCTCGGGGACGAAGCAGTCCTCGAAGACGATGTGGCCCTGCTTGGAGGCGCGCATCCCCATCTTCTCCGGGATGTGCTCGGCCTCGTACCCGTCCGAGTCGGTCTCGACGATGAACAGCGTGTAGTTGGAGTAGCGGTCCTCGCCGTCGCCCGTCTTGGCGTAGACGGTGAGCCAGTCGGCCTCGACCGCGTTGCCGACCCAGTACTTCTCGCCGGTGAGCTCGTAGCCCCCTTCGACCGTCTCGGCCTTCGTGGTCATCCCCGCGAGGTCGGAACCGGTCTCGGGCTCCGAGACCGCCAGTCCCGATATCTGGTCGTTCTCCGCCACCGGCCGGAGGTACTCCTCCTTCTGTTCGTCGGTGCCGTACTGCTCGACCATCTCGCAGCCGAAGCTCGCGAGCTGGAGCGTGAGCGCGATGCCGGCGTCGGCGCGGTAGAACTCCTCCGCGATCGCGAGCACCTGGGCGAGGTCGTACCCCTTCCCGCCGTACTCCTCGCCGATGTCCTGCGCGACGAGCCCGGCGTCCATCCCCGCCTCCAGAATCTCCCACGGGTACTCGCCCGAGTCGTAGTACGCCTCGGCGTTCGGGGCGATGTGCTCGTCGGCGAACTCGCGGGCCTCCGCTTTCACGTCCCGTGCGTGCTCCGGAACGACACTGTCGTCGAGTAGATCCATGTCCGGTATGCGGACTTCGTGGTCAAAACGTTCGTGAAACAACGAAGAACTCCGGGACTGTTTATCCGTCGTCGGGATCGCTCGTTTCCCGCTCGCCGTCGCCGGCGTCTGTCGTCCGGTCACCGCCGGCAGCGTCCGCCGTCTCGTCGCCTCCGCCGTGTTCCTCCACCTCCTCGCCGCTTTCGCTGTCTCCGGTCCGAACACCGTCGCGGTCGCCGTCGTCGGCGCTGTCGCCGTCGACGCGTTCGCCGTCTCCGCTTTCGTCCCGGTCGTTCGGCGTCGTCGACGTCGCCGGCTCGGCTGATGCACTCGCCGCGTCCGACTCGGTCGGTTCGTCGGGATCGGTCGATTCGTCGGGATCGGTCGGTTCGGTCAGTTCGCCCGGATCGGCCGGATCAGTCGGCTCAGCCGGTTCGAATCCCGCCGTTTCCAGGTCGGCGTCACCGCGCGGATCGTGCCCGCGATCGCGGAGGATCCGGCGCACCGCCGCCCGATCGACCGTTCCCGACACGGTTCGGGGGAGATCGTCCACGTACGCGACGGTCTTCGGGATCTTGAACCCCGCGAGCCGGTCACGGGCGAACGAGACGAGGCGCTCCTCGTCCACGAGCGAGGACGCGTCGCCGTCGGGCGACTCCTCCGCGGCCGTTTCGGGCTCGCCCGTGCGTTCGCCGTCGCCTCCGTCGCTGTCCGGGTGTCGGTCACTCGTCGCTTCGGCCTCCGTCGCTTCGGTCTCCGTTTCTCCATCCTCCGTCGCTTCGGTCTCCGTCGCCTCGCTCCCCGTTTCTCCGTCCTCCGTCGCTCCGTCGCCGGTCGCTCCGTCGACCGCACCGCCGCTGTCGACGGCTCCGTCGGCCACCTCCTCCGCGATCGCTGCGCCGTCCCGGAACCGGTCGCCCACCGCGAGCAGCGCGGAGACGCGCTCGCCCCACACGTCGTCGTCGAGCCCGACCACAGCAGCGTCATCGACGGCGGGGAACTCCCGGAGCACGTCGACCACCTCGCCGGGCTCGACGTTCTCGCCGCCGGTGATGATACGGTCGTCGAGGCGGTTGAGCACGTAGAGGAACCCCTCGTCGTCGACGCGACCCACGTCGCCGGTGTGGAGGCCGTGCGGGCCGAACTCCGATCGGTCGAGTACGGTCGTGTCCGGCTCCCCGCCGTCGATGTACCCCGGCGTTATCGTCGGACCGTCGACGACGATCTCGCCGGTCTCCCCGGGTTCGACGGGCGCCCCGTCCTCGTCGACGACCGTCACGTCGGTGCCGAACAAGGGACGACCGACGGTTCCGAGCCGGCCCTTCGTCTGTCGGGGCGTCGCGGTCGTGATCTGGGAGGCCGATTCCGTCATCCCGTAGGTCGGGTACACCGGGATCGAGTAGCTGCGGCAGCGCTCGATCAGCTCGTCCGGGGCGGGCGCCCCACCGAGTAACACCACCCGGAGCGTGTCCGAGAGGGTCCCCCGCCTGTCGAGCATCCGTCGGAGCATCGTGGGAACCAGCGAAATTCCGGTCACGTCGTAGGTGTCGATGTCGTCGGCGGTGCCGCCCGGATCGAACCCCTCGCGGAGCACGAGCGTCGTCCCGTACAGCGCGGAACGGTACACCGGGGCGAGTCCGCCCATGTGGTGAAGCGACAGCGACACGAGCCACCGATCGCCGTGTTCGACGCCGAGCCGGAACGCGGACGCGACCGCCGAGCTGTAGATGTTCCCCGCCGTGAGCGGAACCGGCTTGGGATCGCCGGTCGTCCCGGAGGTGAACAGGATACAGAGGGAATCCGAGGTGGCCCACTCCGGCGGCTCGACCGGCTCAGGATCGACGCCGTGTACCGCCGTGACGGTCCCATCGCCCGGGTCGTCGACGGAGAGCACCGGCACGTCGGTGTCGCCGTCGAGGCAGTCGACGGCACCGAGCGCGGCGTCCTCCGTCGGCTCCGCGCACACCACCGCGTCGAGGTCGGCCCGCTCGACGCGCTCGGCGAGCTCCCGCTCGGTGAGCTCCTGTCCGAGCGGGACGAACGTCGCCCCGATCCGCATCGCCGCGTGGACGAGTCCGACGGTGCCGACGTACGGCGGCGTGAGCACGCCGAGTCTGTCGTCCGCCTCGATGCCGTGCGCGACGAGCCGGCCGGCGGTCTCGGAGACCAGCCGGTCGAGGTCCGTGTAGGTCCACGCCTCTCCGTCCTCGGCACGTATCAGCGCGGTGTGGTCCGGCGAGGAGGCGACGCGGTGTGATAGCCAGTCGCGCATCGTCGTCACCGGAGCCGAGTTCGTCGTCTACTCATCGGCGGACTGGCGCACCGTCAGTACCGGCACGTCGGAGGTCCGAACGACGCGCTCCGTGACGCTGCCGAGCAGGTAGCGATCGAGTCCCTTCCGGCCGTGGGTTCCCATCACGATCAAGTCGACGTCGTTCTCGTCGACGTAATCCCGGATCGACTGGTACGCGGTGCCCGTGGCGACCGTCGTCTCGCAGTCGACGCCGGCGTCTGCAGCGGCGTCGGCGACGCGGCTCGTGGCCTCTTTCCCCTCGGATTCCAGCGCTTCGACGACGATGTCCGCGCCGGCTTCGAGGGTGGAGTACGCCGCCCCGTCGACGACGTAGAGGGCGTGCAGGCGGGCGTCGTAGTGTTGCGCGAGGTCGATCGCGTGCTCGATCGCGGCGTCCGACGCCGGACTGCCGTCGGTCGGGACGAGGATCTGGGAGTACATCTCGTCGCCAGATACGTCGGTGTCAATTAAAAACCCGATCACGACGAACCGCCGTCCGCCGCGGCCTCCCCGAACACGCTCTTCGATCCTAGCGGAATCCCATCGCTTCGATCTGCTCTTGATATCGGTTGCGGATGGTGACCTCGGTCACCTGCGCGACGTCGGCGACCTCGCGCTGGGTCTTCTTCTCGTTACACAGCAGCGACGCGGCGTAGATGGCCGCCGCGGCGAACCCCGTCGGCGACTTCCCCGAGAGGAGCCCCTGCTCGGCGGAGACGTCGATGATCTCCGTCGCCTTGGACTGGACCTCCTCGCTGAGCTCCAGTGAGGACGCGAACCGCGGAACGAACTGCTTCGGGTCGACGGGCTTGAGCTCCAACCCGAGTTCCTGGGAGATGTAGCGGTACGTCCGCCCGATCTCCTTTTGCGGGACCCGTGACACGTCGGCGACCTCGTCGAGCGAGCGCGGGATCCCCTCCTGCCGGCAGGCGGCGTAGAGGGCGGCGGTGGAGACGCCCTCGATCGAGCGTCCCCGAATGAGGTCCTCGTTCAGGGCTCGTCGGTAGATGACGGAGGCGACCTCG
>Ga0207851_100294_pt1 | contig 30684 bp, 27 predicted proteins | sample A23E3SouthBayCA_FD_187747 | JGI IMG/M metagenome (GOLD analysis project Ga0207851, IMG submission 187747) | Aerobic enrichment media microbial communities from Eden Landing Ponds, California, USA - A23 E3 (SPAdes) | ecosystem: Environmental > Aquatic > Marine > Unclassified | place: Emeryville... | reverse complement strand
CCCGCCATACCCATCCGGACCGCCGTGACCTCGACGCCATCGATTGTGACTGTGTCGGAGTGAATGAACTCGATATCTCGGAGCCGAGCGTCGGTGAGGTCCTCGAGCAGTTCGATCGAGCGGGGGCCCTGCACTTGGAAATTAAAGGTATCTCGCCACTCGGTTTCGACATCGAACTCTCCGTACTGGCCGGTTTCGAGGTTGAAGGCCGTCCAGTAACACGGGAGCCCGTGCACGACGAACCCGTCGGTATCGGTCCGGACGAGGACGCCCTCCGCGACGACGTTTCCGTCCGGCGAACACTGAATCAGGTGCTTTGCCTGCCCGATAGAGAACTCCTCGAAGGAGTTCACTGACAACGTGGACAGGAGTTCATCGGCCCCCTCGCCTTCGAGTCGGAGGTTCGCGAGGAACGACCAGTCACCGACGTAGCACGTCTCTTTCCACGAGAGCTGTTCGTCGATCCAGTTCGTGAACTCTCGACGCCCCCGCCGAAGTCCGAAGTCACGCCCGTTCGCAGTTTTCATCCGTGCGAGGTGGTCGTCGCCGGCGCGATCGTTAGTTGGAGCAGTCATTCTGTTGCTTCTCTCGGCGTCCGGCGATCGAATAAAGGTTCGGACGGTCGTCGACGGTACTGTTTAGTTTGGAGTGATTCCACCGAGATCGGTGCGGAGAAGCCTTCGGAAGCCCCCGCGTTCGCGACTCGATGGGCTCGCTGTGGTCCTCGGCGCTCACTGTGTTCGCGCCTGCGGTCTCTGCTCACGGGCGCTCTGCGCCCGTTCGCACGGCCGAGGTGGCTCCGCCACCTCGCGGCTTGCGTCGCCCGTCTTCGTCGCGAACGCGGCCCCTTCCATTCCCACCCGACAGCGGTTTTTCGGCCGCAATCGCTTAACTAAACACGACCGTCGTCAACGCCACGGACGCTCAACCTAGTTCAGAATCCATTTCGTACGTACTGCCCTCACCGATTGAGACGGTAAATCTGACAACTACTATCATAGAAAGATTATTATGTATTCACGCAATTTTGGTAGGTGTTCACATCATCTATGCGCCAACAGTATGCTTGCGTAACTATTCTCCTGTGGGCGGCCCAAGGAGGTACGCGATGACGGCCTCGAACGAAACACAGATGTCCGCAGACGCGTCTGCAGACACGTTGAAGCTTCGCGATATCGTCAAACGATTCGAGAAGCCGGGGCAGGGGCAGATTCTGGTACTCGACCGCGTCGATATGGACGTCGAAGGCGGCGCGTTTGTCTCACTTTTGGGGCCCTCAGGGTGCGGAAAGACCACGCTGATGAACGTGGTGTCGGGGCTCGTCGAACCGAATTCCGGAACGATGCGCAGGGGCGATCGCGACGTTTCACCCAACGACCTCTCGCTCGGGTACATCTTCCAAGAACCACGACTCCTGAACTGGAAAACCGTCGCGGAGAACATCGAATTCGCTCTCGAAGCGCGCGACGTCCCCGAGTCCGAATGGGAAGAGCGAACCGAGCGCTATCTCGAGATGGTCGGCCTCGGCGACGAGGGAGATAACTACCCGACCCGACTGTCCGGCGGGATGAAACAGCGCGTCGCGATCGCACGTGCGCTCGCGATCGAGCCAGAAATAATCCTGATGGATGAGCCGTTCAGCAGCCTCGACGAGATCACGGCCCGAGACCTCCGCCAAGAGTTACTCGAAATCTGGCAGCGCGAGCAAAAGACGATCCTCTTCGTGACCCACGACATCAACGAGGCGGTGTTCCTTTCCGATTACATCTATATGATGAACACCGACGGCGAGATGTTCGCCAAACGCAACGTCGACATCGACAGGCCGCGGAAGTACGACGATCCGGCTATCGCAGAGCGCGAGACGGAACTGTACCGCGAGTTCCACGAAAACGTGGTGCATTGAGATGAACCGGCTCCACCAGTCGCTGTACACCGCCGCGTCTTTGGTCGTCCTACTGGGACTGTGGTACGCCGGTGGCCTCGCGTTTCCAGAGGTCCTCCCGGGCCTCCCGGAAACGTTGGCCGCGCTGATAACGGTGCTCACGACGCCCGGCCCGTACGGAAATATGTTCTACTTCCACGTCTGGAAGACCATCGAGATGCTGTTCGCGTCGCTGTTCGTGTCGATGATTGTGGGGACGATACTTGGTATCGCGCTCGGACGGAGCGATTCCTTAGAGAGCACGCTCTCGATGTGGATCTACGGGTGGCTGGCGATTCCCTCGCTCGTCATCGTCTTCGTGTCGGCGATCTGGATCGGTTTCAACGCGACCAGCGGATACTTCGCGGTCCCGGTCGTTATCACGCCGTTCATCGCGTTGAATATGTGGGAGGGCGCACGGAACCTCGATCCCGACCTCGCTGAGATGGCTGAGTTCTTCGGTGCCGGACGGTTTCAGAAGTTCAAGGACGTCATCGTCCCCCAGCTCGCGCCGTTCCTGTTCGCGAGTTTCCGTTCGGGACTCTCGATCGGTTGGAAGATCACGCTCCTCGTCGAGGCGTTCCTCCTCACCCGCGGCGTCGGATTCATGTTCAAACGGTACTTCGACAACTACGATCTGCCGACGATGATGAGTTGGCTCATCATTTTCGTCGTCTTCCTCATCATCGTCGAGTACGGCGTTCTGGCCCCGCTCCACGAGCGCGTGATGGAGTGGCGGCCCGAAGCCGAGGGCGTGCGCGTCACGGAGTAGCCTGTCGCCCGGAAACCGATTCGTGCGATGAACTATGTGCTCCGATCGGAACCTCGCTCCGGTGACGACTCGTCACTCTCTGTTTTCTGTGTGAAATCCCAAATATACTCGATAACGCGAGATAACAGATCCTTGCGACCGGTTAGATCCGTAATTTCATTTCTCATTTTGTTTGATATTTGAAAACGTTTGTAGCTGGTGCTAGAATCACGATGGGCCAGTCGTGCTATCGAGCCCGATTCTTCCCCATCTCGGCGATGGTCGAGTAGATGTACCCGCTAGACATCGACTCATTGTTCTCACATTCAGAATCGTATTCGTGCAGTCGTCGCCAACGGTCACAGAACCGCCTCGATACGCCGAGTGAGTACCTGAGCGTCCTCCGGGCGAGAGCGATTAGGAGTCCACCCGCCCGCGGCCGAAACTACTCGGGATCCAATCGGACGTCGAGCACGGCGTCTTCTCCACCGTCGACCGCCGAAACGGCGTCCGCCAGCGCTCCGTCGAGCGCGTCGAGCGAATCGATCCGTCGCGTGTGCGCGTCGGTGATCGTCGCGATGCGTGACAGATCGATCGTGTCGCCGTAGTCGCCCTCTGGAACGCCCTGAGCTGCCGCAGCACCGTCCGTGTGTTGCTTCCGGGTCGCGCGCCTGACGGCTTCCCAACCGTCGTTGTGGTAGATGACGCTGAGCGTCGGAGCGTCGGCGTTATTCGCCGCTAGAACGCTCGCAGCGGGATTGCTGAACAGGTATCCGCCGTCGCCGAGGATGGAGATGACCCGCTTTTGGGGCGTTGCGAGCTTCGCGCCGATGCCGCCCGGGACGCTCCAGCCGAGCCCCGCGCCACCCCGCCAGAAGAACGACCCGGGCTCCGAGAGCGGGATGTGCTTCAGGGCGGGGACGCGGTTCGTGGTCGCTCCTTGGAGAATCACCGTATCCTCGTCGACGTAGTCGCTGATGGCGTCGGAGAGCGTCGCCGCGGTCAGCTTTCCCCTCTCGCGAGCTTCGGTAACGGTCCGAGTGGCCGCCCTGCGTTGTTCGGCGTGCCGATTTCGCCAGCGGTCTCCATCGCCGCCGGCATCCTCGCCGACGAGCGTGGTGAGGCGACGAAGCGCCGCGGCCGGGTCGGCCATCACCGCGGTATCGATCTCGAACGGCCAGTGCGGATACGTCGCCTTCGACGGATTTGTGTCGATCTGGACGACGTCGAGATCGTCCGGGATCGTCGTCTTCGACGGAACCCACGGGACGTCGGATTCGACGACGAGCAGGAGATCCGCGTCCGCGACGCGCTCGGACGGGTCGTAGCCGACGTGGAGGTCGTGATCCCGCGGGAAACAGAGGACGTGCGGGACGTGTTCGACGACGCCCGCACCGACCGTTTCGGCGAACTCGACGAGCGGGTCGAACCCCGGCTCACCCGGGCCGCCGATCCCGTTGCTCGTGACGATCAGCGGGCGATCCGCCGCCTGTAGCAGCTCGACCACTTCGGCCAAGGACTCATCGTTCGGTCCCGCTGGACGGCTATTTCTCGATGGCTGGCGAGCTTCTGGATCGACCAACTCCGTCGGCGACGGCGACTCCAACGCCTCACGCGCCGCCGTGAGATACACCGGTCCCGGCGGCGTCCCGACGGTTCGTTCGAGACCGCGCCGGATCATCTCGTTCGGATCGGCGGGGTACCGGTACTCCGCCGTCCACCGGCAGTACTCCTCGACGATCGAGGTCTGATCGAACACGTCTTGGGCGTAGTGGATCGGGTTGTCGCGCGATCCGGCGAACCCGACGTCCGAGACGGGCGAGAGCCCCGCGATCACGAACACGGGGGCGTTCGCCCGGTGGGCGTTGTGCATCGCCGCGCCGAGGTTCTGGGTGCCGACGTCGACGTGGACGAGGACGGCCTGCGGTTCGCCGGTCGCGACCGCGTACCCGTGCGCGGCCGAGAGCGCGACGAACTCGTGCGGGCAGACGATGAACTCCGGGATCGCGTCGGATTCGCCGTCCGCTCGTACCCGCGCGGCCGCCTCGATGAACGGCGTGTGGTCGGTGCCGAAGTTGGCGAACACGTACTCGACGCCGTTTGCGGCCAGCGATCTGAGCATCGATTCGGCGACGGTCGGATCAGATTCGCCCCCGCTGGGGGGTCGATCGGATGTCGGTGTGTCTGTCATATGCTGTGTGCTGTGAGCGCGTCCCGCGACCGTGGGACCAGTAGGAACAACTCCCCGACACGTCAAATAACTGTATGCCACGGAGGGTGAACTGTATGCAATAGCGGGTGAATACAGGTGTGCCGGTGTGCGTGTCGGGTTCGGTCCCTGTACAACGAGCCCCCAACGACGGGTGACAGCTCATCGGGATGCAAATATATTTACCAGTATTGCTTGACGAAAGAGGTGTGTCGCCCGTGATCGACGAACGAAGACGCCGGACGAGCCGATGACCCACGGGGTTCTCGGGTGGCCCCGCAGTCGATCGGGTCTGGTGATGCCGCTGGGCGTCCTTGCCGCGGTAACCGTCCGATACGTCGCCCCGTTTGACCCCGCGGGCGCGACGATGCTGGCGATCACCACGTTCTGCATCGCCCTCTGGATCGGTAACGTGGTTCCGCCCGCCTACACCGGCGTCATCGGCATCGGACTGATCGGCCTCGCGTTCTCCCTCGACCTCGCACTCTCGGGGTTTCGCTCGCCCGCGACGTGGCTGATCGCCTTCGGCTTGGTGATGGGCGAAGCCACCCGACGGAGCGGGCTCGCAGCGTGGTCCGGCCAGTGGATCATCGACCGCGTCACGCCAGACGAGCCGACGCGGAACCCGAAGCGGACCTATCGGCGACTGTTACTCGGGCTGTCGACCGCCGGTCTGCTCCTCGTGTTGGTAATTCCCGTCGGCATCGTTCGCGTGCTGGTGGTCGCGCCGGTGGCCCTCGAAATCGGTGATCGATTCGACGCTCGGCGCGCCAAACTCGGGCTGTTCTTCGCTCCGGTGTTGACGACGTACCTCGCCACGGCCGCCGTGCTGACCGGCGGCTCCCCGAACATCGTGGTCCTCGGGATTTTCCAGTCTGCGACCGGCACCTCGATCGCTTGGGGCGAGTGGTTCCTGCTGCTGTTCCCGCTGATGGGCGTGGGCCGTATGCTGTTGATCGTCGGCGTCGTCTACCTGCTGTACCGCCCGTCGGGGTCGCTACAGATCGAGCGCGTCGGCAGCGCCCCCGGACGGCTCGACGACTCGCAGCGTCGGATGCTGGTGTTCCTCCTCGCCGGCGTCGCGGTGTGGGTGACGGACGTGCTTCACGGATTACACCCCGTCTACGGCGCGATGCTCGTCGCCGTGCTGGCGTTTCTGCCCCGCGTCGGCATCGCCGACTTCGACGATACCGTCGGCGAGATCGACTTCTCGATCCTGTTTTTCGTCGCGGCCGTGCTCGCGATCGGCGAGGGACTCACGCGGACGAACGTCGCGGCCTCGCTGGCGCGGCAGCTGCTCGGGATCGTCCCAGCCGACGCGTCGTTGGTCGTGGTCCTGTTGATCGTCTTCTCGTTCACCGTGCTCTTGATGTTCGTCGTCAGCGGGCTCGCAGCCGCGAGCGTGGTGACGCCGGTCGTCATCGCGTTCGCGACGGACGCCGGACTGCCGCTGCTCCCGGTGACGCTCGCGGAGGCCGTCGCCCTCTCGATGCCGTTCTTCCCCTATCAGTCCGCGGTGCTCGTGGTCATCCTCGCCTACCAGATCGTCGAGGCCGACGAACTGATTCGGGTCGTCTCCGCGGTCACGATCGCGACGATCCTCGTGTTGATCCCGATCCAACTCGGCGTGCTCGCGGCCGTGGGGTAGTATGGGGCGTTGGGCGCGGAGCAATCCGCTTGGGAGCGTCGGACGCGGATGCGGGATAGTCCGCACGGAGGCGTCGGACGCGGATGCGGTCGCCATCGAAACTCTCCCGTGTTCGGATCCGATTACGTCTCTCCGACGAGTTTTTGTATTCGGTTACGTATCTATGAACAATGCTACACGCCAACGGATCGCTGCTGACTGTCGACGTGGGAGACCGGTCGGCAGAGACGACGAACATCGACGACGAACTGGCGGCGTTCATCGGTGGTCGCGGTGTCTCGACGAAACTCGCACACGACCGCATTCCGTTCGACGCGGATCCGCTCGGTCCGGAGAACCGCGTGTATCTCGCTTCGGGGCCGCTCCAGCAGTCCTCGATGAGCTTCACCGGCCGGATGAACATGACCGGCGTCTCCCCGCTGACGGGCGGGCTGCTCTCCTCGAACGCGGGCGGCTATCTCTCGCGTAACTTCGTCGGCACGGGGCACTCGGTCGTCGAGGTCGCGGGCGAGAGCGACGAACTCCTCGCCGTCCACGTCACCGACGAGGGCGTCGAGTTCGAGGAAGTGCCCGAGCTCGCGGGCGCGACCGTCCCCGAGGTCACGAAGGCGATGAACGAGCGGCACGGCCTCGAAAGCGAGAACCTCGTGTCTATCGGTCCCGCGGGCGAGAACGAGGTCCGCTTCGCTTCGGCGATGACCTACGACGAGCGCGCGTTCGGCCGCGGCGGCCTCGGCGCGATCCTCGGCTCGAAGAACGTCAAGTGTGTCTCCTTCGAGGGCGACTCGCCGCCGGAGCTCGAACTGCCGAACGAGGACGTTCAGATGGACGTCCACCGGCAGGCCGCCACGAGCGACGACATCTTCCGCCGACAGGGGACCACCCACCTCGTGCAGGTCCTCAACGACAACTTCTCGCTGCCGACGAAGTACTTCTCGGAGATGTCCTTCGAGCACGCCGAGAAGATCAACGGCGACCGCGTCGAGGAGAAGAAGTACAAGAAGGCCGCGTGTTCGGTCTGTGCGTTCGCCTGCAAGCTTCCGACCCGCGACGAGGCGTCCGGACTGGAGACCGAGGGACCGGAGTTCGAGACCGTCATGGCCTTCGGTAGCAACTCTATGGTCGATGACATCGTCGACATTATGAAGTCGAACGAGCTCTGCGACGATCTCGGGATGGACACTATCTCCTGCGGCAACACCATCGCCGCCTACCTCGCCAGCGAGGACGAGTTCGGCAACGTCGAGCTGATCCACGAACTCATCGAGAAGATCGCCCACCGCGAGGGCGTCGGCGACAAGCTCGCAGAGGGGATCGACCGGATCCACGGGGACCTCGGCGTCGAGAACTGGACGGTTAAAGGGCTGGACTTCGCCGCCCACGACGGCCGCGTCGTGCACGGTCAGGGCCTCTCCTACGCCGTCGGCAACCGCGGTGCCGACCATATGTACTCGACGATAATGATCCCCGAGTACAACGACGTCATCTCCGCGGAGGGGACGGCCGGCAAGGCCGACTTCCTCATCGACCTAGAGAACCGCAACGCGGTCCGCGACAGCGCTGTCCTCTGTCAGTTCGGCCTCGGTCGCGTCATCGAAGAGGAGGTCTTCGAGGCGCTGTTCGACGAGGACTACGAGGACATTCTGGCAATCGGCGACCGCGTCGTCACCCTCGAACGCCACTTCAACAACCAGCGCGGCCGCGACACCGAAGACGACCGCCTGCCGTACGATCTGCCCGACCTCGAATCCTCGATCCAAGAGTACTACGAGGCCCGCGGCTGGACCGACGACGGCATCGTCCCCGGCGATCGCGTCGCCGACTTCGCGCAGGCCGCAGACGACTGATCGCCTCGCGCTCGTTATTTCAGGCTGTCCCTCGCAGGGCGACGTTATCCCAAAAAAACCGAGTAACCGCCGACAGTCGCGGAGTTCCGCTTACGACTCCCCGGAGTCCTGCGATTTATACCTGTCTCGGAGGTGCTCGGCCCCCTGATCTGACCAGTCGGTCTCGTCAGTCGGGACGTAATCGTACTGTCGCCGGGCGTGTTGTCCCGCCTTGCCGCCCCACCAGACGAAGCCGTCGGACCCGTCCTCCGGCGTCCACGTGACCGTTTCCCAGTCGGGATCGAAGATCAGGTAGCCGCCGGCGAAGATTTCGACTTTGTTCCCCGAGGGTTCGAGGTAGTAGTTGAAGTGCGCTTGGCTGATTCCGTGTCGTGCCGGACCGCCGACGAACTCGATGTCGCGCTCGCGGAGGAGGTCGGCGGCCCGTTCAAGCTCGCCTCGGTACCCGCCGTCCATATAGTACGCGACGTGGTCGATCTTGTCGACGACGTTCGCGTCCGGCGGCGGCGTGATGAACGCGACCTCGTGGACGAGCGGGCTCACGCTCATCCACGCGCCGACCTGGTTGCCGTCGGGATCGAGTCCCTGCTCTCGGAGGTCGAATCCGAGGACCTCCTCGAACCAATCGACACATTCGGGAACGTTGCTCACGTTGAAGTTGACGTGGTCGATCCGGCGCAGCCCGGCACCGCGCTCGGGCTTGCTCGCCGGTTGGTTTTTCAGGCGCGCCGCGTTCTCGTCGGCGACGGTATCGAACGCGCGGTCGACGTCGTACACCAACTCCATATACTCGGGTGTTGCACCCGGATAGTCGAATTGGAGTGCCCGTCCCTGACCGGGGTCGTCGTCCGCTGGAAGCCACTCGGTGTCGTAGCCCGAATCCTCGATGCGCGTCTCGAACTCCTCGAAGTCGTCTTCGTCTTCTAACATCCACGCGACGTGGCCACAGCCCCACGTGTCACCGTCGCGAATGATGAGCGAGTAGTCCTGCCAGTCGCCGAACGCAGCGAGATAATAGGCGTCCGCCTCCTCGTGGCGGACGTACATTCCCATCGTATCTCGGAAATGTTCGAGCGACGCCTCTAGGTCGGGGCAGTACAGTTCTACGTGTGCAAGGGTTGCAATACCCATACAAAAATGATGTACTAATTGGAAATATAATTGTTACTTCGCTGCCGAGATATTGGGAATGATCCCCGAAAATTATGCTCGATTGCTGCCATCGTTTAAGATCGGGCTTCTTAGAAAAATGTATATAAGAGAGATACCAACGATTTCGTATGGCAGAACTTGCCAAACTTGGGCATATAGCGTTCGAGACTCCCGATCTCGAGGAGTCGCTGTGGTTCTTCCGGGACCTGATGGGAATGAAAGTCGTCGAGCGCGACGACGACACGGCGTACCTCTGCGCGCTTCGGGACTACGAGCACCACTCGATGAGCCTCACGGAGGGCGAGCGCGGCGCGATCGATCACATCGGACTTCGCGCGGCGGACCCCGAGTCCGTCGGGGAGTACGCCGAGATCTTCGAGGAGAAGGGCTACGACGTCTGGTGGACCGAAGACGGCCACGAAGCGGGGATCGGCGACTCGATTATGTTCGAGTCCGAATCGGGTCACCGCTTCGAGATCTACTACGAGATGGAGAAGCCGGATATCGACGGGAAACAGCGCTCGAACATCCCGATGCGCCGATACAGCCCGGAGTTCGCAAACCGGGTCTACCCGCAGCGAATCGACCACGCGCACGTCCAAGACGACACGCCTGAGGCGACCTCACAACTCTTCGAGGAGGAGTTCGGAATGGGCCTCAACGAGGTCTTCAAATCGGCCGACGGCACCATCTGGGGCTGGTGGCACGCGACGACGCCGCTCCCGCACGACCTCGCCGTCCACCGTCTCGAAGAGGGCGAAGAGACCGAGTTCCACCACATCGCCTACCACCTCGATCACCTCCAAGACCTCTGGGACGCCGCGGACATCCTCGCGGAGAACAACGTCGAGATCGACGGTGGCCCCGGCAAGCACGCCATCACGAACGCGAACTACCTCTATGTGAAGGACCCCGCCAGCGGCATCCGACTGGAACTGTTCGCCGGACCGGGCTATCTCAACTTCGAGCCCGACTGGGAGACGGTCGTCTGGCAGGAGAACATCGGCTCCGAAGACGACCACCAGTGGTTCGGGACGCAGTACAGTCTCGACGGCGTTCCGTACACGGACAACTGATACTGTCGGCTGTAAGTCTGTGAAGAATTTCGCGACCCCGGGGTCGCGAATAGTTTGAAACAGTTACAGCCGACAGTATGAGTCGGCTGCGGGTTGAATCGAATTTTTTGCTGGGCTACTCCTCGGCGAGACGGGCGTTCACCGTGCCGATCGAGGTGAACTCCACGGACACCACGTCGCCCGGGGCGAGATCGACCGCCGGCGTCAGCGAGCCGCTGAGGACGACGTGTCCGGCCTCGATCTGTTCGTCGAGATCGGCGAGCGTGTTCGCGAGCCACGCGACCGAGCGCGCGGGGTGATCGAGGACCGCCGCGCCGACGCCGGAGGATTCGAGCGTGCCGTTCTTGTAGAGTTTGACGCCTTCCAAGGAGAGGTCCGTGTTCGCGAGACTCATCTGCTCGCCCGCGACGTACAGCGCCGACGAGGCGTTGTCGGCGATCGTGTCTTGGATCCGAATGTCCCAGTCGCGGACGCGGCTGTCGATGACTTCCACGACCGGCAACACGGCGCTGGTCGCGTCCAACACGTCCAAGTACGTCACCGGCGCTTCGAGCGTCTCCTCCATCACGAAGCCGATCTCGGGTTCGATCCGCGGGGCGATCAGGTCCTCGCCGGGGATCTCCCGCCCCTCGACGAACATCGTATCGAGCAGGCGTCCGAAGTCGGGTTCGTCGACCCCCAGTTGTTCCTGAATGCCGTCGCTCGTCAGGCCGATCTTGTGGCCCACGATCTCCGCGCCGTCGTCGAGCCGTCGCTCGATGAAACGGGTCTGGATGTCGTAGGCGTCCTCCATCGTCAGGTCGTGCTCGGCGGTGAGCCGGTCGATGGGGTCCTGCGTTCGCAACGCGTCGTACAGCGATTCGGCCAACTCCTCGCGCGTGTCGTCTTCGACTGCCATAGTCGCCCTACCGCTGGAGGCATCAAATAGGTTGGTGATCCGGGGGGCGGGCCGAAGTCGCCGCCGCGGCGTAGAGGTCCGAAATCGCCGCCGCGGCGTGGATCCCAGACATTTATGCGAGCGCCCATCGGAAACCGGACTATGGACGTCATCCACAGCGCCATTTGGGTATCGGATATCGATCAAACGCTCGAGTTCTACGTCGGCGAACTGGGCCTCGAGAAGACCAACGACTTCGTCGGCGGCGACGACGCCCGAAACGTCTACGTCCGCGGCGAGGGCGAGGCGGAAATCCAGTTCAAGCACAACCCCGAGCACGACCTCGGTGAGCCCGGCAGCCAGCGGTTCGACCACCTCGCGCTCGAAGTCGACGACACCGACGCGCTCGTCGAGCGACTGACCGAGGAGACCGAGAGCGAACTCGTCCGCGGCCCCCTCGACTCGACGGGCGTCAGCGGGCGGATCGCATTCGTTACCGACCCCGACGGCTACGTGATCGAACTGATCGAGCCGCGCGACGATCTCTAAGTCGGCGCTCGCGCTCGAAGCGCAGTTGGAAACCGACTGGAAAAACAACGAAGAACGCGGCGATCAGTCGTCGGAGGCGGCCTCGGCGGCCGCACCCGCGTCTCGCTCCTCTGCGAGTTGGGAGGCGACGTCAGTGATCAGGTCCTCCTGACCGCCGACGACTTCCATCTCGCCCAGTTTGACGAGGATCTCGCGGGGATCGATGTCGTACTTCTTGCCCGCGCGGCGGGTGTGACGGAGGAACGACGAGTACACGCCTGCGTAGCCAAGCATCAGCGAGTCGTTGTCGAGTTTCGGCATCTCGTCGTCGTCGATCATCGGCACGAGGACGTCCTCGGCGGCGTCCATCACGCCGAAGAAGTCGGGGTTGATGTCGTAGCCGGCCTTCTCGAGAACCCCGACGAGCACCTCGATCTGTGCGTTGCCCGACCCGGCACCGAGGCCACGGAGACAGCCGTCGGTCGTCACTGCGCCCTCTTCGAGCGCGGCGAGCGTGTTCCCGATGCCGAGGCCGAGGTTGTTGTGCGCGTGGAAGCCGACGTCGATCGAGAGCTCGTCGACGAGCAGGCTGATGCGGTCGCGGACGTCGTTCGGAAGGAGCGCGCCCGCCGAGTCCATCAGGTAGACGGCGTCGGCACCGTACTCCTCCATCTTTTTCGCCTCTTCGAGGATCCGCTGCGGTTCGGCCATATGCGAGAGCATCAGCAGGCCGTTGGCCTCGAGACCGCGATCTTTGACGTAGCCGAAGTGGTCCTCGGAGATGTCGGCTTCGGTGACGTGCGTCGCGATCCGACAGATGTCGGCACCGCGATCGACCGCCATATCGAGTTCTTCGACCGTGCCGATGCCCGGGAGCAACAGGACCGAAAGTTGGGTATCGGTGAGTTCAGGGACGACGGCGTCCAGGTACTCCTCAGTGTCGGCGGCGGCGAAGCCGTAGTTGATCGAGGAGCCGCCCATTCCGTCGCCGTGGGAGACCTCGACGACGTCCATCTCCGCGGCGTCGAGCGCGGCGGCCACTTCGGCCATCTCCTCGGGCGTGAACTGGTGGTCGACGGCGTGCATCCCGTCGCGGAGCGTCATATCCACCAGTCGAACGTGGTCGTCAGTCATCGCTCACACCTCCGATGGCGTCCGCGTCGGCTGACTGCTGTGCGACCCGTTCGGCTGCGCCGAGTGCTGCGCTTGTCATAATGTCGAGATTACCCGCGTAGGGCGGGAGATACTGACCTTCACCCTCTACTTCCAGCATCGTCGTGAGGATGATCGAATCGCCGAGGTCGAAGGCGACGTCGTCTTGATCCTTGACGGTCGGTTCGAGCGTGACCTCATACCCTGGGACGTACTCTTGGACTTCCGATTCGATCCGCGAAACGGAGTCGCGGATCTCGTCCACGTCTGAGTCCTCGTCGATCCTCGTGTAGACCGTGTTCCGCATCATAATCGGCGGCTCAGCGGGGTTGAGGGTGATGATCGCCTTGCCGCGATCTGCCCCACCGACTTCTTCGAGGCCCGCTGCGGTCGTCTGGGTGAACTTGTCGATGTTCCCGCGCGTCCCCGGACCGGCGCTCTCCGAGGAGATGTGTGAGACCATTTCTGCGTATTCGACGTCGGCCACGCGGTCGACCGCGTGAACGATGGGGATGGTCGCCTGCCCGCCGCAGGTGACCATATTGATGTTCTCGTGGCCGCTCGCGACGACCTCGTCGGCGTTGACGACCGGAACGGTGTAGGGGCCGATCGCCGCCGGCGTGAGGTCGACGGCGAACAGATCTAGGTCCTTGTACACCGGGGCGTGCTGTTCGTGGATGCCCGCGCTGGTCGCCTCGAAGACGAGGTCGAACTCGTCGGCGTGTTCTTTGACGCTGTCGATACCGTCGGTGCCGACGTCGACGCCCTCGTCGACGGCCGCCTGCAGGCCCTCCGACTCCTCGACCGGGAAGATGCCGATCATCCGCTGGAGTTCGATCTCCTCCCCGCGGTCGAGTATCTTGTACATCAGGTCGGTTCCGATGTTACCCGGACCGACGATCGCCGCATCTAACGACATACATCGATATAAGAATCTATCGTACAAATAACTTCGCTTGCGTCGCGTCTGACCCCGCCGTAGCCGCCCCGTTTCGGGGTTTTCGTGTCGAAAACCGCCCGGTCGAGGAGCCGTACTTCGGACGGCTTAGAACAGGTACTCTCTCGGCTCGCGCTGGACCGACGTCCACGTGGTCTCGGTGAACTCGTCGATGATCCACTTGCCGTTGTACCGACCCAGCCCGGACTCCTTCACGCCCCCGAACGGCACGTGAGGTTCGACGTTGACGGGCTGGTCGTTGACGTGCATCATCCCGACGTCGATCCGGTCTGCGACGTCGCGAGCGCGTCCGCGGTCCGCGGAGTGGACGGAGCCTGCGAGGCCGTACTCGGTAGCGTTGGCGAGTTCGACCGCCTCGTCGTCGTCGCTGAAGGGAATGATCGGCGCGACCGGACCGAAGTGCTCGTTGCACGCGGCGGCCATATCGTTGGTTACGTCGGTGATGACCGTCGGTTCGACGAACAGGCCCTCGGACTCCCCGCCGGTGAGGACGGTCCCGCCCGCCTCGACGGTCTGCTCGATGTACTCCATCATCTCGTCGCGCTGGTCCTCGTTGATGATCGGGCCGATCACGACCTCGTCGTCGGTGGGGTCGCCGATATTCAACTCGGCGGCGCGCTCGGCGAGCCGTTCGGCGTACTCGTCGTAGACCGACTCGTGGACGAGGTGACGGTTGATCGAGATACACACTTGGCCCTGATTCCAGAAGGAGCCGAACGTCCCGGCAGCGACCGCCTGATCGAGATCGGCGTCCTCCAGCACGACGTGTGGGTTGTTACCGCCGAGTTCGAGCGCGGGGAACGCGAAGTGCTCGATGGCGTTCTCGCCGACGAGCCGGCCGGCCCCAGTCGATCCGGTGAAGGCGACGACATCGCAGTCGGGATGTGCCGCGGTCCGGTCGCCAGCGACGGAGCCCCTCCCGGTGACGACGTTGAGCACGCCGTCGGGGAGTCCGGCCTTCTCGAAGATTCGGGCGAGCAGCAGGCCGCCCGAGATCGACGACTCCTGTGCGGGCTTGAGGACGACGCTGTTGCCGAGCGCGATCGCGGGCGCGACCGCGCGGATCGACAGCTTCAGCGGGACGTTCCACGGGGAGATCACGCCGACGACGCCGACGGGATCTTTCTTGATGATGTTCTCCTTGCCGGGGATCTTCGATTGGTTGTGCCCGCCCGAGGCGCGGAACGCGAAGGAAGCGGCATCGTGGACGAACGTCACGGTTCCGCCGTGTTCGATGTCCTGTCGCGGCTTCGTCGCGCCGGTCTCGACAGCGAGAATCTCTCTGATTTCGTCCTCGTACTCGTCGATGAGTGTCGCCGCACGGCGGACGACGGCCGCGCGCTTGTCCGGTGTCGTCTCCGCCCACTCCGTCTGTGCGCGCGTCGCAGCCTCGAACGCGCTGTCGACGTCCTCGACCGTCGCCGCGGGGACCGAGGTGATCGATTCCTGCGTCGCCGGATTCCGAACGTCGATGGCGTCTCTGTCTCCTGGCGAGATCCACTCGCCGTCGATGTAGAGCCCGTTCCAAGGCGCATCGATCGAGATCTCTTGGCCGTGTGCTGCTTCGGTCATACACACGAGTAGACGGACTGTACGTGTAAAATGATGTCGACCCCGGAAATCGGCTGCAGATAAATATCGAACGTATTCGGGTAACTGGTTCCAGTTACCTCTCGCGATGCGGTACCGCTCCGCCGAATCCGTCTGTCGAAAGTATAATGAGCACACCAGCGAACGTAGCGAGTGTATGCCACTCAGCTCAGCGGAGATCGACGACCTCGCGACGAAGCTCTATGACGCCTACGATCGGAAGGAGCCGATCGCCCCACTGACCGACGACGTCGAATTCTCGACGGAAGACGCCTACCGGATCCAGTTCGAGGTGTTCGACCGTCTCAGTGCGGGCGGTCGTGAAGATGTGGTCGGCCACAAACTCGGGCTCGTCAGCGAGGCCAAGCAGGAACAGCTCGGCATTCCGGAGCCGATCTTCGGCTACGTCGCCCACGAGACCGTACTGGAGAACGAGCCCGTTCCGACAGACGAGATGATCGCGCCCCGAATCGAGGCCGAGATCGGCTTCATCCTCGACGAGGACCTCACCGCCCCCGTCTCCGTGACCGACGTCCTCACGGCGACGCGCGCGGTCGTTCCCGTCGTCGAGATCCTCGAGAGTCGCTTCCAGGGCTGGGCGATCCCCTCCGCGCAGGACGTCATCGCCGACCTCACGTCCGCCGGGAAGGTCATCGTCGGCGAGCAGTACCGCGACGTCACCGACGTCGACCTGAAGATGGAGAGCGTCGCCGTCTCCGTCAACGGCGAACTCGAATCGACGGGCGTCGGCGGCGACATTATGGGCAACCCCGCCCGTCCCGTCGCGTGGCTCGCCGAACGCCTCGACGACGTCGACGACGGCCTCCGCGAGGGCGAACTCGTGATGAGCGGCGGCATCACCGCGGCCATCGACATCGAACCCGGCGACGTGTACACCATCGAGTTCGCCAACCTCGGCACGATGGAAGTCCGCGCCGAATAACGCTGCGACACGGGCGTTTTCAGCGTCAAAATATTTTGTTTGAATAGAGAAGTCGCGCATTTGGCCCTCTACCACCCGATTACGGCAGTACTACCGGTTTTTATAACATATGTACGCCTGTTTTTCATCGAAGTAGCGACGGACGCAGCGGTGCTCAGACGACCGTTGAATTCAGCGATTGAAAACGTCCTGATCATAGGGACTATCGTACGTCCTCATTGCATCCTCGCCATCCCGTCCGGCGAGGATCGATGAACAGGTACGATACTCCCTATCAGTCGATCAGGTCGTAGAGGTTCCCGGCGAACACGTCGGCTTTGGTCTCGTCGTCGGCGTTCATTCGATCGACGGCGTCGATGGTGTAGTCGATCGTCTGCCGGCCGCGCTCGGGGCTGAACGGATAGTCGGTGCCGAAGATGACGTTGCCCTCGTTGAAGAAGGAGGCCGCACAGTCGATCGCCGGGGTCGATCCCGAGACGGCCGTGTCGGCGTTGAACTTCTTGAAGTACTCCTCGGCCGGTTGGGAGAGTTCGGCGGCGTGCTCGTGGTAGCCTTGGTAGTTCTCCGGATACGACATCCGCTGTTCGTAGAACATCTCGATGCGACGTCCGTAGAAGGGAACCATCCCGCCGCCGTGGTGAGAGACGATTTCGAGGTCGGGGTACTCCTCCATCACGCCGCCGAACACGAGTCGAGAGAGCGCGAGCGTCGTGTCGAACGGCCAGCCAAAGAGGCGATGTTCCATATACTCGGAGGCCCAGTCGTACCACTCCCAGAGCTGCGGGTGCATCCACAGCGGCGTGTCGGTCGCCTCGGCGCGCTCGAAGAGCGGCCAGAACTGGTCGTCGTCGAGCGGGCGGCCGTCGATGTTCGAGAATATCTGCACGCCTGCCATATCCAAGTCGTCGACGCAGCGATCGAACTCCGCGAGGAACTCCCCGCTCACTTTCGGGATCGTGCCGACCGGGATGAACTCGTCGGGGTGTTCGTCGGCCAACCGTCGGATTTCGTCGTTGGCCAATCTGGTGATGTCGAGCGCGAGATCGTGGTCCATCCCTTGGAACATCGTCGGCAACGCGAGGGTGATGATCTGTTTGTCGACGCCGTAGTCGGCCATATCCTGCTTTCGCTGTTCGTGATCCCAGAGGAACTCCGGTCGACCCGAGAGGCCTTGGAAGCCGAACTTGTCCGTGAGGTCCTCGAAGAACCGCTCTGTCAAGACGTGCGTGTAGCCGTCGACGATTTCCGGCATATGTCAGTAGTACGCGAGAGCGAGGTGATAATAGTTCTCACTGGCGCACGCGTCCCCCGCCCGCCCGAAGCGGCAGGGATCACTGGCGGGCGTACTTGATGTCCAATGCGAGCTCGTGAGCCGTGCTCTCGACCTCGGCGGTGATGTCGTCGTCGAACCCGGCGTTGCCCAGGCGTTTCGTCGGGGCGGAGATGCTGATCGCGCCGAGGACTTCGCCTCCGAGGTTGACGGGCGCGCCGATACAGGTCAGCCCCTCCGTCCGCTCCTCGTCGTCGGTCGCGTAGCCGCGCTCGCGGATCTCCTCGAGTTCCGCGAACAGTTCCTCGCGGTCGGTGATCGTGTTCTCGGTCGCTTTCGGCAGCCCCCACTCGTCGATGATAGCTTCGACGCGCTCCCGCGGAAGCGACGCGAGAATCGCCTTCCCGATCCCGATGTTGTGCAGCTGGAGTCGATAGCCCACGTGAGTATCGAGGTTGACCGCGTAATTGCCACGGGATTGGTAGAGATACACCGCGCGGCCGCCCTCTTCCGTCGCGAGGTTCGCGAGCATACCGGTGTCACTCGCCAGTTGGTCGATTTTCGATCGCCCGTACTGGTACAGCGGCGACCGACTCCGCACGTGCCCGCCGAGTGAGAGGAACTTCAGACTGAGCGCGTACTCGTCGCCGTTCTTCTCGACGTACCCGTGTTCTCTGAGCGTGCTGAGGTGGTTGTGTATCCCACTTTTGCTCATCTCCAAGCGCTCTTCCAGTTCCGTGAGCCGAAACCCCTCGTCGGTATCGAGCGTTTCGATCAGCGCCAGCGTCTTTTCGCTCGTTCGAACGGGGTGGTTCGCCTTCTTCGTCATAGTCCCAACTGAACCCACGGCTACTTACATTTTCTGTGTGAAAACGCACTATATAGAAGAGCGCATTTATAAATAAACAGATTATCGTTTTCTATTCCCACGTACTACTTTAAATAGACGAGTTTAAACTGCATTTTTTACGTGTTTTGAGCCTATGTTACTTTTCAAAGAACTATATATAAGTTTAAACAGTTGGCTGCGAAAGTCCCCCTCCGAAACGTCGCGCCGGGATCGAAGCCCGGACAGTAGGGTTAAATTTGTCCCGAGAGAACGTACGGATATGTCTGATGCGAATCCTTTCGAGAGTCTGCAGGAGCAAGTCGACGACGCGGGAGTCTATCTCGATATCAGCGACGACGTATTGGAGCGCCTCAAGCACCCCGAGCGCGTTCTCGAAGTGAATCTCTCTGTCGAACTCGACGACGGGACGCTGAGCCAGTTCAAAGGCTTTCGATCGCAGTTCAACGGCGATCGCGGCCCCTACAAGGGCGGGATACGGTACCACCCGAACGTCTCTCGCGACGAGGTGAAGGCACTCTCCGGATGGATGGCGTACAAGTGTGCCATCGTCGACGTCCCGTTCGGCGGCGGAAAAGGTGGCATCATCGTCGATCCGGACGAGTACTCCGAAGCCGAACTGGAACGGCTGACGCGATCGTACACGACGGAACTCCGACCACTCGTCGGGCCCGACCGCGACGTCCCCGCACCCGACGTGAACACGGGCCAACGGGAGATGAACTGGTTCAAAGACACCTACGAGACGCTCGAACGAACGACGGCTCCGGGCGTCATCACGGGGAAGGCGATCTCGTCGGGCGGGAGCGAGGGTCGAGTCGAGGCGACTGGTCGCTCGACGATGCTCGCCGCCCGCGAGGTTTTCGAGTATCTGGATCGGGATGTCACCGATGCGACGGTCGCAGTCCAAGGGTACGGCAACGCGGGGTCGGTCGCGGCAAAGCTAATCGAAGATCTCGGCGCGACCGTCGTCGCGGTCTCGGACTCCGCTGGAGGGATCTACGATGCCGACGGCCTCGACACTCGCGCGGTGAAATCACACAAGATCGAAACGGGCACCGTCACGGGTTATGAGGACACCGAGGGCATAACGAACGAGGAACTCCTCACGCTCGACGTCGACCTGCTCGTTCCGGCCGCACTCGAGAACGCGATCGACGGCGACCTCGCAAAAGACGTCTCCGCGGAGGTCATTGTCGAGGCCGCGAACGGTCCGTTGACCCCGCGGGCGGACGACGTACTCACCGAACGTGGAATACACGTCGTGCCGGACATCCTCGCGAACGCCGGCGGCGTCACCGTTTCGTACTTCGAGTGGGTGCAGAACCGACAGCGCTTCGCTTGGACGGAAAAACGCGTCAACGACGAACTCGAATCGGTGATCACGACCGCGTTCGACGAACTCGTCGAGGCGTTCGAGTCGAAAGCGCTGCCGAACTTCCGAACCGCCGCGTACGTCGTTGCGACCCGTCGGATCGCCGAGTCGTACACCGAAGGCGGCAACTGGCCGTAACCGCTCGCGGCACTCTCCGCGATCGACTGCGCTACCGACCGGGACGATTGGACTGGCCGGAGAGACCGAGCCGGCCCGAGCGACCGGACCGGCCGGGACGACCGAACCGACCGGGGCAATCGGACCGACCTGAGCGTCTGGACCAGCCGGATCGACCCGAGCGATTCAAGTTGGTCCCGAGCGCGGATGCATACAATGCGTCAGGACCACCTCATCTCCGCGACCCAGCTGTCGCGGGCCGACATCGAGGCGGTGCTCGACCGCGCGGCGGAGATCGACGCCGACCCGAGCGCGTGGCAGGGAAGTCACGAAGGCACGATTCTCGGCCTCTGCTTCTTCGAGCCGAGCACCCGCACGCGGATGAGCTTCGACACCGCGATGAAACGACTCGGCGGCCGCACGATCGATATGGGATCGGTGGAGTCGTCGTCGGTGAAGAAGGGAGAAACGCTGGCCGATACGGTGCGCGTTCTCGAAGGCTACGCCGACGCGCTCGTCCTCCGACACCCCTCGGAGGGCTCGGCGAAGATGGCGACGGAGTTCGTCGACGTCCCGCTCGTCAACGCGGGCGACGGCGCGGGACAACACCCCACGCAGACGCTCTTGGACCTCTACACGATGCGGCAGAACGTGGGCCTCGACGACGTCACCGTCGGAATTATGGGCGACCTCAAGTACGGGCGGACGGTTCACTCGCTCGCGTCGGCGCTGACGAACTTCGACACCCGCCAGCACTTCATCAGCCCCGAGAGTCTCCGGCTCCCCCGGAGCGTTCGCTACGACCTCCACGAGTCGGGCGCGCAGGTGCGCGAACACACCGGCCTCGACGAGGTGCTCGGCGAGTTGGACATCCTGTACGTCACGCGCATCCAGCGCGAGCGCTTCCCCGACGAGAACGAGTACCTGAAAGTCGCCGGCGAGTACCAGATCAGCGCCGACGACCTCGCGACGGCGAAAGACTCCCTGACGGTGATGCACCCGCTGCCGCGCGTCGACGAGATCGCCCCGGACGTCGACGACACCGACCACGCGAAGTACTTCCAGCAGGCGCACAACGGCGTGCCCGTCCGAATGGCGCTCTTGGATATGTTGCTGTCCGAGGAGGGAGGCCAATGACTGACACCGACAGAGAGCTCCGCGTCTCGAAGATCCGCAACGGCACCGTCATCGATCACCTCGCCGCCGGTCAGGCACTGAACGTCCTCGCACTGCTCGGCATCGACGGCTCCGGCGGCGAGAGCGTCTCCGTCGGGATGAACGTTCCCTCCGACAAACTCGCGAAGAAGGACATCGTGAAGGTCGAAGACCGGGAGCTGAGCCAATCGGAGGTCGACGTGCTCTCGGTGATCTCACCGGAGGCGACGATCAACATCGTCCGCGAGTACGACGTCATCGAGAAAAAGCGAATCGACCGACCCGAGTTCGTCGACGACGTCCTCTCGTGTCCGAACCGAAACTGCATCACCAACGCCGAAGAGCCGATCAGAACTCGATTCAACGTGCTCGACGACGGCCTCCGCTGTGATTACTGCGGCGAGATCGTCCGCGAGAGCGAGGTCGCCTCGCATCTGGACGTCGCCTGATCGACACGGTCCCGGTCGATCGCGACCCGATCGCTCCCGGTAGGCACGTCGAAAAGAGGGAAACCACTTTGTACCGAGAGGGAGTATCTCCGCGTATGTCCGGAAAAGCCAAGTTCATCCTGGTACTGTCGCTCATCGCCCTCGTCTACTTCGTCGTCTCCGGCGGCAAGGACCCCGTCGAAGTCGAAGTCGAAGACGAGTAATCGATCCGTAACTGCCCTCGTTCTTTAGGCAGCCACCCCCGAGCAGCGGGTGTCGCCCGATCGCAGACCGGAGCGAACGACTGATAATGACGGTTGTAGTCTCTCACCGGTGCTCGTCGGCACCGGGGGGTGGCGAGTACCGGTAAAAAGTTACAACCGTCATTATGATACCGTTCGGGCCGAAATCGCGGGTATGTACGGTGTCGTCACGCGCAACGCCGAGGAGGTCGAGTGGCCGGAGTTCGACGTCGGCTTCTATGAGGTCAAGGACGTGACCGGACGGGCCGCAGAGCCCCTCTCGAACGCAGTGAATATGATCTCGTGCTTCGGTGACAACGCGGGTGTAAACGCCGATTCCGATCTCGCCGCCGTCGACGCCGAGGGAACCCCTGCGACCCGCGAGCAGCCGTATTTCGACTGGTCACACGTCTGCCCGACGCACGAGCGATATCGCGAGGGCCTGCTCGAAATCGTCGCTGACAGCGCCGACGCGAACGACGACGTCCGCCTCGACGACATCGGCTTCCCGCGCGAGGAGTACTGCCGGTGTGATCGCTGCGAGGAGCGCTTCGCCGAGAGCGAGTACGACGACCGGTTCGCGTGGCGCGCCGCCGAGATCACCGACTTCGTCGCCAGCGCGGCCGAGCGAATTCCCGGACGGACGTATCTGACGCTGTATCCCGACCCGTACCCCGGCCACCTCTACCGCCGGGCCGGCATCGACGTCGAGGCGCTCGCCGAGTACGTCGACGAGTTCGTCGTACCCCTGTACGACACCGAGTACGCGACGACCTACTGGGTGGAAACGATCGCCAAGGGGTTCGAGAGTCTCCTTGACCCGTTCGATGCGTCATTCTCCGTCGAACTGTACGCCGTCGACGTCGACGTCGACGACCTCATCGGCGTGACCGACGTCGCCGAGACGTACGGTGACAACGTTTATTTCGGATACGATGCCTCGAACGCGGCCGCAGCGGTCCGGCGGAAAGGAGCGGACGAACGGTCGGGCGTCACCCACCGACCGGAGAACTGAGACTCGCGTGCCACTGAACGAACTCTCGACGATCTCTCAGAGCGCGCCTGCGAGAAACGCCACGACGACGATCCCGCCGGCGAACACGAGCGCTGCGAAGACGAACAGCCCGGCCATCAGTCGGCGCTGCTTCGGCGTCGGCTCTGCCATATCGATCGATACGATTCGAGTCCACAAATAGCCGCTGGCGACGAATTTCGCTAGTCTAAATAATTGCGCTCTACCCTCGGTTTCCACCAATCACTCGTTCTCTCGAAGCGCCGCGAACGCCTCTCCCGCCAAGCCGGGTCGCCTCGGCACGCGAATCGTACCGTCCTCGATCGGTGCGGGATCGGGAGCGAGATCCGCGGAAAGCATCGATCCGGTCGCCAGCCCGCAGGCTCCGACATCCGGGAGCGCGGCCGCGACGTGGACCGCACCGACACGGGCGACGACGGCGTCGATCGTCGTCGTCACGACGGCGTCGACACCGCGCTCCGACGCCCGACGCGCAAGGTCCAGCGTTCGTCGCGGCCCGCCGAGCACCATCGGCTTGCAGACGAGGACGTCGGCCGCCTCGGCGGTGAGGACGCGTTCGGGACCTTCTACCGCCAGAGACTCGTCGAGCGCGATACCGACGTCCCGGCCGCGGAGCGCGGCGTGCCCGCTGAGATCGTCGGCCGCGAGGGGCTGTTCGACGTACGCGAAGTCCAACTCGGCGGCGACGTCGAGCAGGCGTTCGGCGGTCTGACTGTCCCACGCCCCGTTCGCGTCCGCGCGGAGTTCCACCTCGTCTCCGGCGGCCTCCCGAGCGGCGTGCATTCGAGTGACATCGGACTCCGGATCGCGCGCTCCGACCTTCACTTTCACGGCACGGTAGCCGTCTTCGACGGCCTCGAGAGTTGCTCGCGCCGTCGCTTCGGGGGGCCCGTCGCCGACGGTCGCGTTGACCGGGACGGTATCCGCCGGCGACCCATCCGCCAAGAACGTCGCCAGCGATTCACCGGCGGTCCGCGCCTCGGCGTCCGTGATCGCGAGTTCGAGGCCGTGACGGGCGGCCGGCGCGGTCGCGAATCCGGCAAGGTCGGTCTGTTCGCCGTTCGACCAGCCCGCGAGCGCCGCTTCGCACGCGTCGAGCGACTCGGTCCACCCCGGGAGGGGCGTTGCCTCGCCGAGTCCGACACGACCGTCACGCTCGATGCGAACGAGAAAGCCCTCGCGGCGCTCGATCCTCCCTCGGGAGGTCGATAGCGGCGTAGCCAGATCGAGTGAGAACGGTTCGTACTGCATCACAACGGGAGCGAGGTGAACGAGAGACCCACGGCGAACAGGGCCGCGTAGGCGGCGAGCAGGCGACCCATCCGTTCGAGCGTCGGGTTCAGCACGTCGCCGGCCGTCTCTTGGAGCATTGTCCGGGTGATCTCGACCGCGTACGGAAGTGTGAGGTACGGCAGCGCGACCGCAACGGTGTAGTCGGGTTGCTGAAGGAACCACGCCGGTACGGCGTACGCCAGCACCAGCATCGCGACGAACTCCGCGCGGGCGGCACCGTAGCCGAACCGGACCGCGAGCGTCCGCTTGCCAGTCGTCGCGTCCTCCTCCTTATCGCGAACGTTGTTGACGACGAGGATGTCCGTCGAGAGCGCGGCGATCGGGAGCGCCGCGATCAGCGCGACCGCCGGGAGCGTCCCGTCCGGGATCCCGAGCGCGAGCGGATCCGCCAGCACCGCTGCGGCCTGTACGTAGTACGTCCCCGCCACGGCGACGAGTCCGAAGAAAATGAACACGAACAGGTCGCCGAGGCCGTGGTAGCCGAGGGGGTACGGACCGCCGGTGTAGGCGATCCCCGACGCCACGGAGAGCAAGCCGATTACGACGATCGGCGCGCCGCCGACGTAGACGAGGTATGTGCCCAGAAGGATCGCCGCCGCAAACGTGAGGTACATCGCGCGCTTGACCGTCTCCGGATCGATGAGCCCACCGGCGGTGACACGGGTGAAGCCCTCACGATTCTCCGTGTCCGCGCCCTGCACGTGGTCGTAGTAGTCGTTGGCGAAGTTGGTGCCGATCTGGATGAGTCCGGCACCGACGAGCGCCGCGAGCGCGGGCAACGCGGCGAACACGCCGTCGTGGACCGCTAGGCCGGTGCCGACGATCACCGGCGATGCGGCCGCCGGGAGCGTCTGCGGGCGAGCGGCCATCACCCACGCCTGTCGTTTCGTGACCTCCTGCGTACTCATTGCGTCCACTTCCGAACGGTGGGAGCGTCAAACTTGCCATCCACCTTTTTCCGCTTCGGGTGCGCTAAGCGCACCCTCAGCGCAAAAACCTGGAGGGAAAAAGGCCGCCGAACTCGCGGCCTGCGGCCGCTCGTCGGCGGTGATCCGCTCAGTACAGGGAATTCAGAGATCACTCAATACAGGGGAGTCAGGGACCGAACCCAAGTAACCCGAGAACGATAAGCGTGAGACCGCCCAAAATCGCAAAAAACGCCGCCATAGCGGCGTATGCGCGTTGCTCTTGTTTCGCCTGTTCTGGATCCGACTCCCACTGGTTGGCACTTGGATAGTTACGGACTGATAGCGGACGGGCCAGTGCATATCCCCCGGCGAGTACGCACAAGACGCCTATCGCTTCAGTGAGTACCATACTTGCCCGTGTGGTCCCAACCGAGGCAGCGCATACCAATCTTTCCAACGCTCGTATCCCACCCGAGACGCACTCGCGGCCTTTCAGCTGTTACATCGATACTGAATCGAAATTACCTGCGCGTGAACCACGTTCTGACGCCGGCCGGCAGAGTATGATGACAGTACTCTTTCGAGAGGGCGGTTGGGGGCGACCGCCCCTGTGATCGCACAATCGAACGAACCTCACACGCCATTTTTCGGACATAGCCGGCTAACAAAGACCCTCGAAACGAACGGTTCTGTATGCCGACTCACGTGTTGGTGCCGTACAACGGCACCCCACTGTCGAAGGACGCACTCCGTTACGCTTGCTCGGAGTTCGGGTCTGCCACGATTACGACGTTGTTCGTCGTTGACAAGGCCTCAGACGACACCGCCGCGAGAGGCTGGGGTGACCACCCCGGATTGTGGGATGAGTGGCTCGAAGAGCGAAAATCACACGCCCAAGAGCTGTTTGCGGAGGCCGAAGCCATCGCCGAAGAGTACGATATCACCCTCCAAACGGGCGTCGCGGTCGGCCCCGTTGCGCCGCTGATCATCGAAGCCGCCGAGGAATACGGTGCCGACCTGATCGTCGTCGGCGTGCACGGGCAGTCACGCTTGGAGGAGTTGCTGCTCGGCGACGTCGCGCGGCGGCTGGTCCGTAGCTCACCGATCCCGGTGACGACGATTCGGGAATCGGCCGCGTAAGAAATCAGTCGTTGAAACGTGTCGCCGCGCGGAGCGCGGCGTTCACCGCGAGGCTCGCAGAGCGAGCCGAGCGGCCTTTTTCCCTCCAGGTTTTTGCGCTGAGGGTGCGCTTTGCGCACCCAAAGCGGAAAAAGGTGGATTAGTAGTGCCAGGGGAACTGGGAGAACTCTGGATCGCGCTTCTCTAAGAACGCGTCGCGGCCTTCTTGGGCTTCCTCCGTCATATACGCGAGTCGCGTCGCCTCGCCCGAGAACACCTGCTGGCCGACGAGGCCGTCGTCGGTCATATTGAACGCGTATTTCAACATTCGTATCGCGGTGGGCGATTTATCGGTGATCTCGTCGGCCCATTCGAGCGCGACGTCTTCGAGGTCGGTGTGAGTGATCGCTTCGTTCGCCATTCCCATCTCGACCGCCTCTTCCGCGGAATACGTCTTTCCGCGGAAAAAGACTTCTCGGGCCTTCTTCTGGCCGATCTGCTTGGCGAGATACGCCGAGCCAAAGCCCCCGTCGAACGACGCCACGTCGGGGTCGGTCTGGAGGAACTTCGCGTGCTCTTCGGAGGCGAGCGTCAGATCGCAGACGACGTGCAGCGAGTGACCGCCGCCGACGGCCCAGCCCGGGACGACCGCGATTACCGGCTTCGGCATAAACCGGATGAGGCGCTGTACTTCCAGAATGTGCAGCCGACCGGCCTTGGCTTCGCGCACGAGCGGGTCGTCGGCCTCGTCCGCCTCGTCGTCAGCGCGGTACTCGTATCCCGAATCACCGCGGACCGACTGATCGCCGCCGGAACAGAACGCCCAGCCGTCGTCCTTCGGCGAGGGGCCGTTCCCCGTCAGGAGCACGCAGCCGATGTCGGCCCGCTTGCGGGCGTCTTCGAGCGCGGCGTACAGTTCGTCGACGGTTCCGGGGCGGAACGCGTTCCGCTTCTCCGGGCGGTCGAAGGCGATTCGCACCGCTGGTACGTCGGTCGCGCGGTGATACGTGACGTCGTCGAAGGCGTCCGCGCCGTCGACCTGCTCCCAGCGCGTCGAGTCGAAGAGTTCCGAGACCATACCGGATGGGTGCCCGGAATCCGCAAAAAGATTCGTTTCGGCGTCGACAGCTGTGATTCAGGTCGTCTCTTCGAGGACCCGCTCGACGGCCTCCTCGCGGAGGCGCGATCGTACCTCGTGATTCGCTTCGGCGTCGGTCTGCACCTCGATGACGTGCGATCCGTCGCTCGTCGTCGCCTCGGCGTAGGCGTCGCGGAAGGCGTCCTCGTCTCCGCCCGCGATGCGTGCGAACGAGAGGTCGTACAGCTCCTCGGTGGCACTGAAATCGAGGCCGTGCGGGGTGACGAACTGCGAGGTGAACGGCGGATCGTACGCCTCGATCGGGAGCATATGGAAGATCCCACCGCCGTCGTTATTGACGAGTACGACCGTCGCCTCGACGTCGCAGCGACCCAGTGCAAGCAGTCCGTTCATATCGTGATAGTACGCCAGATCCCCCGTCACGAGCGTCAGGCCGTCCGTCGTCGCCGACCCAGCACCGAGCGCTGTCGAGACAATGCCGTCGATACCGGACGCCCCGCGGTTCCCCAGCGCGGTGAGCGAGGCCGTCGTCGACGCGCCGAACCGATCGAGATCTCGAACCGGCATCGAGTTCGAGACGAACAGCGTCGAGGGATCGGGGGCGAGGTCGACGACATCGGCGAGCAATCGGCCCTCGCAGAAGGATTCGCTTTCCTCGACTACCGCTTGGTGGGCCTCGTCCGCAGTGGTCCAGCGCTCGCGCCACGACTGGCTGCCCGGATCAGCGAGGAGTCGAGAGAGACGCCCCAGCAGGCGGGACGGATCGGCGACAGCGAGGTCGGTCGCCGTGAATTCCGCCTCGCGCCACTCGGCAGCCGGATCGACGACGTACTGCCGCGCGTCGACGGCAGCGAGGTACTTGCGGAGGGGTTTCGACGTCGGCGACGCCCCCACGCGAACGACGACGTCCGGGTCCGGCCACGCCTCGCGGACGCGCTCGCCGAGGAAGCCATCGTACGCGCTGATTACAGGCGTCGTGCGGACGAGCCCCCCGTATCGGACGCCCGAGAGCGGATCCGCGAGCACGGGGAAGCCGCTGGCGTGTGCGAAGGCGGCGACGGCTTCGGGATCGACGCCCGGGGCGTCGTTCGGCCCCACGACGAGCAGGCCGCGTGGTTCGGAGAGGTCGCCGGCGAGCGACCGAAGCGCGTCGTCGTCGAGTTCCGGCGCACCGGCGGTAGTGTCGACAAAGGGGCTATCGCCACCGTCTCGACCATCGCTGGCGATCGCCGGAAGATCCGCCGGAACGTCGCCCTCGACGGGTGTCGGCTCCAGCGGCTTCCGGAACGGGAAGTTCAGATGCACTGGTCCTGCGTGCGTGCCCGTCGCCTTCGCGAGCGCTCGGGCGGCCGTCGTCCGGAGCGACCGGAGTTTTCGCGGCGTCGCCTCCGGTTCGGCAACGTCGCGATACCAACGCACGGCGTCGCCGTAGAGCTTCTCCTGATCGATCGTCTGGTTCGCCCCCGAATCTCTGATCTCTGGGGGACGATCGGCCGTCAACAGGAGCAGCGGCACCCGTGATTGCGCGGCCTCAATAACAGCTGGATGGTAGTTCGCGGCCGCCGTTCCCGACGTGCAGACGAGGGGTGTCACCTCGCCGGTCCGCTTGGCCCGACCGAGCGCAAAGTACGCCGACGAGCGCTCGTCAAGGTGTGAAAACACGTGGACATCGTCGTGGCGGTCGAAGGCGACCGTCAGCGGCGTCGACCGACTCCCCGGCGAGATGCAGACTGCGTCGACGCCGGCGGCGACGAGTTCGTCGACGAACGCGCGCGCCCAGAGCGTGTTGCGGTTCGGGTCGTCAGAGGGGGGTTTGCCAGTCATTCCTCGCCCCGTTCGAGTTCGTCGAGGATCGGTCGATACTTCAACTGTACCTCGTCCCACTCGCGGTCGGGGTCCGAGTCGGCGACGATACCGACGCCCGCAAAGAGGGTCGCAGTGTCACCGCGGGCGACCGCAGAGCGGAGCGCGACGGCGAACGTTCCGTAGCCCGCCGCGTCGATCCAGCCGACGGGCGCGGCGTACCACCCGCGGTCGAACGGTTCCGTTTCGCGAATCGTTTCCAGTGCCTTCTCCGGCGGCAGGCCGCCGACCGCGGGCGTCGGGTGCAGCGCCTCGACGAGCGACAGGACGTGTTCGTCGCTGTCGAGCGTCGCCGTGATCGGGGTCCAGAGGTGCTGAACCGTCGCGAGCCGCTTGATTCGGCGGGAACCGGCGCTGACAGTCCCGGCGAACGGCGAAAGCTGTGCCTCGATCGTTTCGGCCACGAGTTCGTGCTCGTGGGCGTTCTTCTCGTCGCGTGCGAGCTCTTGTGCCAGCCACTCGTCCTCCGCCGGCGTCTCCCCGCGTCCGGTCGTTCCGGCGAGCGCGTCGGTCTCGACGGTCCGCCCCCGGAGCGAGACTAACCGTTCCGGCGTCGCGCCGAAGAAGGATGACTGTGGCCGCGACGCCGCCGGGTCGGGCTCGACGAGGAAGCGATAACACTCCGGATACGTCCGGCCCAGCCGGGAGAGGACATCCGGCAGCGAGAGTTCGCCCGCGAGGTCGACGTCGAGCGCCTGCGCGAGTACGACTTTCTGCAGATCACCGGATCGAATCCGTGAGACGGCGGCGTCGACACCGGTCGCCCAATCTTCGCGAGCGGTGGTTCGACGCCGGGCGCTGACGCCGGGCGGATCGACGGGCGGGTCCGGCGTCGACAGCGACTCGATGCGCTCGCGTTCGGCGTCGAGTCGAGTCTCGACCGCCTCGGCATCGGCGTCGGGACCGATGGCGTTGACCGTCAACCAAGCACTCCCGTCGGTCCACGTGACCTGTACGCGCGGGAAGACGAACCGAGCGCCGGGGAAATCCTCCCACGGCGCGCCCGGCGCGCCGCCCGCGTGGAAGGCGAAGCCGCCGAACAGCCGCGGACGGGCGGCTTCCGTGCCCGCGTGGACGTCGCCGGAGGCGAAAAGCGATTCCGCGGCCTCCCGGATCGACGTGAAGCGGTCCGCGCCGTCGGCAGTCAGCGTCGCCGCCGCGCCGCTCCCGACGACGGTCGCCTCGCCGGGAGCGCTCCAGACAGTCCGTGGCGCGTCGGCTCCGCGCAGGACCGCGCGAAACGAGGGCACTGCGATGGGGACCGACCGGCTGACGAGGCC
>Ga0207851_100292_pt1 | contig 30780 bp, 26 predicted proteins | sample A23E3SouthBayCA_FD_187747 | JGI IMG/M metagenome (GOLD analysis project Ga0207851, IMG submission 187747) | Aerobic enrichment media microbial communities from Eden Landing Ponds, California, USA - A23 E3 (SPAdes) | ecosystem: Environmental > Aquatic > Marine > Unclassified | place: Emeryville... | reverse complement strand
CCGCCGCGGCCACGAGGACGGGATCGGCCCCGCCGATCGCGTCCAGCACCGCGTCGGGGTCGAGATACAGCGTCATCAGCCCGAGCGCGACGACGACGAGCGCGAGCCCGCCCGCGGCGCTCACCCGGCGGGTGATCCGCGGGCTCACGGAGAGTTGCCACCAGGTCCGGAGGATCTGGCTGCCCATCCCGAACACGTCCCGGACGAGGTCGACTTTCGTGTCGCCCTTCGGCTCCCAGTCGACCGGGAACTCCCGGATCCGGTACCCCCGCCGCTGGGCGCGCACGAGCAGTTCCGTGTCCCAGAACCAGTGTTCGTCCTCGACCTCGTCGGACAGTTCCTCGTAGGCCTCCCGCGAGACGGCCTTGAAGCCGCACTGGTGGTCCTGCAGATCCGAGCGCAAGAAGAATCGGACGAGCGTGTTGTAGCCGAGGCTCGACACCGCGCGCTTGGGCGGGCGGTCGGCCCGGTTGTCGGGGAGCCAGCGCGACCCCGTCGCGAGGTCGTACTCGCCCGAGCGGACGCTCTCGACGAGTTCCTCCAGGTGTTTCATGTCCGTCGCCAGGTCCGTGTCGAAGTAGACGAGCGTGTCGCCCGCCGCGCGCTCGAAGGCGAACTCCAGGGCGCCGCCGCGGCCGAGCCGTTCGTCGCTGTGGAAGTGGCGCACCCGCTCGTCCGCGTCGGCCATCCGCGAGGCGATCTCGGGCGTTCGGTCCTCGCAGCCGTCCTCGGCGACGATGACCTCGAAGGAATCTTCGGGGAGGAAGTCGGCGAGCGTCGCGAGCGTGACCTCGACGGTCCGCTCGATGGTGGCCTCCTCGTTGTAGGCCGGGAGGACGACGCTCACCTCGACGCCCCGAGTCATTGCTGATTCCTATCCCGACCGCACAGAAGTACCTTCTGTTCAATCGGTGGGATCCGTCGTTTCGAGTACCGTCGTTGGTGAGCGGTGAACGCCCTCGACCCGCTCGCTAGCTGTTGTCTCGATTGTAGACGCCACCGCAACCGCGGGTGATCTTGGGAGTTGAACGCCCTCGACCCGCTCGCTAGCTGTTGGAACCGCGACCGCAGACGACACCGCGACCGCACTCGACCCTGAGAGTTGAAAGCCCTCGACCCGCTCGCGGTCGCTGATCGGGATATTCTCGCTCTCCGCACCGCCCGCGAGAATAGTGCCCGCTCATGCGACTAGATGAACGCGAGCGCGCCTCGCCCTTTCAGTCCACCAGGTCAGCACCGCCACCGCAACGCAGAGGGCCACATACCTCCCCAGCCGATTGCGGTGCTCGTGCCTGCGCTCCTCATCCCTCGCGCGGCTCCGTCGCGCCCGCTGTGGCGCGACGGCGCGCGCCAACCGCAACGGATCGTGTGGTCGCAGAACTCGCCCGCGTCGAACAGAGGGATCGTGATCCCGTTCAGTCAGCGGGCTCGGGCGGTTCGACGTCGAAGAAGTCGGCCAGATCCACGTCGGCGTCGGCGGCTTCGGCCGCCGCGTCCACGGAGTCGTAGGGTCGCGAGACGACCACGTCACCGGCGGTCCGGTCGCCGATCCCCGGAATGGCGGTGAGTTCGTCCAGCGACGCGGCGTTGGGGTCGAGCGGGTGGGGCACGCCGGTCACCGACCGATAGCCGTGGTCGGTGACGGCCACGTCGGTCGTCGCCCCGAGCTCGCGCTCGCCCGGGACCGCCACGAGCAACGCGTACGTACCGAGTTGCCGCCCGAAGGTCTTGCCGTCCTGATGGTATTCGAGATGCACGTCCGGCAGGACCGTGCCGGGCGGAGCGACTCGCTGGAGCATCGCGTTGTCGATCTCCTCGCGGACCTCGCGCTTGTAGCGTTTGAACTGCTGTTTGTGGTCGCGGGCGATTTCGGCGCCCGTCTCGGCCATCTCGGTCCCCTCGAAGGCCATCACCTGCCGGATGTTGATCCGCCTGACCATGAGCCCCTCGTCGAGCACGTCCTGCAGGAACCGCTTGTTGTGCTCGAACGTCTCCGCGCGCTCGCCCTGGAGCCCGTGGACGAGATTGATCCCCGGCAGGAGTTTCGGCAGTCTCCGGGCTGCGCCCGACCCGAAGTTCGGCGCGGAGTCTCTGTCCCCGCCGGGCCGCCAGCCCGCCTCCTCGTTGACGACCCGGACCGCCTCCAGACACTCCTCGGCGCTGACGAGGAGGTTGTTCTCCTCCTGGACGAGCGGATCGGCCGATTCGAGGCCGAACGCGGCGGTGTCGCCGGGCGTGTTGTGCTCGGCGATGATCCGGATCCCCTCTCTCGAACGCTCGGGGTAGTCCGTGATCGTCACCGGGTTCATGTTGTCGAGGTGGAGCGTGCGCAGATCGGGTGCGACCTCGCGGATACCGCCGTAGAGGTCCCGGAGCGCGTCGGGATTCGGTGCTTCACCGTCGCCGCCGAACGCGAGGATGTCGGCCTGCCGGCCCAGGCGGAAGTCCCGCACACCGTGGTCCGAGAGGGCGTCGACCTCGTCGACGACGGAGTCGGCGGTGCGGAAGGCGGGGTCGCCGTAGAGCGGTTCGGTGCAAAAGGAACAGCGATACGCACACCCCCGCGAGGTCTCCATCTCTGCGATGAGGTAGTCGGGGTGGTTGGGGTGTTGCTCGACGACGAACGCGCCCTCGCGCGCCCAGCGGGCGATCTCCTCGTTGTCGCGCATCCGGTCCCCGAACCCTTCCAGTCCCTCGCGGACGAGGTCGTGAGCCGCGGCTTCCACGTCCCCCTTGGCGACGAAGTCGTAGTCCAGGTCGTCGCGTTCGGTCTCCTCGGCGCCCTTGTTCTCCTCGCCGACGCCGAAACGGACCGGGCCTCCCAGCAGAGTCGTCCCGTCGGCGGTCCAGGTGAGCTCGCGCACCTCGTCGGGTTCGGCGGGCGTCCCGCCGACGTACTTCCCGGGGACGGTCATCCCGCCGACGTAGATCAGCAGATCGGCGTCGGCCACGTCGGCCCACAGCGAGCGCTCGTCGCGGAGCGCGTCGATGGTGTGATACGTGATCTGCTCGCGGGGAACGCCGGCGTCGACGAGGGCCCCCGCGGTGTAGCGCGGGTACGTCGAGATGTACGGCGGCACGCCGAAGTGCGCCGGCTCGTCGACGTACCCGTCGACGATGGTCACGTCCAGCGTCGCGGGGTCGGCTGTCATGGGTCCGGGTAGCCGCTCGACGGGTTTAAGCACCGCCATCTTTTTTCCGTCCGCGTTGCCTCGCTCGCTACGTTCGGGTTCCCGCGCTCTCCACGCTCGAGTTCGCCCTCCCGTGGCGGTCGTACTAAAGACTATCAATCGCCGGCGAGAACGCGGTCACTGAACGGGAACTCCTCATGACCAGAGAACAGATCGGACTAGTCCGCGAACCCGAGACCGGCGTCGTTCGGCAGCAGTGGGACACCGTCGGCGAAAACAGACTCCGGATCGACCCCGACACCGCCGAGGCCGTCATCGATGCGCTGCGCGTTGACCACGCGGGGTCGTTCAACCTCTTCTATCTCCTGCGAAAGCACTACTGGACGGCCGAAGGGGCCGAACACGACGACGTCGCGGACTTCCTCGAAGGCGCGTACAGGCGCACCCGCGAGCTCAACGACGACATCGCGACCCGCATCGTCGAACTCGGCGGGATTCCACCGAACACGCCGCCGACGATTCAGGAACACGCCGCGGTCCATCTCGAAGCGGAGGGCCTCTACGACCTGCGGGCGTCACTGGAAGGGGATCTCGACGGCTACGCGACGCTCGTGGCCAGCCTGCGGGAACACGTCGGTCTCGTCGAATCCCTCGGCGATCCGGGAACCGCGGAACTGCTCCGGGGGCATCTCGAGGATCTCGAAGACGACGCCCACAGCGTCGAACAGTTCCTCGAAGACGACACGCTCGTTCGGGGAGGTCGGCCGTAATCGTGGCGACTGAACCGCATCTCCGGAACCCCGGTTCGGAGCACGTTCGCCGAGCGTGGGACACGATCGGTGACAACGACCTCCGAATACGGCCCGAGGCGGCCGAACGGATAGTCGAGGGCCTCAATGAGGTGCTCTCGGGCCTCTACATTCTGTTCAATCAGGTCCGGAAACACTACTGGCTCGTCGAAGGGGCGGAATCGAACGACGTTCGTTCGTTCCTCACGGATGCCGCGGATCGGCTCACCGACATGACAGACGAGTTCTCAATCCGCGTCCACGCCCTCGGTGGCGTGCCCGTCTGTGGCCCGATGGGCGTCCGGCAACACGCGCCGATCTACATCGAGGCGCCCCATCACTACGACATCCGGTCGTCGCTCGAACGTGATCTCGACGGCTACGCGACGCTCGCGGCGCGGATGCGCGACCACGTCGAGCTGGCGGAACGACTGGGAGACGAAGGGACCGGCGAATTACTCTTCGAGCATCTGGAGACGATCGAAGCGGACGCTCACGCGCTGGCAAGATATCTCGACGACGATACGTTACTCCGGGCGAGGACGACCGAGTCGTGAGCAGCTTCAGTCGTCGGCAGTGACGGGCTGGTCGTCGGCCTGGGCGTGCCAGAGGTCGGCGTAGTCGCCCCGTTCTGCGAGGAGTTCGTCGTGGGTGCCCCGCTCGACGACCGCGCCGTCGTCCATGACGACGATGCGGTCGGCGTCGCGGATGGTCGAGAGCCGATGGGCGATGACGAACGCGGTGCGGTCCTCCACGAGTCTGTCGAGACTCTCCTGGATCCGTTCTTCGGTCTCGGTGTCGACGTCGCTGGTGGCCTCGTCGAAGATTATGATCTCCGGGTCGTTCAGCAGCGCGCGGGCGATGGCGACGCGCTGGCGCTGGCCCCCGGAGAGTTTGATCCCGCGTTCGCCGATCTGAGTGTCGTAGCCGTCGGGCAGGTCCCCGGTGATGAACTCGTGGGCCTCGGCGGCGCGGGCGGCTTCTTCTACCCGTTCGCGGGCCGTCTCGTCGCCGCGTTCCTCCCCGTCGAGCACCTCGCGGTCGCCGTAGGCGACGTTCTCGGCGACGGTGCCCGAGAAGAGGTAGGGCTGTTGCTCGACGACGGCGACGTGATCTCGCAGAGCCTGAAGGTCGTACTCGCGCACGTCCCGGCCGTCCACGCGCACGACGCCCTCGTCGGCGTCGTGGAATCGAGGGATCAGCTTCAGGAGCGTGGACTTCCCCGCGCCAGTCGGGCCCGCGAGGCCGACGGTATCGCCGGCGGGCACCGAGAGCGAGACATCTCGGACGACCGGCTCCTCGTCGTACGCGAAGGTCACGTCCTCGAAGTCGACCGCCCCGTCGACCGACTCGGGGACGTGCGGGTCGGCGGGGCTGGTGACCGTCGGCTCCTGGGCGAGCAGGCCGAAGACGCGCTCGGCGCTCGATTTGGCGAGCTGATACTTGTTCGCGGACTTGCCGACGCGGCGCATCGGCGAGTAGAGGCGGCGCAGATAGAGGAAGAAGACGGCGACGGTCCCGGCCGAGAGCGCGCCCGGATTCCCCGCGATGATGTCGCTGCCGGCGACGTAGAGGGCGACGACGAAGACGATGCCCGTGACGAGACGAAGGGCGGCGAAAAAGCCCCGGCGGATGCGCAGGGCGCCGACCTTCTCGTCGTGGTAGGTCTGGCTCTGGGCGGCGACGCGGTCGTGTTCGAACTCGTAGCGGTCGAAGGCCTTGATGACCGCCGCGCCGCTGAGGTTGTTCTCCAGTCGGGTGTTCAGGCGCGCGACCGTCTCGCGGATGGACTTGTAGCGCGGCTCGATCCAGCTGAGGAAGTACCAGCTCGCGACGCCGATCACCGGGACCGGCGCGAGCGCGACGAGCGCGAGTTTCGGCGAGTAGTAGGCGAGGACGATGGCGATGCCGCCCACCGTGGCGACGACGCGGATGAACTGGCGGAACTCGGTGTTGAGAAACGACTCCAGTCTGTTGATGTCGCTGTTGAGGATGGACATCATCCCGCCGGTCTGGTGGTCGGCGAAGAAATCCATGGAGAGCCGTTGCAAGTGGTCGTAGCTGTCGTCTCGCAGGTCTCGCTGGACTTTCTGGGCCGTGGACTGGAGCAGATACCGCGAGACGAAACGCGACACCGAGCGGACGAGATAGGCGAGCGCGGCGATGACGACGAGGCGCTGGAGCAGGGCCATCCGGGCGGCCTCGCCGGAGATGGTCCCGCCGGGGAGCAGGCCGAGCGTCGTTAGCAGGCCGGGCTCGCCGGAGCCGCGGATGACGCGGTCGATGGCCGCACCGACGATTATGGGTGGGACGAGGCGGGCGAAGCGAGTGAGAAAGGAGGCCGCGACGCCGGCGGTCAGCCGCGGCCAGTAGGGCGCGGCGTAGCCGACGAGCTGCCACATCGGATTCCCGTCGAGGTTGTCGCGGACACCCTCGAACCCCCCGTGTTCGTCGCTCATGCGAGGGAGTTCGACTCCGCACTGAAATATCCCGGGCTTGGGAACCGGGCCGTCTCCGCGAGGTCGTACCGCGTAGAGCCGTGTCCGCGAGGTCGTACCGCGTAGAGCCGTGTCCGCGAGGTCGTACGTACGCGGTAGGCGTAATCATCTCCGAGCGCGTCGGTGAGCGGGATGGAAACCGTTTAGTGTACCAGGAGACACTCTCCGGTGGGAACGCACGACCGCAAATCTGACTCGCCGCGCGCTTGCGCGGCTCGGGATTGCGGCCGTGTTCGCGCCGACGCCCACGCGCCACGTGACCGCGCGTTCACCGCGCGGCGGTCGCGCTGGCCGCAGCCGAGGCGCACACGCGCTTGCCGTCAGGCAGGACAGCGGTACGTAGCGTTCCAATCAACAATGGCACGAATGCATACACGCCGCCGCGGCTCGTCCGACTCGGACAAGCCGGTGGCAGACGAACCCCCGGAGTGGAGTGACGTGGACGAAGACGCCGTCGAAGAGCGCGTCGTCGAACTCGCCGAGGCCGGCCACAGCCCCAGCGAGATCGGCCTGAAGCTGCGCGACGAAGGCGTCAACGGGACGCCCGTCCCGGACGTCTCGCTGGCGACCGGCAAGAAGGTCACCGAGATCCTAGAGGAGAACGACGCCGACCCCGAACTCCCCGAGGACCTTCGAAACCTCATGGAGCGGGCCGTCCGCCTCCACGAGCACATGGACGAAAACCCCGGTGACCACCAGAACAAGCGCGCGCTCCAGAACACCGAGGCGAAGATCCGCCGCCTGGTCGACTACTACCGCGGCGACGAACTCGACGCGGAGTTCACCTACAGCGCCGACGACGTCGCCGAACTGCTGGAGTAACGCGGCCCGTCACCACCACCAGACCACCACCGACACCAGACCACCCATCATGTCCGCAACCGGTCGGCCGAACGAGGACGCCCCCGCCGCCAGCGACGTCGCCGCGCGGCTCCGCGACGCCGGCTTCGTCCGGGTCGTCGGCGCCGCCACAGGCGACGGACTGGCCGGAAGCGGCGTCCTCGCCCGGGCGCTCGCCGCCCGCGACCGACCGTTCCAGGTCTCGCTGGCCGCGCTCCCGACCGACGCCGACCGCGCGACCGAGGCCGACCTGACCGTCGCCGTCGGCCGCTCCGACGCGAGCGCCGACTGCTCGCTCTCCGGCACCGGCCGCTCGGCGAGCGCCGCCGCGTTCGACGTGGCGCAGGAACTCGCCGACGGCACCGGCACTGACGACGATGACGCGACCGACAGCGCCGGCGGCGCGACCGACAGCGACCTCGTCGCGCTCGCGCTCGCAGGCGCGGTCGCCGACGGACGCGCTCCCGCGGGCTCGCTCGCGGAGGCCGCGACCGCCGCCGGGATCGAACGCGTTCCCGGCGTCGCCGTGCCGACGCACGACCTCGCGGACGGGCTGACGCACTCGACGCTCGTCCACGCGCCGTTCTCGGGCGACGCCGAGGCGGCCGCCGAGACGGTCGCGGACCTCGGCCTGGCCGACGAGGCAGATTCGGGCGAACTCACCGCCGAAGAGCGCCGCCGTCTCGCGTCGCTGGTCGCGATCCGAGCCGTGGGCTCCGACGACGTGCCGCCGCGGGGCGGCGACGCCGTCGAGCGGTTCCTTCGCCCGCACGCGGGCGGTCCGTTCGACACGGTCGGCGGCTACGCCGACGTGCTCGACGCCGTCGCGCGGGAACGGCCCGGGACCGGCGTCGCGCTCGCGCTCGGCCACGACGTGCGCGAGGACGCGCTGGCGACCTGGCGCGACCACGCTCGTCGCGCCCACGAGAGCGTCCGCGAGGCGACGACGGGCCGCTACGACGGGCTCTTCGTCGCCCGCGCGGAGTCCAGCGACGCGCCGGTCGAGACGCTGGCGCGACTGGTCCACGCCTACCGCTCGCCGGAGCCGCTGACGCTCGCGGTCACGGACGGCGCGGCGGCCGCGATGGCCGCCGAGGGTGTCGACCTCTCGTCGCCGCTCTCGGCCGCGGCCGACGCGGCAGACGGGGCCTGCGAGTCTCGTGCGACCGGGGCGGTCCCCGACGCGTGCGGGTTCGCCCGCTTCGAGGCCGATACCGCGACGTTCATCACGGCGTTCAGGGAGGCGCTATGAGACGGGCACAGATCACGACGACCCACGACGACGAGACGGTCGCCGCGCGCGTCGCGGCCGCGGTCGCCCCCGACAACACCGACGAGATGGTGACCCGGGCCGACGGCGACAGCGTGGTGACGACGGTCGAGCGGGAGACGACCGGCGGACTCCGGTCGACGGTGGACGATTACGCGGTCAACCTCACGGTGGCGACGCGGCTCTCCGGAGACGGAGACAGTATCGAGCGGACGAACACGACGACAGACGACACCGAAGCTGCGACAGACGACACCACAGACATCAACTCATGAGCGAACGATCAGTTTCACGACGCAAGCAACAGAAGCGGTGGTACACCCTGCAGGCCCCCGAGGAGTTCGACCGGGCCGAACTGGGCGAGACCCCCGCCGACGAACCGGACAAGGTGCTCGGACGCACCATCGAGACCACGCTGGGCGAACTGCAAAACGACGCCAGCGAGAACAACACCAAGCTGACCTTCAAGGTCAACGAGGTCGCCTCGGACACGGCCTACACGGAGTTCATCAAGCACGAACTCACGCGGGACTACATGCGCTCGCTCGTCCGTCGGGGCTCCTCGAAGGTCGAGGCGTTCATCACGGTCCTCACCGACGACGACTACCGCGTGCAGATCCAGCCAGTCGCGCTGACGACCAAATCCGCCGACGAGAGCCAGGAAAAGGCCATCCGTCGGACGATGATCGACCTCGTCGAGGAGTCCGCTCGCGAGCACTCCTTCGCCGACCTGATCGACAGCGTCGTCGAGGGGCGACTCTCCTCGGCCATCTACAACGAGTCGAAGACCATCTACCCGCTGCGCCGCGTCGAGATCCAGAAGGCCACGCTCGAAGCGCGGCCCGAGGAAGTCGCCGCCGAAGAGGAGACCAGCGTCGACGTCGACGAGGAAGACGTCGAGGCCTGACGCGGTTCCGACGCGCGCTTCGTTCTTTCGCTACGGTCGCCGACGAGTCACGACACCCAGAACCGACGCCTCAGGACGTCTCGTCCGGCGGCGTCGCGTCTTCAGTGACGAGGATCCGCCCTTTCATGCCGCTGGCCTCGTGGGGGACGCAGTAGTAGTGATGCGTGCCGACGACCTCGAAGGTGTGTTCGAACGTTTCGCTCTGCGAGAGCCGGCCGCCGAAGCCGCCGTTCCAGGCCTCGACGGCGTCGGCCTGCGAGTCGAAGTCGCCGCTCGCCCAGTAGTCGGCGCCGTCGGGGATCTGGTCTTCGTAGGCGGTGACGGTGTGACCGTGAGAGCTCGTGTTCTTCCAGACGACGGTCGTGCCCGGGGGGACCTCGAGTTTCGCCGGGCGGAACTTGCGGGTGGTCATGCCCACGTCGTGGTCGCCGCTCGTCGCGCCGCCGGCCGGACAGCCCGCCAGCGCCGTGCCGACCCCGACGGCGCCGACGGTCCGGAGGAACGACCGTCTGTCCATACTCGCGGATCGGTCCCGCTCCGCCATAGGCCACTCGATTCGCGAGCGGATCGGAGCCCGCTCGCGACGGGCCGGACTCCGAAGGGAAACGCTCTTGGCCCGGAGATTCGCAATCACGGGTATGAGCAACGGGGACGACGCTCCCGACGACGCGGCCGAACCGGACGAGGCCGCCGACGAGGCGAGCGGCGAGGAAGCGGCCGGCGAGGAAGCGGCCGACGAGGAGACGGCGCTGTCGGCCGACACGCTCGAATCCCGGCTGAACGACGTCGAGAGCACGCTCGAGGCCGCGGAGACCGAGGCAACCCTCGACGAGGTCGAGGAGGACCTGAACGCCATCGAGGCCGACCTCGAGGCGGCGGACCTCCCCGAGCCCGACGAGGACGACGAAGACGCCGAGGACCCGCGCGAGGAGCTCGAAGACCGGGTCGCGGACCTGCGCGATCAGCTCGAGGACAAGCGCGGCCCCTACGTCGAAGAGGTCGTCGAAGTCGTCCAGAACGCGCGCGCGACCGTCGCGGACACGCGCTGGACCGAGGACGGCCGCCCCGACGTCGTCGCGGCCATCGAGGACTACCTCGCGGAGACGGGCGACCTGCTCGACACCGACCTGTCGGTCGACGACGACGACGACCTCGAGACGCTGGCCGACGCGCTCGACCAGGCCGCACAGGCCGTCGAGGGAAGCGCGCTTCACCCCGACGACGACGCCGAGACCATCGGGGCGCTGCTCGAGGCCGCCGAGGACCTGACCGACGACCTCGAGGCCGCCGAGGAGTGGGACGACCTGACGGTCCGCGAGCAGCTCTCCGCCGAGGGCTTCTACGACGTCCTCGAGTCGGAGAACCGCAAGGACTTCCCGGCCGAGTGGAACGCCATCAAGATCTACGAACAGCAGGGCGAGGTCGAGCCGATCCTGAAGTCGCTGGACACGTTCGACTCCGACTTCATGGAGGAGAACGCGCTCGACGCGCTCTGGCGGATGGGGCCCGAGGAGGCCTTCGACGAGATGCACCAGCGCGCCCAGAAGCGCAACAAGATGCCGGTGAAGATCCTCGGGAAGATCGGCGACGACCGCGCCTGCGAGACGCTCCACGACTTCATCGACGGCGACGGCGACGCCGCCCTCCAGAAGATCACGCTGCGCTCGCTCGGCGAGATCGGCAGCGAGGAGTCGACCCAGCCCGTCGCCGACAGGCTGGCCGCCGACAACTACGAGATCCGCAGCGCCGCCGCGCGCGCCCTCGGCCTCCTCGGCGACACGCGCGCCATCGACCCGCTGGCCGACGTGCTCGAAGACGACGAGGCCGACGAGGTCCGCGCCAGCGCCGCCTGGGCCTTGAACCAGATCGGTACCGAGCGCGCGCTCGACGTCGTCTCCGAGTACGCCGACGACCGCGCCTACATCGTCCAGTCCGAAGCCGAGAAAGCGGTCTGAGAGACTGCTGTCGTTTCTTCCGCGCAGTTTCGCGATTCGGGCGGTATTCTCTCTTGTAGCGGTCTACGGAAAGGCAGTATCACCGGCGAGCCCCGCAGCCGACTCCACGACCGCACTCGATCCTCACCGTTGAAAGCCCTCGCCCCGTTCGCGGTCGCTGACCGGGATATTCTCGCACTCCGCACCGCCCGCTCACGGCAAAGCCGTTCGCTTCGAGGCGCACGCGCCTCGCACCGCGAGAATAGAGCCACGCTCAGACGACTGAACTGGACGCGAGCGCGCCTCACGGCAAAGCCGTTCGGCATCGAGGCGCACTCGCCTCGCACGCCTCGCCCTTTCAGTCCGCCAGGGAAACTTCGTCGAGACAGTCTAGAAACGGCGGCTGACGGGGCAGGCGTGAGCCCCACACCTCCCCAGCCTCCTCGCGTCTCGTCGCTCGCGTGGCTCGCTCCGACGGTGCTCGTCCACCGTCAGAGCGGGCTCTGACGAGCCTTCGCTCTCAGACTCGCGAAGACCTCGCACGGTACGTCGCGACACGGAGGTCGCGACGGCGCGCGCCACCGCCACTGTCCCACGTCTCACGGGGCTGGACGCGTAGAGAAAACGACGGACAGAAACGGTCCGTCGACGCTCAGAACGGGTACTCGCGGACGACGGTCTCGGAGCGACCGGGACCGACGCCGATGGCGTAGACGGGCGTGTCGAGTTCCGCCTCGATGTACTCGAGGTAGTCGCGGGCGCCCTCGGGGAGCGCCTCGTAGCCCTCGCTGGCGACCTCGCTCGCGTCGAACTCGGGCCAGCCGTCGAACGTGCGGTAGTTGGCCTCGCAGTCGGCCCAGCGCTCGGTCGTCGCGGGGACGGTGAAGACCTCATCGCCGTCGAGCGTGTAGGAGTGGCCGACTTTCAGTTCGTCGAGACCGGCGAGCGTGTCGATGTGGTTGACGGCGAGGCCGGTAAAGCCGCTGGCGCGGGCGGCGTGGCGCAGCATCGGCATGTCGAGCCAGCCGACCCGGCGCGGGCGTCCGGTGACGGTGCCGTACTCGTCACCTTCTTCGCGAATGTAGTGGGCGAGGTCCTCGTCGTCGCCCTCGGTGTCCTCGTCGTAGTCGGGCGTCTGGCCGACGACGCCCCCGAGCTCGGTCGGGAGCGGGCCGCTGCCGACGCGGGTGAGGTAGGCCTTGACGATGCCGATGATCTCGCCGCCGCCGACCACGCCGGGGCCGACGCCGCTGCCGGTCACCGCGCCGCCGGCGGTCGGGTTCGAGGAGGTGACGTAGGGGTAGTTCCCGTGGTCGATGTCGATGAGGGTCCCCTGCGCGCCCTCGAACATGATCTCGGCACCCTCCGCCTGCTGCTCGGCGAGGAAGTCGCCGGCGTGGACGGTCATGTCTTCCTCGGCGAGGCGCTCGCCGAACTGCTTGTACTGCTCGTAGAGGGCGGCGACGTCGAAGCGGTCGTCGGTGTCGACGCCGTAGACGTCCTCGGCGAGCGCGCGCTTTATCGGGACGACGTACTCGAGGCGCTCGCGGAGGACCTCGGAGTCGAGGAGGTCGCCGACGCGGACGCCGCGGCGGCCGGCCTTGTCCTCGTAGGTCGGGCCGATGCCGCGGCCGGTGGTGTTGACCTCGAAGTCCGTTTCGCTTTTGACGTCCTCCTCGATGCTGTCGAGGACGCGGTGGTACGGGAAGATGACGTGGGCGCGGCGGGCGACCCTGACGTCGGGGTCGAGGCCGCGCTCGCGGAGCGCGTCGAGTTCGTCGAACAGCGTGCCCGGATTGACGACACAGCCGTTCCCGAGGACGCCCACCTTGCCGCGGATGGCGCCGCTCGGGACGAGCGAGAGCTTGTACTCCTCGCCCTCGTGGACCACGGTGTGGCCGGCGTTGTCGCCGCCCTGATAGCGGACGACAACGTCGGCCGCGTCACCGTAGACGTCCACGATGCCCCCCTTCCCCTCGTCGCCGAGTTGGGAGCCAACGATGGTGACGGTCATACACCTTCGCTACCTCCCTCCGGGGTAAACCGATTACGGTCCACCGCGCGTGCTCCCCGGCGCCCCCAGTCAGACCGACTGACTGACCGGAATCGTTAACTGTTGGCACGGATAATCCCCGGATCAGGCCAGTTCGGCGACGGATCGAATTAAATACCCCCCGCACCCGTTCCGTCGCCATCGCGCGGTTCTCGATCCGACAGCAACCTTTAAAACCCTCAAACACAAGTTAACAATTGCCATGATAGACAGACTCGAGAAGGAAGTCGACATGCTGGAACGTCATCTGCAGGTTCTGCGGATGGTGATCGAAAACGAACCCATCGGGATCGTGAAGATGTCCAACGAGACGGGCTACCCCCACCACAAGGTACGCTACTCCCTGCGAGTCCTCGAGGAGGAGAACCTCATCGAACCCTCCAGCCAGGGCGCGATCACGACAGAGCAGACGAGCGAGTTCGTCGGCGACCTCGACGGCAAGATCGACCACATCATCGATAAGCTCGAGGGCATGAAGATCGAGGAAGCGGCCGAAGTCGAAGGCTAGCGTTCGACGGACGCGGTGACCGACGGTCGACGGGCTCGACGAGCGTATCGCGCGAAACGGACCGGATCCTGGGGGCTACAGTTCCGGGACGGCCAGGTGGAACTTGTCTTCTCTCGCCTCGACGAGACAGAGGTGATAGCCGCGCTTGCGAGCCAGCTTCACGAAGCTCTCGCGCTTGTCGCGGTTGAGCAGTCCGCCGCTGGTGGCGTCGGCGGCCGTCTCGAGGGCTTCGGGCTCGAAGAAACTCGACGTCACGAGGAACGACGCCGCGAGCGAGTCGGTCGACTCGCCGACGTGCGAGGAGGCGGTCACCAGCGCGGACATCATGCTCTCGCTCGCGGCCTGCCGGGAGTCGTTGAGGTTCGCGGTCATGAGCGGGTTGCCCATCCGGTCGCGGACCACCACGTCGAACGACTCCTGGGTGCGCCGCTCCTGCCCGTCTTCGGTGTACTCGGCGTTTATCGTCCCGTTGAGCTCCGCGCGGTCGATCCGCGGGATGGCGTCGTACAGCTCCTGGAGCGCCGCGGTCTTGCCCGTGTCGCGGATCTCGTAGAGCAGGTCGTTGATGACCCAGGTGACGAAGCGGTACTGGATGGTGTTTCGCAGGAACTCGTCGAACGAACGCCCGCCCACGGAGACGGCCTCGGTCTCGAACTGCGTGTGGTACTCCAGCCCGAGGTTCTCGCCGACCTCCTGGCGGCTGGCGTTACCGCTGTGGGCCGATTCCAGGGTGGCCTGACCTTTCGACTCGTAGCGGACGAAGAGGTTGGTCTGGTCGAGCGCCTCGCCCGCACTCATCCGGCGCTCGGCGTCGACCGCCGCGCCGTACTCTTCTTCTATCTCTTCGACCTCGGACTCGAGCCCGTCGAGTTCGCTCTCGAGGCGCTCGACCTCGCTTTGCAGGTCGTCGCGCTCCTCGCGGAGCCGGTCGCGCTCGGACTCGAGGTCGTCGACCCGGGACCGCAGGTCGTCGCGCTCCGAACGCACGTCCTCGAGTTGGGACCGCAGGTCGTCGGCCTCGGACTCCGCGTCGGCGAGGTCGCCCTCCAGACGCTCGATCTCGATCTCGCGGTCCTCGATCTCCGCTTCGAGCTCCGCGATCCGCGCGTCGACGTCCTCGTGGGCCGGTCCCGCGGAGTCGGGCTGGTCCTGTCTGCCGGCGGCGCCGGTCCGCCCTCGATCGGCGGGTTCTGCGGCAGTGTCGCGCGCGGCGTCGTCTCTGGTGTCCCCGCGCGGGTCCGCGGAGGCGCTCGCACGCGAGGCAGCGCTCTCGCGGGTCGCGTCGGTCGACTCCGCCGTGCGAGCGGGTTCGGTCGACTCGGACTGCCCGCCGGGCCCGGAACGCTCCGGTTCGGGCCGTTCGGAACGCGAACCGGCCCCCGAAGACGCTGGCGCGGCGTCGCGACCGGCCACGCCGCCGCCGAGCGCCGTGGCGCCGCCCGTGTCGTCGGACGGCCCCGTCTGCGCGGGGTCGAGCGACGGGATCGAGCGCGTCTCCAGGTCGTCGGCCGACCCGCCGCTCGCCGAACCGCCCGCCGCGCGGCTCCCGGCCCCGCTCGACCCGGCTGCGCCGCCGGCAGCCCCACCGCCGCTCGGACCACCGCCACCCGAACTCGCGCCGGAGTCGGCGCGGCCGGTCCCGGTGTCACGACCGCCCGTCCCGCCGCCGGAGCGCGAGTCGCTCGAAGCCGCACGGCCGGAACGGTCCGGTTCGGTCCGACTCGATTCCGACCGACTCGTCTCCCGGCTCTGCTCGGGAGACGACCGGGCCGCGCGCTCGCTCGTCGACCGGTCGGACCGCTCCGCGCGGTCCCCTGACCGACGAGACGCCGACTCCGACCGCGGGGACGACGCGCTTTCGGACCGACCGGTGTCCCGCGACGACCCGGAACTCCTGTCCGACCCAGACCTCGCGTCCGATCCGGAGCTCCCGTCCGAGTCAGTCCCGCGCGACCGCGTTCGGTCGTCCGATCGCTCACTCCCCGACCGGTCCCGCTCCGTCTCGTCGGTTCTCGATTCGTCTGCACTCGACTCGTCCGCCGTCGTCGCTCGTCCGCTCGACGCGCTCGATCGCCCGCTCGACTCGGCCCCGGACGCCGGCTGGTCGGGATCGACCCCGGTATCCGCCTCGGAACTCGCCGCCGCGGCCTCCCCGGAGTCGCGTCCGGTCGCGGATTCGGCATCGGCCCCGGCGCTCGTCTCCGGTTCGCTCGCCGACTCGCCGGTCGATTCGACCGTCTCGGTCGGGTCCTCCTCGGACGCTGCGCTCGCGCCCGCCGCGGCGGTCTCCGACGCGTCGTCCTCACTCGCGGTCGCGTCGGCCGCTTCGGTGCTCTCCGGTTCGCTCGCCGACTCGTCGGCGGCGCCAGCGCCCGCCGCCGCGCCGGCGCCCGCGGCCGCACCTGCGGCGCCCGAGTCGTCGGGTTCGGGCTCTTCGACCTCGGGGATCTCGATAGGGTCGACTTCGGCCGGGCGGACCTCGTAGATACCGACCTCGCCGTCGGCGCGCTCGAAGGCCTCGTCCTCGGTGAGCAACTGGCCGGTGTTTCCGACGAAGGCGACGGCCATCCGGCGGCCCTCGTGGTAGACGACGTAGTAGTCCCCGCTGAGGACGTTCTCGGAGAGCTCGACGTAGCCGGTGAAGCCGCCGTCCGAGAGAGTCGTGTCGACGTCGGAGATGGCGGTGTCTTCGGTGTAGTACTTCGCGCGGACCTCGTCGTTGCGCTCCTGCATCAGAGCCAGCAGCGGGAGCGCGGGCGAGGGCGCCCGGTAGGCGGTGCCGCTTGCGTCCTCGAAGTCCTCGATATCGCCGTCGAGGATGCCGACGACCGTCCCCTTGAGCATGCACAGCTTCGGGCGGCCGGCCCGGACGACGCCGGAGAAGTCGTCGTCGGCGAGGTCGTGCAGGCCGCGGTAGCCGCCACTGAACGGCGCCGAGTCCCACTCGTCGATTTCCTCGACTGCACGCGTGGTCATTGTAAGGGACAAGCCCCATGCGAACCAAATAGTTTGCGCCCGCCTTCGCGCGCGAGGGACACGGGTGGGACCGCGCCCGCCCCGCGACCGACCCGGTCCCCCTTCCCGCCCCGCGACCGATCCGGTGTCCCTTTGAGCGCCGGGTCCCAATTCGGGGTATGGAAGAGCAACCGGGACTGTCGGACCAGTATCGGACCGCGAGTCCGTGGCCGCTGCTCGTCGCGCTCGGGTTCACGCTCTCGGAGGTCGGCGTCTTCCTCGGCGTGTTCCCGGTCGCCGTCGGCGGCGTCCTCCTGCTCGGTGGCAGCGTCGCCGGCATCCTCGCCGAGTCCGGCTACGCGGCTCGCCCCTGGCGGACGCTCGCGTACCTCGGCGTCTGCTTCGCCGTCCTCGGCGGGATCGTCGTGGCCACGCAGGTCTCGCCCGGCGACCTGGCCGTGATGGACACCGTCGCCGATCCGAACGGCGTGGTCGGGCGCGGCCTCGCCGTCGTGTTCGCCGGAGTCATGCTCGTCGCGGCCGGCGTCGTCGGCCAGACCGCCGGTACCCGCGGGATCTGAGCCTCGCTGGATAGTACACCGCGAGCGAGCGCGCGCCGCGGATCGTCACCGGACTCTCGTCGCGGTCGTCACCGGACACCCGCCGCGGATCGTCACCGGACACCCGCCGCGGATCGTCACTCTATTTACCGCCGTTCCCGAACGCCCGAGTATGGCAGAGAAGGTCTTCGACCGCGAAACGCTCCTGGACCTGACGGTCAACATCATCCCGCTGGGTATCCTGCTGTTTTTCGTCGCCGCGTTCGCCGTCTTCAACCCGTGGGGCACCGACCTGCTCATGTCCGGGCTCCAGTTCGCGATCGTCATCGTCACCGCGATCCTGTTGACGATCCTCACGTACTACTCCGGGAAGGCCATCTCCGCGGCCGAAAACGAGATGGAAGCGCGCGAGTCCGCGGCCGACGCCGAGGCAGACGCGGAGTGAGTGCGGACGGCGCTCGACACCATCGACCGGTGCCGCGACCGTTCGTCGGCACCCTTTTTCCGACCCGCTCGAAGACCGACCCCACGCCCGCTGAACCGCCCGAATTCGAGCGGGCTGAACGTCACGATTTTCCATGCCAGACGGGCTGAGGCGAACGTATTCGCCGGAAGGCTTTCCTAACCATTCATATGGCCCCAGTCCTGAGGTTTTGGTATGGCATCAGGGCAGTTCGTGTTGACGGTGCTGATGGGGATCTTCCTCGTCGGCGTCGCCGCTTTTCTCTCGCGCGTCGAGGACTGGCGGTCGTACACGCCGGCCGTCGGCAGCGGCGGGGGCTACGGCGAAGCCGTCGGACACGGCCACCAGGAGAAACCGTCGGGTATCGTCCGCTGGCTGACGACCGTCGACCACAAGGACATCGGGCTGCTGTACGGCACCTACGCCGTCATCGCCTTCGCCGTCGGTGGCATCATGGCCTTCCTCATCCGGATGCAGTTGCTCGTCCCCGAGGGGCTCATCGTCGGCAACGAGTTCTACAACTCCATCATGACGAGCCACGGGATCACCATGCTGTTCCTGTTCGGGACGCCGATCCTCGCGGCGTTCTCGAACTACTTCATCCCGCTGCTCATCGGCGCCGACGACATGGCCTTCCCGCGGATCAACGCCATCGCGTTCTGGCTCCTCCCCCCGGGTGCGCTGCTCATCTGGGCCGGCTTCTTCACCGCGCCGCTGACCGGCAACGCGATCGAGCCCGCCCAGACCTCCTGGGTCATGTACACGCCCCTCTCCGCGGAACAGGTCAATCCCGGCGTCGACCTCATGCTCCTCGGACTCCACCTCACCGGCGTCTCCGCGACGATGGGCGCGATCAACTTCATCGCGACCATCTTCACCGAGCGCGACGAGGACGTCACCTGGGCGAACCTCGACATCTTCTCGTGGACCGTCCTCACCCAGTCGGCGCTCATCCTCTTCGCGTTCCCGCTCCTCGGGAGCGCAATCGTCATGCTCCTGCTCGACCGCAACCTCAGTACGACGTTCTACGCCGTCGAGGGCGGCGGCGCGATGCTGTGGCAACACCTCTTCTGGTTCTTCGGGCACCCCGAGGTGTACATCCTCGTGCTCCCGCCGATGGGACTGGTGAGCTATATCCTCCCGAAGTTCTCCGGCCGGAAACTGTTCGGCTTCAAGTTCGTCGTCTACTCGACGCTGGCCATCGGCGTCCTCTCGTTCGGCGTCTGGGCGCATCACATGTTCTCGACAGGGATGGACCCGCGCCTGCAGGCGAGCTTCATGGCCGTCTCATTGGCCATCGCCGTGCCCTCCGCGGTCAAGACGTTCAACTGGATCACGACGATGTGGAACGGTCGCCTCCGACTGACGACGCCGATGCTGTTCTGTATCGGCTTCGTCTCGAACTTCATCATCGGCGGCGTGACCGGCGTCTTCCTCGCGTCCGTGCCCGTCGACCAGGTGCTCCACGACACCTACTACGTCGTCGGTCACTTCCACTACATCGTCATGGGCGCCATCGGCTTCGCGGTCTTCGCCGGCATCTACTACTGGTTCCCAATCTTCACCGGGCGGATGTACCAGCGCCGCCTCGGCAAGTGGCACTTCTGGCTGTCGATGGTCGGGACCAACATCACCTTCTTCGCAATGTTGTTCCTCGGCTACCTCGGCATGCCCCGCCGGTACGCCACCTACGAGTTCAACGAGACCATCGCGCCGCTGACGCTCGACACGCTCTCCCACCAGGCGGCCACGATCGGCGCCGTCCTCCTGCTCATCGGCCAGGTCATCTTCGTCTGGAACCTCGTCCAGTCCTGGCTCGAGGGCCCCGAAATCGAGGACGGCGACCCGTGGGACCTCAAGGAGACCGGTCAGCACGGCCGCGAGTTCCAGTGGCACGAGCGCCGTCAGGAGACCGCCATCACCGACGGCGGCGAACCGGAAGAAGGCGAGGCCGTCACCGACGGTGGCCAGCCGGAAGCGGACGCCGAAGGTGACGCGGGCGACGACGCCGAGTAACGGCCGCTGTTTTTTCGACGCGTCGATCCGCACACTCGATACGCAGTCGGCACGCTCCGAGGCCCGTCCGGACCGTCGCCGAGTGCCGCGGCTGGTCGACGGTCAACGGTACGGCGACGAGCGGGCGGCGCTATCCGCCGATGACGAGGACGAACGCGGAGGCGAACATCATGAGGGCGATGATGACGAGCACGAACAGCAGGAGTTCCTTCTCCGAGAACCCAGAGTCGTCGTCGATACTGCTCATACCGGAGGGTGGGCGCGTGAAGTGAAAAGGCTAACCACCTGTGGTCCCAACCGAGCGCCATGACAGCGAACACGGACGGCCCGACGGCGATCGGTCGCGTGGCGGGCCCGCGGGTCGTGGTGGTCGTCTACCTCGCCGTCCTCGGGGTCGCGGCGGTAATGGGCGCACTGCTGGGTATCGTCAACCCCGACGGACTGGATCCCGAACTGTTCTTCGTGGTCGACCTCCCGCCGACGCCGCTGGGCATGGCGGTCTTCGGCGTCACCACGGTCGGCACCGTCCTCGGCGTCCTGTTGCTCGCCGTCCGGTACGTCTCGCAGTTCGACGACGCGAAAGTCGAGTAGCGCTCTGCGGTCAGAAGAGGACGGGCGCGGCGTTCAGTCGCCCTGGACCTGGTCGCGGATCCGCTCGGGGACCGAGGGGTCGCGCAGCGTGGTGGTGTCGCCCAGATCGTCGCCGTTGGAGATGTTCTCCAGGAGCCGGCGCATGATCTTGCCCGAGCGGGTCTTCGGGAGGTCGTCGACGAAGACGACACGGTCCGGGCGGGCGAACTTGCCGATCTCGTCTTCGACGGCCTCGATGATCCGAGCCCGGACTTCCTCGTTCGCCTCGACGCCCTCGCGGACGACGACGTAGACGTCGGGCACCTCGCCTTTCTCGTCGTGGTCGCGGGCGGCGACCGCGGCCTCGGCGACGTCCTCGACCTCCGACACCGCGGATTCGAGTTCCATCGTCCCGAGCCGGTGGCCGGCGACGTTCATCACGTCGTCGAGGCGGCCGAGGACGCGGAAGTAGCCGTCCCGTTCGTGGACGGCGCCGTCGCCCGCCTTGTACACCCAGTCCTCGGCGTCGTCGCTTCCGGTGTCCGAGAAGTCCCGCCAGTACTCGTCGATGAAGCGCTCGTCGTCGCCGTACACGGTCTGAAGCATGCCGGGCCAGGGCTTCTCGATGACGAGGTTGCCGGCCTTGCCGCTGGCCGGTTCCAGGGGGTCGCCGTCGTCGTCGTAGAGCGCGGGCTGGACCCCCGGACAGGGCTTGCCCGCCGACCCCGGTTTCATGTCGTCGAGCGCGGGGAGGTTCGTGATGAGGTGGCCGCCGGTCTCGGTCTGCCACCACGTGTCGACGATGACTGCGTCCCCGTCGCCGATGTGCTCGTAGTACCACAGCCACGCCTCGGGCTGGATGGGTTCGCCGACGGTCGTCATGTGCCGGAAGTCGAAGTCGTAGTCCTCGATGTGCTCCGCCCCCCACTTCATGAACATCCGGACAGCGGTCGGTGAAGTGTGGAAGATGTCCACGTCGTAGCGTTCGGCCATCTCCCAGATGCGGCCCTTGTGCGGGTGGTCCGGCGCGTCCTCGTACATGACCGAGGTCGTCCCGAGCGAGAGCGGCCCGTAGACGATGTAAGAGTGGCCGGTGATCCAGCCGATGTCGGCGGCGCACCAGTAGGTGTCTTCGGGTTCGATGTCGAGCACGTACTTCGAGGTGGCGGTGACGTAGGACAGGTAGCCGCCGGTGCGGTGCTGACAGCCCTTCGGCTTGCCCGTCGTGCCGGAGGTGTACATCAGGAACAGGGGGTCCTCGGCGTCGCGGGAGACGGGGTCGACGCGGGCGCGCTCGTTCTGGGCGAGCACGTCGTCGACGAGGACGTACGGGTCGTCGCTGTCGATCTCGACGTCGGGGTGGAGTTCGTCCTCGCGGGTCCACAGGAGGACGGTCTCGACGTCGCTGTCGGCGAGTTCGAGCGCCTCGTCGCATTTCTCCTTGTGGTTGAGGAACTCGCCGCGGCGGTAGTAGCCGTCGCAGGTGACGACCACGTCGGAGCCGGCGTCGTCGATGCGGTCGGCCAGCGCCTGCGCGGAGAAGCCGGCGAACACCTCGGAGTGAGGCGCGCCGATGCGGGCGCAGGCGAGCATCGTCACCGGCAGCGCGGGGAGCATCGGGAGGTGACAGGTCACCACGTCGTCGGCGTCGACGTTCACGTCGCGCAGCGACGCGGCCATCTCGTTGACGCGGTTGTACAGGTCCTGATAGGTGATGGTCTGGGTCTCGTCGGCGTCGGAGCCCTCCCAGATGAACGCCGCCTGGTTCGACCGCTCGTCGAGGTGGCGGTCGATGCAGTTGTAGGAGGCGTTGAGCTTCCCGCCGGAGAACCACTCGTAGAACGGCGGGTTCGAGTCGTCGAGCACCTCGTCCCAGTGCTCGTCCCACTCCAGGAGTTCGGCGTACTCCTCGAAGGCCTCGGGGTAGTTCTCGTCGAACCGGTCGTGGATCGACGGGTCCGTGACGTTGGCCTGGCCGACGAACTGCGTCGGTGGTCGGAAGTAGTCCTGTTCTGCAAGTCGCGACTCGAGCGGGTCATCGTCTGTCATCGGGACACACCTTGGCCACGGCTTCGTGCGACTCCGGTATGAATTTAATCCACGATCGTTCGGAACGACGGCGGGCAGAACCGGACGGGGCCGTCAGGTCGAGGTGACCGTGTCCCCGTCGACGGTCACCCCGCGGACGGTCAGGCCCTCGTCGACGACGACCGTCGCCGCGCCCGCGTCCGTCTCCACCTCGAGCGCGACGACGAGCGGGTCCCGCGACCGCGTGTCGACCGTCGGCTCCGGGAGGTCCCAGGTGCGCGCGGCCTCGACGGGGACCGACAGCGCGACCAGCGCCGCGGTCACCTCGGGGACGAGCGCGACCGCGAACAGGAGTCCGACGCCGACGACGAACGAGCAGGTGTCACAGGTGATCTCGACGTCGTGAGTGTCGCTATCGGCGTAGTCCTCGCGGACCGTTGCGGTCGTCCTGCCCGCGCAGAACGGACACTGGCCGCTCCGGGCGAGCGCGACGTGGTGCGCGACCCGGCGGCTCACCGCGTCGAGAACCGCTTCGTCGGTCCGCCCGTCGAGGCCGTTGCGCGGAAAGGAGTAGGTGAAATCGCCCGCGAGCGAGCCGCAGTCGGCGCAGGTAACCGAGAGAAAGGACCGCTCGTAGGTCCCGGAGAGATCGCCGCCGCAGTCCGGACAGGCGGCGTCGACGGCGAAACTCCGGCGGTCGGGGTCGGCGGACGGACGAGTCGCCAGCACCGCCCGGTACAGCGCCGTCGCACTCGCGGTGGGGACGTAGCCGCCCTCGACCTTCCGGACGTACGCGCCCCGCAGCCGCTTGAGGTGGTAGTTGAACTTCCCGCTGTCGCGCATGTCGACCGCGCGCATCAGCTCGGAGTACGACCGCGGTTCGGTGCGGGCCGCGCGCCAGTTCTCCAGCAGCGCCAGCAGGATGTCCAGGCGCACCTCGTGACCCAGCAGCGCGAACGCTTCCCGAATGGCTTCCGCCCGCTCGTCCCCGGACTTCCCGCCCCGGATCGGCATACGCTCGCTTCGCGCGCTCGGCACAACAGACTGACGGTCGACGCGACCTCGAACACCCAGTGAATTGCTAGCACGACTTGTGAAGTCGGTTTCTCAAAACTCCTAATGTGGCGACCGTCGAAGCCTGTCTCGATGGGTGAGAACACAACCGCTTCGACGGGTCCGCCGACAGATGACGGCGACGGGACGACGGTCCGTGGGCTGTGGCGGCGGTTCGTCGTCCGACTCGCGGGCGTCAATATGTGGCTCATACTCGGGAGCGGGTTCGCGCTGGGGTTCGCCGCGGACCACTACGGCTACCACTCCGTCGACTGGCTCTTTTTCCTCGGCGGCGGCGCCCTTCCGATCGTCCTCCAGACGGTCTCGACCGACGAGCAGGACCCCGTCGACATCTCGAACCGCGAGCGCGCGACGTTCGTCGGCTCGATGCTCCTCTGGTCGATAACGCCGTGGGGCATCCTCACGCAGATCCTCCAGATCGGCGGGAACTTCGCCCCGTACCTGCGCTACCGCGGCCGCCTGCCGAACACCGAACGGCACGTCCCCGACACCGCCGTCTCGGCGCCGTTCGACGGCGAGTGGACGGCGGTCAACGGCGGCGTGACCGAGGACACCTCACACTCCTGGGGCATCGTCTCACAGCGCTACGCCTACGACTTCGTCGTGACCGAGGACGAGTCGACTCACCGGGGCGACGGCGACGACCTCACCGACTACTACGCCTTCGGCGAGCCGATCCGCGCGCCCGCCGACGGGACCGTGGTGAAGACCCTCGACAGGCTGCGCGACTACCCGAAGCCCGGCAGCGGGCGGACGGAGTGGCGCACCTGGCAGATCGCCGGGAATCACGTGATAATCGAGCACGACGAGGGGGAGTACAGCATGCTCGCGCACCTCCGGGAGGACAGCGTCACAGTCGAACCCGGCGACGAGGTGGCCCGCGGCGACGTGGTCGGCCGCTGTGGCAACTCCGGTAACTCGAGCGAGCCCCACCTCCACTACCAGCTGATGGACCGGTCGAACTTCTGGACCGCCGCCGGCCTCGTCCCGCGGTTCGTCGACGTGGCCGTCGGCCGCGACGACGACCGGACTGCGGACGCCGACGTATACGGTGACCACGCGGACGGCGACGCTCGCTACCTCGTGGCCGGTGACGACGTCGCGCCGCGCGACGACTAGCTGCCCCTGCTACCCACTCACCCCGCCTCGGCCCTCCCAGCGCTCGCGCCGGAACGCCCGCGCCCTCGCTCAGACCGCACCGAGTCGCTCTCGGGAGGTCAGACCGCGCCGAGTCGTTCCTGGTAGGAGCCGTACTGCGCTTCGAACAGCGACATGATCTCGCCCATGGTCGCGTAGGCTTTGACCGCGTCCACGATATAGGGCATCACGTTCTCGTCGGCTTCGATAGCGTCGTCGAGCGCCGCGAGCGCCGCCTCGACGGCCGCGTCGTCGCGCTCGTCTTTGACCGTCGCGAGGCGTTCGAGCTGGCGTTCCTGCACTTCCTCGTCCACTCTGAGGATGTCGGGCTCGGTGTCCTCCTCGACGGTGTAGGCGTTGACACCGACGACGACCTCCTCGTCGCGCTCGACGCGCTGCTGGTACTCGTAGGCGGCGTCCTGTATCTCCCGGTGGAAGTAGCCCTCGTCGATGCCCGCCAGCACGCCCTCGACCATCGAGCCGTCGCCCATCTCTCGGATCTCCTCGATGTAGGTCAGCGCCTTCTCCTCGACCTCGTCTGTGAGCGCCTCGACGGCGAAACTCCCGCCGAGCGGGTCGACGATATCGGCGGCGCCGGACTCCTCCGCGATGACCTGCTGGGTGCGCAGCGCGACCCGGACCGCCTTCTCGCTCGGGAGCGCGAGCGCCTCGTCGAAGCTGTTGGTGTGGAGGCTCTGGGTCCCCCCGAGGACGCCCGCGAGCGCCTGGATCGTGGTGCGGACGACGTTGTTCAGCGGCTGCTGGGCGGTCAGCGACTGCCCGGCGGTCTGGGTGTGGAACTTGAGTGCTCTGGCTGCGTCGGACTCCGCCCCATACCACTCGGCAGTCAGGTCGGCCCAGATCCGCCGCGCCGCGCGGAACTTCGCCACCTCCTCGAAAATGGCGTTGTGCGAGTTGAAGAAAAAGGACAGCTGCGGCCCGAACGCCTCGATATCGAGCCCGCGCTCCTGGCAGGCCTCCACGTAGGCTAGCCCGTCGGCGAGGGTGAACGCCAGTTCCTGCACCGCCGTCGAGCCGGCCTCGCGGATGTGATACCCCGAGACGGAGATGGGCTTGAACTTCGGCGTCTGGTCGACCGCGAACTCGACGGTGTCGACGACGAGGTCCAGCGAGGGCCGCGGCGGGACCACCCACTCCTTCTGCGCGATGAACTCCTTGAACATGTCGTTCTGGAGGGTGCCGCGGATCTCCTCGCGCGGGACGCCCTGCTGGTCGGCGATGGCGACGTACATCGCGTAGACCACGGGCGCGCTCGGGTTGATGGTGAAGGAGGTCGACACCTCGTCCACGTCGATGCCGTCGAAGATGATCTCCATGTCCCGCAGCGTGTCGACGGCGACGCCCTCCTTGCCCACCTCGCCGTCGCTCATCGGGTCGTCGCTATCGAGGCCCATCAGCGAGGGCATGTCGAAGGCCGTCGAGAGGCCGGTCTGACCCTCCTCGATGAGGTAGTGGAAGCGCTCGTTGGTCTCGCGCGGGGTGCCGAAACCGGCGAACTGGCGCATGGTCCAGGTGCGCCCGCGGTACATCGTCGGGTAGACACCGCGCGTGTACGGCGGTTCGCCGGGAAAGCCCAGGTCCTCGCCGTAGTCCAGATCCGCCACGTCTTCGGGGGTGTAGAGGCGGTCGACTTCGAGGTTCGAGACCGTGGCGAAGCGGTCCTGCCGTTCGCCGTGCGCCGAGAGCGTCGGGTCCAGCGTGTCGGCCTCCCAGTCTTCGCGGGCCTCGCGGATCGCCGCGAGGTCCTCCTCGTCGAACATGGGCGCAAATATTGCCGGAGCGCGCATAAGGGTTCGGACGAGCCGAGACGATATTTGCGTATTCAAAATATCAAAGTGGGTGAGATAAGCCCACTCGATTTCGAAATATGCCAGTTCTGATCAACGCTCGAAATTCGGGAACGCCTGATTCACCGCCCACAGGTGTATCCGAGTAGAGCGCATACATATACGGATGGCAGACGACAAGAATGGCAGAGAGAAGCAAGCGGGGAACGCCGATAGACGGCAGCGAGAGCGCGACATCAGCGCGGAACTGGAGCGGGGAAACGAATCAGAGCCACCAGTAGAGGCGGCAGAGCTCGACGATTTCGAGGGGGAAGTCGAATCGCTCGAATTCCCGGCAACGGGGACCGAGATCGTCGCTGCCGTCGGGAGTTATAAGATCGAATCGGACGACGGGAGCTACACGGTCGCAGAACTCGTGCCGGAGACAGACGCGGAGATGTTCGACTCGCCTGATGCCGTCCGAGTACAGATCCAGCGACCGACCGTCGCCGCGGCTATGAAACGGGTCGTAGAAGCCAGCAAGACCCTCCCGAATACCGATCTGCCCTGGTCACAGCGCAAAGCCTACGAAATGACGTTCCAGGAACTCGAGGCTATCGACGACGACGACGGAGACGAAGGCATCCAGGCCATTAGCGACTGGATCGTCGAACGCATCCGCGACAAAGAAAAGCTCCCGGGCTCCCGGGACGTACGCCGACAAGCGGCGAAGTTCTGTCGGGCGAATGGGTATCAGGTTCGGGACGACGAGTGGCTCGGGATATAGAGCGACGATCATCGGCGATCGGTGAAATGACTGCCGTCAAACTCCAGACGTGACCGATACGGGCCCTCACTCCAGCAACTGGATGGTCTCTTGGGAGAGGCGCCCCGTTCCGTCTCGCTGGAAACTGCTGTGGGCTTTATTGTGCTTCCAGTGAAACGATTGGTATGGCGCTCGATATCGATGTTCCGGAACCACCAGACCTCTCGAACCGCGGGATGCCGCGCGAGTTCGAGTGGCAAGACGAGACGCTCGGGTCAGAGGACTTCTACCGCGAAGACATCGAAGACCTGCTACAGGAGGGTGCGTGGAAGGAGGGATTCAACGAGTGGACCGAGTACACGAACCTCGACGCGGAGCAAGTCCAGATCGTGAGCGACCTCGGCCTGTTTCAGGCGCTCGATTTCTACTGGGACCCGACCGAAGACCGCCTTCGCTTCGACGCCCCGAGAATTCCGGACGACTGGCGAGAACAAGACGTGACCGAGTCGCTCGATTCGAGCACGGTTTCGATGATCGACGGTGAGTTAGACGATCTCGGCCGAGCGATACAGGAGGTACTTGAAGACTACCTCGAACGGAACGACGAAGCGTCCGACTACGGATGGGGCGAGGAAACGTACGGCAAACGCGAGGAGTGAGGACAGTCACGACAGCCTGTTCGAGGGTGTCCGAGAGCCAAGTGTTCTCTGTAGAGAGAGCGCCCCTGTTCCCCGATCACGGTCGGAACGTGCTAACTATGCGCGCTGTATTCATCACGACGCCGTGAACATCATCGAAATCTGTCAGATTCACCGGCCATCCATTCGGAAGAGAGGCCGAACGACCGTGCCGACACCATACAGCTCTCCGGACTGTGGCGGGGTGAACAGAACCAGTTACTTCAGCCCCTCGCTGGCGAGGTGATACTCGTAGACGGTCGCCATGCCGTCGACGAGGCGGTCGACGTCGACGCTGTCGACGCTGTTGTCCCGCGAGCGAACGTCCCGGTAGAGCCGCGCCCACCGCTTGCGGAAGTGGCTCTCGACGTCGTTTTCCCGAATACGCTCGGCGATAGCCTCGGGGTCGGCGGCCGAGCGGACCTCCTCGGGGGAGACCAGTCCCTCCTGCAGCGCGAGGACGACGACCCCCGCCGAGTAGTCGCCCTCGGCGAGTTCGCGCTCCCAGGTGGTGAGCCAGTTGCCGATCCGGGCCATCTCCTGGAGGTCCCAGCACAGCTCCCGGAGCGGGCCCAGATCCTCGGGATCGAACTCCGGGGAGTACATCAGGTCCACGTCGACGTAGGCGAAGAGGTTCATGTTGTGGGCCTCGAAGCGGCGCGCGCCCGAGAGGTTGGCGAGGTGGGGACGATCGCTGACGAGCGCGCTGTACTCGATGGCGTTGGCGGTCTGGCGCAGGTCGTAGGCGAAGACGTCGGCGAACTCGTCGCCGCGCGGGGCCCCGTCGATGCCGTCCGCAACGGTGGCCCAGAGCCGCTCGACGAACGCGAACGTCTCGGCGTCGACCGCCGCGTCGGCCGGATCGGCGCTCGTGTCGGGTTCGGCCAGTTTGCGGGCCTCGCTGAAGGTCCGGCGGTCGCCGTGACGCTCGAGATAGTCGTCGAGGACCGTGACGTACATCGTGAGCACGGTCTTGACCGACCGGACCCGGCTCGCCTGCCGGTCGTCGACAGAGGAGAGGGTGAAGGAGGGCAACAGCGAGTGGATCCACCGCCAGAGAAACCTGTCGCGGTCGCCGACGAGCCTGTCGTACTCGTCGGCCAGAGCGGCGAGTCGCGGCGGGAGGTCCTCGAGTCGCTCGCGCAAGTCGGGTCGTCCGTCCGGCGTCGGACCGGCCGACATCAGACCGCCCCCTGTCCGGTCTCACAGTCGAATACGATGCTTACCTCTGCTATCTCGGCGGGCCGCAGTGGAACGCGAACCGGTCGCGCGGCGGCCCGTACGCCCCGACCGATCGGCCGATACCGTCGCCGTCCGGGTCGGCGCGAGCGCGGCGGTGTCGTCTCGTCCATATCCGGTACGGGACTCCTACCGAGAAGGGGTTTATTGCGGGAACGCCCGCCTTCGACCGCCTCTGTACGCGGGATACGCGCGTCTACTGACGAATACGTGCCAGTCACGAATCGGCCGCTTCGCCGGGGAATGCGGTGCTTGGAACGCGCAGACACCGATACGGGTAGGTGAGGGCTACCTCGGCCTCGAATCCGCAGTCGGGTCCCCGGATCAGGTTCCCGGCGAGGGGTCAGACGGAGCCGGATCGCGCGGAGCGCGAGCGCCGGGGCTGCTCGGAGTGTGGACTGAGGAGAAAGCGACGGGGGCCGCGAGCCCGCGCCTATCGGGACCCGGCGCTGGCGACGGGCGAGACGCGCTCCGTCGAGCCGACGCGCTCGGACGCCTCCGTCGGGTCGGAGAGGAAGACTCTCCCCCTCGAGTCGACGAGAACGTGGCGGCCGCCGAACGAGAAAGAGACCGATGTGACCGAGTCGTCAGGTTCGGTCGCCGGAGCTGTTGCGGTTCGTTCGTCCGCGACGCCGTCACCGCCGGTCGCGGTCGATACGAACAGCGCGTCGAGCGCCTCCGGATCGACCGCGTCGTACAGCCGGGGCTCCATCTCCAGCGGGTGTTCGTTCCGGGCGTCCGCGACCGCTCTGATCACCGTTTCGCTCACCGATTCGTCCGACTCCTGTTCGTAGACTGCAGTGAATCGTTCCATCTGACTGTCTTCGCCCTGGCTACATCGCCCCTCCGCATAGCGGCCCTCACTACGTGCGTTGGTACGTGTTCCGGGGGACGCTAATCTGATTCACCGGTGAACAGCAGATCGAACAGGTTGCCCTGCCCGACCCGGAGGTGGCGACTCACCGTCGGCTGCGAGACGCCGAGCGTCGCCGCGACCTCCTCGCCCGTCGTCGCACGCGGCCACTCGAAAAAGCCGCTGACGTGAGCGGCCCTGAGGACCGTCCACTGACGGTCGGTCAGCTCCGACCGCGCCGCCGCGCGGAACGCGCCCGTCGCGCCGTCGGCGGTCGCGGCCTCGCGACTGCCGGTGACCGTCACGTCGCCGAATCGCCCCCGGAGGGCCGTGAGAACGCGCTCGATACCGGTCGACCGCGGAACGGACACCGTCACGTCTCCCCCCGTGTCGTCCACGACGAGCGTTCGTATCCACCCGCCCGCGTCGGCGACGGTCGAGGCGATCGTCGGCGCGACGAGTTCGAGAGCGTAGCGGGGTGCGTCGTCCTCGCCCAGCGACCGGACCGCTCGCGCCCCCGCGAGTTGCGCCTCGACCGTCGCGGCGGGCGTGCGGTCCTCGCCCTCCCCCTCGGAGCGGACCACCGTCAGGCTGTGCCCGTCGCCGAGCGGGACGGTCCCTTCGTGTCGCAGGCGACGGCCGACCCGCCCGGAGAGGCGAACGAGCGGACACTCCGGCGCGTCGACCCTGAGATCCGCCTCAGTCCGCCGGGCGAGCCGCTCGTCG
>Ga0207851_100291_pt1 | contig 30899 bp, 31 predicted proteins | sample A23E3SouthBayCA_FD_187747 | JGI IMG/M metagenome (GOLD analysis project Ga0207851, IMG submission 187747) | Aerobic enrichment media microbial communities from Eden Landing Ponds, California, USA - A23 E3 (SPAdes) | ecosystem: Environmental > Aquatic > Marine > Unclassified | place: Emeryville... | reverse complement strand
CCCCCTCTGTCATGGACGCGAGTTCGAGCGTCCCGCGCTTAGGAATGGTGGTTCGGACTGCACCAGCCCCGGTTCGCAGCCGCGGCGAATACCCGAGGACGTTAAGTTCAGCGTCGTCCAAACTGGGGATGTATGCGAGTACGCGCCCTCCAGGCGGCAGTAGTCGCAGCCCTCGTCGTGACCGCGGGGTGTGCAGGCCTCCCCGGAAGCGACGGGGAGACGGGCGACGAAACGCCATCAGCGGACGAACTCGAAGCGGACGTCGTCGATGCGATGAGCGACGTCGAGACGTACCGGCTGACCATGCAGATGAACGTCTCGGCGAACGGACAGACGCTGTCGATGACCCAGCGCGGCGCCTTCGACAGGGAGGCCGAACGCGCCCGGCTGAACGTCTCCCTGTTCGGTCAGGAAGCGACGACGTACATCGATGGCACCACGATGTACCTGCAGTCCAACGGCGAGTGGCAGACCCGGGACCTCTCCGAGTCGGGCGTCTGGGGCGACAGTGAGAGCCTCACCCGGCAGCGCCAGATTCTGGACTCGGGGAACGTCACTATCGCGGGCGGCGGGTCCGTCGATAGCACCGCAACGACTGTGCTGCGAGTCGACCCCGACACGGAGGACATGAAAGCGCTCGTGCAGCAACAGCAGGGCCAGCAGGCGCTCGACGGCGTCACAATCGAGAATGCGACCTACCGGATGCACGTCGCCAACGAGACGAACCTCGTCCGGCAGGTCGAAGCGGACCTGGCGATGACGGTGAACGGCCAGACTGCGGAAACGACCGTCACGATGACGTTCTCCGACTTCGGCGAACCGGTCGACATTATAATCCCCGACGCCGCCACCGGGCAAACGTCAAAGATAGGCGTCTCCGAGCGCGTCCCCGCGAGCGCCTGACGCGGTCGCCGGGGGGTTGGCGGAACGGAAAGGCGTATCCCCTCGCCACGGCATGCCTCGGGTATGAGCCTCGACGACCTCGAAACCGACGTGGAACTGGCGTACGACGATCTCGACGACTACGAGTTCCTCGACCGGGAGAGCCAACAGGAACTGGCGATGCTGAGCGCGGCGCTGGACGCCGGCACCGACGAGTTGCTCCGACGGGCCGTCCACGTCCTGTTCCAGTCGACGACCGAGACGGGGCGCCTGGACTTCCACCTGCGGTCGACCTACGACGTGACCTACGACGAGTACCTCTCCGGGATGACGTACGACCAGATGGCCGGCGGAACGGAGTTCCAGCAGAGCGACGACGACCGCCGCTACCAGTTTTGAGGCACCGGAAGCGGCCGCCCGCCCGAATTACGCCTCTCCGCGGGCGGTCGCGTTGATGCCGGACTGGATGAGGTACCACGCGGCCGGCGCGAACACGAGGAACAGCAAGAAGAGGATGACCCCGTCCTGGTCGACGACGGCCTCGGCGTCGTGGGAGGTCCGCCACATGACGATGAAGTTGTAGAACGGGATGAACAGCCCCACCGTTCTCAGTGCCGGGCTGAAGTCCGCGTCCGTTCCGTCGTTCAGCTGCTGGTGGGTGATGTGCCACCAGTACAACGAGTACAGCCCGAGTGTGACGATCGTGAACAGTACCTGTTTGCCCAGCGACCGTTCTCGGAACGCCGATTCGTCGGTGACCTCCGTCGAGCTGTCAGACATGCGTGAAAAAGATGCCCCGTGACTGGCATAAGTAATTGGGTAATTTTGGTGGCAAGCCGTGGATTCAAGGAGAGTTGTCAGCGCCTACTGGGGTCCCGCACGCCATCCTTTGGTTCCCTCGCAGGGGAGAGTACGGCGCCTCGTCGTTGCTCTGTCCCCCGCACGCGCTCACCGTATCGATGTGTTGCACGACGCTGCCGGCAGCATCAAGGCAAGTCCTGGGTCCGAGAACCTGAAGCGGACGCACTGTGTGCTAGCCGTCCGTGACAGTCTGCGTTCACCCCGTAAGCCGAATGCGACCCAGTTATGGGGGCCAGGTTCCGAGTCTGCAGCATGGAAGACCGAACGCGACGAGCAGTCCTGGCTTCGACGGCAGGTGTCAGTGTGACGGCGCTCGCCGGGTGCATCGGCGGCGGCAGCGACGACGACGTGGACGCGCTGGACGCCCCCGAGGGCACGGAGGTCGTGGAGGTCGGTCCGGACGGCGAGTACGTCTTCGGCCCGGAGGAGCTGACCATCGCCGCCGGGACGACGGTCCGCTTCGTCTGGCTGTCGAGCACGCACAACGTCGCGGTCACGAGCCAGCCCGACGACGCGAACTGGGAGGGCCACGAGGCCATCGAGGACCGAGGGTTCTCCTTCGAGTACACGTTCGAAGCGGCGGGCCGCTACGAGTACGTCTGCACCCCACACCAGAACCAGGGGATGCAGGGCGCGGTCGTCGTCGAAGAGGCGTAATTCACGGAGAGAGTCACGATAGCGGATATCTTCTCCCGCCCGCGGGATACGGGTCACCGCCGACGCCCGAGGCTAAATTACTACGGCGGATGTCGAAACGACCCTATCTGGGTTCGTCAACGCGACCACGCGAACACTGCAAAAGATAGCCGAACTGTCCGGCCCGAGTCCGGGCCGGAATCAGACCACGTCTTCGCTGTGTCCGGCCGACGGGCCCGCGTGTCGGACCTTCCTATCCGCGAGCGCGTCGCCGAAGACGTCCATCGCGACGTCAATCTCGCGTTCAGTGACGTCCAGCGGCGGGAGCAGCCGAACCGTCTTGTAGCCACAGCCGAGCACGAGCAGGCCGCGCTCCAGGCAGGCCGTCACGACGGCTTCGCGGCGGTCCGTGGTGTCGAACTCGACGCCGAGCATGAGCCCGTTCCCGCGCACGTCGGTGACGAACTCGGGCGCCTCGTCAGCGAGAATCTCCTTCACCTGGCGGCCGCGCTCGGTCACGTTGTCGAGGAGGCCGTCGCTCGTGATGGCGTCGATGGTGGCCACGCCCTGCGCCGCGGCGACGATGTCGCCGGCGCCCCACGTCGAGGACAACCGTCCCGTCTCCTCGGGGAAGAGGTCCTCGCTGGCGATAGTCGCGCCGACCCGCAGGCCCTTCGCGGACGTGATGACGTCCGGTTCGAGGCTCGTATGGTCGACGCCCCAGAGTTCGCCGGTCCGGCCGAGGCCGGACTGGATCTCGTCGGCGACCACGGGGATGTCGTGGGTCTGCTGGATGTCGACGACGTCGCTGACGAAGTCCTCGTTCGGGACGCGGTAGCCGCCCTCGCCCTGCTGGGGTTCGAGGATGACGTACGCGACTTCCTCGGGGTCGATGACGCCGCGGTCCGGGTGGAGCTTGTCCGCGACGACGTTCCCCCCGGGACCGTCGGTCTGCCACCCGCACTCGCAGTCGCCCTCGCAGGCGCAGTACGGCACGGAGACGATGCCGCCGAGTTCGGGGTAGCCCTTCCGGTGGACGGTCTTCGAGCGGTTCAACGAGAGCGCGCCCAGCGTGCGCCCGTGGAACGCGCCGTCGAACGTGAACGCGCGGTGGCCGCCGTTCGCGTAACAGATCTTGATGGCGTTCTCGACGGCTTCGGCGCCCGTGTTCGAGAGGAAGACCGTGTCGAGGCCGTACGACTCGGTGAGATCGGTGAGCCGGTCGAGGAGCTGCGTGGAGGTCGGCACGTCGGGGTCCTCGGGCGGCCAGCCGCCGCTGGCGTAGAAGTCCTGGCCCGCGATCTTCGACGGGTCGACGAGGTCGAACTCCGCGAGGCGGTCCATGATCTTCGGATTGTTGTACCCGAACGGGGCCGCGGCGACGTGGCTCGTGAAGTCCATGAGGACGTTGCCGTCGACGTCCGTGCAGAACGGCCCTGCGGCGTCCTCGGTGATGTCCCAGACGAACTCGTAGACGTACGTGCTCGGCGCTGCGTGCTCGTGATGGTACGACACCCACTGCTCGGCCTTGTCGCCCGGCATCGACCGGACGCTCGGCTCGGCGGTCTCCCTGTCCATGGAAAGACTTGCCCGGCCGCCCGGTAAAAGCGATTCGTTACGGTTCCCGCAAATCTCGCAGGCGTGGCTGGCGGTCTCAGGCGGCGATGAACGCCGTCGCGATACCGCCGGCGGTGAGGAGGACGACGCTGTAGCCGGCCACGCGGTACGCGAACGGGCGGTTCGAACTCGTCGCGGTGAGCGCCACCTTCACGCCGATGGAACTGGCCGTCGCGAGGAGGACGGCGATGGTCGCGGACGTCGACGAGATGGCACCCGTCCGGTAGAGCACGATAGCGGACGTCGTCGCGCCGGCGCTGGACACCAGCCCCGAGAGCACGGCGGTCACGTAGAGGCCCGCCGACCCCCACTGGGTCTGTGCGAGGCCGCCCGCGACAACGACGACGAGGAACATCGCACCGAACCCGAGCGCGTTCCGCATGGAGAACGGGCTCTCCAGTTCCATCTCGACGCGTGTCGTCCAGTCCGCGGTCACCGCGGCGACGGCGACACACCCCACGACGATGACTGCCAGTGGAATCGTCGCTTCCACGAGGACGCCCGCCGAGAGCGTGAACACGACGACGATGAGGAGGTTCCGGAGCGCCATCGCGGCGTTCGCCAGCAGGACGCCCGCGACGGCGTACGACGACGCTTCCGCGTGCTGGCTGACGTGGTCGAGCATCGTCCCGACGACGGCCGTCGAGGACGCCAGCCCTCCGAAGAAGCCGGTGACGGCGATGCCGCGGCCGCCGTACGTCTTCACGATGACGTAGTTCAGGATGCCGATGCCGGCGACGAACACGACCATCAGCCACACGACGCGCGGTTCGACCTCGACTGCGTACTCGCCGCTCCCGAACGCGACGTTCCCCGCGGGCAGCAGCGGGTAGACGACGAACGCGAGAATCGCGAACTCGAACGTCGACCGGAGTTCCTCGCGGGAGAGCCCCCACGCGAACCCGTGCAGTTCGCGCTTGAACACGAGCAGGAGGCTGCTCGTGACGGCGACGACCGTCGCGGGCAGTACCGCGCCGACCGCGACGAGCACGCCGACGCCGTACGCAACGAGCATGCTCACCGCGGTCGTCAAGTGGAGGCCTTCGTCTTCGTCCTGCATCCCCGAGACCATCAGGACGCCGGCGACGACGATGACGAACGCCGCGCCGACGCCGGACAGGTACGGCGGACAGACGACGTCGGCCGCGCCCTGGCATCGCGCCGTGTCGACGAGCGTGAAAATCGTCCCGAGGACGCTGACCAGCGCGAACGTCCGGATTCCCGCCGCCTTCTGGGACCACTCGCGCTCCAGCCCCAGGAACAGACCGAGCGCGACGGAGAGTGCGATGCGGACGACGTCGCTGTCCACGGGCGCGTCCGCCAGCGGTTCCAGTGTACCGGGCACCCCTTCGGATTCTCCACCCCCGTGTAAAAACGTGCGGGCTTCTGTGTGCCCAGGTAGCGTGTGGCGACCGCCTCTCGTCCGTCGCGGCTCGCCTCCCGGCGGACCGCCCCAGGGAACCTTTTAGTCGTTCGCCGTCGCCCATTCAGACAATGGACGCCCCCGAGGTCGACCGCGCCCGCGCCGTCTGGTGGACGCTGGCAGCAGTACTCGCAGGCGTGTTCGCGTTCACCGTGTACTCGTTCATCGGGACGTTCGTCCTCGGTGTCTTCATCTACTACGCCACGCGCCCCGTCTACCGGCGCCTGCAGCGGTGGATTCGTCCGCCGACGGTCGCGGCCATCGTCGCGCTCGTGACGCTCGCACTCCCCGCGATGCTCCTGGCCGCGTACACGACAGCCGTCGGTCTCCAGGAGCTCGATCAACTCCTCACCACACAGGACGTGGACCTCGGTGCGCTGGGCGCGCTCCTGGAACCGTACCTGGACGTCTCCAGCGTCGTCCAGGACCCGGAGGCGTTCCTGAACCAGCCATCCGTGCAGGACGCCCTCCAGAAGACGGCGGACAACGCCCTCGACTACATCGGGTTCCTGACGTCGTTCATCGTCCACATCTTCGCGGTGATCATCATCGCGTTCTACCTGCTGCGCGACGACCACCATCTCGCGGCGTGGTTCCGCAGGCGGTTCACCGACGGCGCCGGTGTCAGTACCGCGTACGGGCGAGCGATCGACAACGACTTCTCGAACATCTTCTTCGGGAACATCCTGTTCGCGTTCGCCACGGGCATCATCGCAGCGGTCTCGTACTGGACGCTCAACGTGTTCTCGCCGGCGTCTATCGCCATCCCGTACCCGGTGTTGCTCGGGCTCGTCACCGGCGTCGCGAGCCTGATTCCCATCATCGGCATCAAACTCGTCTGGGTGCCGCTGGCGGGGTGGCTCGGGTTCGTCGCCGTCCAGCAGGACGCCGGCTTCGGCTTCGTGGCGATGTTCGTCGCCGTCGCTGCAGTCATCGTGGACTTCGTTCCCGACCTCCTCTTGCGACCGTACGTCTCCGGACGCAACCTCCACCTCGGACTCGTGATTCTCGCGTACGTCTTCGGGCCGCTGCTGTGGGGGTGGTACGGCCTGTTCCTCGGGCCGATGGTGCTCGTGCTCGTCGTGCACTTCGTCCGCCTGGTGCTCCCCGAACTACTCGCGGGCGAGCAGATCGAACCGGAGCCACTGGGTCGAGACGTCTGGACGGACGGGCGACACGCGACTGTACAAACGAAAGTTTCGGACTTCCAGACTGGCGGCGAGAGCGAAGACGCGGACGCCACCACCACGGACTAAGAGACCGTCGCCAGCTAGCGCCGCCGGAGCCGTGTTCCGTCGCGGGGACAGTACTCGAACTCGGGGGTTCTGGTCCGGAATCCGCACTCCGGACACTCGTGGACGGTCGCTTCGGGGTCAGACGAGCGGTCGCGGAACAGCAGGGGGACGAACGGGACGGCGAGGAAGAACAGTCCGACGCCGAACACCTTCCACACGACCACGCTGACGAGGAGGCTGGCGAGTACGCCGGCGGCGGCGGTGGCGACTCGCGAGGAGACCACAGTCAGTCGAGGTCGACGTACTGTCGTTCCCACTCGCGGCGGGCCGCGATTTCGCGGCGGCCGCGACGCGTGAGCGTGTAGTAGTTGGTTCGCTGATCGAGTTGGCCCTTGTCCACGAGGCCCTTGTCCACGAGCGTGTCGAGGTTGGGGTACAGTCGTCCGTGATGGATTTCCGACTCGTAGTACTCTTCGAGTTCTTCCTTGATTGCGAGGCCGTGTGGCTCGTCTAATCCGGCGACGACGTAGAGGAGGTCGCGTTGAAAGCCTGTCAGGTCGTACATATGTCCTGCACTCGTTACAACTTTTGTCTCTGAAAGCATAAGTATGGGGGATTGAGGTGCCGCTGCGGGATTGCCTGCCCTCGTTTACGAAGGTGACATGTCCGGTCGAAGGACTGAAATTGAAACGGAAAGCGCGCTTATGCCATTGCCCCACGAACCGTCTGGTATGCCCGAGAGATCCTCTTCGAACACGAGCAGCGTCGCTCCCGGTCGGAGGCAGCGGACTACCTCCGCGCAATCGCAGACAAACTCGACGGCGGCGGCGACGTCACGCTGTCGGCGGGCGACCAGTCAGTCACGCTCGACCCCCCGGAGACCGTCGACTTCGAGGTGAAAGCCGAGCGCGAGACGTCCAGCGGCGCTGACGAACTCAGCATCGAAGTCGAACTCGAATGGGGCGCTGACGACGTGGACGGCGAACTCGACGTCTCCTGAAGCACCCCGCGAACAGTCTTGAAAGGAGGCGGAAACCACCGCTGTACGCCCTCCACCGACCCCCACGACCTCAAGGACATCTCTCCGACAGCGCGCCGCGTGGTTGCCGGATTCGAACATCGCGACCGCGACCAGCATCGTTCCCGTGCTGGAGTCCGGCGGGAGGGTCCTCGCGGCAACGCTCGGACTCGCTGAGGCGTCCGCGGGCGTCGTATCTCAACCGCCAGGTGACGCTGGTGCTGACGCTGTTCGTCTGGCTGCTGTTCCAGTTCGTCTGGCCGTACCGCCTCTGGTAGCGCGGTTCGGCCCGGAACTATCCGCAGTCGCGACCGGGTCAGCAGCGAGTCGCAGAGCATCGCGGAGCCAACGGCGGCCACTGAGCGGCAATCCAGACCGGGAACGATTCGTGTGCCAGCGGGCTCCTGGACGAGCCGCTGAAGTGTGTCCTCTGGAGATGACAGGTCGCTGGGTTTGGCGCCCGCTGACCTCACCTCGCCCAAAGTGTTCATTTACGTATGAGAGTGGCCACAGCACGTTGGCACGACGCTGACAGCGTCGCGCACGAACGCAGCGCTATCGCTGTTCGGTGTCGCGCAACGGAAAAGGATGCGAGGCCGGAAAATCCGGCCCCGCAGCCGCCCTGAATTGGTCCCCGCTGACGCTTCGGCCCTCCAAAGCGAAGCGTCACCTGAATCAAAACGCGGCACGATAATAAATCTATCCCCGGGCGAAAGGCATGCCGCTACATGTGTTCTTCTTCTAACACCCAGCCGAGTGCACGCCGGTAGTACGTGAACATCTGGCGGACGCCCTCGTGGTTCATGTCCTCGGATTCCAGCTCCTCGACGAGGAACTCGTACTGCTCGCGTATCTCCTCCTCGCTGCGCATGCCCCAGTGTTGCCACCCCAGCCGTATCAATCACCGCCACGTCCCGCTGCACAGCCGGGCCTGCTCCTCGACTGCACCGACGCCGTAGCCGCCCGTCGTCAGCCCTGACACCGCGTCTACCGGCCAGCCCGCCCCGCTCGCGTCTGCGATTCGACTCCCGGGCTCCCTCGCCGTCAGGCCTAGTTTCAAGCACTGACCGTCGAAACCGTGACAGTATGACTGCAGACCTGCAACGCGGCCTCGAAGGCGTCAGTGTCGCCGAAACGCGGCTCTCGCGCGTCGACGGCGACGCGGGCGAACTCACGATAGCGGGGTTCCCGCTCGACGAACTCGCGCCCAACGCCACCTTCGAGGAGACGCTGTTCGCGCTCTACGAGGACCGCCTCCCCGACGCCGGCGAACTCGACGCGTTCCGGACAGAGCTCGCCGAAAAGCGCCACGCGTCCCAAGAGGCCATCGACACTGTCGTCGCGGCCGCCGACCGAGGGCTACCACCGATGGACGCCGTCCGTATGGGAATCGCAGCAGCGTCGCTCACCCGGGACGGCGACGAGGACCCCCGGACAGACGCAGCCCTCGCCGTCGCGCAACTCCCCACCGTCGCCGCCGCCCACAAGCGCGCTCGCGACGGCGACGACCCGGTCGAACCCCGGGAGGACCTCAGCCACGCCGCCAACTACCTCTACATGCTCGACGGCGAGGAACCCAGCGCGGAGCGCGTCCGCGGCCTAGAGACGTACCTCAACTCCGTCGTCGACCACGGGCTGAACGCGTCGACGTTCACCGCGCGCACCGTCGTCTCCACGGAGTCCGACGTCATCTCCGGCGTCACCGGCGCAGTCGGCGCGCTCAAGGGCCCGCTGCACGGCGGCGCCCCGGGTCCCGTCCTCGACATGCTCGAGGACGCCGCGGATGCCGACGACCCCGGCGACATCGTCCGCGAGACGCTAGACGCCGGCGAGCGCGTCATGGGGTTCGGGCACCGCGTCTACAACGTCCGCGACCCCCGCGCCGCCGTCCTCCAAGACGCCGCCGAGTCGTTCTACGAGGGCCGCGACGAGACGGCGTTCTTCGACGCCGCCCGAGAGTTCGAGGACGTCGCCGTGGACATCCTCGCCGAACACAAGCCCGACCTCCGCCTGGAGACGAACGTGGAGTTCTACACCGCCGTCCTCCTGAACGGCGTCGGCGTCCCCCGCGACATGTTCACGCCGACGTTCGCCGTCGCGCGCGCCGGCGGCTGGACCGCCCACTGCCTCGAACAGCTCGAGGACAACCGCCTCATCCGGCCGCGAGCCAGCTACGTCGGCGCCGAGGACCGCGAGTGGACGCCCGTCGACAAGCGGTAGCCCCGCTCGCCGGGCCGTCAGGTACGCTGTCGACACAGGGGACCGAACGGCCGCTATCAGTGCTCTTGCCCGAGAACGCTCGCTGCGAACGACCGGACGACTTCCACGAAGAACTCGGGGTTGTCGAGGTTGGCGGCGTGACCCGCACCGGGCACCTCCCGGAGGAGGACGTCCGGAATCGCGTCCTCGAACGTGTCCGCGTGCGCACGCAGGAACGCGGGTTCGTGTTCGCCGTACAGCACCAGCACTGGTGCCGTAATCCTCGTGAGGTCGACACTCGTCTCGTGGAACGACGCGACTGCACGGGCGACTTTCGGAAACTCCGCAGTCGTCACCCGCGGACCGTCGCCGCGGACCGCCCGGACCGCGCCGTAGTCGCCGCTGACGCCCGAACCGTGGAGGCGTTCCTGGAGCCAGACCAGCGCGCCTTCGATGCGTTCGTATCCGAGGACGCGAACCGGGTAGACCGACATCCGGAGCAACAGCGACCGCTGCAGCCACTCACTGCGGGTGCGTAGCGTCGGAGCGAACGTGTCCGCGAGGACGACGCCCGCCACGGCCTCTGGGTGCGAGGCGGCGTACACCTGCGCGATGCACCCGCCCATCGAGTGCCCGCAGAGCACGAACGTCTCGAGGTCCAGCGCCTCGACGAGCGCGTGCAGGTCGTCCGCGAACAGTTCGATGGAGTACGCCCCGGCGGCCGACTCGCCGGTCCGGCCGTGCCCGCGCACGTCGTACGTGATGACGTCGTACTCCGGGGCCAGCTGGGAGACCTGTGGCGCCCACTGGGAGTGGTCCAGCATCGCTCCGTGGACGAACACGAGCGGCTGGCCCGACCCGTAGCGCTCGTAGTACGTTTCCACGCCGTTGGTCTCCACGGTGGGCATACCGAGGGCTACGCGGCGTGCGACGAAGTATTCGATGCAGAACAGATCGGGGACACCCGCAGAATCAGGACGGCGCAAGCCCCTGACCGGCGGCCGTGACCAGCCGTCGCTACTTCCGGTCGAGTCGCGAGAGGCCGTGCCAGATCGCGTTGACGACTTTGTCCTCGCCGTCCCCATCCGCCTGCTCCCAGCCGCGGGCGAGCGCGTCTTCGAGCGCGTCCAGGTCGTGGTTCTCGAAGTTGTTCATGCCGCGGAACTCCTCGAGGGCGTCCCGGGCCTCCTCGCCGAACTCGCCGCTGGACGTGCCGTCGTAGAAGCCGAGGTCCGCGAGCGTCCCCAGGACGGCTTCTGCAGTGCCGCCCTCGAGTTCTGCGTACTCGTCTGGGTCCTCGCGCTCCAGGAGCGTGATGTCGTAGATGCGGAACACGCGCTCAAGTTCGTCGATCGGGGCGTCGTGGTCGTCGACACGCACGTCGATCCATCGGTCGTTCCCCCCGTCGTAGCCGCCCTCGGGTTTGGCGACGTAGAGCGCGGCGGACTGCTCGCCGCGCTGGTCGCCGCCCGCCTCGTTGCCGGCGTGGAGCGCGGCGATGAGTTTCTCCGGCAGCCCGCCCTCAGTTTCCTCGAAGGTGTCGGCCATCGCGTCGATGGTCTCGCGGTTCTCCAGGATGTTCCCCTGGACGGTGTAGGTGTCGCCCTGCCGGTCGCTGGCGTGGTCGAAGCACTCTTCGCCCGTGAACGCCGCGACGGAGCCGTCCTGTCCGACGACTCCGACTTGTCGCTGGGGCGCGTCGTCGTCCTCGCTGGTGAGTCGCTCGACGACCTCGTCTGCGTCGTGGCCCTCGCGGAGCAAGTCGAGGCCGTCCGGGCCGTACGCGACGTTCGCGAAGCTCTGCGTGGCGACGGCGCCCGCGTCGGCGCTCGCGAACGGTACCACGGCGCCGACGCCGACGAACTTCGACTGCACAGCGACGCCGACGGCGTCGGTGTCCGGGTCGCGCGCGACGATGGAGAACGTCATACGCGCAGACGTGACGACGCGCGGACTAAAGCCTACGGCTCGCCCACGGCCGTTGCCGTCTTCGCTCGCGTCGCCCCGGACTGCTTGCGGCTACTGGTCCACCCCCGTGCTCGCGGGCGCTTCCCGCGCGGTGAGCGGTTGCCGGGACGCGAGTTCGCACGCGAACCCCGGGTGTTCGACGAAGTGCCACAGCACCATGTGGCGGCGGCCGGCGGTCAACCCCGTCGCGGAGAGGTCCTCGGCGGTGAACTCCGCGGGCAAGCGCTCGAACAGCCGTCGGAGCGCGCCGAACGAGTCGAAGACCTTCCGGTTGCCCGCGGAGTCCGCGCCGCGGCGCTCCACCACGTAACTGCCGTCAGCGCGGTGCACGCCCTCCGTGTTCAGGAACGTCTCACGGGCAGTGAGCGCGTCCTCGAGACATTCCCGGAGCTGGTCGGCGTCCTCGCGGGAGAGAAGCAGTTCGTCGCCGTCGACGGAGACCGCGACCCGGTCGCCGCGTCGCTGTGCGGAGAGACTAGGCGAGTCGGAGAATTTCTCGACCAGCCGCGTCACCGCGGCTTACGCTATCCTCGGCGGCCGGAGTCGTGAGGTTCTGACTCGGCATCGTGGTCGAGGATTGTGCGGACCGGTACATAAGTTCGGCGGTGCGACAGATTCCGCTGGTGCCCGGTAGCGATGCGATAGATTGCCAGCCGGCGCCAGGTGGCGGCTCGCCGACCACTCAGTCGTCGGCGACGTCGTGTACCCAGTCGGCCACGTCCGTCACGACGTACTCGGCGGCGTTCCCGGGGAAGTACAGCGCCGCCATCGTGGACGGCTCGTAGCCCTCCTGCATATAGTGGCCGACGTCCTCGTAGAACTCGACGGTGCTGTCCTCGCCGAGGTCGTACCCGCGCCACTCTTCGAGGCGTTGCTCGTGCATCTCCACGATTCCCGGCTGGACATCGGGGTCCGCGCGGCCTGCCTTCGCGACGAACACGGCCGCGTCCAGTTCGGCCGCGGTTTCCGCCGTCGTCACTTCGTCCATGCTGTCGTGCCAGCGGCCGGGTTTCCCGAGGATCTCCTCGTCGGGATCGTAGTCGCCGTCCGCGACGCGGCGGAACGTCTCTCGTTTGGCTTCCAGTTCCGCCTCCTGTTCTTCGGTGAGGTCGCCGTCCGGTTCGATGCTGTACCGGATGAACCCGAGGTCGTCCGCGTCCATGCCCGGGTCGGCGGGGCCGTCGATGGAGACGACGCCAGCGACGTCGCCGTGGCGTTCGGCGATGCGGGGCGCGGCCATTCCGCCCTGGCTGTGGCCGGCGACGAACACGCTGTCGTCGGCCACCTCGGTAGCGGCCGAGAGTTCGTCGACGGCCGCGACGGCGTCGTCCACGACGACGGTGTCGAACGTCATGTTCTCGTCGTCCACCTCGTGGTCGAGCAGGCGTTTCTCGTACCGGAGGGCGGCGATGCCCTCGCTGGCCAGCCCCCACGCGAAGTCCCGCAGAATCTTCGACGACCCTGCGGTCCCGTCAGCGTCGTGGAGGCCCGCGCCGTGGACGAGGACGACGCCCGGGAACGGCCCCTCACCGTCCGGCACCGCGAGCACGCCGCCAAGTTCGACGTCGCCGGCGTCAACGGTCACGTCGCACTCCTCGAACGCCGACTCGTCGGCGTACGCGGGCGGTTCGTACTCGGTCGGGAACGACGCGGCCGTCACCTCGCCGTCGTCTACGGTCAGCTCCAGCGTCTGCGTGCCGTCCTCGAAGGTCAACGCCGCGGTGGCCTCGTCGCCGTCCACTGTCACGGAATCGACGCCCTCGAACTCGCCGTATTGGCCGTAGAGGCCGTACGAGTACGATTCGATCGTGTCCTCGGCGTCGAGTTCCTCTCGCGAGAACCCCTCGGGGAACGCCTCGACGACCGCCTCGCGGCCGTCCGCGGAGAGCAGGTCGGCGGCGTCGGCGAACGCCCCGTCGGTGAATCGACTGACGAACTCGCGCGCAATGGTCTCAGTGCTGTCGGTTGGAGGGACCATCGCCAGACTGTTGTGTGAACTGATACAAATAGGTTCGTGGTATTGCAGCAGCCGCGCCGACCGCTATCGGGGATGTGGGCTACGTGCGGCCCGCGATGACCTCGACGGCCGTCTCCTCGACGAGCGGGTCGTCGTGCGCGGCGAGTCGCTCGCGGACGTCCGCCGCGAACGCCGACTGGTCGGTGCCCAACGACGCCGGCGCACAGAACGACAGCGAGAACACGTACCCGAGGGCGTCCTCGACGCTCCACTCCCGTCGCAGGTCGAACGTCCGCGTCTCTACGTCGGCGAACCCGTGCTCGGCGACGAGTTCGCCCCACGGGTCGTCGTCGTAGCTCACCGGGCCGGTACGCTCGGGTACGTCGTCGAGGTAGTCGGTCGCTGTGTCGTGGATTGCCGCCTGCCAGTCCCGGGTTCCCCGGGTCAACCACTCGCGGTCGGTGACGATTGCGACGCCGCCGCCGTCGGCCGTCAGCGAGTGCAAGTGGTCGAGCGTCCGACCCTGCTCCATCCAGTGGAACGCCCGTCCGATCGTCGCCAGTCGCACGGTCCCGATGTCGGCCGCGAGGCCCTGCAGGTCGGCGTCGGACCCGACGAGCCACTCGACGTTCGTCGCGTCTTCGCTGTCGGCGAACTCGCGGGCGTGCTCGAGCATCGCGGCGTTCGGGTCGACGCCGACGACCTCGCCGGTACGAGCGGCCAGCGGGACGGCGAGTTGACCGGCGCCACACCCGAGATCGAGGACGCGCGTGTCGGCGTCGAGGCCGAAGTGCGACGCGAGGTAGTCAAGCACCCGGTCTCCGTAGCCGGGCCGGTGGGCGGCGTAGTAGGGTTCGGTGCTGTCGAACCGGTCGGCGGGGGCATCAGCGGGCATCAACGTCGGCACGAACGACCCCCCAGACAAACAGTGCTTCGGCGCACTCGGGGAAACGAGCTTCGAGGAGCGCGGTAGAGACGAGGGAGTTTTTCTGCGCGCGGTCGAACTGTGAAGCATGGACGTGCGCGGCGAACGGGAGTGCAAATCCTGTGGGACGCGGTGGTCGTACTTCGAGACCGGGAGCGTGGAGTGTCCGGAGTGCGGGAGCATGCGCAGCGTGGGCGTCGGCGAGCGCAGCCAGCATACCGACGGGAACGCCACGCTGGACCTCTCTGACGCCCAGCGCGCGGCGGCGGACGGCGACCTCCGGGGCGCGCTCGACCCGGCGGTGGACGCGTGCCGCGATTACTGCCAGTCTCGGGGGTTCGTCTCGGGCGGCGACCTGCTAGACCTCGACGACACCTACCTCGCCGCCCAGGAACTCAGACGCGCTGGCGTGCTGCTCGGAGACGCGCTCCGCATCGGCGACGAGGAAGAACGGTACGTGCTCGCACTGCTGAACGGCGCGGCGAACGGAGACCGGCCGAGTCCGGGAGCGGTGCCGGAATCCATGCGGGCGGTCCGCGGCCTCGGGTACGCGGCGGCGGTCGAGACCTACCGCTCGGACGTGCGCTCGTTCTGTGACGGGGAGATTCCCGAACCGGAGCGCGGCCTGCTCGAACGCCTCCGCGAGCACGGAAAGCGCGTGAAGGCGCTCGACGGCGAGGTCGAACCCGAGGACGCCGACCGCCTCGTCGCCGCCGTGAGAGCTATCGGCGACTCGCTCCGTGGTGACGACGCCGGCGTCGAGCGCGCCCGGAGCCACCTCGACCAACTCGAAGAACTGGTCTGACGCGGGCAGCGGGTGGTGACGGCCAGCGAACAGCGATGGACAGCCGACAGCGGCGGACAGCGCCGGAGTGCCGACGGCGGCGGACCACAAACAGCTGCCGGCACCGGACGGCGTCAGGGAAGCGTGACGTCGCCGCCGGATTGCTCGCTTGCGGCCTTCACGGTGTTGTTCAGCAACATCGCGCGCGTCATCGGCCCGACGCCACCGGGAACGGGCGTGATGACGCTGGCCCGTTTCCTGGCGCTCACGAAGTCGACGTCGACGGTGCCGTCGATCACGCTCCTCACGTGTCTGGCTCGTCGACGCCCCCGCCTTCAAATTGGCCCTTCTTGCATACTAGTGGAGATATTCCGCTTGTTCTATTCACCTTTGTGTGTCTTGGATCCGGTTGGCCAGCACCGCGTTCGTCGCCGCGCCCGCCACGAGCGCGAGACTCCCGACGTACAGCCAGGTCAACACGAGGAGGACGACCCCGACCATACCGAACAGTCGCACGCTCACGGCCCTCGCAGCGTACGCGTTGAACACCATCGCCGACCCGGTCCAGGCGGCGGCCGCCAGAGCCGTTCCGGGGAGCGCCTCCCAGAGTGACACTGACGGCGGGAACACGAGGTACATCGGCAGCAACACGACGAGCAGTGCCACGAACAGGACCACCGGCCACCCGAGCGTGACCGCCACCGCTGGCTCCACGAACGCCAAGAGGATGCCGACGACTAACACCAGGAGGACGGCTGCCACCCACGTGAGAAACACGACCACGACGTCAGCCGCGCGCTCCAGTGGCGTGTGGTCGACGTCGCTGTAGACGTCCCGGAACACGTTCGAGACTGCGCGACCGAGCGAGAGCGTGCTCCACGTGGCCACGACTCCGGCGAGCACTGCTAGCTGGGCGGCCCCCTCGCCCTCCTGTACCGCCGTCTCCACGACGCTCACGGCCTCCGTCGAGACGTTCGCCAGGTGCGCGACGCGCTCGGCGGCGACGCCGACGTGCCCGCTGGCGGACGCCGCGAGCACGACCAGCACGAGTGTCGGCAACAGCGCGTTGAACGCGTAGTACGCCACGCCCGCGGCGGCTACGGACAACCGCTGGCTCCGCACGAGCGCCACGATGGCGACGGCCAGTTCGCGAGCGCCCTCCTCAGCGACGGCGTCACGAATACCCATGCCCGAGATACGGCACAGACCGAAAAGAGTCGTATGGTTACCTGGACGGTAGGCCTCCCGAGGGAGTCGCTACTCGTACAGCGGGTGGTCGTGGCAGAGGTCTTCGACAGTCGACGCGACGTCGGCGTACACCTCGACGTCGCCGATGTTGTCGACGACCCTCGCGATGCAGTCCCCGACCGTCTCCATCGCGTCCTCGTCGAAGCCGCGGGTCGTCAGTGCCGGCGTGCCCGCGCGGATGCCAGACGGGTCGAACGGGGACCGCGTCTCGTCCGGCACGGTGTTGCCGTTCAGCACGATGCCGACCTCCTCGAGGGCGTCCTCGGCGTCCCCACCGGAGACGTCGGGGTGGGAGTCACGGAGGTCAACGAGCACGAGGTGCGTGTCCGTCCCCTCCGAGACGAGCGAGAGCCCGTGATCCTGCAGCGTTTCGCCCAGAACTTCCGCGTTCCGGACGACCTGGTCGGCGTAGTCCTCGAACTCGGGCTGGAGCGCCTCCTTGAACCCGACGGCCTTCCCAGCGATGTTGTGCATGAGGGGACCGCCCTGCGCACCCGGGAACACCGCGTTGTCGATGTCGTCGGCGTACTCCTCGTCGCACATGATGATGCCGCCGCGACCCGCGCGAATCGTCTTGTGCGTCGACCCCGTGACAAAGTCCGCGACGCCCACCGGCGACGAGTGGACGCCCGCTGCGACCAGCCCGGTGATGTGAGCGATGTCGGCGAGGTGGTACGCGTCGACGGCGTCGGCGGCCGCCTGAACGCGCTCCCACTCGACCTCGCGGGGGTACGCGGAGAACCCGGAGACGATCATGTCGGGCTCGAACTCCTCGGCGATGTCCTGCAGCGAGTCGTAGTCGAGCCTCCCGGTGTCCGCGTCGACCTCGTACTGCTCGACGTCGTACAGCTGGCCCGCGAAGTTCGCGGGGTGGCCGTGGCTGAGGTGGCCGCCGTGCGTGAGGTCCAGCGAGAGAATCTTGTCGCCCGGTTCGAGCGTCGCGAAGTAGACGGCCATGTTCGCCGACGACCCGCTGTGCGGCTGGACGTTGACGTGGTCGGCGCCCCAGAGCTCTTTCGCGCGGTCGATGGCGAGCTCCTCGACTTCGTCGGCGAACTCGCAGCCGCCGTAGTAGCGCTCGCCGGGGTACCCCTCGGCGTACTTGTTCGTGAGCTCGCTGCTCTGGGCCTCCAGAACGGCTTCGCTGACGTGGTTCTCGCTCGCGATCATCGCCAGCGTCTCTCTTTGTCGGTGGCGCTCGCCGACGAGCGCATCCGCTACCGCTGGGTCGGCCTCTCTGACGTCCTCGTAACTCATGTCTAGACGGGCCGGTGCGCGGGCCATAAGTCTACCGAGGCAGGATTATTTCGCGGTATTTCACACGGATGCTACGACAGAAATATATGCCCGCTGGTACAACCGTGGGACTGCGTGATTCAGTGGGACGAAACTAGTACTGGCGTGTTCGCCACTGACGCCGCCGAAAACGAGGTCCGTGTGCGTGCACCGGACTGGGAGTCGACCGCCGACGCCCGCGTTCTCCCACGGCTGACGGACGCGGAGACGACTGGCGTGACGTCGGCGTTCTCGGTTGGGGCGGACGACGCGACGCTGGCATCCCCTGAAACCACGGCCGCGACGACGCTCGCGGCCGGCGAACGGCAGCAGCTCGCCGCCGGTGACTACGTTCTGGAGGTCGGCGCGGCTATCGACGTCGTCGTCGGGTTCAGCGGGCCCGCGCAGGTCGTTCTGGACGACCGCCTGCGCGTCAGCTTCGACGCCCCCGAGCGTGTCGCAGTCGGGTTCCGAAGCGACGCCCGCGCGCCGCCGGCCACCATCACGATTCCGAAGACGCTGGACGGCGTCGCGACCGCCGTGACCCACGCGGCGGCCGCCCACCGCACCACGACGCCAGACCGGTCGGACCCCGGGTTTCGTCGTCACCCGCCCGCGTTCGCGTTCGGCGACAACGTGGACGTGCCGCCGTCGGTCGCCGCCGCGACTCCCGACACCGGCATCGAACTCCTCGTGCCGCGCTCGCTGCGCGCGCTGTTCGTCGCCGCGCCCCTCGCCTACTACCTGGGTGCGACAGTGACAGTCGACGCGGGCGTGACGCCCCGGCTCCGTGCCCCGGACGCTGGCATCAACCACGCCTTCGACGCGCTCGACAGGGAAGCGCCGGCGATGCTCGCGCGCATCTTCTGGCTGGACTGTCTCGTTCGCGCCGCGGCGTCCCACAGTTCCCCGCCGGGGTGCACCACCAACGATGCCAGCCGGCACACCGTCGCGGGCGGCGACGTACTCGCAACGCTGGGCGTCGACCCGGACGCCGCTTACGACGCGGACCTGGCGCAGCGGCTCGCGACGTACCTCGACGCGCCGTTCGAGCGCGTGGCCGACGACCTCCCGGAGTGGCACCTCTCGATGCACGTCGCCCCGAACCTCGACCACGTCGGGACGCTACCGTTCCTGCTGGACCGACTCGCGTTCGTGCACCCGCCGGAGACCGCGACCCTGGAGAGCCAGGAACTGATGGAGCGGTCGCTGGACGACTTCTATCGCGGGCCGCCCGGCCCGGTCGCGACGGTGGAGATGCTCAAGCCGAAACTCCGTGAGGGCCGCTGGCAGGGCTGGCTCGCGGAGGGAACGCCCATCGACGTGTTCAAGACACAGCCGGCGGCGTACCGCAACCACCTCGACTACCTCCAGAGCGCTGGCGACGCGCTGTCGGTCGCGGTCGTCCTGAACGACCGCAGCATGACCGGCGAACACGAGGCCGTCGCGGACGTCTACGACGCCCACGCCGACTCCCTGCCGATGGACGTCACGTTCTTCGAGGGGCTCACTCGCCAGGAACTCGCGGACGTGCTCGACGACCACTACGAGTTCCTCCACTACATCGGCCACTGCGAGGTGGAGGGACTCCGGTGCGCGGACGGCAACCTCGCGGTCGGCGACCTCTCCGGGACGAACGTCGAGACGTTCTTCCTGAACGCGTGTGGCTCCTACTACGAGGGCCTGGACCTCGTGGACCAGGGCAGCGTCGCGGGCGCTGTGACGCTCCGGAAGGTGCTCGACGAGCAGGCGGCGAAAGTCGGCACGGCGTTCGCCCGCCTGCTCGTCCACGGGTTCCCGATCGAGACAGCGCTCCGCCTGGCGCGGCGCCGGATTCGGATGGGGAAAGACTACGCCGTCGTCGGGGACGGGATGCAGACGCTGTCCCGGACTGACGGTGACGAGGCGCGCGTGGCTCGCGTGGACCGCGGCGTCGACGGCGAGTGCCGCGTAGAGTACGACCAACTCGCCGTCGACGGCCACGGCTGCTGGTACGACCTGGACGTGGCGGCAGCGGACGGCCCGAAACTCTGCGGGAACTCGACGACGTTCAGAACGCCCGCGGCGGACCTCGCAGACCTGCTCTCGGACGCCGACCATCCGGTCATCGTGGACGGGGAGTTCTTCTGGTCCGACGAGGCCGCGTCACTACTCCGCGGGTCGGTTTCGACTGCGAAATAAACCGGAATGGAAGTCTGAGAACCGCTGTACTGTCGTTTTACTGTCTCCGCCATCGGTAAAATTAAATACGTCGTTACACTATACCCACACAGAGATGTCACAGAATCTACTGGGGACGCGCGTCGAAGACGTCGTCCGTTCGGTTCTCGAGACGGAGCCGGGCGAGCTCTTCGTCGTGAATCCTGCCGGCGAAACCGTCGAAGAACTCGTGGACGTCGCGAACGCCTACGACGGTGACCTGCCGTCGATCCGACTGCTCGGCGACGAACGCATGCTCAAGGACGTGATGGACGACTTCATCGTCGCGTCCAGCGCGGCGAACCTGGTCGAAGCCGAGACGCTGGCACTGCGCGTACTCGACGACGACACGCGGAGTTCGATGCTCGTCACCGACGACCGGACAGTCGCGCTCGTGGAAGCCGGCGGGCTCGTCGGCGGCCTGACGACCGACGACGAACAGTTCACTGAGACGGCGTACGACGCAGTCACGGACGACTGGGCCGACGCAGACTCGTTCAACCTCCGGACGCCCGCCATCGACCGCGTCCGGCAGAGCCTCGACGAGGACATCAGCCCGGACGTCGAGGCCGACTTCGAGAACGTGTTGGAATCCCTCGAGACCGCCCGCGGCGACGGCGACGGTCTCGACGAGGTCACCATCAGCCTGCTCGTCGCGGCGAAAAACCGCGTGCTCCTCTACGACATCAGCAAGTGGGGCGAGGACGTCGGCATCGCGTCGAAGGCGACGTTCTCCCGCACGAAGACGAAACTCGAGGACCTCGGCCTCATCGACACGGAGAAGGTCCCGATCGACGTCGGCCGGCCGCGCCTCCGCCTGAAACTCGCCGACGACCGCCTCGAGGACGCTCCGCCCGCGGAGCTGGCGAACGTCGCCCAGTCCGTCCTCACGTAACGCCGCTAGCCGTACCGCGCCCCGTGCGTCCCCTCCCCGAATCCCGTACTGTTTTCCCGTTCTCGCACCACCCAGTAGCCATGTTACTGGAGGAGTCGCGGTGACCGTCGCCGTCGTCGGCGACGGCGCCGCCGTAGACGCCGTTCGTGCCGCGCTCGAAGACGTCGACGTCGACGTGGAAGCCACGGCCGTCGGCGGCGTGGCGGACGCCGAGTTCGCCGTCGTCGTCGGCGTTGCGGGCACCGGCGGATTCCGGACCGCGGGCGAGCGCGCTCGCGCAGGATCGACACCACTGGTCACCGTCGAGGTCGGCGGCCTCGGCGGTCGGGCCCTGGACGGGGTCCACGCAGGCGTCTCCTACCTCGCCCCGGAGGGGCCGTGTTTCGAATGTTTAGCTGGCCGCGTGGCCGCGACGGGCCAGGAACCCGCAGAATCGCCGAGTGCCGACCGCGCGGCCGTCAGGCTGGCCGGCGCACAGGCCGGCCGCCTCGCCACCGACGCGCTCCGCGGCAACGCCGCACCGGGCACGGTCATCGAACTGCCGCACGCGCAGCGACAACTGGCGCCGCTCCCGCACTGTGAGTGCGCCACGGGGACGCCGGACCGGAACCTCCCGCGGAGCGCCGAGGAACGCTCCCTGGACGAAGCGCTGAACGCCGCGGAACCACTGGTCGACGACCGCGTCGGCGTCGTCACGGCCGTCGGCGAACGCGAGTCGTTCCCCGCGCCGTACTACCTCGCGATGAACAGCGACACGTCCGGGTTCAGCGACGCGGACGCAGCTAGCAGGGCCGCCGGCGTCGCCGCGGACTGGAACGAGGCGTACATGAAGGCCGTCGGCGAGGGCTTCGAGCGGTACGCCGCGGGCGTCTACCGCGAAGCGGACTTCGAGCGCGCGCGCCTCAACCACGACGCTGCAGTCCCACCGGAGCGCTTCGTGCGCCCCGACTCCGCCACAGACTCCGCTGGTGATTCCGCCGACGAGATCTCGTGGGTACTGGGCGAGGACCTCGCGTCAGGAGACGACGCGTTACTCCCCGCCGAGCGCGTCGTCTTCCCGCCGCCAGACGGAACCACCGGGCCGTCCATCACGACCGGTCTGGGCCTCGGGAACTCCGGCGTCGGCGCGGTGCTCTCGGGCCTCTACGAGACCATCGAACGGGACGCCACGATGCTCTCGTGGTACTCCACGTTCGACCCGCTCGGGCTCGCCGTCGACGAACCCGCCTTCGCGGAGCTCCGGAAGCGCGCCCGCGCCGAGAACCTCGACGTCACGCCGCTGCTGTGCACGCAGGACGTCGACGTCCCCGTCGTCGCGGTCGCCGTCCACCGCGACGACTGGCCGCGGTTCGCCGTCGGCTCCGCCGCCGACCTCGACCCAGCCGCGGCCGCCCGCGGCGCGTTCTGCGAGGCCCTCCAGAACTGGATGGAACTCCGCGCGCTCGGCCCCGACGCCGCCAGCGAGGAGGACGGCGCCATCGGCAAGTACGCCGACTTTCCCAGCGACGTCCACGACTTCGTCGACCCCGGCACCACCATCTCACTCGACGACGTCGGCCCCGACGACCCGCCCGCTGGCGAAGCCGAACTCGACGCGGTCCTCGACGCTGTCACCGCCGCCGACCTCGACGCCTACGCCGCCCGTCTCACCACCCGCGACCTCGAGGCCGCCGGCTTCGAAGCGGTCCGCGTCCTCGTCCCCCAGGCCCAACCGCTCTTCGTCGACACCCCCTACTTCGGCGACCGCGCCAGAACCATCCCCAAGGAACTCGGCTTCCAACCCCGCCTCGACAAGCCGTTCCATCCGTTCCCCTAGCCACTATTTGCGCTGCGTCGGGGTGCGCGGTGCGCACCCCGATTCGGCAAAACGTGCGTATTAGATCCCGAAGGTTGCGCGGAGCATGTCGCGGGTGCCGGGGCCGAGGCCGACGGCGATAACGGCGACGAGCATGAGGACGAAGTATCGCGGGGCGTCGTCGCGGAGGCCGGCGTCGAACAGCGAGAGGACGAAGAGGACGGCGGCGATTTTGAGGAGGAGGAACGGCCAGGCGGTGCCGGTGTAATGGATGACGTTGGCGGGGAGGATTCCGGCGGTGAAGTCGACGACGGCGGCGTTGACGGGGTGTTTGGGGATGAGGTCGTTGGCGAGGCCGAGTTCTTTGGCCCAGTCCAGACCGATGACGTTGGCGACGCCGTCGACGGCGTGCGCCCAGACGACGAGTGCGCCGGATCGCGGGGTGCCGGAGATGACCGACGGAAGGGAGCGTTGCGCGACGTACCAGACGATGGCGGTGACGACTGTCGCGAAGAGGATGGTGAGGAGGGTGAACTGCGGGTGAAGGGAGACGTAGTCGGTGGTCGCGGAGAGGAACAGGAGGTAGCCGACGGTGGCGGTGAGGAGAACGGTGCCGATGGCGGCCAGCGGCCGGTGGTAGCCGTCGGTGACGTCGGTACGGCGCGCGAGGTAGACGGAGACGACGAGCGCAGCGAGCGTGATGGCGAACATCACGAAGTAGATGATGGGGCTGATGATGAGGGTGTTCACGGGGAACGCCAGGAAGGGCTCGAGGTCGGCGGCGACGGCGGCGTCGTTCGCGTCTTCGACGACGCGGAGCGCACCGCCGAGGAGGACGAACGGGAACAGCGCGTAGAGGAAGTCAATGCGTCCGCCGACGCGGAGGCGGTCGAGGAGGAAGGTGACGCCGATGAGTGACGCGAGCAGCGTAACCGCGTACCCGACCTCGGAGACGAGCGTGTAGCCGGGGTGCGCGACCGGCTCGCTGGCGGCGCGGCAGGCGGCGGAGTTGTACAGCATCTCGACGTTGCCCCCGTTCCAGACCGCGCACTGGGCGCCGTTGGCGTCGGCGGCCACGGGCCCCCAGAAGTAGTGCCAGACGAAGCCGCCGTAGACGGCGTCGCGGAAGAGCAGCGACCCGCCGACGAGGGCGAGGAGGACGACACCGACGACCGCGGTCCACGCTCGCTCGCGGTCGGTCTCGGGGAAACTCATGTACGGAGACGTGGTCGGTGAGGGTTTTATCGTTGCGGTCTTCGGACGACGCCGCCGCAATCTACTGGCCAATCTTCGCGAGAGCGGCTCTCCAGCCCTCAGATCGGGAGTTCCTTGGACTCGTACTCGGTGCCGAGGACCACCATCGTCTGGGAGCGCGCGAACCCGTCCATGTCCGCGATCTCCTCGAACATGAGGTCGCGGAGGGTGTCAGTGTTCTCGGCGTACACGCGCAGAATGATGTCCCACTCGCCGGTGGTGAGGTTGATCTCCTGGACGCCCTCGATGTCTGCGAGCTGGTCGAGGGCTTCGTCCTCGCGGCCCTGTTCGACGCGCAGGCCGACGATTGCCGAGGTTCCGAGGCCGACTGCTTTCGGGTCGAGATCCGCGTGGTAGCCGCGGATGACGCCGGCTTCCTCCATGCGGTTGACGCGGTCGTGGACGGTCGCACTCGACATCTCGATCTCGCGGGCGATTTCGCTGAACGGCTTCCGGGCGTTCGACTGGAGCGCGCGCAGGATGGCGCGGTCCGTGTCATCGAGGTTCATACCTTGAGCCGAGCACGGAGACCACCAATACGCTTACTACTCGCGCCGACACCTGGCCCCGAGCGGACACCTGCTACTCGGGGCGGATTTCGCGTGCGGCCTCGAGCACGACGGTGTGTGCTTCGCCGTTGGAGGCGACGAGGCCCTCCGCGCCGGGCTCCCAGCGGTCGCCGTGGACGTCGGTGACGACGCCGCCCGCCTGCCGGACGAGGTGGACGCCCGCGACGGAGTCCCAGGGGTTCGCGACGACGTTCGTGACGACGCCCTCGATCTGCCCGCTGGCGAGCATCGAAAGCACGGCCTGCGCGCACCCGTACCGCCGCAGGTCCGCGAACCGCTCGACGATTGCCGCGCACGCCCGACCGTACTGGTCGCGGTGGTCGAAGTCCCACCAGATGGTCGGCACCACCACGAACGTCTCCGGGTCGGACTTGGAACTGACCGACACCGGGTCGCCGTTCCGCGTCACGCCCTCCTCGCCGGCGACGTACGTGTCCTCCATCGCCGGAAGGACGTTCGCGGCTGCGACCGTCGCACCGTCCTTGACGGCGGCGACGGACGTCGCCCAGACCTGGGTGTCGCGCACGAAGTTGTTCGTGCCGTCGATCGGGTCGATGACCCACGCGGCGCCCGACTCCGGCACTGTCTTCAGCTCGTCTTCTTCCTCGCCGACGATTGCGTCCTCTGGGTGCGTCTCGCGGATGACTTCGATGACGCGGCGCTGTGCGTTCCGGTCCGCCGCCGTCACGACGTCGGTCTTCCCCGACTTCGTCTCCACGTTGATGCCCGTGCGGAACGCCGCCAGCGCCACCTCGCTGCCTGCTCGCGCGGCGCGCTCTGCGACGCTGACGCGGTCCTCGTTCATGCTCACAGCACCGGCCCGCCCGCTGAAAGAGGCGTCGGTACGCTGTGCGGACGGACGCTCGCGCCGAATCCCGGTTCAGTCGGCTTCTTCGTCGGGCGTCGCGAGTAGCTCCGCCTCGTACTGAGCGACGGCCTCCACGACGGCGTCGGCGTCCTCGTCGGGGACGTCGAACTCGTCGAGGCTCTCGGACAGTAGTTCGACGGCGCGCTCGATGTGTGCGGGCGTGAACGGCACGTCCAGGTGCGCCTCCCGCACGGGTGCCGCGTCGTACGTTTCCGGCCCGCCGGCCGCTTCACAGAGGAAGTCCGTCTGCGTGCGCCGCAGCGACTCCACGTCGGCGCCCTCGAAGAACGGCCCGAGGTCGTCGTCCGCCAGCAGGCGGTCGTAGAAGTCGTCGACGACGGCCCGGATCCCCGGTCGCTCCCCCAGACGCTCGTACAGCGTCGTGTCGCCCATGTTCGACTTCGAGGCGATACGGCGAATAAAAGCTACCTGTTTCGGCGAATTCACACGATTGCCACCGGGACAGCCGCGGCTGGACGCGTGGACACATAGAAGTGTTTTGCGAGGGAAGTCCGCCTCGCGGACTTCCCGCATCCATTCGCGCCGGATGGCGCGATGCGATGCGAGGGAAGGGATTCGAACCCTCGAACTCCTACGAGAACGGATCTTGAGTCCGTCGCCGTTGGCCGAGCTTGGCTACCCTCGCACGCGACACACACTCGGCGTGTGTCGGGTTTAGGCGTTGCGAATTCCGGGGGCTGTGGGACCGCTGTACTTTTCTCTCGGTAGCTGTTGGGTCCACGTGATGACGGAGGGAGAGGCACGGGACGTGACGCGCTGCAAGGTCGGGCGACTCATCGAGTCGTACGGCCTCGACGGCGAGGGCGACCGGCTCGAACGCCGCTGGCTGGGCGACGGCGTCGAGCGCGCGAGCCTGCGGACGCTCGCCGACGAGTTCAACCAGGCGCTGCTCGCGTCGGCACTGGACGACGCCGGCGTGAACCCCGTGGAGGCCGACCTCGAGACGACGTACCGCGTGCTGACCGACGAGGACGAGAGCGAGGGCGCACGCACACAGAAGCGCCTCGAACTCTCACGGGACGGCGTGGACGTCGACACCCTGTTGTCGGATTTCGTCTCCCACCAGGCCGTACACACGTACCTCCGGGACTACCGCGGCGTCGAGCGCCCCGAGAACGGGGACAGCGAGCAACTGGAGCGCGACATCGAGACGCTGCGTCGCCTGCAGTCCCGGGCTGAGTCCGTGACCGCAGACGCCGTCGAGCGGTCCGCGAACACCGGCCGAATCGACGTCGGGAACGCCGACGTCCTCGTGAACGTGCGCGTGTTCTGCCAGGACTGCGGCGCCGACTACGACGCGGAGGAACTCCTGCGTCGCGGCGGCTGTGAGTGCGGGGAGTGAGGCGGCCAGAGGCCCGGAGCCGGCTCTCGCGGGTTGATTCCGCCCGTAAGATGAAGAACTATATCTCGTGACCGAGAAACAGGGGTATGGATCAGCCAGCCGCGTTACAGTCGGCGGCACGCGTACGCGCCCAGAACGTGGGCGGAATCGACGAGACTGACGTCGATTTGGAGCCCGGGGTCAACGTGCTCGTCGGCCGGAACGCGACAAACCGAACGTCGTTTCTGCAGGCCGTGATGGCGTCTCTCGGTAGCACGAACGCGACGCTGAAGGGAGACGCCGACGAGGGTCGCGTCAAACTGGAGCTCGGCGGCGATACGTACGAACGCAAGCTGAATCGCGTGGACGGCGACGTCGTCTTCGGGGGGGACGCCTACCTCGACGACCCCGAACTCGCGGAGTTGTTCGCGTTCCTCCTGGAGTCCAACGAGGCGCGGCGCGCCGTCGAGCACGGCGAGGACCTCCGCGAGATCATCGTTCGACCCGTCGACACCGCACACCTCCGCAGCGAAATCGAACGCCTGGAGGGCGAGAAGCGCGACATCGACAGCGAACTCGCGGACCTGGACGACGTGGAGGCGCGGGTGGCGAACCGCGAGCAGCGCGTCGCGGAACTGGAAGCCGAGCGCGACGACCTCCAGGCCGAACTCGAGGAGGCCCGAAACGCGCTGGACGAGGTGGAGGCAGAGGAGGGCGACTCGGAGGCCTTCTCGGAACTCAAAGAGCAGCGCTCGGACCTCGAGGACGTGCGGTTCCGCCTGCGGACCGAGCGGGAGAGCCTGGAGTCGCTGCGCGAGCAACGCGAGGACGTCCGTCAGGAGCGCGACTCGTTGCCGGCCGGCGACGTCGACGTGGACGCGCTCGCGGAGAATATCGAGCAGTTGCGCGAACGCCGCAGCAGCCTCGACGCGGAGATCAACGACCTGCAGAGTGTCATCCGGTTCAACGAGGAGTTCCTGGAGGGCTCAGGGGGCGTCCACGAGGACATCGAGGACGAACTCGGCGCCGCCGAGGACGCCGACGGAGCGGTGACCGACGCCCTGCTGGCGGACGACCGCCAGGTGTGCTGGACGTGCGGGACGAGCGTGGAGGCCGACCGCATCGAGTCGACCGTCCAGCACTTGCGGGACCTCCGGGAGCGGAAACTGGCGGAGAAAGCCGAGGTCAGCGAGGAGCTCGACGACCTCACCGAGCGCCGGAAGGAAGCCTCGAACGTCGAACAGCGCCGCAGCGAACTCGAACAGTCCCTGGAGCGCGTCGAGGAAGAGATTGAGGAGCGCGAGGCCCGCGTGGAGGAACTGGCCGCCGAGCGCGACGCCCTCGAAGCGGACGTCGAGGACCTCGAGACGGCCGTCGAGGACGACGGCCGGGACGCCGCGCTGGACCGCGCGAAGCGCGTGAACGAACTGGAAGTCCAGCTCGACCGCGTGACCGAGGACCTCACTGAGGCCCGGGAGACAGTCAGGGAACTGCAGGCCCGCCTCGACAGCCGCGAGGAGCTGGAGGACCAGCGCGCGAGCGTGGTGGAGTCGCTACGGGACCTGCGCGAGCGCGTGGACAGCGTGGAGGCCGCGGCCGTCGACGCGTTCAACGACCACATGGAGACGGTGCTGGACCGCCTCGACTACGAGAACATCGAGCGCATCTGGATCGAGCGCACGACGGCGAGGACGAAAAGCGGCCGGCAGACCGTCGAGCAGTCGGAGTTCGAACTCCACGTCGTGCGGGCCAGCGCCGACGGCACCGCGTACGAGGACACCGTCGACCACCTCTCGGAGAGCGAGCGCGAGGTGACCGGGCTGGTGTTCGCGCTCGCCGGCTACCTCGTGCACGACGTCTACGAGACGGTGCCGTTCATGCTGCTCGACTCTCTGGAGGCAATCGACTCAGACCGCATCGCGTCGCTCGTTGACTACGTCTCCGAGTACGCCGACTTCCTGGTCGTCGCCCTGCTGCCGGAGGACGCACAGGCCGTGGACGTGGACAACCGCGTCACCGAAATCTAAGCAGGTCGACGAGCGGAGACGGTTAGTCGTCGTCCTCGGCGAGGACGCGCGTGGGGACCGCCCCCTCGGATTCGTCGCGGGTGATTGCAGTTACTCGAGCAGTTCGCGCGCGATGATGTTCTTCTGGATCTCCGTGGTGCCCTCGTAGATCTGGGTGATCTTCGCGTCGCGGTAGAACCGCTCGACGTCGAAGTCGTTGACGTAGCCGGCGCCGCCGTGGATCTGGACGGCTTCGTCAGCGACCTCGACGGCGATGCGGGACGCGAACTCCTTTGCCATCGACGCGAGCGCGGTGAGTTGTTCGTCGCGGTTCTCGACGCTCCACGCGGACTTCCGGGTGATGGTGCGGGCGGCCTCCGTCTGCGTGTGCATCTCGGCGAGCTTGTGCTCGATGGCCTGGAAGTCGCTGATCGGGCGGCCGAACTGCTCGCGCTCCTGTGCGTACTCGAGGGCGCGCTCGGCGGCGCCCCGCGCGATGCCGACGCCCTGCGCGGCGACCATCGTGCGCGTCTCGTCGAAGAACTGCATCAACTGGAGGAAGCCGCCGCCCTCCGTGCCGATGAGGTTCTCCTCGGGGACGCGGACGTCGTCGAAGATGAGTTCCGCGGTGTCCGACGCGCGAATCCCGAGCTTGCCCGTGATCTTGTCCGCCTGGAAGCCGTCCCGGTCGGACTCGACGACGATCTGACTGAAGCCGTTGTACCGGCCGCTGGCCTCGGGGTCCGTCTGGCAGAGCACGACGAAGAAGTCGCCGACGGAGCCGTTCGTGATCCACATCTTGTTGCCGTTGATGACGTACTCGTCGCCGTCCTTCTCGGCGCGCGTGGACACGCTGGAGACGTCGGATCCGACGTCGGGTTCGCTGATCGCCGACCCCATGATGGCGTCCCCGGCCGCGACCGGCGGGAGGAACCGTTCCTTCTGGTCGTCGGTCCCGAACGCGATGATGGATTCGGCGCCGAAGCCGGCGCTGGAGACGGAGAGCCCGATGCCCGCGTCCGCGGCGAACAACTCCTCGATGATGATCGCGGCTTCGACGGGCGAGTAGCCCGCGCCACCGTACTCCATCGGAATACCCGGGCCCAGCAGGCCGGCCTCTGCGGCCTTGTCCATGACCTCCCAGGGGTACTCTTCTGCTTCGTCGTACTCGGAGGCGACCGGTTTGATCTCGTTCTCCGCGAACCGGCGGACCTCCTCCTGGATTGCTTGCTGCTCGTCGGTCAGTCCGAAGTCCATGCACACTACTACCGTAGACCGGACCAAAAGCGCTCGTAAATCCCTGACAATGCCCGCGCAGTTCTTCCGGGCGGTCTCGAACTGCTGATCCGACCCCTCGAGACGGCCGCCTACGCCGTCAGGCGGCCCCTTTTGGCGGGAGTGCTCACGAGCGCGGTCACCAGCCGGACGCTCCTCGACGTGAGTCAGGCGCTCCGAGACCGTGGCGACCGCTACCCGAACCGGGAGTCGTACCGCATCCCCACAGATTAGTTGGGTATCCAACTAAAACGCGCTTCCGGAAACCACCAAGAGGCGTCGGCACAATCGGGTAAGTGCAATGTCCGATTACGAGCTACCGCCGCTTCCGTACGACTACGACGCCCTCGAACCGCACATCAGCGAACAGGTCCTGACGTGGCACCACGACACCCATCACCAGGGCTACGTCAACGGCTGGAACTCCGCGGAGGAAACGCTCGCTGATAACCGCGAAGCGGGCGACTTCTCGTCGTCGGCCGGCGCAATCGGCGACGTCACCCACAACGGCAGTGGCCACATCCTCCACGACCTGTTCTGGCAGTCGATGAGTCCCGAGGGCGGCGACGAGCCCACGGGCGACCTCCGCGAGCGCATCGAGGCGGACTTCGGCTCCTACGACGCCTGGAAGGGCGAGTTCGAGGCCGCGGCCGGCGCCGCCGGCGGCT
>Ga0207851_100288_pt1 | contig 31158 bp, 29 predicted proteins | sample A23E3SouthBayCA_FD_187747 | JGI IMG/M metagenome (GOLD analysis project Ga0207851, IMG submission 187747) | Aerobic enrichment media microbial communities from Eden Landing Ponds, California, USA - A23 E3 (SPAdes) | ecosystem: Environmental > Aquatic > Marine > Unclassified | place: Emeryville... | reverse complement strand
AACGGGACCGCTGCGCGCGACCGGACGCTGGCGATGCCCGCGACGCGACGGCTCGCCGAGGAACTCGGCGTCGACCTCGACGCGGTCCCGGCGAGCGAGGAGCGCGAGGGCGAGCCGTTCGTGACGCCCGAAGACGTCCGAGCGTTCGCGGAAAGCGGCGCTGCAGCGACGAGCGCGGCGGCGGCGGAAGCGTCCACCGCGTCGGCTGCCGGCGCATCGGCCGCTGGAACGGCTTCCGCTGGTGGGGCGTCCGAAGGCGCGGCCGCGACCGGCGAGGGCGACCTCGGAGACCGCCCCGGCGAACGCGTCCCCTACCGCGGCGTCCGTCGGACGATCGGCGAGCAGATGGCCGAATCGAAGTACACCGCACCCCACGTCTCCCATCACGACGAGTTCGACGCGACAGAGCTGGTCGACGTTCGGCGGGAACTCGCCGAGATCGCCGAGGACGACGGCGTGAAACTCACCTACCTCCCGCTCGTAGTGAAGGCGATCACGACGGCGTTGAAAGAGTACCCGTATCTCAACTCCAGTCTCGACGAGGAGAACGAGGAGATCGTCCTTCACGATCAGTACAACATCGGTATCGCGGTCGCGACCGATGCGGGGTTGATGGTCCCGGTCGTCAAGAACGCCGATCAGAAGGGACTCAAGGAACTCGCAGACGAGATTCAGGATCTCGCGACGCGCGCTCGGAACCGGAAGATCAAGCCAGAGGAGATGCAGGGCGGCACGTTCACGATCACGAACATCGGCGTGATCGGCGGCGAGTTCTCCTCGCCGATCATTAACCACCCCGAGGCGGCCATCTTCGCGATGGGGCCGATCAAGGAGCGCCCGTGGGTCGTCGAGGGCGAGGTCATCGCCCGAAAGACGATGCGCTTTTCGATGTCGGTCGATCACCGCCTCGTCGACGGTGCGGACGCCGCGCAGTTCTCGAACCGGGTGAAGGAACTGCTCGTCGAGCCGACGCGACTGCTCTTGGAGTAAGCGCGGGACGGAAAACGCGGACGGGTGACTTTTTGCCCCGGGAGCGTGAGGGGATTCCTATGGTAATGGGCGATATCGCCACGGCGACGGACCTGCTGGTGGTCGGTGCGGGGCCGGGCGGCTACGTGGCTGCGATTCGCGGCGCACAGCTGGGACTTGACACGACGCTCGTCGAGAAGGACGCCTTCGGCGGGGCCTGTCTCAACCGGGGCTGCATCCCCTCGAAGGCCTTCATCCACGGTGCGGACGTCGTCCACGACGCCTCCAACGCCGAGGAGTTGGGCATCCACGCCGACCCCGCGGTGGATATTAGCCAGATGCAGCAGTGGAAATCGGGCGTCGTCGACCAGTTGACCGGCGGCGTCGAAAAGCTCTGTAAGGCGAACGGTGTCTCCCTCTTGGAGGGTACGGCCGCGTTCGAGGACGAACACACCGCCCGCATCGCTCACGGCGGCGAAGGACAGGGAATGGAGACCGTCGAGTTCGAGTACGCGATCGTCGCCACGGGCTCACGCCCAATCCAAGTACCCGGCTTCGACTTCGCCGACGAGCCGGTGCTGTCCTCCGAAGGCCTCCTGAATATGGAGTCGCTGCCGGATAGCCTCGTCGTCGTCGGCGCGGGGTACATCGGGATGGAGCTGTCGACGATGCTCGCGAAGCTCGGAACCGACGTAACAATTGTCGAGATGCTCGACGACGTGCTGCCGAACTACGAGTCCGATATCCAGCGGACCGTCCGCTCGCGCGCCGAGGATCTCGGCATCGAGTTCCACTTCGGCGAGGGCGCGACGGGCTGGCAGGAGTCCGACGACGGCGTCGTCGTCTCGACGGAGACCGAAGACGGCGAGGAATCGGAATACGAAGGCGACGCGGTCCTCGTCGCGGTCGGTCGCCAGCCCGTCACGGGAACGCTCGAACTGGAGAACATCGGCCTCGACCCCGACGAGAACGGGTTCCTCGCGACCGACGACCGCGCGCGAACCGACGTCGAAAACATCTTCGCCGTCGGCGACGTCGCGGGCGAGCCGATGCTCGCGCACAAGGCCAGCGCGGAAGGAATCGTCGCCGCGGAAGTCGCCGCGGGCGAACCGGCCGCGCTGGATCATCAAGCGATTCCTGCTGCAGTGTTCACTGATCCGGAGGTCGCGACCGTCGGAATGACAGAAGCCGAGGCCGAAGAGGCTGGATTCGACCCCCTCGTCGGCGAGATGCCGCTCCGAGCCAGCGGGCGCGCGCTCTCGATGGGCGAGTCCGAGGGCTTCGTTCGGATCGTCGCCGACGAGGAGAGCGGGATCGTCCTCGGCGGCCAACTCGTCGGCCCGAACGCCTCCGAACTCGTCGCTGAGGTCGCGCTCGCAGTCGAGATGAGCGCGACACTCGAAGACGTCGCGGGCACGATCCACACCCACCCCACGCTCGCGGAGGCTGTGATGGAAGCGGCCGAGAACGCGCAGGGGCAGGCGATCCACACGCTGAACCGGTGAACCCCGGATCGCCCGTCCCGTCGTAGCGGCTACCGAGCCGACCCAAGAGCTATTTTCCCCCGTGCTGTGTGTCGACTATGACCCGAGAGCGGCCGATCCGACGCGTCGGTATTCACGAGTGGGGCACACATCCGGTCCCGCCGGAACACCTCCGCGCATTGCTCGAGGACCGCGACGACCTCGACTGTGCGTTCGAGGTGTGTTCGACCGACGAGGCGGCCGAGTACGACGGGGTTGTGACGCTGTTCCACCACGATGAGTTCCTCGACGGCGTCGAATGGGTGCACAACATCCGATCGGGCTACGAGGACTTCCCCTTGGACGACTATCGCGACGGCGACGTCGTGATGACCAACAGCACGGGCGTCGCGGGCGACCTCGTCGCCGAGTCCGTGACTGGACTCGTGCTCACGCTGGCGAAGGGACTGCACAGATTCCGCGATCAGCAGCACGAGTGCGAGTGGGATCGACTCTCGTGGGAACGGCCGTTCGAGGTGGGCCAGTCGTCAGCTTGTGTCGTCGGGTTGGGCGAACTCGGCGGGAGTACGGCCAGCCGACTCGGCGTGTTGGGAATGGACGTCGACGGCGTCGACATCCGCCCAGTGTCGGGGCTGGGCCTCGGACGTGTGTACGATCCCGCCCAGATCGAAAACGCCGTCTCCGACGCGCGATTTGTCGTGCTCACGACCCCGTTGAACGAGGCGACGCGTGGGCTCGTCGACGGCTCGGTGTTCGAGGCGATGCGCGAGGACGCTTATCTCATCAACGTCAGCCGAGGCGAGATCGTCGTGGAAGGCGATCTCGTCGAAGCCTTGGAGAACGACGAGATCGCCGGGGCCGCACTCGACGTCTTCTACGACGAACCGCTCCCGGAGGACGCTCCGTTCTGGGAGATGGAGAACGTCGTCGTCACGCCCCACGCGGCGGCACAGGCGAACACGTACGGCGACCGTATCGCCGATCTCGTCGCGACGAACGTCGATCGGCTGACACACGGGGGCACCCCGTGGAACCGAGTCGTGTGAAGCGGCCGGTTCTTCGGATTTCACCACGTTCGTTTCTGGCGAATGAGTGTATCTCAGTCGCGAAAATACCATCCTATATTCTTCTTGAGTGAATATTCGTTCGAATTTGGCGAACCAATTATTCTCCATCCGCCATTTTGACCGCGCTTTCCGGGTAGAGGCGGACGATCCCAGAAGAATTACTCATACGGATTGCCCTCCGTTCGTACGAGACGAACGAAGCTATTGGCCCTTGAATCTGCTCGCGAGCGAAGCCCACCATCACTCACGACAGCACCCTACGAGTGCGTCTGATTGAGTTCGATGATGTTCGCCGCTCGCCGTAGTTCTGGCAGAATCTCGCTCTCGATCCGATCCTGTCCCATCCGACTCACCGGTCCCGAGACGCTCAACGCCCCGGTGATTTCCTCGCCGCTCAGCACCGGCACTGCGACGCAGTTGAGTCCCTTGATCCGCTCTTCTCTGTCGTACGCGCACTCGCGTTGGTTGATCTCACCGAGCGCCTCGAACAGTTCCTCGCGAGTCGTGATCGTCCGCTCCGTCTTCGCCGGCAGTCCGTGCTGGTCGATGATCGCTTCGACGCGCTCACGCGGCAAGTACGCGAGGATAGTCTTTCCCAGCGCCGTGGTGTGCAGTCTGACCGACTGGCCGGTGTAGGAATCGAGGCTGACGGCGTGTTCGCCGCGGTCGCGGGCGAGAAACACCCCGAGCCCGTTCTCCTCGACGAGGAGGTTGGCGTACTCGCCGGTCGCCTCGGCTAGGCGCTTCAGTTCGGGCGTTGCGACCGTGTAGAGCCGCTCTCGCGACCGCGCGTACCCGCCGAGATCGAGGAATCGGAGTCCGACCTCGTACTCGCCGTCGGCCTCGACGACGTACCCCTCGTGTTCGAGCGTTCGGAGGTAGTTGTGCGCGCTGCTCTTCGGGATGTCGAGATGTCCCGCCAGTTCGGTGACTGTCGCGCCGTCGAGCGACTTGAGCGTCTCGACGATTCGAAACGTGGTCTGGGCCGTTTTCACCGGCGTCGTTGGCTCCGTCTGCTTGCTCATATTGCGATTCGACACCGTTCACTATCTTAGTTTTTCTGTTCGGTGCGGACGAACACCCGTTCTGGTTTATTGGTCGATTCCTTCAGACTTTGGGGGCGAACTGGAGTTACGCGACCCGGTAGATGGCCAGTTTCACGCCCTTGGGTTGCCGGGTGCCCGTAGCGACGAAAATGTTCTCCTCCATCCATTTGAGGTCTTCGGCGGCAGTTTCGAACTGCGGCACCGAGCAGAAGTACACGTCCTCGGGATCGACGGGCTTCCCGTCCCGGAGTCGTCGTTTCGCCTCGGGCTCCGCGTGTCGCATCCCCTCGTTTTCGACGTAAATGCGGTCGCCGTCTGTCGTCTCGATGGCGTACTTCGCGACCAGTTCGGTCGGTCGGTCGTCCCGGTACAACTGGTAGTCGGCTCCGGCGTCGATGACCGTCCCCTCGATCCGCCCCGAGACGCTCCCTCCGATGATCGGGATGATCCGTCGTTGGCCGTTGCCGGTTTCCCCGATCTCGATCGGGGCTTCGACTTCGGCTTCGATCTCCATCACGCGTTCGAGGCCCAGTTCGAGGTTCGGATCGTCCGTCTGCCAGCTATCGTCTGCCATACCTGCAGTGTGTCGGGGGGTCACATAATCGTTGTGCGCTTCGGACCGCTCGATCGGTGTCGATCGCGCGCAACGGCGAACAGAACATAACATATGTACTGATGTTATCGGAGGAGTGTGCTGCAAAAACTGATTCAAGTAAATATATAAAATATCAATATATCTCAAAAGAAATTATATTTTATTAGAAAGTACGTCTGTATTGGATCTACTTGGTTTTAATTGGGATCAACGATAGAAATTGAATCTGTCATATATCGAGAGAACTCAAACAAATCGATATAAATTCCGTCGAACTCCAGCTCGAAAAGTACGATAGCAACCGCGATAGGAATCGGGCCGTCGATCTCCCGCGCGCCGTGAGCTAAAACAACGCTTCGGATTCCGGCAGAATTTCTGCGGGACCACCGACTTCCCAGACGTCGGTGTCGACGCCGACGTCCGCGACGGCAGATTCGACCGCATCGACGGAGTCCTCGGTCGTGTTCACGTACACGCTCGCGCCGGTGTCCGTCGAGAAGTATACCGGAACGTCTTCGTCCTCGCGGAGTTCCCGGACGGCGTTGAACACGGCGATCGTTTCCGGCTGCCAGTAGACCCAGCCCGCGGGGCCGGTCATCGTCGTCGCCGTCAGCGACAGCGAGTCGTGCTCGGCTAACTCGAAGGCGCGGTCGAAGTCGGCCTTGGAGAGCGCGTCCCGCATCGCGTCGATCTGGTGGTGGACGTGCGCCATTCGTGCTTGGAACATATGACTCTCGGCGGCCTCGCGGTGAGCCTGCTCGGTCTCTTTGTACGCGGGGACGTGCGCGGCGACGATCCGCAGGTCGTCTTCGAGATCGCTCTCGATGCGCTTCGATCGACAGTCCTCGTCGTTCATCCCCGAGTAGAGCTGTGAGAACGCGCCCGTCACCGCGCGGGCGGCGGAGGAAGAGCCGCGCCGGGCGATCGTCGACACGTCCGGGCGTGACATCCCCAGGTCGGCCGCCTCCGCGAGCGCCATCGCCGCGGCGGCGAAGCCGGACGACGAGGAGCCGAAGCCGATATTGGAAGGAAAGGAGTTCTCCGATTCGAGTCGGACGGCGTGATCGAATCCGGCCAGTTCGCGAACGTACTCGACGACGGCGTCGATGCGTTCTGCACCGCGGCCCTCGACGCGCTCGCCGCCGATCAGGTAGACGTCTTCGCCGCTATCCGGCTGAAACTCGACGGTCGTTTTCGTGTGACTCGGCGCGGTGCAGACGCTGATGCTGTCGTGATACGGGAGGCGAAGTTCCTCATCGCGCATCCCGTGGTACTTGATCAGTCCCTGGATCGGGTGCGCTTTCGCGGTCGCCTTCATACCCCTACGGGCGAGGGACTTCGGGTTAAACGTCCCGATACATGGGGCCGAACAGGTCGGGAACGGGACCGCTTAGAGGCCGATTCCGATCGCGTACGGCCACGCGCTTCCCGAGAGCGCGAGGAATACCAACGCACCACCCAAGAGCGCCACGTTCTTCAGGAAGTTCGTCATCTCCGATTGCTGTTGCTCCTCGGGTGCGGCCCAGAAATCGTGCATCGTCGGCGTCGAAACGACGAGGAACACCGCGATGGCACCGGCGGCCAGCGCCGGATAGACGCCGAGTGCGATTCCGAGCCCTCCGAAGAGTAACATTCCACCGCTGAAGAGCACTGAGGCGCGACCCGCCGGAATCCCCTTCGATTCGGCGTAGCCCGCCATCCCCTCGGCGTTCATGAAGTGATTCAGCCCCATGAAAGCGAGGATGACCCCGAACAGCACGCGTCCGAGGAGGAACGCGATTCCGGCTGATCCGGTATCCAGTTGCAGTACAGTCGTGGAGATATCTGATATCATCTCGTTAGTTGGTAACGGAACGAACTGATATATCGTTTTCCGGACACGGATGATACCCGGTTACGGCGATGTAACGTGCTCGGCGCTCTCGGTTGATCGCTCGGGAACGCTGATTCTGTTTGTAGAAATTTACAATATCTTATATACGGTGCCTCCGAACTGCGAGTATCGAACGCGATCCGTTTCGTCGGCCGAGCACGCTCAGCCGGCGTCGACACCGAGTAGGTCCCTCTCAATGAAACGCACACTCATCGTCCTCGTCCTCGTCGCATCGCTACTCGTGAGCGCAGTCCCGGCCGCCGGATACACCACCTCCAATCCGGACATTCGAACGATTACGCCGAACGCGACGCTGCAACCGGGCGGTGTCAACGAACTCGCCTTTCAGTTGGTGAACGATCCCGACGGCCCCGACGACGAAGTGCGCACGGCCACGAACGTTCGGGTTCGACCCGGGAACGCGGGGCCGATCGACGTCGAAACCGACGAACTGTACGTACAGTCGCTCGAAGACGGCGTTCCCGCTGACCTCTCGCTTCAGTTGAACGTTCCCAAGAACATCGAAAGCGGTACGTACCGCATCCCGCTGCGACTCACGTACGAGTTCGACAACGGTGCTGCAAACACCGTCGAGCGCCGGACGACGATCTATCTCCCGGTCCGTATCGAACCGGGGCCGCGGTTCTCCGTCGTCGACACCGACTCTACGGCGACCGTCAACGGGCAGGGTACTCTCGAAGTGACGATGCGGAACATCGGCGAGTCCGCCGCCTCCGACTCGACGCTGACGCTCTCGACGTCCAGCCCGGACGTGACGCTCGGAACGAGTGAGTCGAGCACGCGGTTCGTCGATTCTTGGGAGCCGGATGAGAACCGGACCTTCGAGTTCGAGACGACGCTCGGCGACAGCGCGACCGCGGGCAACTACTCCCTGAGCGCGCAGGTCGACTTCGAGAAACCGGACGGCACGACCGAGTCGACCCCGAGTCTTACTGTGCCAATGAAGGCGCTCCCCGAGATGACCTTCTCGGTGTCGGAGGTCGAGAGTTCGCTTCGCGTCGGTGAAACCCGATCGCTGACCGGGACGGTCACCAACACCGGTCCGATCTCTGCCGACGCTGCAGTCGTGCAATTTGGCGATCCGGGACCGACCGTAACCCCCATCGAGACATCGGTGCCCGTTGGATCGCTCGCGCCGGGCGAATCGGCCGACTTCTCGTTCGAGGTCGAAGTGACGACCGCGGGCAGCGCGGGACCGCGACAGTTCGATCTCACCGTGTCGTATCTGGACCAAGACGATAGACAGCGGGAGTCCGACGCGATCCCGACGCGCGTCGAGGTGGCTCCGGAGACGCCGGAGTTCGACGTCGACCCCGTGAACGCGACGTTCGAGGCCGGCTCGGGGGGCGAGTTTAGCGTCACGATCACGAACACCCGCGAACACGCCGTTTCGGACGTCTCGGCGAAGATTTACACCGATTCGCCGCTCTCGACGTCCGACGACGAGGCCTTCGTCGACAGTCTCGAACCCGGCGAATCCAGAGAAATCGTCTTCCAGCTCAGTGCTGGCGGCAGCGCGACCGCGAAAACGTACCCCGTGAAGATGGACTTCCAGTACGACGACGATGACGGCGACACCATCATCTCCAACACGTATCAAGTGCCCGTCGACGTGACCGAGAACACCTCGGGTGGGTTGCCGATCGTCCCGATCGTCGTGGTCGTCCTCGTCGTCGTCGCTGTCGGCGGATTCCTCTACTACCGACGACAGGACTGACTGATGCGTCTGGACTTCCAGCGATTCGTCGACTGGGCGGACGACAACATCACCAATCGTCCGAAGAAGGTGATGCTGGCGTTCCTGCTCGTGACGCTCGTGTTCGCCGGCGGGCTCGGCAACGTCTCGACGGAGGCGGGAACCCAGCAGTTCGCCGAAGACATCCCGGCGTCGAACGCGCTCGAACGGATCCAAAACGAGTTCGAGTCGCCGTTCGCGACGAGCCCGGGAAGCACCCAGCTCGTCCAACGGGATCGCAACGTCCTCTCGAAACAGTCGATGCTCGCGATGCTCAGGGCCCAGCAGGCGCTCGAAGCGCGCGACGATATGTACGTCTCGAGTACCTCCTCGTCGGCGGCGTTCGTCGCGCAGCGCATCAATCCGGAGGCGACGACGCTCGACCGACAGATCACGACGCTCGAACGCGCGACGAGTGCGGAGATCAGCCGTACAGTCCGCCAAAACGCCGACAATCCCCGGCTCACCGGAACGGTCAGTAACGACTTCAATCGTCGGGCGGCGTCGGCTTCGGCGACCATCGGTGTCGTCCAGCACGACCTCCCCGGCGGTGCCGGCGGCGGATCGGTCGGACAGTCGGGGAGCAGTCCGCTGACGTCGATCCAGAACGACGCACAGCGGATCATCGACGCGGAACTCGACGCCGACATCACCGTCTTCGGGAGCGGCATCATCGCCGACGAGTTCGGGACCGTCATCACCGACTCGCTGCTCATCGTGACGCCCGCGGCGGTGCTCCTCATCGTCGGCTTCCTCGTCGTCGCCTACCGCGACCTCCTCGATCTCCTGTTGGGGATCACCTCTCTCGGAATGGCCGTCATTTGGACGTTCGGCTTCCTCGGTCTCGCGGGGATCCCGTTCAACCAGATTATGATCTCCGTCCCGCCGCTGTTGTTGGCGGTGGGCATCGACTTCGGGATCCACGCGATCAACCGTTACCGCGAGGACAGAGCGACCGGCTTGGATGTCGAGGAGGCGATGCAACTCACGACGGACCAGTTGCTCGTCGCGTTCTTCATCGTCACCGGAACGACCGTCATCGGCTTCCTCTCGAATCTCGCCTCGGACCTCCCGCCCATCCGCGACTTCGGTATCGTGGCGGGCATCGGAATCATCTTCACCTTCCTGATCTTCGGGATCTTCCTCCCCGCGGCGAAGGTGTGGGTGGATCGCCGACGCGACGACTGGCCGATCCCGACGTTCAGCGAGCGGCCGCTGGGCGAGGAGGGATCCGCCCTCGGAAGGGTGCTCTCGGTCGGCGTCACGCTCTCGCGACACATCCCGATCGTCGTGCTCGTCGTCGCGCTGCTGTTCAGCGCCGGTGCGGCGGGCTACGCCACCGGCGTCGACACCTCGTTCACACAGGAGGATTTCCTCCCGCCGGAGGAGGTCTCGCCGCTGTTGAAAGCACTGCCCGAACCGTTCGCCCCGAGCGACTACGGCGTCGTCGGGACGCTGAACTTCCTCGAAGATAAGTTCACCAGCACACAGGGGGGGTCAGTCACCATATACGTCGAGGGGCGGATGGAAGAAGACGCCGCCCTCGAACAGATCCATCGGGCGGGTGAGGACCCGCCCTCGGAGTTCGTGACTGACGGAAACCGCCGCGCGGAGTCGACCAGCATCGTGACCGTCATTCAGGATCACGCGGACCGAAACCCCGAGTTCGCGGCGCTGGTCGAGCGCAACGACAGAAACGACAACGGCGTCCCGGACGACAATCTCGATACGATCTACAGCGAACTGGCGGCGTCGTCCGCCGGTTCCCAAGCATCGCAGTATCTCGCTGACGACCACCGAAGTACGCGGGTCGTCTACACGGTCTCGGCGGACGCGTCCGACAGCGAGGCGACGGCGGCGGCCAGCGAGGTCGCCGATCGCTTCCGGTACGAGGCGACGCCGACAGGCAACACGGTCGTCTTCCAAGAGGTGTCAGACCTCATTTTCGACTCCGCGATCACGAGCCTCTCGCTCGCGTTGGGTGCGACGGTCGTGTTTCTCGTGGTGATTTACTGGCTCTTGGAGGGACTGCCGTCGCTCGGTATCGCGAACCTCGCACCGATCATCGTCGCAGTCGCCTCCGTCGCCGGGACGATGCGACTGCTCGGGATCTCGTTCAACGCGTTCACGGCGACGATTCTCTCCTTGACGATCGGGCTCGGGATCGACTACTCGGTTCACGTCGTCCACCGCTTCGTCGACGAGCGGCGCGAGCGCGCCCTGATGCCCGCGCTGCAGCGCACGGTCGTCGGCACCGGGGGAGCGCTCCTCGGGAGTATGGCGACGACGGCGTTCGGGATCGGCGTCCTCGTCCTCGCGGTCCTCTCGGTCCTCGGCCAGTTCGGGGTGTTGACGGCCATCTCGATCACGTACTCGTTCCTCGCCTCGCTGCTCGTACTCCCGTCGGCACTCGTCGTGTGGGACCGCATCGTCAACGAGGATCCCAGCGTGCCGATCGGCCAGCGCGGCAGTGCGGGGGTTGCAGCCGACGCTGACGTCGCCGCGACCGATCCGGAACCGAGTCATACGTCGGGTGACGGAGGACAGTTATGAGTCCCGACGACGCGGAGGCCCCTTCCCACGACGCGGAGGCCCCCTCCGAACACGACGCGGTCGACTCACTCGAACGGTTGGGGCTCTCGAACTACGCCGCCAGGGTCCTCGTCGCGCTGCACCGCCTCGGCGTGGGAACGGCGAAGCAGATACACGAGGAGACGGACGTCCCGCGCTCGCAGGTGTACGGCGCGGCCGAGGAACTGCTCGACCGCGGGCTCGTCGAACTCCAGCAGTCGACGCCGAAACGGTACCGTCCGACGGGCCTCGACACCGCTCGAAGACGACTCGCAGAGGAGTTGAAGACCGAGGCTGACCGGGCGTTCTCGTTCCTCGAAGCACAGCGGCGCGCCCGCACCGAGCAGGAGACGCGGGACGACGTCTGGACCGTTCGCGGTCGCGAACCGGTGAACGGGCGCGTCGTCGAACTCGCGCGCCAAGCGACCGATTCCCTCCTGTTCGCGGCGTCTGCGCCCGAATTCGTCTCCGAAGAGATCGCCGCCACGATTCGGGATCGGCGAGACGCGGGCGTCGCCGTCGCCGTCATCAGCGAGAGCCGCGCCGTCAGAGAGCGGTTCGACGGGATCGAGGGTGTCGACGTCGACGCGCCCCAGGAGTCGCAGACGATGGATTACACCGGACGCGTCCTGTTGGTCGACGACCGGGCCGTGCTGCTCTCGTCGGTACCATCGACCGAGACCAGCGAGGAGACGGCGATCTGGTCGGCCGATACGGCGATGGCACGGATCCTCGCGCAGGCCATCGCGGGCAGTATCGATTCACTCGTCCGCGGTTCGGACGTCGAGCGGGAGTAGCACCCGCGGTTCGTCGTCTCGATTTTGTCTACCGGGAGCGCCCGCGCTTCTCGACGCTCCACCCCCCGCGGTCTCACCACCGAATCGTGAACCCCGACTCCCCTTCCGGTTCCTCGTACGTCACGTCGACATCGTCGACTGCGGCTGCCGGACTGCCGGTGTGACACCACTCGATCATCTCCTCGACGAGCGGTTCCGGCCCCTCGAATACCGCCTCGACGCGCCCGTCGTCGAGGTTTCGGACCCAACCGTCGACGTCACGCTCTCTGGCTGCGTCGCGGGTCGACGCTCGGTAGTACACTCCCTGCACGGTTCCGCTGACGTACACGTGCGCTCGCGTTCGCTCGTCACTCATCACCGCGACGATACGTGCGTCGGTCGAAAATGCGTGTCGCCTCCCGTGTCACAGTTTTATCACCTCGTGATACAATGACTGCCTATGTCTCGAGCCGACACCCCATCCCACGATGAGGCGCTGTCGGCACTCAGAATCACGGGCATTTATGCCGCCGTGAGCGCGGGTTGGATCGTCTTTTCGGATCAGCTGTTGGCGATGTTTATCGCTGATCCCACGCTCTACACGCAGTTACAGACCGGGAAAGGCTGGATGTTCGTCGCCGTTTCTGGGGGACTAATGTATCTGCTCATCTCGCGACGCGAGGACGAGTTAGCCGAACAAAACACGCAGTTAGAGCGGGCCCTCCAACAGATCTCGATCCTCCACCGGATTCTTCGACACAACCTTCGGAACTCGTGTAACGTCATCTACGGGTACAGTGAACAACTCCGCGGGGGCGCGAACGATCAAAACGAACGGACAGTCGACGTGATCGAGACGCACGTCGAGGAGTTGGTTCGACTGAGCGAGAAGTCACACATCCTTCGAGACATCGTCATCGAGGGGCCCGATTCGATCAGTGCGGTGGACCTGTCGTCGCTCCTCCGCGAGCGCCTCGACGCGTTCGATGCCGATCATCCGGACGTCGTCGTGGAGATGGATCTGCCGGACGGACTGTACGTTACCGCTCACGCACGGCTCGCGAGCGGTCTCGACGAACTCCTCGAAAACGCCGTCAAGCACAACGACTCCGTACAGCCGACGGTCCGGGTGTCGGCCCGTTCGGAAGCGGACGGAACGGTCGACCTCGACATCGCGGACAACGGCCCCGGCGTTCCCGAAATCGAGCGCGAGGTCGTCGAGAAAGGGGAGGAAAAACCGCTGTTTCACTCGCAGGGGATCGGCCTCTGGGTCGCGCGAGCGGCCGTGGTCGAGTCCGGCGGTGAGATTCGGCTCGTCGACAACAAGCCCCAAGGAACCGTCGCACGGATTACGCTTCCGAGCGCATCGCCGAACTAACGTCGACACGCGTCGCGTAAGCGTGAATTTATAGGTGATCGCGGGGCCAGAGAGGATATGGAACTCTTCGGGACCGCCGGAATCCGCGGTTCGGCGCGCGACCGAGTGACGCCGGCACTCGCGCTCGCCGTCGGCCGTGCGGTGGGCGCTGATGCGGTCGACGGCAGCGGGAGCGACGGTGAGACGAGACGGAACGGCGACGCGGCGGTCGTCGTCGGGCGGGATGGTCGCACGACCGGCCCGGCGCTGGCCGCGGCGATGGAGGCCGGAATCGAATCGGCGGGCGCGGACGTCAGGCGCGTCGGCGTCGTGCCGACGCCAGCGCTCGCGTACGCCTCGCAGGGGCGGTTCGGCGTGATGCTGACGGCCTCGCACAACCCGCCGACCGACAACGGAATCAAGGTGTTCGTCGACGGCGAGGAGTACGATCGTGATCGCGAGCGTGGCGTCGAGACCCGCGTCGAAGACGGGCAAGCGCCCGTCGCGTGGGACCGCTGGGGTGCGTCCGAATCGGTCGACGTCCTCTCGTCGTACCGCGCAGCAGTCGCCGACTACGCCGCGTCCTACGGGGTGGACGCGACGGGGCTGGACGTCGCCGTCGACCTAGGCAACGGGATGGGCGCGCTCGGGACGCCGCAGGTGCTCCGCGAACTCGGCGCGCGTGTGGTCACGCTCAACGGACAGGTCGACGGCCACTTCCCGGGCCGGGAGTCGAAGCCGACCCCCGAGACGCTCTCTGATCTCTGCGAATTCGTCGCCGACGGGGCGTTCGACTTCGGGATCGCCCACGACGGCGACGCCGACCGGATCGTGATCGTCGACAGCGAGGGCGAGGTCGTTCACGAGGACACCGTCGTCGCGATCCTCGCATCGGAGTTCGTCCGCGCGTCCGACGCGTCGGATCCGGTGGTCGTCACGACCCCGAACGCCTCCGGGCGGATCGACGAACGCGTTCGCGACGCGGGCGGGCGCGTCGACCGCGTCCGCCTCGGCGCGCTGCACGAGGGAATCGCCGCGGCCCGTGCGAGCGGTGGCGACGTCGTCTTCGCCGCGGAGCCGTGGAAGCACATCCACCCCGGACACGGCGGTTGGATCGACGGCATCGCCTCGGCGGCGGTTCTCACGCGGCTCGTCGCCGCTGAAGGGCTCGACGGACTCCGGGAGCCCGTCACTGAGCGCCCCTACCGGAAGGTGAGTGTCGATTGTCCCGACGATCGGAAGGTCGACGCGATGGAGCGCATAGAGACGACGCTTCCGGAGTTGTACCCCGAGGCGAGCGTCGACACCGAGTACGGCGTCAGATTAGAGTTCGACGACGGCTCGTGGACGCTCGTTCGACCCTCCGGAACCGAGCCGTATGTCCGCGTGTACGCCGAGGCCGACGACGTCGACACACTCGTCGCTGAGGTCGCTGACGTCGTTGACGCGGCTGTGTCGGACGTAGCTGACTAACCGCCACGACGAATTCGATAAGGAGTGTGGGCCCCGCGGTCCCTCCGATCGGATCGGGCGTAACTGACCGACGAGTATCCGGCGTAACTGACTGACGAGTATCCGGCGTAACTGATCGATGAATATCCGGCGTCGCTGACCGAGGGATAAAGAGTTTTCCGCACGCACGCGAGAGACGGAACGATGAGTACCCACGAGTACGACGTCGTCGTCGTCGGTGCGGGAACGGCGGGCTGCTACGCCGCGGCCACCGTCGCCCGCGAAGGCCTCGACGTCGCTATCGTCGAACGGAAGTCCGCCGAGGAGGCCGGACACATCGCCTGCGGTGACGCACTGAAGGGCGCTGACGCCTTCCCGGAAGCGATTCCGAAATCGCAGATCGAGGACGCGTTCACGAACACGGGCGTCGATCACGGGCGGTTCGAGATCCCCCAAGAGGACACGGTCCTCGAAATCCCCGTGCCCGGGGAGCTGGCAGTCATCGACCGCTGGGAGTACGGTCGGCTGATCATCGAGGGAGCCGAGAACGCGGGCACCGAGTTCCATTACGACACCGTCGTTCAGGACGTCGTTCAGGACGACGACGGCACCGTCACGGGCGTCCGCGCGACGACGAACGGCGAGGCCGTCGAGTTCGAGGCCGACGTCGTCGTCGACGGCGCGGGTTCGCTGTCGCTCTTGCAGGACAAGACGGACTTCTCGAACGCCACCTTCGATACGAACGTCTCGTACTCGCAGTTCTGTTCGGCGTATCGCGAGATCGTCGAAGTCCCGGAACCGGTCGAATGGGACGACGCGCTGGTGTTCAAACCGACCGAGCGCGCGGCGGGCTACCTCTGGTACTTCCCGCGCACGGAGACCACGATCAACGCCGGCCTCGGCTTCCAGATGAATGAGGAGCCGATGAAGCTCGTGGAAGACCTCAAGCGGGACCTCCGGAACCGCCCCGAGTTCGAGGGCGCGGAGGTCACGGACAAACTCGGCGCGGCGCTGCCGACCCGCCGGCCGTACGACTCGGCGGTCGCAGACGGCTTCATCGCCGTCGGCGACGCCGCCGGCCACGTCAACCCCACCACCGGCGGCGGGATCGCCGGAGCCGCGTACGCGGGGACCTACGCGGGCCAACAGATCGTCCACGCGATCGGCGAGGGCGACGTCAGCGAGGGGTCGCTGTGGCGCTACAACGAGCGCGTGATGGATCACTTCGGCGGGCGCTACGCCGGACTCGACGTCTACAATATCCTCTCGACCGCGGTCGACGTCGACGACCTGATGGGCCTTCTGGCCTCGCTGCCGGGCGAAAAGCTCGCGGAAGCGCTGTACTCCGGCACCACCTCGTTCGGGCCGGTTCTCGCTGCGAAGACCGCGAAGGACTCCTTCGGCTACTGGGGACAGATCCGCAACTTCTACAAGACGAAGCAAGTCGCAGACGACCTGATGGAGCACTACGCGCGCTATCCCGGCCGACCCGAAGCGCTCGAAGTCTGGCAGGAGCAGCGCGACGACCTGATGGACGACGTCTACGCGGTCACCGGCGCGGATCCGAAGTACTGAACGCTGCGTTTCGCTTTTCGCTGTGGACTCGACTCTTCGTCGCGCTTCTCATCACCGTAGCGACACGGATGCTTCGGTTCCGTCGTCGTCGACATCGAAGGCGCGGGAGTGGGCGAAATCAACTATCATATGGCGAGGACGCAGCCATACGCTCCGTACGATCATTGCTCGGACTACTATTCGTCTACTATCGAACTGATGTAGTCTTCGAGCGTGTCATAGACGGAGGTGAACGCGGGAAGGTCCGCAACGAGGTCGGGGAGCGTATTCTGCCAGCCGTCACGGATTTCGTCTCGTTTCTCCCCGGAAAGTCCATCTCGGAGGTCGATGTCCAGACCGTCGTGTTCACACTTCCGCGTGAATGCCGGAAGAATAACAGAGTCATCAACGTCAACCTCGGTGATCATCCGATAGATATCGTAGTAGTCACGAGCCTGTGATCGCTGATAGAGCGCCCGCAACTTCTCTGCGAAGATCTCCTCCAAGCTGTACGCGATCAACTCGAATTCGGGGACATCCTCGTAGCTGTGTCGATGGGTTACCGAGGTGAACGTCACGTATTCATCGATCATAACGTCCAGACTCGTCGTGTTCTTGTGACCGAGGACAGCGTTGTACTGGATATCGATATCGACGTAGTGTGTCGGATACGCTTTTTTCTGCAGTTCGCGGTGTTTGGTCACCTCGAAGTCGATGCCAGAGGCTCTAGTAGCGTCTTCTAATGCGCCTTGCAACTCCGCTTCACTCCCCTGGTAATCTCCTTGCACACCGAAATCAAGATCCTCCGAATAGCGCCACGTATCCGCGAAGTACAACTTGCTGAGCGCAGTTCCGCCCTTGAACAGTAGATTATCGCCGTATGGACTCGTGTAGATCGCCCAGAGGATCCACGAATTGACGTAGTTCTTTTCCGCGTAGCCGAGGCGAACATCCAGCTCTCTGGCCAGCCGTCGGAGTTGTGCTTCGGAGATCATTATGAGAAGTCCTCCGGGAGGAACGATTGGGGAGCAACGTTCAGGCGAAGCTGGTAGTTGCTGTCGCGGGTCCCTGTCGCTTCTCTCGTCGGATCGAGCAGCGGGTAGCCAGTCGTGAAGTCCTCGACAATCTCGTCGTACTCCGGAAGGTCGATGCCCAACTGGTCGGCGAGGTAGACGATTCGTTTCGTCGCGGCACCGTTCCCGACTCGCCGCAGATACTCGACGACTCGTTCCCACGAACATCGTATTTCTGCCGCATTCTGCATTGCCTTCGCAAGCTCACCGATACCGCCGCAGAACTCTGGATGGTCAGCACAATCGACCAGCGTCTTTTCGATACTCGAAATATTCACCTGATTCGCCCCGACTGCAGTCGGTTGATAGCCGAAGAACTTCTGCTCAGTGACGGTCACCGGTCGATACGTCACCCCGTGGATCTCTCGCTCTTGAGCCCGCTCTGTCGTCACGATGTACACAGTGCGGGATAGCTGCTCTGTTAGCCCGTGGTGATTCATCGCACTCCAGTACCCGATGTACATCGGCTCCACGAGTGCAGACGCGATGACGAACTCGTGTTCGGTATAGACGGCGTTTTCGCCCGCAGCGAGTGGCAAGATGAGATACTTCCCGTGCGCGATTCGCTCAAGCCAACCCTTCCCCTTGAGCGTGTACGCCATATCCTTGGCCGACTTCCGGGGGATGTCGAGGACGTCCGCGATGTCACCGATAGTGATGATCTGTCGGCCCTCGCTTGCGAGCCGTGACAGTACCCGCGACTCACGCGTTGAAAGGCTCTTTCTTCGGGTCTCTTCTTCGTTTGTAGGGTCCATAGCCGCTCAGCGTGCATAGACTCTAAATTCGAACGGGAAATAAAGCTACTCGTTGAGAGATAGCTCAGTGAAAGTCGCCTTTTTGGGCGCTCAGGATACATTGAGTCTAAATTACGTGTAATATGAACGTCCTTTCTCGTATGTGGTCGTTCGGCGGGACTGAATCAGACTACTGGAGGCGAGCAGTTATGTGCTCGTCTCCTTCCTCGATCCGAACGAGACCGTCGTCAGAAAGGTCCGAAAGGAGATCTCGAAGCCATTCCCGCCCGTGCTCACCGTCGGGTGTGTAGTCTACTCGAATCCGATGGCCGAGCGTGTCGAGGTCCATCTCGTCGTATTCGCCGAGAACCCGCACGATCCGCCCGCGGAACTGTCGCCTGCTCCCCTCGAAGCTCGGCTGTGTCGGTACGTCGGGCGCGGTGAAGTCGCCGGTCTGATACGCGTGACACCACTCGCGCCACGGACAGCCCGCCTCGTCGCAGCGCGGGGTCTTCCCACAAGCGACCCCGCCGAGTTCCATAATCGCGTTGTTCCAGATTCGAGACTCGTCCGCGGGCATCACCGCGCTGGCGACGCGCTCGAAATCGGAATCGTCGTCGTCGACGTCGAACGCGCGGTACAGCACCCGCTTGACATTCGTGTCGACTACGGCGTCGCCGTTGTTGAACGCGAACGAGGCGACGGCGTTCGCGGTGTAGGGGCCGACGCCCATCAGCTCCGTGAGTTCTTCGGGCGTGCGCGGAAAGTTGCCGTCGTACTCCTCTATCACCTGTCGCGCGGCCTCGTGGAGGTACTTCGCGCGGTTGTTGTAGCCGAGCGAGTGGTCGCTCCAGAACGCGACGACGTCGCCGCGCTCGGCGGTCGCGAGGTCCTCGGGGGTCGGCCACTCGTCGAGAAAGCCCCGCCACGCGCTGACGACGCGATCGAGTTGGGTCTGCTGGCTCATCACTTCGGAGACGAGAATCTCGTAGGGATCGTCGGTCTCGCGCCACGGGAACGCGCGGTGATCGTCCTCGTACCACGAAATGAGGGCCTCGCGGACGGCGTCCACCTCGTCCGCCGGGAGTGCCGCGTCCGCTTCGTCGAGCTTCGACCCCTCGCCGTCGGTCATTACCCACCCCTAGGACCGCCGGGATTTGTGGATTCTGGTCCCAATTCGGACCGGTCGTCCCCGACACCGAGACGAAAGTCGTTTGCCCGCGTCGCCCGAGTACCCGAGGTATGAGCCTCGACGAACTCACAGAAGACGTTGAAGCAGCCTACGGCGACGTCGACGAGGAGCAGTCAGTTAGCCTAGATCGCGAGACGCGACACGAACTGGCGATGCTCGCGGCGGCGTTCGGAACCGACGACACCGACGAACTGCTGCGGCGTGCGGTGCATCTCCTGTTTCAGACGACCGTCGACCGCGGGACGCTCGATTTCCACCTCCGGCAGGGCTACGACGTCACGTACGACGAGTATCTCTCGGGAATGACTTTCGAGGAGATGACCGGACAGAATCAGTATCCTCAGCGCGACGACGAACGACGCTATCAGATGTAGCGCGGTTGCGTGGGTGGATGCGCCGACTCGCACCGGCTCGCGTGTGTGCTCCCCGACTCACACCGGCTCGCCCCGCGGCCGCCCGTGAACCGCCGCCGCCGCTCGCGAGCGTTTATATACCATCGGGCGGCCACCATCCCCGTGAGCTGAACGTCGACCGCGACGAGTCACGGCGGGAGTGCGGCGCGCCGTCGCGGTCCGAGTCGGTGTGCCGCCTGTTCGCCCCCACAACTGCAGAGCGGTGAGCTTTATTCCCCCGAGCCACCGATACCGGGTATGGACACAGACGAGGTCGAGCGACGTATCGAGGCGGGAATCCCGGACGCCGAGGCGACGGTCACCCTGCCCCGCGTCCCCGACGAGGACCACGAAGACGCCCACTTCGCCGCGGTCGTCGTTTCGCCCGCGTTCGAGGGAGAGACGCTCGTCCAACAGCACCAGCTAGTGTACGACGCGCTCGGCGACGCGATGACGACCGAGATCCACGCCCTCGAAATGAAGACGTTCACGCCCGAGGAGTACGAGGAGCGGTAGCGACGCTTCCGAGCGGCACTGAAACTGCCTCTGCACGACAGAGCGACTCGAACGCTTCTACGCGACCGTGAGCGCTAGCCGAAGGACCGCTCGAACTCTCGGACGCTCTCGTCGGTCCCAGCGATGACGAGACGGTTGCCAGCGGTAATCTTCGTGTGCGGGCCGACATCGGTGACGACGCCGTCGTCTCGCTCGATAGCGACGATGGTCGCGCCAGTTTTCGCCCGCACGTCGGCATCGCCGACCGTCTGCCCGACGATCGCTGGAGCCTGCATCCGGACGACTTCCACCTGTTGGTCCAAGGAGAGCACGTCCCGGCCTTCGAGCACCCGCGAGGCGATCATTCGACCGGTCACCGTCGCCAGCGAGAGCACGTAGTCGCTGCCGGCGCGGAACGTCTTCTGGATGCTCCCGCTCTCGTTCACGCGAGCGACGATCTCGGTTTCCGGGGCCAGATCCCGCGACACCAGCGTCGCGAACTCCGTCGTAGTGTCGTCCGATAGCGCGAGAACGACCGTTTGCGCGTCGTGGATGCCCGCCTCGACGAGCGTCTCCGGCTCCGTGGCGTCGCCGACGACGTCGACGCCGTCTTTCTCCACCTGATCGACAACCGTGTAAGAGACGTCGGCGGCGTCGAGCGCGCCCGTGACCGTCCGCCCGACCTCGCCGTAGCCGACGACGATCGTCTCCCCGGCCCCGAACTGCCGGATTCCCGCCTGCGTCATCGACACGAGGGCGTCCAGTTGGTCGGTCCGCCCCGAGACGAACAGCACCGTCCCCGCGGTCAGAGTCTCGTCGGGCGAGAGCACCGCGTTAAATTCGCCGTGGAACCACGCGCCGATCACGTTCACGCCGGTCCGTTCTCTGATCCCGCTCTCGCCGAGCGTACTGCCGACGAGGCGGCTCCCGTGGTAGATCGGGACCTCGGCGAGTTCGAGGTCGTTGCCGACCTCGATCGCCTCGTCGATCTCGGCGCGCAGTGCCGCTGTCACCTTCGCGGCGAGACTCTCCCCGAGCAGCGACCGCGGCGAGAGCACTTGGTCTGCGCCTGCCAAGCGGTGGTACTTCGCTCGGTCCGGTTCCTCGACGACACTGAGGACCGTGACGTCCTCGGCCACTTCCTTGGCCGCGAGGACGATACTCGCGTCGACTTGGTCGTCGCCGTCGGCGACGAGGGCCCGGGCCGAGGACAGGCGCGCGCGCTGTAATCCCTCGGTCGATTCCGGATCCGCCCGGATCACGCGGTGGCCGTCCTCATAGAGTGCGGCGGCGCGATCGCGGTCGGGCTCGACGATCACGTACGGGACGTCGTAGGAGTCGAGTTCAGTCGTGAGCGCGTCGACGCGCGGCGTGTACGTACAGATGACGACGTGTCCGGAGAGGGTTTCCTCGACGGCCGTCGGAATCGTCGTCGAGAACGCGTCCTCCAGAAACGGCGTCGCCAACACCGGGAGCGCGCCGATCAGCAACGCCATTCCGACGAGGTCCATCACGATGATGAAGGCGTTCATCTGCGGGCTCGTCCACGGCGCGTCGCCGCCGAACCCGGTCGTCGTGAACATTTCGACGACGACCTGCAGGGAGTGAAGGAAGGTGACCGGATCCGACTCGTAGGCCCGCATTCCCCACTGATACCCGAGCGCCGTGAGGAGCATCGTCCCGACGAGGAAGAAGCCGTACCCGACGACGCGTCGTTTCCACGTGTTCACACTTCAACCGCTGTCGATGCAGTAGCTTAAAAAGTCTGGCTTCGCGCGGTCGAACCCCTCGACTGACCTTTGGTGAGGACGCGAACACCGCACGGAGTGGCGAGCGTCGAACCGACGGGTTTTACGCGGCGGCCCGCCCTCGATTCGGGTATGTCTGACGACGAGTACCGCATCGAGCGGGACAGCCTCGGAGAGATGCAGGTGCCGAAAGACGCCTACTGGGGCGCACAGACCCAGCGCGCTGTCGAGAACTTCCCGATATCGGGGATCGCGTTCGGCCGCCGGTTCGTCCGCGCGCTCGGGATCGTCAAGAAGGCGGCCGCGCGGGCCAACAGCGACCTCGGTCTCGTCGACGACGAGATCGCAGCGGCCATCGTCGAGGCCGCCGACGAGGTGATCGCCGGCGAGCACGACGAGCAGTTCCCCGTCGATATCTTCCAGACCGGCTCGGGGACTTCCTCGAATATGAACGCCAACGAGGTCATCGCCAACCGCGCCGCCGAAATTATGGGCGAATCGATCGGGGATCGCGTCGTCCACCCGAACGATCACGTCAACTACGGGCAGTCCTCGAACGACGTGATCCCGACGGCGATGCACGTCTCGGCGCTTGAAGCCGTCCAGAAGGACCTCATCCCGGCGCTCGAAACGCTCGCGGAGTCGCTCGAAGCGAAGGAAGTGGAGTTCGACGGCGTCGTCAAGACCGGTCGCACGCACCTGCAGGACGCGACGCCGATCCGACTCGGTCAAGAGTTCGCGGCCTACCGCACGCAGGTCGAGAAGGGTGTCACCCGCGCGGAGAACGTCAGCGACCACCTCGGCGAACTGGCGCTCGGCGGGACGGCCGTCGGGACCGGGCTCAACACCCATCCGGAGTTCCCCCAGCGCGCCGCCGCCTACATCGCCGAGGAGACCGGCCTCGACTTCCGACCGGCCGACAGCCACTTCGAGGCGCAGGCCGCCCACGACGCGATGAGCGAGGCCCACGGCGCGCTCCGGACGGTCGCGGGCTCGCTGAACAAGATCGCCAACGATCTCCGGCTGCTCGCGTCGGGGCCGCGGAACGGTCTCGGCGAGATCGAACAACCCGAGAACCAGCCCGGGAGTTCGATTATGCCCGGCAAGATCAACCCGGTCGTCGCCGAGGCTGTAAACCAAGTCCACAAGCAGGTCGTCGGCAACGACGCCGCCGTCGCCGCGGGCGCGGCCGAAGGACAGATCGACCTGAACCTCTATAAGCCGGTCCTCGCGCACAACTTCCTCCAGTCGACCGAACTGCTCTCGAACGCCAGCGAGGTCTTCGCCGAGCGCTTCGTCGCGAAACTCGAAGCCAACGAGGAGGTCTGTGAGGAGCAGGTCGAGCGCTCGATGGCGCTCGCGACGGCGCTGAACCCGACGATCGGCTACGATAAGGCCAGCGAAGTCGCGAAGACCGCGCTCAAAGAGGACAAAACGGTCCGTGAGGTCGTCATCGAGAAGGGCTATCTCACCGAGAGCGAGGCCGACGAGGTGCTCGACCCCGAGTCGATGACCCACCGCGGTATCCTCGGCGACGACTGAGCGAGTCGACGCTCGGCCGCACACCATCGGCGTTCTCGCCGATCGCAGACGTACGCTTTTGCCGCTTCGTTCGCATACGGGTGTATGGCAGGTCCGAAGTCTGGGGAACTGCTGTCCGTCGTCGATCGCTTCCCGAGACCGCCCGATTCGGAGGCGTTCGACCGAGCCGACGCCTTGCTCGACGGCACGTACAGCGCGATCGGGGACGCGTGGTATCCGGAGCTACAGCGTCTTGCAGCGGCGTACGCCGAAGGCGAAGTGCTCCGCGAGACGGTGCTCGAACACGTCGAGTCGGTCCCGTCGTTCCGGCTCTCTGAGGGTGCGACGCCCTTGACCCAGCGTCGGGAATCGCTCGTCGACGCGGCCGACACGCTCGAATCGGTGGCCGAGGTGTCGACGTGGTACACCGACCTCCTAGCCCTGCTCGCGGACTCCCGCGAGTCGCTGTCGCTCTTCGAGCGAGTACTCCACGACTTCGGGTACGGGTTGGCACACGTGTTGTTTCTCGGGGCGTCGTCCCCCGAACAGGTTGTCCGTCGGTTGCGCGTGGCCTACCGATCCGTGGGCGTCCGAATCGACGCGACCGACTCCGAATCCGGAACCGAGCGCACGACGTTCACCTGTCCGTACCGGAACGTCGCGGCCGGGACGTGCGGGAAGCGATGGGTGTGTCACGAGAAACTGGACCGCGTCGACGACGGCTACGTGACGTATCTGGAGGAGCGCGGCATCGACTACCAGCGGCCACGGGGCTGCGCCGACTCCGAACAGTGCTACTCGTCGGTCGCGCGGGACGGACCGCGGGAGTGGTGGCCGAAGACGTCGCCGAACGCGATTCGGGAGGAACCGTGAGTCCCGCTGGGGGGACGGACGACCGGCTCCCGTTCGATCCCAACTCCGTCCGTCGAATCAGACGCGAGTACGGCGCGTGGGCACCCGTTTACGACCTCTTCGCGCGGGCGACGGCGTCGGTCGGCGGCGTCCGCGCCGGGTGCGTCGCGGCCCTCGATCTCGATCCGGGCGATACGGTGGTCGACTTCGGCTGCGGTCCCGGCGTCAACTTCCCCGCGCTCCGGGAGGCCGTCGGCCCGCAGGGCCGCGTCGTCGGCGTCGACGTCACCCGGCCGATGCTCGAACGGGCGCGGCGGCTCGTCGCGCGGCGGGGGTGGGAGAACATCTCGATCGTGCACGGCGACGCGACGACCCCCCCGATATCACGGGCTGACGGCGTGCTCGCCACGTTCGTCACGTCGCTGTTTTCGGACCCAGAAGCAGTGGTCTGTCGGTGGTGCGAACTCGCGGATTCCGTCGTCGTCGCCAACTTCGCCCCCTACGGCGGTCGGGTCGCCAATGCCGCCCTGCGCGCGTTCGCCCGAGCGAACGCCCGACTGTTCGACTTCGAGGTGGGCGATCCGCTTCGGCAACTCGCGGACCGGACCGAGGCATCTCGACGCGCGCTCGCGGACTGTCAGGAGACGGTCGTCGCCGAGGACTACGTGTTCGGGACGATTCGACTGCACGCCGGCTACTCGCAGTGAGGGTACTCGGGTCCGTTGACGAATCGATACGTTGATGCCTCGATCCGTCGAAATCCGACGTATGCAGGGCCTCCAGTACAGTCGCGACCGCGGTCGCGACCTCCTCGAATGCCGGCACTGCGGGGCGACGTTCCCCGAGGGCAGAGCGACGACCGACGGGTGGCACTACGCGTGTCCGGAGTGCGAGGAGGCCAGCGGCATCGGCGACGGACTGCGACGGCTGTAGTGGGGGGTTCCCGAGCGCTGCGGTCGTCGACGCGGACTGAATCATTTTTTACGCCGGGCGTGCGCACGTTCACATAATGACCGCGTACGACTTCGACGACCTCGGCCTCGTCGCAGGGCTGGAGATCCACCAGCAACTCGACACCGCGACGAAGCTGTTCTGTCAGTGCCCGACCGACGCCCGCGATCCCGACTCGGCGACTCGCTCCTTCACGCGCTATCTCCACCCGACGAAGAGCGAACTCGGCGAACTCGACGAGGCCGCTCTCGAGGAGAGCCGCGTCGACCGCGAGTTCGAGTACCTCGCGTACGACTCGACCTGTCTCGTCGAGGAGGACGAGGAACCGCCGCACCGCCTCGATGCCGAAGCGCGCGAAGTCGTGCTTCAGATCGCCGACCTCCTCGATATGGAGCCGGTCGATCAGGCCCACGTGATGCGAAAGCTCGTCATCGACGGCTCGAACACCTCCGGATTCCAGCGGACCTCGCTCATCGCCCAAGACGGCGAGATCCAGACGAGCGACGGCCCCGTCGGCGTCGAGGATCTGATGCTCGAAGAGGAGTCCGCCCAGCGGGTCGAAGAGCGCGAGGACGGCGTCACGTTCTCGCTCGATCGCCTCGGCGTCCCGCTCGTCGAGATCGGCACGCGTCCCGATATCGACTCGCCAGAGCAGGCGCGGGAGGCCGCCGAAACGATCGGGATGCTCCTCCGCTCGACCGGCGCGGTCAAGCGCGGACTCGGGACGATCCGTCAGGACGTGAACGTCTCGATCGCCGAGGGCGCGCGCGTCGAAATCAAGGGCGTGCAGGCGCTCGACCAGATCGACGAGATCGTCCGCCAGGAGGTCGGCCGACAGGTCGAACTGCTCGACATCCGCGCGGAGTTGCACGAGCGCGACGCGTCTGTCGGCGACGTTCGCGACGTGTCCGAGATCTTCGAAGATACCGACTCGGGCGTCATCGCCGGCGCGCTCTCCAGTGGTGGCACGGTGCTGGCCGTCCCGCTGCACGGCTTCGACGGCCTCGTCGGCCGCGAGATCCAATCCGACCGCCGCCTCGGAACCGAACTGTCCGATCACGCCAAGCGCCACGGCGCGGGCGGCATCTTCCACACGGACGAACTTCCCGCCTACGGCGTGACCGACGAAGAAGTCGCGGCGCTTCGCGAGGCGGTCGACGCGGACGAGGAAGATGCCGTCGCCATCGTCGCCGACGACGACGAGACCGCTCAACTGGCCATCGAGGCGGCCGCCGACCGCGCTCGAACGGCGCTTGAAGGCGTGCCCGAAGAGACCCGCGGTGCCAACGACGACGGCACGACTCGCTACCTTCGGCCGCTCCCGGGCGCGGCGCGGATGTACCCCGAAACCGACGTGCCGCCCGTCGAACTCGATCCCTCCGAGGTCGAGACGCCCGAACTGCTGACTGAAAAGGTCGAGCGGTATCAATCCGCATTCGATCTCGGCGCGGGCCTCGCCGAGCAGGTCGCGTACGGTCGTCGAATGCCGCTGTTCGAGCGCGCTGTCGACGAGGGGATCGACGCCACGTTCGCCGCCGGACTGCTGGAGTCGACCTTGACCGAACTCCGCCGCGACGACGTCGACGTCGCGATGCTGACCGACGAACACCTCCTCGCCGTGATGCGGCTCGTCGAGGACGGCGAGTTGGCGAAGGAGGGCGTCGGCGACGTGCTCTCGACGCTGGCGGCGGATCCGACTCTGAGCGCCGAAGAAGCCGTCGAGGAGGCGGGTCTTTCCGGCGTCTCCGAAGACGACGTGCGCGAGGCCGTCGCCGAGGTCGTCGAGCGCAATTCCGCACAGGTCGCCGACGAGGGAATGGCCGCGTTCTCGGGATTGATGGGCGAAGCGATGGGCGCACTCCGCGGGAAGGCCGACGGCGAAATCGTCAGCGATGTGCTCCGAGAGGAAATTCAAAAGCGAGTCTAGCGCAAACGGGGTCGGGGACGATAGTTCTCGATTAGCACTGCATTATATGATCTGATAATTAGGGGTCAACAGTTTTCTGTGTCCTCCGTACGGGTACCGTATGGCAGAAAGTTCGATCGAATCTCGAGAGAGGGGGTTCGGTCTGGGGCGAATCGAGCACAAAATCGGGGAGTTCGTCAGATACACGCCGAGCGGCGACACGATTCCGGACGAGAGCTGGCGGAAGCGCCACCGGAACATCCTCCTCGCTATTCTGGCGCACATCCCGCTCTTGTTCCTGTTGGGCATATACGAGGGAACAGAGTCGATTTCGGGTGCACAGATTCCTGAGTTTCCGTTGATGACGGTGGTGACCCGTGTCGGGGCCGTGGCCATCGTCGGCCTGTTGGCCGCGTGGCCGCGATTTAGTCGCCGGGTACGTACCACGCTTGCGACGGCCGCCCTCACGATGTCGTCTGCCGTCTTAGTGTATTTTTCTGGTGGCTTCATCGAGGCACATTTCCACTTTTTCGTCGTGATGGGTATCGTCGCCGTGTACGAAGACTGGGTCCCGTTCCTCGTTGGAATCGTGTTCGTGGCGATTCAACACGGGTTGTTCGGCCTGTTGATGCCGGAGATGGTGTACAACCACAACGCGGCGATCACCAACCCGTTCGTGTGGGCAGGGATCCACGCCACGTTCGTCCTGATGCTCGCCGCGGCGCTGATGACGAACTGGTACTCGATCGAGCGCTCCCGCGAGGAGGCCCGAAATCAGCTCGCAGAGACCGAAGAAGCCGAAGAGATGAAAGCGAAGGCCGAAGCGCGGGAGCGCGAGGTTGCGCAACTGAACGACCATCTCGAAGCGAAGGCCGATCGGTACCGCACCACGATGGCTCGCGCGGCAGATGGGGATCTGAGCGTCCGGTTGGATCCCGAAAGCGAGAGCCAAGCGATGACGCAGATCGCGGAGGCGTACAACGAGATGATGACGGAGATGGAGACGGCGATGCAGGACATTCAATCGTTTACTCACGAGGTGACCGAAGCGAGCGAGGAGGCGGACGCCGGAGCCGGGGAAGTCGAGCAAGCGAGCGCGGAAGTGAGCACGGCGATTCAGGAGATCTCCAGCGGCACCGACGAACAGCGGGAGATGCTCGAAGAGGTGTACGGGAAGATGACGGATCTCTCGGCGACGATCGAGGAAGTCGCTTCCTCGGCGGAGACGGTCGCAGAGACCTCCCACCAAACGGCTCAGGTCGCTTCCGATGGGGAGGAGACCGCCGAAAGCGCGATTACGGACGCGCGCAGCGGACAATCCGCAATCGATTCGACGGTCGATCACGTCGAACAGCTCGACGAACAGATGGAGGAGATCGGCGATATCGTCGAACTCATCAGCGACGTCGCAGAGCAGACGAACCTGCTCGCGCTGAACGCGAACATCGAGGCCGCCCGCGTCGGCGCTGCGGGATCGGACGTCAACGGCGACGGATTCGCCGTCGTCGCCGACGAGATCAAGCAGTTGGCTGAGGAGACCCAAGAGTCGGCCAACGAGATCGAACAGCTCGTCGACGAGACGCAGGAGCAGACCACGACGACGGTCCAGGAAGCGCGGACCGCGGAGGAACATATGCGTGACGGCGTCGAAGCCGTCCAAGAGGTTCTCGACGCGTTCTCGCAGGTCGCGAGGAACACCGACGAGACCGACAGCGGGATCCAAGAGATCAGCGAGGCGACCGATGATCAGGCGGTCAGCGCCGAACAGGCGGTCTCGCGGGTCGAGGCCGTTTCGGAGATCAGTAAGACGACGGCCGGTGAGGCACAGAGCGTCTCAGCTGCCGCAGAGGAGCAGGCCTCCTCGCTCTCGCAGGTGCGCTCGAACGTCAGGTCGGTCGCCGAGCAGGCGGGGGAGCTTCAGACGCTGGTCGGCTCCTTCGAGGTGACCGGCGGGAACGACGCGTCGTCGTCGACGGGGTCGATGCCGCAGCGACCGAGTGAAAGCCCGGAGTCCGATATGGCGCTCGGCGACGGTGGACAGTTCGAGTTCGGGTTCGAGTAGCGGCGCGCTTTTCTGCCGACTATTCGTTCGGCTGCTCGCGCACTTCTTCGGTCTCTTCGTCCACGTGGTCACCGAAGGTTCGATCTTCCAGCAGATCGTTCGCGCGTCTGAATATCCCCGTCAGCGTCGTGATCTCGCGCTCGGTGGGATGTGCGCGCCCGAGCAGTCGGCGCATCATCACCGAGGTCTTCTCGCGCTTGTGTTCACGGCTGTCGATGGCCCGATGGAACGTCTCGAAGAAGTCGTAAAAGCGGTCGATGTCGGCCTCGTCGGCGCGCTCGCGCTCGACGTCCGGAAGCTGGAACTCGTCGACGGTCAACGGCCGGAGTTCGTAAAGCAGAATCGTCGCGGCCTGTCCGAGGTTCAAGACCGGGTACTCGCCGCTGGCGGGAATCGAACACACCTCGTCGAGCCGTTTGAGCTCACCGTTGTCGAGGCCGGTCCCCTCGCGGCCGAACACCAGCGCCGTTCGCGTGTCGACCGTCTCCAGGCTCTCGCGGATCTCGACGGGCGTCTTGAACGGGAAGCGGACGTGTTTTCTACTGTCTTCGTTGGTGATCGCCGTGGTCCCGACGGTGTGGTACTCCTCGATTACTTCCTCGAACGTAACTTCCTCGGCGTTCGGCAGCACGTCTTCGCGGGCGTGTCCGGCGTAGCCGTACGCGTCACTGTCTCTATCGAGTTCCGGCGGGTCGACCAGCTTCAACTCCGAGAGCCCGAAGTTCTTCATGGCGCGAGCGATCGTCCCGATGTTTCCGGGCGTCTCGGGCTCGACGACCACCACGACGGGTTTTCGACGTCGCGTGCCGGCGTCGGACGCGTCTGAATCGGAGGACATCTACTTTGAGGGGTACTCGCGTCCGAGGTCGACGTCGCCCAGTGACGGCTCGTCGTCATCGTCGTCGTCGACGGTCTTGATCTCGCCCGTGCGGAGGTCGATCCGCTTGCGCTCGCCCTCGTAGTTCTCGTTGAGTCGACGGTTCAACTCCGCGGGCTCCGGCGGCGTCGGGAGCGTGTCGGGGTCGGTGTCGACGTGGTCGAGTCCGCCGTACCCCTCGGGTGCGCGGTTGCCGTCGAGGAACCACTCGTGGAACTGATCGCGAAACGTCTCGGAGCCGGCGGCTTCGGAGCCGCCCTCCTCGCGGAACCAATAGAGGAAGTCGGCCTCGTGTTCGGAACAGAGAAGCACCTCTTCCATCGGTTCGCCGTAGACGATTTCGGCCTGATTACAGCGCCGCTTCTCGGCTTCGCCGTGGATCAGGTAACACGCGTCGCAGGGCTTCTCCTGCAGATAGGTGAGGCGAATGAGTCGCTTGCGGGTCTCGTCGGGCACCGAGTCCAGCGGGCGGAACTCCCCGTCGTCGGTGAACACCTCCTCCTCGTCGAACCGCCAGCCGCGGAGGCCGATGCTGACTTTGGCCATTAGCGGACGGTAACGGGCCAGCGGATAAAAAGAGCGTGTCTCACGGGTCGGGACCTCCGTGAAGACGACCGCGCCGCGCTCGGAACGTGCGGCTTTTCCTTCCCCCGCGAGAATAGCGGGCTATGGATCCGAAGCGGGAGCTTACGAGCGTCGACTTGGCCGCCCTCGTCACCGAACTGAACCGGTACGAGGGGGCGAAAGTCGACAAGGCCTACCTCTACGGCGACGACCTGCTCCGCTTCAAGATGCGCGACTTCGACCGCGGCCGGGTGGAACTGCTGCTCGAAGTCGGCGAGACCAAGCGTGCGC
>Ga0207851_100287_pt1 | contig 31250 bp, 29 predicted proteins | sample A23E3SouthBayCA_FD_187747 | JGI IMG/M metagenome (GOLD analysis project Ga0207851, IMG submission 187747) | Aerobic enrichment media microbial communities from Eden Landing Ponds, California, USA - A23 E3 (SPAdes) | ecosystem: Environmental > Aquatic > Marine > Unclassified | place: Emeryville... | reverse complement strand
TCGACGAAGACGGGCGACGTAAGCCGCGAGGTGGCGGAGCCACCTCGGCCGTGCGAACGGGCGCAGAGCGCCCGTGAGCAGAGACCGCAGGCGCGAGCAACGCGAGCGCCGAGGACCATCGTTCGAGAGCGTAACACGCTCTCGTGATCTTGAAAATCTCCGATTTTCAGTGACAGCGAGCCCATCGAGTCGAGACCGCGGGGGCTTCCGAAGTCTTCTCAGCATCATTCGCGGCGGTTTCAACCGTAACTAAACAGTACCGAGACGAGGAGCCGGAGTACTATCGGTCAGCGGTCGAGTTGAGAAGGCCCCTCATCGCTTCGGCCCGGATCGCCGGAAACAACGGGCACTCTCCCTCGGTAACGCTCAATTCCTGAATAATCGACTGCCGGTACGGGTGCGAGCACGCTTTCTGGAAGCTGTTCCGGTAGGGACAGTAATTACACGTGTCCGGTACCACAGCGAGATCTGGGCCCATCATCAGTACGCCGCTTCGGAGTTCTCGCTCAAAGCCTTGTCGCACGTGTAGGACTACCACCGTGAAAGAAAAATTCGGACAACAGAAACATATATATCTATCACATTCGTTAATTCCGTATGGCAACGAGTACCCCTCCGGAACGGGGTGTGAAAACGACGTATACGGTGGTTGATATCATCGAAACGATTCACAGCCTCGAGGGCGCTTCCCTTGCAGAACTCGATTCCCACCTGAACTATGCCAAGAGTACGATCCACGATCACCTGAAAACGCTCGAAGCGACCGGATACGTCGTTTTCGAGCACGGCGAGTACGTGCTGAGCCTCAAATTCCTCCACCACGGCGTCTTCGCACGGAATAACAAAGCGGTGTCGCAAAACGGCCAGATTGTCATCGAAGAGCTCGCAGATCGAACTGGCGAGGCGGTCTGGATCATCGTCGAGGAGAACGAAGAGGCCGTCTATCTGTACAACGCGAACGGCAGCAACGCCGTGCGAACCCACGCGGAGGTGGGCCGCCGATCGAATCTCCACCACCTCGCTGCGGGGAAACAGATTCTCGCGTATATGGATCCAGAGCGGGTCGATGAGATCATCGATCGGACGGGACTCGATCCGGTCACGCCCAACACGATCACCGACCGGGGGCAGTTGAAAACAGAGCTCGCAACGATTCGTGAGAACCAAGTGTCGTACAACGATCAGGAGACGGTCAACGGCGTTCGAGCAATCGCTGCGCCGGTGTTGAACGGCACCGAATTGGTCTGTGCGATCTGCGTCTCCGGACCCGCCAACCGGATGACGTTAGAACGGTGCGAAGCGACCGTCAAACCGGCACTCCTCGAGGCAACGAACGAACTCGAACTTCGGATCCAATATCCGGAAGGCTGAGTCGAATGGGTGGCTTCGCTTCCGGTTCCCCGGCCGTCCACAGGTCTGCTTCCGCTGATTCGGTAATACGGAACGACTCCCTCGGTGTATTACAACACTAGTGCCGTAATTCCAAATGGAATCGACGAAGAATAGACGCGAGTTACTCGATCGAAACCCCCGATTCTGAAAGAAACGGGCCACATTCGGTGACTCCGAACGTCGTCGCGTGCGTTCGGGGTATCCGTACAGCAGCGCACGACGAATGCGGAGGTGGGGTGACGCCCACCGATCCTCCACGACCTCCCGCACGCTGATTACTCGTCGGTATGTGCGGGTGTTATCTCTCACAACACTTATCTAGTTCTGGAAGGTCGATGTACCCGTATGTCTGACGAGATCCGTAAGAAAGTGGCGATGACGAGCCGGATGCTGTACAGTGATAACTTGGTGAGTGATGTCGGCCACGTAAGTATCCGCGATCCCGACAGCGGAAATATATTCATCAATCCGCTTATGGCGGGCCGCGGAAGCGTCCATCCCGAAGATATCGTTGAGGTGACCCCCGACGGAGAGGTCCTCGACGAGGGAAAGGAGGCAGTCAAAGAACTGGAGATCCATACCGGACTCCTCCGCGCCCGCGACGATCTCGATTCTGTAATCCACGCGCACCCGCCGTACGCGACACTGTTCGGGATGACGGGAACCGAACTCCGACCAGTGTACTTCCGGAGCGGCCGATCGATGGGTGCCGATGCGGTTCCGGTGTTCGAAGAGCCTGGACTCATCGTCACGAAAGACGAGAGCGCTCGGATGGTCGCCTCGATGGAGGGTCGTGACTTCCTCATCATCCGTGGTCACGGCGCAGTGATTGCCGGTCAATCGGTCAAGGAGGCGTTCTTCCGAACGCACCTGATGGAGGAGAACGCCTACTTCCAACTCTTCGCGTCGATCCTCGGCAATCCGAACTTCCTCACCCGCGAAGAGATCGAGAAAGCGCAGCAACCTGCCGGAATGTCCGACGGGGAGGACATCGAGAACCTCTCGGCAAACAAGTTCTGGGACTACCACATCTGGAAGGCACAACAGAACGGATTCCTCCCCGAGGATTGGTAGTCGGCCGGCCGCTCGGCGCACACCACCTGTCGCCGGTGTATTTCTGATTTTCACGGGTCGCCAGATCGCCGTGGAGAAACAATTATGCTGTCGCGATGACCCATCTGTGTATGGAGCCACGTACGCTCACGACCGTCTCCGGTGACACAGTGTCACTTGCTATCCAAGATCAAATGTACATCGACGGCGACTTCGTCGATAGCGGCGAGCATTTCAGCACATATCACCCTGCGACGGGGGAACGGCTCGCCGACGTCCCCGTCGCGACGGCCGAACAGGTCGACGAAGCGGTGACGGCGGCGACGAGTGCGAGTCACGAGTGGAGACGCGTGTCGGTCGCCGAGCGGGGACGACGCGTCGGGTCGCTGGCCGATGCCCTCGAAGCGGCCAGAGAGAACCTCGTGAATCTCGACGTTGCCGACAACGGGAGCAGCATCGGTCGGCTCAAACACGATATCGAAAAGGGAGCGAACAAGCTCCGGTACTTCGCGGGGCTGGGCACAGAACTGAAAGGGGAGACGATTCCGACCGTCGAATCCGAACTCAACGTGACGAAGCGGGAACCCTACGGCGCGGTCGCGGCGATCATCCCGTTCAACCACCCGTTTATGTTCACCGCCAACAAGATCGGCCCGGCGGTGATGGCGGGGAACGGCATCGTGCTCAAACCCTCCGAGTACACGCCGCTGTCGGCGCTGTACGTCGCCCACGTCGTCGACGAGTTGGACGTCTTCCCCGACGGACTGATCAACGTCGTGACCGGGGCCGGAGAGGTGGGCGCGTCGCTCGTCGGCCACGACGAGAGCCGACTCGTGACGATGATCGGGAGCGCGAACACGGGCAAGAAGGTAATGGAAGCCGCGGCCTCTCATCTCGCACCCGTAATCCTCGAACTCGGCGGAAAGAATCCGGCGATAGTCTTCCCGGACGCCGACATCGAGCGGACCGCGGAGGGTGCTGTCGGCGCGATGTCGCTCCCGTGGCAGGGACAGTCCTGCCAGAGCGGCTCCCGTCTACTCGTCCACGAGGACGTGTACGACGACATCGTACCGCGCGTCGTCGAAGGATTCGAGTCCGTGGTCGTCGGCGATCCGTTCGAGGAGTCGACGACGATGGGGTCGATCGTCTCGCAACCGCAGTACGAGCGCGTGCTCGACTACATCGAGACGGCGAAGGAGGAGGGAGCGACGCTTCTGACCGGGGGATCTGTCATCGAGCGTCTCGGCGACGGTTGCTTCGTGGAGCCGACCGCTTTCGAGGTCGACCCCGGGATGACGATCGCGACCGAGGAGATCTTCGGCCCCGTCCTCTCCGTGATGCCCTGGAGTGATTACGACGAGATGATCGAACTGGCGAACGCCGTCGATTACGGACTGACCGCGAGCATCTGGACGAACGACTTACGGACGGCGCATAAAACGGCCGACCGAATCGAGGCGGGCTACGTCTGGGTGAACAAACACGGTGGATCCGCGATCGGGACGCCCTTCGGCGGGTTCAAAGAGAGCGGTATCGGCCGCAATGGGAACAAAGACGAGCTGCTGGCACACACCCGGATCAAGAACCTCAACATCTCGCTTGACGGAGAGCTGTCCCCCCTCGCGGACGACTGATACAGGACGGTCAAGTCGTCGTGGCGCACGAGATCTCGAAATTCGCGGGCCTTCGTGACACCCGAACTAGACACTGTGCTTATGGTGCTGTCGCCACATCGAGAGCTATGGAGTACACCACCCTCGGGACAACCGGTACCCGAGTCTCGCGGCTGTGTTTCGGAACGTGGCGATTCGGCGAACAGTCGGGAGATGGCGTCGAGACGACCCGCGAAGAGGCGCACGAGCTACTCGACTGCGCGGCGGATAACGGAATCAACTTCATCGATACCGCCAACAGATACGGCGATCCCCCGGGGACTAGCGAACGCTTCGTCGGCGAATGGCTCGCGGAGAGAGACCGTGACGAGTTCGTCGTTGCGACGAAAGTTGGCCTTCCCGTCGGAACCAGAGAGAATGAGTTTGGACTGTCACGTCGGCATATACATAATCAGATAGATAAATCTCTCTCGCGACTCGGAACCGACTACGTCGACGTGTACTATGTCCACCGCCTCGATTCGTATTCGCCGATCGAGGAGACGCTCTCGGCGCTCGCCGAACTCGTAACGGCGGGAACAGTGCACTACCTCGGTGCCAGTACGATGACCGCGTGGCAGTTGGCGACGATGGACCTTACCGCAGAACTCAACGGATGGACGGGATTCGATGTTACCCAGCCGCCGATCGACGCAACGCTCAACAACTGGAAGCGGTACGAACCGTTCGACCTCAACCGCTACTTGGAAGTCTGCGCATACCGGGGTTTGGGGGTCGTTCCGTACTCTCCACTCGCTGGCGGCTTTCTCACCGGAAAGTACGAGCGAGCGACCCCGGAATCCGATGCCGTCTCAGCCCCCGCAGATTCCAGAGGAGATCGAACCGGAAGCGAGTTCGACGAAAGATACGTCTCGGAGTCCGCGTGGGATGTGTTGGAGGCCATCCGAGAGATCGCCAGAGAGATCGACGCTACACCCGCACAGGTCGCGCTTCGATGGGTGATGGAACTGGACGTCCCCGGTGTAGACTCACCAGTACCGATCGTTGGCGCTCGAAGCACGGATCAGCTCACGGAGAATCTCGGGGCGATCGACCTCCGGTTAGAGCGACACCAACTCGACCGTATCGACGAGGCGCGTGGAGAGTCACTCACTGTCGAACGGTGGCCTGTGACTTAATAGTAATACTACATTACATATTCTTATATTTATATATTTTTGGAAAGAAGAGCTAGTCCGGCAAATTGAGGGCAGCCCCGGATTCACGAGCACGGGGACGAACACGCTGGCAGGAATCCAGACGAGTTGCAACCGCTTCATCCGCACCCAGATCCCGGGAGATTAATACGGCCCCTACTCCAGCATCCCATAATGGCGCGCGAGTCTGCTCTGAGAGAGTCAGCGGATCTGCGGTCCGTCCTCGACGCACTCGACGACGCGGACGCGAGAACGATCATCAGAGCGCTCGAAGAACCCCAAACGGCGAGTGAACTGTCCGAGCGAACCGATATTCCGCTCTCGACGACGTATCGGAAACTGGATCTCCTGACCGACGCAGAGCTCCTCGAAGAGGGGACCGAGATCCGGTCGGACGGGCACCACACGACGACGTACGTGGTCGCCTTCGAGGAAGTTCGGATCGCCCTCACGGAGTCTCGCGAATTCGACGTACAGATCGCCCACGTCGACAGGGGGCCCGAGGAACGACTCGCGGACATCTGGACCGCAATTCGGGAGGAAACATAATGGCACACGACACCGCAACGACCAGCATCGCAACGGGAATTATCGTGGTAAAGACGGGCATTCTCGTCCTCGGTGGACTCATCACCTACTTCTCGTGGAAGGCCTACCGGAAGACCGGAACCGACGCGCTCCGCGCGTTGGGTCTCGGGTTCGGAGTTATCACGCTTGGTGCGCTTCTCGGCGGGACGCTTGATTTCATCCTCGGCGTCAGCCTCGCGACCGGGATCCTCATCGACGCGATTCTGACGTTCGTCGGGTTCGCGATCATTATGTACTCGTTGTACGTCGATTAACGCCGATCGGTGCACGTTGACGTGAGCGTCTGACCCCGTCTAGTGGTGACACGTATCTCTCCGCGCCGTTTGTATTGTCCAAAATATGCAAAACTGTTTTATTTGGGGCGTCCGTATAGAGCAGTGATGAGCGATTCACCCAGCGAGATCGACGAGATCCGTGCTCAGAAGCGAGAAGAGCTATCCACACAAGTAGACGGCAGTAGCGACGAAGCTGAGTCAGAAGTTGGAGACGCTGCACCGTCGGAGCCGATTCACGTACACGGCAACTCGGAGCTGCAAGACGCCGTCTCCTCGTACGACGTCGTCCTCGTCGACTTCTACGCGGACTGGTGCGGTCCGTGCAAGATGCTCGAACCGACTGTCAAGTCGTTGGCCGAATCGACCGGGGCGGCGGTCGCGAAGGTCGACATCGATCAGAACCAACCGCTCGCCCAGCAGTATCAGGTACGCGGCGTGCCGACCCTCCTGCTGTTCAGCGATGGCGAGCCCGTCGAACAGATCGTCGGCGTCCGCGACGAGTCGACGCTCCGCTCGCTGATCGAGCAGTACCTGTAGGTTCACGCCAAGAACGGTATCAGCGGCTTTTACGACGCGGACCACATCCAGTCCTGAACACCGCCCCTGACGACAGGGGCGGGGAGCGAACTTTTCAGCCGTGCGCCCGAACGGTCAGTATGAAACGTTCCGATGACGACGTCGACGTGGCCGAGGCGGTCCACCGGACGGCCGAAAACATCGGATCGATGGAAATCCGGGGCGCGGCGACCATCGCCGCCGCCGCGGCGACTGCGCTCGGTGAGCAGGCGGCCGTGAGCGACGCGGAATCCGCAGAGGAGTTCCGCGCCGAGCTTCGAGCCGCCGCACGAGTTCTCTACGACACGAGACCGACGGCTGTGAGTCTCCCGAACGCGCTCCGATACGTCTTTCGGGACGTCGAGGGCGACACGGTCGAACGGCTGCGCGCGAGCGTCCGCGCCAGCGTCTCGGAGTTCTGTCGACGCCTCGACACCGCGCAACACGACCTCGGCCGCGTCGGGGCGAATCGGCTCCGCGACGGCGACACGATTATGACGCACTGCCACTCGACGGACGTTCTCGCCTGCGTCGAGCGGGCTGTCGAACAGGGGAAGTCGCTGTCGGCGTACGTCAAAGAGACGCGGCCGCGGAATCAGGGTCACATCACCGCGGAGGCGCTAAGTGACCTTGGCATCGACGTGACCCTCATTGTCGATTCGGCGGCGCGTCGATACCTCAACGACGTCGATCACGTCCTCGTCGGTGCCGACAGCATCGCCGCAGACGGCTCGGTGATCAACAAGATCGGAACCAGCGGGCTCGCGGTCAACGCCCGCGACCGTGGCACGCCGATCGTCTGCGCGGCCCAGACGATCAAGCTCCACCCCGACACGCTGACGGGACAGACGGTCGACATCGAAATGCGCGACGAGCGAGAGGTCATCAGCGAGGAGCGGGAGCGTGAGATCGGCGAAATCACCGTATTGAACCCGGCCTTCGACGTGACGCCGCCGCGATACGTCGACGCCATCGTGACCGAGCGCGGGCAGTTCCCGCCCGAGAGCATCGTCACGCTGATGCGCGAACTGTTCGGCGAGAGCACGACAGAGCCGTGGACCGAAGCCTGAGCGAGCGTTTCGGAGCTTCTTTCTCTCGACGAGCCCGACCACAGAAGAGTTTTATCGACGCGGGGGCGACCCCGGACCGATGGAGTCCCTCCCGCATTTCACCCCGAAACTGGTCGTCGGGGTCGGTTCTCTCCTGCTCACGCTCGTCGCGACGTGGGCGACGGTACGGGCATCGGGGTACCCGGCCGATCGCGCGCTCTCCGCGTGGCCGACGCACGTCCTCGGGCGGCTTCGACGCGAACTCCCCCGCGGCGACTTGGTCGCGGGCGCGTGGGTCGCTCTCGCGGCGTGGTCGCTCCTCGTCTCGGGGCTGCACTTCGGCGGCGTCTACTACAACGTGTACACCGCGCTCCCGTGGTGGGATCTGATGACGCACGCGATGGGCGGGTTCGGCGTCGCGGCGCTGTTGGCGTTGACCTTCCGCGAGTCGACGCTCCGCTCGCCCACGTGGGTCGTCACCGGCGTCTTGGCGATCGGTGCCGGCTTCGAGGTGTACGAGTTCGTCTTCAAGACCTTCTGGTATCACTGGACGTTGGAGTTCTACGTCGTCGACACGGTCATCGACCTGATCGTCAACACGCTCGGTTCGGTGTTGCTCGCGGGCGCGGTGATCCTCTATCGAAGCCAACTCGACTCGCGTGCGACGGACGGAGACCCACTCGGAACCGATTCCGACTGATCGATTCGGCGATCTGCCCGCGATCCGTTTTCGAGGTCTATCGCGGCGTCTCAGTCCCCCACTTCTCGATCGCCGTTCGGAGCGCCGGGCTCTCCTCGGCTTTCGATTCCAACGACTTCCCCTCGGCGTAGCCGTCGACGGCCGCGCGGAGCGCCTTCGCGCCTTCGTGGGTCCCGTCGGGATGCCCGTGGATGCCGCCGCCGGCCTGCACGCAGACGTTCGTCCCGGTCGCATCGAGGAGGTCGGGAACGAGGCCGGGATGGAGGCCGCCGGAGGCGACGGGCAGGACGTCGTTCAATCCGTAGAGATCGTCGCGCAGCCAAGCGTTGATCCCGACGGTGTCCTCGTTGGCGAGTTTGCCGAGCCCCGCCGTTCCGGTGTGGAGCTGATCGACGCCGACGAGCCGCGCGACCTGTGCGAGCACACGCATCGAGACGCCGTGTTCCGGCAGGCGATCGAACGCGGCGTGCATCGCGCGGTGTGCGTGGATCGCGAGTCCGAGTTCCTCGCAGCGTTCGCGGACGGTCTGCACCGCGGCCCAGCCCGTCGTGATGACGTCGACCATCACGTACTCACAGCCCTCGGCGGCGACCTGATCGACGCGTTCGAGCATCTGGTTCGTTCCGGCGGTGACGTTGATCAGGTACGACTTCGATTCGCCGGTCTCCTCGGCGGCTTGGTCGCGCTTTGCGAGGCTCTCGACGAGGCGGTCGTGGAAGGGATTGAACGCCTGATCGGTGAGGTTCTCATCGTCCTTCAGGAGGTCGACGCCGCCGGTCCACGCCTCGTAGCCGACCTCCGCGTGTCGCTCCGTCGAGAGACCGACCTTCGGCTTCGGCACCGTCGCGAGGATCGGCCGGTCGTCGACGCCGAAGATCTCCTCGCGGACGCCGGAGCCGAACTGCGGGCCAGAGAACGAGGTCGCGATCGCCTCGGGCCACTCGCAGTCGACCAGCCGGATCGTCTCAACCGCCTTCATCCCCATAATGTTGCCCGCGATGCAGGAGAGGATCTGCGGCATACTGCCGGGCTCGAAGAGTCCGGATGGATAGGCCACCTTGATCTCGGCGACGTCGCCGTCGACAGCGCCTGCGCTACCACTGTCGGGGTCGGCGTCGATCTCGAAAGCCGTCGCGCCCATATCGGTGAACCCCTCGCCGGTCGGCAGCGCCGCCCACGTCCCGTTCGACGATTCGGAGGCGACGCGGGAGGCCGCGGCCTCGACGTCCATTCCCGCCGCGGGGACGATGCGGAACGAGCAGACGAGATCGTCCGCAGACGGCTCGAACGACAGGTCGATGAAGTCCTCGTAGGTGATTCCGGCCATACCCCTCGAACTTCACGCCGCGGCATCATAAAATCCGCCGACAGGGTGGGACGCTCACGGTGAGAGATTTTCTCCCGGTGAGGGATTTCGGTGGCTCACCCCGACGGGCCGCGGGGCGGGCGTCGTTCGACGTCATCGGCCAGCGACTCGGCGAGTCGCCGTCGAACCCGGTCGAACACCCCGACGTCGGAGCCGAGCGTCGTCGCGAGCGCATCGCCCGCGCCGAGGAGCCACGCCGCGCGCTCGACGTGTGATTCGACGTCGCCGGGGCCGACGCGGTAGCGATCGACGAGGTCCTCGATCGTCGCGCCCTCACCCCACTCGAAGACGAGCCGCGCGAGTTTGACCGCACAGAGCCACGCCTCGAAGTCGTCGGCCTCGTCGGGGGCGGTCGTGAACTCCGACGCGTGCCGGGAGGCGTACCGATAGATGTCGGCGCGCTCGCGGTTGCCGAGGTAGGTCCCGCGCATATCCGGGGTCGCACAGACAACGCCCAACGCGGTGAGCGGCGTGACCGTCTCTTCGGCCATCGTCTCGATGGTTCTGAGCCCTTCGATCAGTCGTGCGCCCGTCTCGGGGCGAACGTACTGTCGGGAGACGGTCTCGCCGAGGTCGGTCGCCGCCAGCGGGCGGGAGTCGTCCACTGTCTCCTCGTCGATACTCGAGACGCCCTTGCCAACCTCGATACCCGAGACGCCCTCCCCGACGTCGAGCAACTCCATCGCGTCCAACTCGTCGACCACGCTCCCGAGCAGTCCCGAGAGGTCGACGTCGGGCGATTGGTGGGCGAAGAACGTCGCGTCGAGCAGATCGAGCACGCCCGCCGTCGAGTCGGCGAAGCCGGAGGCGACGACCGAGAGGACGTGCGTCCGGAGCGCCTCGCGCGCCGTGAGCTGTGATTCGACCGCCTCGGGACCGGCCTCGACGTAGCGCTCCCAGAGGTCGTCTGCGGTGTGCTCCTCGCCGATCAGGACGGCCTCGCCGTAGGGGTCGAGATGCGGCCGCCCGGCGCGACCGCACATCTGGTGGACCTCCAGCACCGGTAGCGACGACATCTCCTCGCCGGTGTAGCGTTCCAGATCCCGGATTACCACGCGCCGCGCGGGGACGTTGACGCCGGCGGCCAGCGTCGGCGTCGCACAGAGCACGCCGAGTTCGCGCTCGCGGAACCCGCGCTCGACGAGCGCGCGGTGCTCGCTCACGAGTCCGGCGTGGTGGAATGCGACCCCCGATTCCGCGGCGGCCGCCAGCCGTCGAGCGGTCGACGTGTCGTCGACGTCGCGGATCGACGTGGCTACGTCGTTCGCCGCCCCCGCGTCGACAGCGAGGTCTTCGACGGCGAGCCGCGCGGCCAGCGCTTCGGCTTCGTTCCGCGAGCGGACGAACGCGAGACACTGCCCACCGGCGTCGATCGCGGACGCGACGAGATCGGCGGTCGCCTCCGTGTCGCGGTCGCCGTTCGTCCCATCTTCATCCTCGTCGACGGTAACGTCCAGCGTCGAACCGTCGTCGAACGTCACCTCGTCGCCATCGTAGACGCCGGTTCGGAGCGAAACGGGTCGCCACGTCGACTCCACCAGCTCCGCGTCGAGCCACGACGCGATGTCCTCGGGGTTGTCGACTGTCGCCGAGAGCGCGACGATCTGGACTCCCGGAGCGCGGCGTTGCAGCGTGGCCAGCGTGATTTCGAGCGTCGGCCCGCGGCGTTCCTGCCCGAGCAGGTGGACCTCGTCGACCACGACGCAGGCGAGGTCTTCGACCCACGACGCCCCGTTTCTGATCGCCGAATCGACCTTCTCGGCGGTGGCGACGACGACGTCCTCGTCGCCGAGTTCTTCGGCGGGCGAGTCGAAGTCACCGGTCGAGATCCCGACGCTGACGCCCGGAAGCTCCGCGAACGACTCGTACTTCTCGCGGGCGAGCGCGCGGAGCGGGACGGCGTACAGCGCGGGTCCCTCGGCCGTCAGCATCGCCAGTTCGGCGATCAGTGTCTTGCCCGAGGCCGTCGGGATCGCTGCCACGACGTTCTCTCCCTCGGTGATCCCGGCGTCGACGGCCGCGGCTTGCGGCGGGTAGAGTTCCTCGATCCCCGAGTCGCGGTAGTGATCGCGGACGGCCGCGGAGACGGGGAGGTCGCTGACGTGCACACTCGGTGTGGCGGCGTCAACGTATAAAAACTCGCGGCTGCGGGCGACCGTACCGACTACGCGAACCCCTGTTCGAGAACCGTCGTCAGCAGATACGCACCCAACCGCGACGTGTTGTCGGTCGGATCGAGCGTCGGGGAGACCTCCATCAGATCGACGGCTCCCACCGACTCTTCGGTCCCGATCGTCTCCATCACGGCCAGCGCCTGCGACGCGCTCAACCCACCGGGTTCGGGTGTGCCGGTCCCCGGCGCGACCGACGGGTCCACTGAGTCGATGTCGAAGGTGACGTAGACGGCGTCGGTGTCGGCCGCGGCGTCGGCGACGGCCGCTTCGACGACGTCAACGATCCCGCGCTCTTCGATGTCGCGGACGGTGAAGAGCGACAGCCCGCTCTCCTCGGCGAACTCGAAGAACCCGGGCGACTCGTAGCCTCGGATCCCGACCTGTGAGACGTGTTCGTAGTCGGTGTAGGGCGATTCGGAGATGTGGTGTGTCGAGGAGCCGTGGAAGTGCTCGCCGAAGACGGCGCTCTCGGCTACCGTGTCGGTGTGCGCGTCGATCTGGACCAGCCCGACGCTGTCGTGGTCGCTCCCCTCCGCGAACCCCCTGAACGACGGAAACGTGCAGTAGTGGTCGCCGCCGAGGAGCACCGGCATCACGTCCTGTTCGGCCACGGTGGCGACGTGGGCGGCGATGGATTCGGCGGTCAACTCGCGATCCATCGGGAAGACGGGGACATCGCCGCAGTCGACCAGATCGAGCGCACCGAAGTCGACCTCCCGGCCGGTCCGGACGTTCGTCAATCCGCCCTTGTAACCCGAGAGATACGCCAGCCAGCCACTGGCGCGGCGGAGGGCCCGGGGGCCGTAGCGCGTGCCCGGTCGGTTGCTGACCGCGCCGTCGTACGGCGCACCGAGGACGGCGGCGTCCGCGCCGGCGACGTCCTCGACGTCGGCGATCTCTCTCTTCAGAAACGTGTCGAAGCCCGCGTACGGGAGTTCGACCGCGCTTCCCGGGTTCGATTCGCGGAACGCGGCGACGCGGCTGTTTTCTGGCGACCGGCCCATCTCACGCGCCCCCGTCGCGGGCCGCCTCGATGGCCATCCGGAGTCCCTCGACGGCGCGTTCGAGCTGCTCGCGCGAAATCGACAGCGGCGGTTGGAACCGCATCACGTTCTTGTGGAAGCCGCCGACGCCGATGATGATTCCCTGCTCTCTGAGATGCTTGCCGACGGACTTCGCGAGCTTAGCGTCCGGCGCGGGGGCGACGTTCATCGGCCCCGTTTCGTCGGGGTCGACCAGTTCGATGCCCTGCATCAGCCCCAGCCCCCGCGCATCGCCGACCACGTCGTACTCCGCTTCCAGTTCCGCGAGCCGGTCACTCAGCCACGCGCCCTGCTCGCTGGCGTTGTCGATCAGGCCGCCTTCGAGTTCGTCGATGGTCGCCAGTGCGGCGGCGCACGCGACAGGGTTGCCACCGAACGTCGACAGGTGATCGCCGGCCTCGAAGGCGTCTGCGACCTCCGCGCTGGCCGTGAACGCGCCGAGCGGGAGGCCGTTTGCGATGCCCTTCGCTTGCGGCATAATGTCGGGGACCACGTCGAAGTGGTCCGACGCCCACATCTCGCCCGTCCGGCCGTATCCGGCTTGGACCTCGTCGACGACGAGGAGCGCACCGTGATCGTGGGCGATCTCCTTGACGCGAGAGAGCCACCCCTCCGGCGGCACGATGATTCCACCCTCGCCCATCACCGGTTCGACGACGACGGCGGCCAAGTCGTCCGCAGTGTGCGTGTTGATTACGCGCTCGACGTCCTCGGCGCAGGCGCACGAGCACGGTCCGCCGTCGCACATCTGACAGCGGTAGGCGTACGGCGGCGCGACGTGTGCGACGTCGTTGATCGTCGGGGCCATATCCGCCTTGTAGGATTTGTTGCCCGTCAGCGCCAGCGACCCGAGCGTGCGGCCGTGGAACGACATCTCCAGCGCCAAGACTTCCTTGGAGCCGGTGTACTTCCGCGCCAGTTTGATCGCGCCCTCGACCGCCTCGGTACCTGAGTTGCAAAAGAACGTCTTCTGGAGGTCACCCGGCGTCACGTCCGCGAGTCGCTCGGCGAGCGCCGCGGCCGGCTGGTTCGGATGGACGTACGAACACCCGTGGACGAACTCGTCGAGTTGCGCTTTGGCGGCTTCGACGACGGCCTCGTTGTTGTGGCCGGCGTTGGTCACCGATATCCCCGAGAACACGTCGAGGTACTCGTTGCCCTCGAAGTCCTCGACCGTACTCCCGGACGCGCGTTTGATCGGGACGTTGAGGTTCTTCCAGATGGGCATCAGATACTCGTCGTACTGCGCTTCGATCTCTTCGTTCGTCGGCGTAGAATCTGTGTTCTTTGACATATTTATGTGGAATTATTGTTCCACCGTTACCGGGTATTTGATCGATACGATGAAAAATCTTGAGGTGGAGATAACGACACTGATGGGACAGTTATAGTAGCGTTTGCAACTGGATGCTTCCGTGCACGTGGCGTGTTCGACGGACACCGGAACCGGTAACTGATTTCCGCGTACCGGCTCCAGTTGTGGAGGGTTTTTATTCGTCCCTGTCGTGGTCCAGCCTGAGCAATGGCCACCGGGGGAGAGAGGCGGCGCTACGACCTGCTCCGCCTGATCGACGAGAACGAACCGATCGGGAGCATCCGCTTGGTCGATCTAATGCAGCAGCGAGGATACACCATCAAGGATCGGACGATTCGGTTGATGCTTTCCGAGCTCGACGAGGAGAACCTGACTGAGAAGGTCACGGGAAAAGGACGTCGCCTGACGCCCGAGGGTCGCGAGGAGCTCGAACGCGGGGACGTCAACGGTCGGCTCGAACAGATCCGCGAACGGATCGCCACCCTCACCAGCGAGGTGACCTACGACCCCGTGGAGGACGGCGGCGAGGTCGTCGCCGCGACCGGCCGAGTCCCGAAAGATCGAACGGAGGAGGCGTTCGACCTGCTGACTGCGCTCCACGAGTCGACAGTCGGCCCAGTCCCCGTTTCGGTAGTCGAAGACGAGGCAGCGATCAAACTCGCGATCCCGTCGAGCATCACGCTCGACGGCGTTCTCCTCTCACGCGGCATCAACGCGCGACTCGTCACGGCCGGACTCGTCGAATACGACGGTGAGGTCAATCGATACATCGACGCGATAAGCGGGGAAGGGTCGACGATGGATGTCGTTCGCCTGCTCGTCGAGGCCGGACGGACAGACGTCGACGCGATCTTGGACGACCGGGAGGGCGTCCTGATCGTCGACAATCGGGAGTTCCCGTTGACCCGTTTCGACGAAGCGCGGGATCTCTCGGCGACGACGCAGGAGCAACTCGGCGGCGTCTTGGACTTCCATCGCCCCCGTGAGGGCGGTCAGATCCCCGCGGGATCGACCGGATGGGAGTTCGCTTCGCTCACCTACGGCGGCGTCGGTGAAATGGCCTTCGCGCTGTTACACGAGCGCGGTCTGCTCGCGGAGTGGGACTCGCTGGACGAACTGCGACCCCGGAGCGCGTTCGAATCGGCTCGTACGCTTCGGGAACGGCTGTAACTGGCGAGAGAAAGCGATAGTGCGGTCTGCGAGGTAGTGAGTGAAGGCTGGAATACGACCCGCGAAAAAGTGGGAGAAGGCTGGAGTGCGGCGAGGGTGTCTCTCTGTGAGGGCCGAGTTCGGGAGCGACTACGCCCCGACGATGATCCCGAGGATGATCACCGCGAAGAAGGCGGCCCACATCCCCAGCGAGCGCAACGTTTCCGATCTGTCCTCCAGTTCGACCGGTCCGTCTCTGGCCGTGTCGGTGTCGCTGTCGAATCCTTGGGTGATGAACCAGTAGACGACGAGTGCTCCGAAGAGCGCTTCCGCAAGCCAGAACAACACGATCATCCCCGAGAAGAGGCCTTGACTCATCATTTGTCTTCACCTCCCTCGACGCCGCCGTCGGTAACGATCTCCGAGCCCTCTTGGGCGATCGACTCGAATCGGAAGTCGTCAGGGGAGGCCGCGCTGACGAGCAGGGTCAGTCCCGTCGACACGAGGTGTCCGACCGCCATAATCTCCCATAGCTTGAGCGCCGGCGTGCTGACGACGATACCGTAACTCGCCGCGAGCAGGTACGCCGTGACGACTTGCGAGACGACGACGCCGGAGACGAATCCGGCCTGCGAGGCCTTCTTCCAGAACAGCGAGAGCGCGAACGGTCCGACCAGCGCCGACGCGCCGATCCCGCCGATGAGCAGGAGTTGGACGAAGCTGATCGACCCCAGTGCGAACACCGTCGCGACAAAGATGACGACCGCGAATCCGATCGAAGCGCCGCGAGCGACCCGGAGCTGCTGATCGTCGGACGCATCGGTGTTGAGATGCCGGTAGTAGATGTCGCGCGAGGTGAGGCTGGCGATCGCCGTCAGATACGAGTCGACGGACGAGCCGAGGACCATAAGCGCGACCAACAGGAACAGGATCGCCGCCCAGCCCGGGAGCAGCCCGAGCGCCTCGATCGAGAGGTTACCCGGGGCGACGTCGGTGAATGCTGCGAGACCGACGAATCCGATCACGGAGTACATCGCGATCGTCGTGAAGACTCCGATCCCGCCGATCGTGAGGAAGCGAGAGGTTTTGTCCCGACGGACGGCGAACACCCGCTGCCAAGTCGCGAGCGACACGACGCCCCACACGCCCAGTCCGAGCGCGTACGGGAGGAACAGATCCTCGATGAAACTGAAGTTCGCCATCGAGAGGAACGAGGACGACTGCTCTCCGAGGTTGGTGACCATCTGCTGGTACACTTGCCCCGGTCCACCGATCTCGAGCAGGAGGAGCGGAACGAAGATCAGCGTCAGCGCGAGCGCACTCACGAACTGGACGAAGTCGGTAGTCATCGATCCCCAGAGGCCACCAAGCAGGATGTAGATCCCGATGACGCCCATCAGGACCGCCATCACGATGTTGGGATCGATACCGGTCAGGCCGCCGATGACGCTTCCGCCGACGAACAGTTGGATGACCCCTCCGAGAACCATCGTGTACAGGATGACGACGATCACGGCGATGTGAGCGATCTTGCCGAACCGCTCGATGAAGTACTCGCTGTAGGTCAGTCCCTGCGGGAACAGTTTGCGCATCCGCAACGCGAAGGGGATGACCACGAACGAGGAGAGAACCGCCGGCGCGGCGTACATCCAGATCCCCGCGACGCCGGTGATGCCGACGTACTGTGGGACGCCGAGGATGTCGCCCGCCCACATCCACGTGACCGCGAACGAGGCCGTCGTCAGCCCGACCTGTGCCCGGCCGCCCGCGGTGATGAACTCCTCCGTATCGTTCACCGACTGTCGCCGGTAGATGTAGTAGCTCAGCGCGATCATCGCAACCCCCCAGACAGCGAGTAGGCCCGCGCCCGTGAGTTGCGTTACCATATCCGAACACCCCGGTCCGAGAGCCGACCGCTCGCTTGCCGCCTATGGTGGTAATGGATTACCATATCAAGAGAAGCAGAGTAAGACGACCCTAATAAAAATTGTGGTGAATTATAGCATGGCTTACGTACCCGTGAGACGAACGGCCACTGGAATGCACGCCGATTTGACTCATCCGATCACGACGGGTATGCAGACGTATCCCGGCGACCCGGACGTGGCAGTACGCGACCACGCGTCGCACGAGGCTGACGGCTACCGCGTCTCGGCGGTCGAACTGGGCAGTCACACGGGCACGCATATCGATGCTCCCTCACACGTGATTCCGGACGGCAAAACGCTCGACGAGTATCCGCTCGACCGGTTCGTCTTCGATGCGGTCCGCGTGGATTGTCGTGACCTCGGTGCCCGCGAGCCGATCCCGGCAGAGCGTGTTCCCACGACAGATGCGGAGTGTCTGGTCCTCTGGACGGGCTGGGACGACCACTGGGGCTCCGACCGATATCTCGACCATCCGTACCTCTCGCCGGCGGCCGCACGGCGCTGTGCCGATCAGGGGCTAGCGGTCGCCTCCGACACCCTGAATCCCGACCCGACGCCGACGCCGGCGGCCGACAGCGACGAACCGGAGGGCTTCGCCGCCCACCACGCGCTGCTCGAAGCCGACTGCCTCATCGTAGAGAACCTCACCGGCCTCGAATTGGTCGCAGATCGGTTCGAACTTCGGACCTATCCCTTGGCACTCCGTGGCGACGGTGCGCCCGTCAGGGCCGTCGGTGTCCGGTGAAGTACCGGCACAGCTATGCCACCATTTTATTATCGAGCCCCGAGTTTCAACTCCTATGCTGCACACGCAGGGACCCCTCCGTACGATTGACGTGGGTGCGCGGGAGGTCACGTCTGAGTCGATTGCGGAGACCCTCACCGAGTTCATCGGGGGTCGAGGCGTCGCGACGCACCTCGCGCACGAACGTATCCCGTTCGATGCGGACCCGTTCGGTCCGGAGAACAGCCTGTTTTTCACGACCGGGCCGATGCAGGCGTCGCGGATGTCGTTCACCGGTCGAATGAACTGTACCGGGGTGTCGCCGCTGACCGACGGGCTCTTCTCGTCGAACGCCGGCGGCTTCCTCTCGCGGAACTTCGTCGGAGCCGGACAGGCGGCCGTGGAGGTGACCGGTGAGAGCGACGAACTCCTCGCCATCCACGTCCGCGAGGACGGCGTTGAATTCGAGGAAGTCCCGGAACTGGCGGGCGCAGAGGTCCCCGAGGTCGTCGCGTACGCGGCCGACGAACACGGCCTCGACGCGGAACACACGGCCTGTATCGGTCCCGCCGGAGAGAACCGAGTCCGGTTCGCGTCGATTATGACCAGCGAGTCGCGCGCGTTCGGCCGCGGCGGTCTCGGCGCGGTGCTGGGCGCGAAAAACGTCAAACTCCTCACGTTCGACGGCGACGCCGACCCGGATATCGAGATACCGCCGATCCAGATGGAGGTCCACCGAGAGGCCGCGACCGACGACCACATCATGAAGCGGCAGGGGACGACGTCGGTGACCGATCTCGCCAACGAGGTCGACGCCCTCCCCTCGTATTACTTCGCCGAACAGTCGTTCGAGGGCGCGACGGGTATCAACGGCGACCGCGTCGAGGAAAAGAAGTACAAGAAGGGCACCTGCTCGCAGTGCGCGTTCGCCTGCAAGTTGCCGACCCGCGACGAGGCGTCGGGCGTCGAGACGGAGGGTCCGGAGTTCGAGACGGTGATGTCGTTCGGCAGCAACTGCGGCATCGACGATATCGTCGACGTGATGCGGTCGAACGAACTGTGTGACCGCCTCGGGCTGGACGTGATCTCCTGCGGCGACACCGTCGCCGGCTATCTCGACAGCCAGGACGCCTTCGGCGACGCGGACCTCGTGTGTGAGACCGTCGAAAAGATCGCCGAGCGCGAGGGCATCGGCGACACGCTCGCGGAGGGAATCGACCGCGCACACGAGGAACTCGGGATCGACAACTGGACCGTCAAAGGACTCGAATTCCCCGCACACGACGGCCGCGCGCTGAACGGTCAGGGACTCTCGTTCGCGACGGCGAACCGCGGTGCGGACCATATGTACGCGACGTTCTACGCCTACGAGTACCCGCTCGTTCCCCGTCAGGAGTCGTTCGACCCCGACGGCCTCGACGCGGCAAAGGCCGAGAAGCTCGTCGAACTGGAGAACACGCGGGCGCTGGAGGACTGCGGGGTCGTCTGCCGGTTCTCACGCGACTTTATGTCGCCGGAACGCTTCGAGGCGCTGTTCGAAGCGGACTACGACGTACTCCTCGACGTGGGCTCGCGAATCGTCGAACTGGAGCGACACTTCAACAACCAGCGCGGGTTCGACCGCGCGGACGATCGACTCCCGTACGACATCGAGGGCTTCGAGGCGGCGCTCGACGACTACTACGAGGCTCGTGGATGGACCGAAGAGGGGGTCGTCCCCAGCCTCGGAACAGGCACGGCTTCGACCGCGGCGGACTGATACTGAGTACTCTCTGTTCGTACCGTCGTCAGCCCTTTTCGGACTCACGCTCGGCGATCATCCGCGCGGCCAGTTCCGTCCAGTCGTCCCCGAGAATCTCGCTACCGACGATGACCGCGCGGGCGACGTACGAGAGCACGATCCCGACGAAGACGCCGGGGAGCCCGAGCCCGAACGTGATTGCGAGTACGTACGACGCCCCGAGCAGGAAGACGTACGAGCCGACGACGCCTGCGTAGAACGGTGTTCGCGTGTCGCCGCTCCCCTTCAGCGCGCCCGAGAGCGGGAAATACAGGCCGATGAACAGCATCGAGACGGCGAACGCCCGGTTGAATCCGACCGCGAAGCCGATGGTCGCCGCGTCCCGGGTGAAGAGCGTCGCGAGCGGTTCCGCCGCCACGAACAGCAGCGCGCCGATCCCGCCGAGCGCGACGAGGCTGGACAGCGCGACGATCTGCGCCGTCTCCCGGGCTTCGTCGGGCCGTCCGGAACCCAGCGTCTGTCCGACGAGAATGCTCGAAACGGTGCGGAACGCGCGGAAGAACGGCGCGGTGAACTGCTGGTAGATCCGGTTCGCGATGTGGTAAGCGGCGTTGGCCTCGGTGCCGAACAGCAGCACCAAGGCGTTGAACGGGAAGTTCGCGATCTCCGTGCTCAGGCCGCCGAGGATGTCGGGGACGCTCACTTCGAGCAACTGCCGGGTGAGAACCGGGTCGCGCGGTCGCGCGAGCGACACCGCCGAGCGGCCGCTGAGGAAGACGACAACGACCAACAGCGCCTCCAGCGTCCGGCCGACCGCCGTCCCGATCCCGACGCCGACGATCCCCAAGCGAGGTGCCCCCGCGAGTCCCAGACCGAGCGCGACCGACAGGAGAATGTTCAGTCCGGTCGCGCCGCCGTTGATGAGCATCGGCGTGCGGGTGTCGCCGGTCCCCTGCAACGCCCGCGCGCCGACGAACCCGACGATGCGCATCGGCGCGGCGGCGAAGATGATCGTCAGATAGCGCCCACCCTCGCGAGCGACGGCCGACTCGGCCCCGAGCAGTCCGATCAGCGCTTCGCCGAAGAGGAATCCGACGAGAACCAGCGGGATTCCGGCGAAGAGGCCGATGAGCAGCGCCTGCGTGACGGCCCGATCCCGGGTGACGGTGTCGCCGCGGCCCGTCTCCTGACTGGAGAGCGCGATCGCGCCGCTGCCGAGGCCCATCCCGATGCGGAGCGGGATCCGCGAGTAGAGGTCCGCGAGCCCGATCGCCGCGACGGCGACCGGCGAGAAAAAGCCCGTGATGAGGATGTCGACCGTCCGCATCAGCGTGTTGAGCGTCTGCTGGACGGCGACCGGCCAGCCCAGATCGAGGGTTCGCTTCCAGACGTCGCGAACGCGCTCGCTACGTGGAGAGAGCAACGGCTGGACGTCCGCGTGCGTAGCAGAAATAGATTGTCGTCAGTTTAGATTGTCGTCAGTTCGGTGCGTCGGCGTCGACTGTGGGACGGCCGAACGTCGCTGTCGAGTGCCTTACAGATAACCGTGCTCGACGAGCCGGTCCACGGCCTCGCGGAGGCGCTCCTCGCTGGCGGCGTAGGAAATCCGCGCGTAGCCGGGCGAGCCGAACGCCGATCCCGGAACGGTCGCGACGTGGGCGTCTTCGATCGCACCCGCGCACCACTCCTGATCATCCTCATCTACGGGCAACATCATGTAAAACGCCCCGTCGCCGACCGGGACGTCGACGTCGTGCTCGGCGAAGAGCTCAGAGAGCATATCGCGTCGCTCGCGGAACGCGTCGCGCATCTCCGTGACGGCCTCGTCGGTGTTCTGGATCGCCTCGACGCCGGCGTGTTGGACGAAGTTCACGGCGCAGGAGACCGAGTGAGAGTGCAGCTTCGCAGCCTGCGAGATCAGCGACTCGGGCGCGTGGAGGTAGCCGAGCCGCCACCCGGTCATCGAGTACGCCTTCGAGAAGCCGTTGATGGTGACCGTTCGACCGTCCATTCCCTCCAGCGACCCGAGGCTCGTCGGCTCGACGCCGTAGGTGATGTCCTGGTAGATCTCGTCGGAGATGACCGTGATGTCGTGCTCGAGGGCGAGGTCGCGGACGCCTTCCATCGCCGCGTCGGAGTAGACCGCGCCGGTCGGATTCGACGGAGAGTTCACGACGAGCAGTTCGGTGTCGTCGGAGACCGCGTCCGAAAGGTCGTCGAGCGCGGGTTCGAGTTGGAAGTCATACGGGGCGAGATCGACGCGGTTGAGCGAGCCGCCCGAGAGCTTCACCATCGCCTCGTAAGAGACCCACGCGGGGTCGAGAAGGACGACTTCGTCGCCGTCGTCGATGAGTGTCTGGAACGTCTCGAAGAGCGCCTGCTTGCCGCCGGGCGTGACGATGACCTCGTCGCTCACGGCGTCGATGCCGTCGTCGCGGAGCTTCGCAGCGATGGCCTCTCGAAGCGCCGGGATCCCGTTCGAGGGCGTGTATCCGGTGTGTCCGGCGTCCATCGCGTCCTTGCCTGCCTCGACGATGTTCTCCGGCGTCGGGAAGTCGGGTTCGCCGACCGAGAGGTCGACGACGTCGACGCCCTCCGCCTCCAGTTCGCTCGCCTTGTTGCTGATCGCCAGCGTCGCGCTCGGTTCGACCCGTTCGACCCGAGATGCAAAATCGAAGTTCATGCTAACGTCTCCACCATATCGACCGCGGCGTTTACCGCTTCCGCACCTTTCTCGACTCGCTCTCGTGCTTCCGCCCCGCTCTGTCCGGGGCCGGAGACACCGAAGGTGACCGGAACGTCCCGATCGAGGCTCACGTCCGTCAGCGACTGCGCCGTCGCGTCGGCGATGACGCGGTCGTGATCCGTGTCGCCGGTGACGATCGCGCCGACGACCGCGACGGCGTCGACCTCCTCGCGTCGAGCGAGTCGATCGGCCGCCAGCGGCGAGTCGTACGCGCCGGGTACCGGGAGTTCCGCTGCGATATCGACGTCTCGTTCGGCGGCGGCCTCCCTCGCTGCGGCCGCCATCGGCTCCGTGACCGAGGCGTTGAATTCGGCCACCACTAATCCGAGCGTTACCATACCGAAGCGGTTCCGCGGGGACCTCAAAGAGGTATCGGGACGACTGCGCCCAACGCATCGGCGATGTGATGCGTTGAGTTGTCGGTGCCCGCGATCGGATCGTACACCTCGTTCGCAAACACAAGAGTTGTAACGAATTGGGGAGGACAGGGTAGCAATGAGCCCTGACGAGGGCCCCCGCGACACGGACGAACCCTCCCCGGAAGCGACGCGAGCGTCGGGTTCGGTCGGAAGCGACGCCGATAGCGACGCACCCGGCGAAGGCGACGCACTAGGTGAATCCGCCGCGCGCGTCGAACCCGTCGAACTGGCAGGTAGCGACGGAGCCGATTCTGCGGCGGAAGCAAGTGACGGTACTGTCGGGCGGCCGAATGCCAACGCTGAGGGGGGATCCAGCCGACGATACGCGCTGTTCGGCGTCCTCGGATTCACCGCCCTCGCGCTCGCGCTCCGACTCGTCGCGCTCGGCGGTCGGATCTTCCACTGGGACGAGGGGCGCGTCGGCTACTGGATCCTCCGCTATCACGAGACCGGCGTCCACACGTATCGACCGATCGTCCACGGCCCGTTCCTGCCGATCGTCAACGACTGGCTGTTCTTCCTCCTCCCGATCACGGATTTCACGGCGCGCCTGCCGGTCGCGCTCGTCGGTGGGCTCTTTCCGCTGGCCGCGTGGCTGTTCCGCGAGCGACTTCGGGACACGGAACTCGTCGCGCTCGCGGCGCTGCTCGCGCTGAATCCACTCGCCGTCTACTACTCGCGGTTTATGCGCAACGACGTCCTCGTGGCCGCGTTCTCGGTGGTCGCGCTCGGGCTAGTCGTGCGCGGACTCGACACCGGAAGGCTGCGGTACGCGTTCCCCGCAACGGCGGCGCTCGCGCTCGCGTTCACGACGAAGGCGAACGCGCTGCTCTACGTGCTCTGCTTCCTTGGGGCGGGCGCGCTGCTCTTGGATCATCGGCTGCTCGGCGCGCGAGCGCGCGGTGAATCCACTCGCGCCGTCGTCAGTCGGTGGCGCGCCGCAGCTACGCGGAGCCTCGCCTCGCACGGATCGACGCCGCGGGGTTCGCTCGCTCGCGTGGTTGGCACTGCGGCCGGCGCTGTCGTCCTGTTTCTGGCCATTACGGTGTTCTTCTACGCGCCGCGGCCGGAACTCTGGCAGGCATTCGTAAACCCCGCGCAGCTGCCGAACATCCTCGACGCGGGGACGGTCGGCGCGGCCGAGAAGCTCACCGACACGTGGGGTGGCGGGGGGCATCAGGACCACCCGTATCTTCCGTACCTCACAGACCTCGTCGAATCGCTCGTCTACGGCGCACCGGCGCTCATCGCGTTCGGCCTCCTCGGGATCGTCGCCGACCGGTACGGCCTCTACGGGGACGGTCCGCGCGAGGTCGTCACGTTCGCGACGTACTGGGCGATCGCCTCGCTCTTCGGCTATCCGATCGCAACCGATATCCAAGCGCCGTGGGCGGCGGTCCACGTCGTCGTGCCGCTGGCGATTCCGGCCGCGGTCGGCGTTGCGTTCGTCGTCGACGCCGGACGCGACGCCCTCGATACGCGGGATGCGGTGAGTGTCGGTCTCGCGGCGCTCGTTCTCCTCTCCGCTATCGGCGGCGTCGCCGGCGCGAACGCCGCGTACTTCAACTCGACCGACGAGGCCGACAAACAGGTGCTGCAGTGGGCGCAACCCGAGAACTCGCTGAAACCGACGATCGAAGTCGCCGGCGAGGTCGCGGCCGCCAACGACGACGGCGCAGACGTCCTCTTCGTCGGCACGAATCCGCCGGGAAGCGACGAAACGCTGTTTTACGTGCGCGACGAGTCGTCGCTGGACACGGCGCCGCCGGGCGGGCCCGCGTGGCACGATCGACTCCCGCTGCCGTGGTACCTCGAACGCGCGGGCGCGAACGTCACCAGTTCGCCGCCCGACGCCGACCTGAGCCAGACGCTCTCGGATCCGTCGCCGGTCGTGATCGCGAAGGGCTTCGATCGCAACGACGTCTCTGCGGAGCTGTCGGGATACGCCGCCTTCGAGCACAAGTTCCGCCTCTGGAACGACGATATCGTCGTGTTCATCGACCGCGAGGAGCTGCAGCGGGTCGCTCCCGACTACGAATCCGAGTCGTCGGCAGCGGCGTAGCGGGCTGCGGAGTGGTCGCCAGCTGAAGTAGGGTCTCGGAGTTGTCGTGGGGAGCTCTTGGGGCGTCGTCACCAGCGTTGTACGCACGTACTTGGGTATTGGCCCGCAGGATTCGGCAAACTTTATTCAGTAACGTCCAGTATCCTCGCCCGTGACCGTCACCGTACCCGGACCCACGCTCGGCGTCGTCGGCGGCGGCCAACTCGGTCGGATGCTCGCCGAGGCGGCCGCACCGCTCGGCGTCGAGGTGATCGTCCTCGATCCGACGCCAGAGTGCCCCGCCTCGCCCGTCGCCCGCGAGCAGATCGTCGGCGACTTCGACGACCCCGAGGCGTTCCGCGAACTCGCCTCGAAGGTCGACGCGCTGACCTTCGAGATCGAACTCGCCGACTCCGCCCTGTTGGAGGAGGTCGCCGAGGAGTTCGACCTCTCGGTGAACCCGGATCCGGCGACGCTGTCGATGATCGAAGACAAACTCGTTCAAAAGCGCGCGCTCGCCGACGCGGGCGTGCCCGTCCCGCCGTTCCGACAGGTCGACGACGCCGACGACCTCCGCGAGGCGCTCGACGAATTCGACTCCGTGATGCTGAAAGCCCGAACCGGCGGCTACGACGGCCGCGGCAACCTCCCCGTGACCGATCCCGCCGACGTGGAAGACGCGATGGAGGCGATCGGCGGTCCCGCGATGGCCGAGACGTTCGTCGACTTCGCGCGCGAACTCTCGGTGATCGCCGTGCAGGGCGACGGGGAGATCCGAACCTTCCCCGCCGGCGAGAACGTCCACGAAGAGGAGATTCTCAGAGAGACGATTCTCCCCGCGCGCACGAGCGACGAGGTGCTGGACCGCGCCGAAGACGTCGCCCGCGACGTCCTCGACACGCTCTCGGGCCGCGGCGTCTTCGGGATCGAACTGTTCGAGACGGGGGACGGAGAAATATCGGTCAACGAGATCGCCCCCCGGCCACACAACTCCGGGCACTGGACGATCGAGGGCGCGCGAACCTCCCAATTCGAACAGCACGTCCGCGCGGTCCTCGGGTGGCCGCTCGGATCGACGCGCCTCCGGTGTCCGACCGTGATGGCGAATATCCTCGGAACCGTCGAGGAATCGAAGCCGGCGCGGCTCGGTACCGTCGAGGCGGTCTTGGAAGACCCGGACGCGTCGCTGCACTGGTACGGCAAAGACGAGGTGCGCCCGCTGCGGAAGATGGGCCACCTCACCGTGACAGGCGACGGTGATGCGGACGGAGAAGTTGGTTCCGGCCACGGCGACGCCGACGACCTCCTCGCGCACGCGAGAAATATCCGAGACGCGCTGACCTTCGAGTGAGGAAGGTTCTTTTCGGGAGGCGGGCAAGGAGACAGCAATGACAGACTACACACCAACCACCGACTCCGACGTGACCGTACAGGACCTGATCGACCGACTCCGAAGTGAAGCCGACGTCGACACCGATCCCGAATCCACGCCGGACGTGGGGATCATTATGGGATCGGACTCGGACTTGGAGACGATGTCCGGCGCGCACGACGCGCTCTCGGAACTCGGCTTCGCCGAGCAGACGGACTTCCACGACGCGCCCGACGCGCGCTTCACTTATGAGACGTACGTCGTCTCCGCGCACCGGACGCCCGAGCTGATGTACGCCTACGGTGAAACCGCCGCAGCACGCGGACTCGACGTCGTGATCGCGGGCGCGGGCGGGAAGTCCGCGGACCTCCCGAACATGACCGCCTCGATCGCCTATCCGATTCCGGTTATTGGGGTTCCAGTACAGGAGAAGTCCGTCGATTCGGTGATCGGGATGCCGACCGGCGCGCCGATCGTCGCCGTCGACGCGGGCAAGTCGTTCAACGCCGCGCTGTCTGCCGCCCAAGTCCTTTCGCGCGAGCACGAGGAACTGCGCGATCGACTGGTCGAGTACCACGAGTCGCTCGTCGGACAGGTCGCGCACGACTCCCGCGATCTGCACGACCTCGGCGTCGACGCGTACGTCGAGAGCCGAAGCGACGACTGACTGCAGTCTCGGAGCGCGAGGCGTCGGCGGCGGTATAAATCAACGCTTATGGGGGGGCGCTTCTAACCCCCGAACGTCAGGGAGACTACGGAATGAGTGAATGGATAGCAATCGGGGCCCTCGCGCTCGTCGCCGTCGGCATCCCCCTCGGGATGATGGCTGTTTCGGCGATCCTGCGCCCGTCGGTTCCCGAACAAGGTAAACGCGCCACCTACGAGAGCGGTGAGGTACCGACCGGATCGGCGCGCGTCCAGTTTAACATCCAGTACTACATGGTCGCGCTGCTGTTCGTCGTGTTCGACGTCGAAACCGTTCTCATCTTCCCGTGGGCCGTGATCTATCGGCCCGCATTGGACCAGGGAGTCGCCCTCTCGACGGTACTGCTGCCGATGCTCGCATTCGTCGGCATCCTCGTCGTCGGACTGGTCTGGGCGTGGCGCAACGGCGCGGTCAAGTGGGTCAAAAGCCCGCTGGCTAACCGCCGGAAGACGGAGAGAAACGCATGAGTAGCGAACGAGACACACCATTCGTCACGGACGACACACAGGTACAGACCGACACGCGGGACGCCCGGATGACGGGCGCGGGAGCGGACAACCGCTTCAACTCGAAGCTTCGGGAGGCGTTCGGCTCCTCGCCGTTCATCCTCACGAAGTTCGACCAGTTTATGAACTGGGTCCGCGGCTCGTCGATGTTTATGCTGCAGTTCGGGATCGCCTGCTGCAGCATCGAGATGATGCACACCTACTCGGTGAAACACGACCTCGACCGATTCGCGGCCGGGGTCCCGCGCGCGTCGCCGCGGCAGGCCGACGTCATCATCGTCCCCGGAACGATCGTCTCGAAGTTCGCCCCGCGGATGAAGCGCGTCTACGACCAGATGCCCGAACCGAAGTTCGTCGTCGGGATGGGCTCCTGTACGATTTCGGGCGGCCCGTTCCAAGAGGGCTACAATGTCATCAAGGGCGCAGAAGAGGTCATCCCGGTCGACATCCACGTCCCGGGCTGTCCCCCGCGTCCCGAGGCGCTCATCTACGGCGTCGCGAAGCTGCAACAGCGCATCGCCGAGGGCGAGTCGAGTCCGGTGACGGTCAAGCCGTACGAACTCGAACAGTTCAACGACCTCGAACAGGACGAAATCGTCGAGAAGCTCGCCGAGCAGATCGACGAGGACGACCTAGTGATGCGGTACAACTGGGCTGATTCGCCATGAGCCTCGAAGAGCCGACACCCGAAGACGGTGCCGTCGAGGTGCTGCCGACGACGGGCGACGAGATCGCCGAACTCCTCGGCGACCTCGTCGTCGACCGCGAGGAGCACGTCAACGCGCCCGGATTCGTCATCCGGCCGGACAGCGTCCAAGAGACGCTGCGTCGCCTCCGCGACGAGGCCGGCTTCGATCACCTCTCGTGTGTCACCGCCGAAGAGCGTGAGGACCGCTACGAGTCGATCTACCACCTCACGAGCTTCGACGACCGACAGCGCGAAGTGAGCGTCGTCGTGCCGACGACGAAAGATAACCCGGTCAGCGAGTCCGCCGAGCCGGTGTTCCGGACGGCCGACTGGCACGAGCGAGAGGCGTACGACCTCATCGGCATCGACTACGACGATCACCCGGACCTGCGGCGGATTCTGCTTCCGGACACGTGGCAGGGACACCCGCTCTCGCAGAACTACGATCAGGACCGGCCGCAGATCGTCACGCTCAAAGAGTGGGAGAACCCCCTCGCCGACGACCACCGCGAGGAAGAGGGCGACACGATGTACGTCAACATCGGCCCGCACCATCCCGCCACGCACGGCGTGCTGCACGTCAAGACGGTCCTCGACGGCGAGCAGGTCGCCGACGTCGACCCCGACATCGGCTACCTCCACCGCTGCGAGGAGCAGATGTGCCAGACGAAGACGTACCGCCACCAGATCATGCCGTACCCGGACCGCTGGGACTACGCGTCCTCGGGGCTCCTCAACGAGTGGGCGTACGCCCGCGCAGCGGAGGACCTCAACGACATCGAGGTGCCGGAGTACGCGCAGATCATCCGGACGATGGGCGCGGAGTTCTGCCGCATCGCATCCCACATGCTCGCCGTCGGCACGTTCGCACTCGACGTCTACGGCGACTTCACGGCGATCTTTATGTACGCGATGCGGGACCGCGAGAAGGTGCAAAACGTCCTCGAAGACCTCACCGGCCAGCGGATGATGTTCAACTACTTCCGACTGGGCGGCGTCGTCTGGGACCTCCCAGAGCCGCGCGATGAGTTCTTCGAGTTGATCCGGGACTTCCTCGATGACCTCCCGGAGGCGGTCGAGGAGTACCACGACCTCATCACCGGAAACGAGATCCTGCAGTCGCGGACGATCGACACGGGCGTCCTCCCGCCGGAGGTCGCCAAATCCTACGGCGCGACGGGCCCCGTCGCCCGCGGCTCCGGAATCGACTACGACCTCCGCCGCGACGACCCCTACGGCTACTACGACGAGCTGGAGTGGGACGTCATCACCGAGGACGGCTGCGACAACTTCAGTCGCCTGCTCGTCCGGTTGAAGGAGGTCGAGGAATCGGCCAAAATCATCGAACAGTGTGTCGACCTGCTCGAAGACTGGCCCGAGGACGAGCGGAACATCCAAGCCAACGTGCCCCGGACGCTCCGCCCCGACGACGACACGGAGATCTACCGCGCCGTCGAGGGCGCAAAGGGCGAACTCGGCATCTACATCCGTGCGGACGGCACCGAAAAGCCCGGGCGCTTCAAGATCCGCAGCCCGTGCTTCTCGAACCTGCAGACGCTACCCGAGATGTCCGCCGGCGAGTACATCCCGGATATGGTCGCCTCGCTCGGCAGTCTCGACATCGTTCTCGGTGAGGTGGACCGCTGATGCTGCCGCTGCAGTCTGAGGTCCTCCTCCCCGAACGGATCGCGGGGCTCCTCGGTCTCTCCGGCACGGTCGGACAGATCGTCGGCGGCCTCCTCGGCGCGTTCCTGATCGCGAACCTCCTCTTGATCCAGACGGCCATCGCCGGTCCGTGGGCCAAGCGGAAGATCACCGCCGCGTTCACCGACCGTATCGCGGTCAACCGCGTCGGTCCGTTCGGCCTCGTCGTGATCGTCGCCGACGCCGTCCGACTGCTGTCGAAGGAACTCATCATTCCGGAAGGCGTCGACCGACCGGCCTACGACCTCGGCCCGCTTCTCGTTCCCTTCTCGGCGCTGCTCGGCTTCGCCGTCATCCCGATGGGGAACGGCATCCACCTTGCCGACCCCGAGACCGGCGCGGTGTTCGCCTTCGCGGCGTCATCGATCGCGTCCCTCGGAATCGTGATGATGGGCTACGCGTCGAACAACAAGTACTCGCTGCTCGGCGGGCTTCGGGCGATCGCATCCAACATCGCCTACGAGATCCCGCTCATCGTCACCGCGGCGTCGGTGATCATCTTCACCGGCACGCTACAGATGAGCCAGATCGTCGCCCAGCAGACCGAGCCGCTGCTGACGATCGCGGGCGTCACGATCCCGCAGTGGTTCGCGTTCGTGAACCCCTTCGCGTTCGTGCTGTTCGTGATCGCGAACCTCGCGGAAGTCGGCCGCAACCCCTTCGACGTGCCGGAAGCGCCGACCGAGATCGTCGCCGGGTTCCAGACGGAGTACTCTTCGGTCTACTTCGTGCTCATCTACCTCGGTGAGTTCATCCACATCTTCCTCGGCGGCGCGCTCGCGGCGACACTGTTCCTCGGTGGTCCGGCCGGGCCGGTCCTGCCGGGCTTCGTGTGGTTCCTGATCAAGATCTGGGGGTTCTACCTGTTCACCCAGTGGGCGCGGTCGGCGATTCCCCGCCTCCGCATCGATCAGTTCCTCGATGTCGGCTGGAAGGGAATGCTCGTGCTCTCGTTCGCTAACTTGGTGCTCACGGCCGTAATCGTGGGAGTGATAGCATGATCGGCGTACTCAAATCGATGGCGACGACGATGAAGCACGCGCTGGACGGCGAGACGTTCACGGTCGAGTACCCGGACGTCGCGCCCGAAGTGAGCCCCCGATTCCGTGGGGTCCACAAGTTCAGCCAGGAGCGCTGCATCTGGTGTCGGCAGTGCGAGAACGTCTGTCCGAACGACACGATCCAGATCGTGCAGGACGACCAGCGC